>LNAP01004083.1_pt1 | contig 13711 bp, 15 predicted proteins | sample 602601 | NCBI WGS metagenome assembly LNAP01 (sample SAMN02440304, study PRJNA202911) | soil metagenome | biome: Subtropical and temperate rainforests or woodlands; isolation source: soil samples (1 kg each in a 20% v/v slurry with milli Q water) were... ...
CCTGCGAGTTCGCCCTGCTCGGCCTGGTCGCCGGCCTCACCGCCGCGCTCGGCGCCGCTGGCGCCGGACTGTGGCTGGGCCAGGCGGTGTTCCACATCGAGGGCTTCGTGCCACCGCTGTGGCCACTGGTCGGAGGCGCCGTGGGTGCGGCACTGGTGGTGATGCTGCTGGGCCTGGCCGGCACCCGCAAGGTCAGCCGCACGCCGCCAATGCGGTTGCTGCGCGAGGGTTGAAGGCCGGCACCGGCCGTCGAAATATCCCGTCCGGACGGCCATCGCCACCACGAGGAAGCCATGCGAGACTGGCAGCCGCGGCGCACGCACCGCGGTTTCGCCCGGTCATCCTTCCATTCCCAATTTCAGCCATGAGAGTCCGCCATGCTCGGCGTCGTACTGCTTTTTGTCGGTGTCATCCTGATCGTCAACGGCCTGACCCTCGCCGGACGCATCGAGGCGAAGGAAGCCGCCGTGCTCAACCTGCTGGTCGGCAGCCTCTCGGCATTCGCCGCGGTACTGGGCGCCATCCAGGCTTCCACGCCGGCGGATTTTCTCGCCGTGGGTTCGGGCCTGCTGTTTGCGTTCACTTATCTGTACGTGGCCGGCGTGCACTGGTTCAAGCTGAGCGGCACCGGGCTGGGCTGGTACTGCCTGTTCGTCGCGGTCACCGCGCTGCCCCTGAGCTGGGACGCGTACACCCTCGGCGAGCTGCGCATGGCCGGCATCTGGCTGATCTGGTCGAGCCTGTGGCTGCTGTTCTTCATCGACCTGTGCACCCGCGTGCAGGTGAAGCGCTTCCTCGCGCCTTACGCGGTGTTCGTGGGTATCGTCACCTGCTGGATACCCGGCATGCTGATGCTGCTGGCGCGCTGGTGATGCCCGACCGTCCCGGTCACTGAAAAGCATCCCGACGCAGGACATGCACGATGATGACGTGGTTTCCAGGCCCGCGTTGAAACCATGAATCCATCCACGCAAAAGCCACCCGGCTGGACCCGGCATCTGCAGAACGAATGGCTGCTGCTGGTGTTCGCGCTGCTGGCGCTGGCGCTGGCCGTGCTTGATCCCCGTCCCGCGAGCGACTACCGGCATTGGCTGCAGCTGCCCACGCTGGCCGGCCTGACGGGTCTGCTGATCGCGATCCAGGGCATCCGCGACAGCGGCCTGGTGCAGCATGCGGCGGTGGCCGTGGTGGCGCGCGCGCATTCGCTGCGCAGCCTTGGCCTGCTGCTGGTGTCCGCGACGGCGCTGCTGTCGATGGTGCTGACCAACGACGTGAGCCTGTTCCTGATCGTGCCGCTGACGCTGGCGATCGGCGCCATCTCGAACCTGCCGGTGCTGCGCATGGTGGTGCTGGAGGCGCTGGCGGTGAACGCGGGTTCCACCCTGAGCCCGATCGGCAACCCGCAGAATCTGTTGTTGTGGCAGCACTCGCAGCTGCCGTTCCTGCACTTCGCGGCGGCCATGCTGCCGGCCGCGGCGGTGATGTTCGTGCTGGTGGCGGCGTTCACCTGGTTGTGGCTGCCGCGCGATCGCGTGGCGCTGAGCCCGGAGCGGATCGACGGCACCGTGGCTTCGACCCGCCTCGGCGCGTGCTCGATGGCCGCGCTGGTCGGCATGGTGCTGATGATGGAATACGGCCAGGCGCCGCTGGGCGCGCTGCTGTTGCTGGTGCTGTTCGCGTTGCTGGCGCGGTCGAGCCTGGCGCGAATCGACTGGTTGCTGCTGCTCACGTTCGCCGCGATCTTCCTGGGCCTGGGCCATTTCGCGAACTTGCCCCTGGTGCAGCAGGCGCTGGACCGGCTCGACTTCGACCAGCCGCTGACGCTGTATGCCAGCGGCATCGTCGCCTCGCAGCTGATCAGCAACGTGCCGGCGACAGTGCTGCTGCTCGAACGCACGCCCGACGCGATCGCGCTGGCGGTGGCGGTGAACGTGGGCGGCTTCGGCGTGGCGATCGGTTCGCTGGCGAACCTGATCGCGCTGCGCCTGGCGAAGCAGCCGCATGGGCTGCGGCTGCTGCACCTGGTGTCGATTCCGTTCCTGCTGGTGTGCGCGCCGCTGGTGTACCTGGCCTGGCGGTGGCTAGGTTTGTAGGAGCGCACCCTGTGCGCGATGGCTCTTCGTCACGTTACGGAAAAGCATCGCGCACAGGGTGCGCTCCTACAAAAGCCACGATCAGCTTCGTAGGGCGGGCACTGCCCGCCGCTCTTGCATTGTGTGCATCGCCGAAAAGCACGGCGGGCAGTGCCCGCCCTACAAGATTGCCGGCCGGGACCGCGGGATCAATCGTCGTCGTGCGGCACGCTGACCTTGCCCTTCACGCCGGAGTGGCTGACGTCGCCGCTGCCCTTGGCACCGAGGTTGAAATCACCGCCGACATCGCTCACATCGAGGTCGCCGGAACCCAGCGTATCGGCACGCACGCTGCCGCCGACGTTGCGCAGCGTGACATCGCCGGAGCCGATGCTGCCGATGCGGGCGTCGCCCTTGATGCCTTCGGCCTTGAAGTCGCCGGAGCCCACCGAGCCCAGGTCCAGGCTGCCGATATCGGTGGCGCTGACGTCGCCCGAACCCACGCTGGTGCCGAACTTGCCGGACACCTGGCGCACGTGCAGGTCGCCCGAGCCCACATTGGTCTGCAGCTGCTGCACGCCACTGACGTCGGCGTCGCCGGAGCCCACGCGCACGGTGACCGGCAGGTTGGCCGGCAGTTGCACGGTGACGTCGAGACTCGAATAGGAACTGCCGCCGAACAGGCTGAAACTGAAACTGCCGGTGCTGCCGATATCGATCAGCAGCTGGTCGCCTTCGCGCCGCTGGGTGACCTGCAGCTTGTCCAGCATCGCCTGCTCGGAGGCACAGGCGCGGCCGGTGAGGGTGAGGCCCCTGGCGCTGTCGCTGCCGGTCAGGTGCAGGTCCTGGCTGTTCACGTCGATCTGCACGCTGCGCACGCCGGCGAGATCGAGCTGCAGGTTGCGCGGCGCCTCGTACTTGCACGGGCTGGCGGCGAAGGCGGCGATCGGAGCGAGCAGCAGGGCTGCGGTGAGAAGACGGCGCATGGAACTCTCCTGGGGTTGTTGTCGACCTGCCTGAGATGCGGCCGGCGGCTAAAGGGTTGCAAGAGCCTGACGGAAGCATGAACGCCCCGGTCAACGCGCCGAAGCCGACCGCGTTCTCCAGTCTACCTACCAAGGAGATACACCATGCACCGCAAAACCCTGCTTGCTTCTGCGCTGGCCGTGCTGATCGCCGGATCGACCTCGTTCGTGATGGCCCAGAATACGCCGCCCCCGCCGTCGCCGACCCCGTCCGCGATGGCCGGCAAGGACATGCGCGCGCATCACGGCGACCGTGACCACGGCATGCGCATGCACCGCTTCGACCACCAGCGCGGCGGCGTGATCGGCGATCTGCACGGCCTGGAGCGGCTGTACATGCAGGCCGGCCGCAGCAAGGAAATGGTGTCGGTCTACAACGACGTGCTGGCCAGGTCGCAGGATCCGCACGTGCGCGACTACGTCTACAAGCGCCTGGCCCGCCTGCAGGCGCAGCCGGCCAACGTCGACCAGGCGATCGCCACGCTGCGCAAGGGCCTGGACGAAAACCTGGCCAACGAGGCGAAGATGCGTGCCGAGCGCGAGAAGATGCGTGCCGCCTGGCAGCAGCACCGTGCCGACAAGACGGCACCGGCGGCCAAGTAACTTCCACGAAAGTCCGCCACGACCTGCGCGATGGCCTGACGCCATCGCGCAGGTTCAGGGCTTGCGTTCCGCCTGCTTGGCGCGCCGCCACAGCTGTTCCTGCTCGCCCAGCGTGCGTTCGCCGAACGCCGCGCCGTCGCCGGCAGCCAGCTGCTCCATCTGCCGGAAGCGCCGTTCGAATTTCGCATTGGCATGCCGCAACGCCTGCGAGAAATCGACGCCGGCGTGACGTGCCAGGTTCACCATCACGAACAGCACGTCGCCGATCTCGTCCTGCAACCGCGCCGGGTCGGCGCCGTTGGCAAACTCCGCGCGCACCTCGTCCACTTCCTCGACCAGCTTGGCCAGCACCGGCGCGGGATCGGGCCAGGCGAAACCGGTGGCCGCGGCGCGCTGCTGCAGCTTCTGCGCACGCTTCCATTCCGGCAGCCCGGCCGAGATGCCCGCCAGCGCGCTGGCGTCGGCCGGCTCGCCCTTGTCCGCGCGTTCGGCCGTCTTGATCTCCTCCCATGCCTGCATCTGCGCCGCCAGGTCGGCATAGCGCACGTCGCCGAAAACATGGGGATGGCGCCGCAGCATCTTGGTGCTGATCGCGTGGGCGACGTCGGCAAAATCGAACAGGCCCTGCTCGGTCGCCATCTGCGAATGGAACACCACCTGCAGCAGCAGGTCGCCCAGCTCGTCGCGCAGGTCGTGCCAGTCGCGGCGGTCGATCGCGTCGGCGACCTCGTAGGCTTCCTCGATCGTGTACGCCGCGATCGAGGCGAAATCCTGCTGCACGTCCCACGGGCAGCCCCGCTCGGGATCGCGCAGGCGCGCCATGATCGCAAGCAGGTCGTCCAGACTGTGCCGGGCCGGCTCGCTCATGGCGCCTGCAACCGCGCGGCCCAGTCGATCGTGCCGTCGCCGACGGCGATGAATTCGGGATTCAGCAGCGACTCGCCGCGGTTGTAGCGGAACGGCTGGCCGGCCAGGTCGAGCACCGCGCCGCCGGCCTCGTCCAGCACGCATTGCGCGGCGGCGGTGTCCCATTCGCTGGTGAGGCCGTGGCGCAGATAGACGTCCGCCGCACCGCGCGCGATCAGGCAGAACTTCAGCGACGAGCCCAGCGGTATCAGCTCGTAGTCGCTGCCGATCAACCGCTCCAGCACACTGCCCTGCGCGCCGCCATGCGAACGGCTGCCGGCCACCAGCGGCGGTTGCCCCAGCGGACGCGTGCGGATGCGCTGCCAGGGGCCATCGGCCTGCGCCTGCAGCCAGGCGCCCTGCCCCAGCGCGGCGACATACAGCTCGCCGCTGACCGGCGCCAGCACCACGCCGAGCACGCTGCGACGATCGTCGATCAAGGCGATGTTGACGGTGAATTCGCCGTTGCGCTTGACGAACTCGCGGGTGCCGTCGAGCGGATCGACCAGCCAGTAGCGCGACCAGTGCCGGCGCTCGGACCACGGCAGGGCCTTCGCTTCTTCCGACAGCACCGGCAGTACCGGTTCGAGCCGGGCCAGGCCGGCCATGATGACCTGCTGGGCGGCCAGGTCGGCGGCGGTCAGCGGCGACGCGTCCGCCTTGGTCTGCACCGCGAAATCGCTGCAGTAGACATCGAGGATGGCCGCGCCGGCGGCACGGGCGATCGCGCCAACCTGCCGGGCCAGCTCGGGTGGAGTACTTCCGGGCGGCGTGCTCATGTGCGCTGGAAGCGCCCGGCGAGATACTCGCGGGCCATGAACAGCGCGGCGATCGAACGCCCTTCGGTCACGTCGTCGCGACCAAGCAGAGTGTGCAGTTCGGACATCTTCCACGGCACCACTTCGAGTTCTTCCGGCTCGTCGCCGACCAGCTTCTCGGGATACAGATCCTGCGCCAGCACCACATGCGCCATGTGCGTCATGTATGACGGTGACAACGACAGGTTGTGCAGGATCTTCAGCTTGCGCGCGCCATAGCCGATTTCTTCCTTCAGCTCGCGCTCGGCGCCCTGCTCGGCGGTCTCGTCCTGGTCCAGCCGGCCCTTCGGCAGGCCCAGTTCGTAGCGGCCGAGTCCGCCGGCGTATTCGCGCACCAGCAGGACGGTGTCGTCGTCCAGCATCGGCACGATGATCACCGCGCCCAGGCCGCCGCCTTTCAGGCGTTCGTAGGTGCGGCGCACGCCATTGGAGAACTCCAGGTCGAGCTGCTCGACGTGCAGGAAGTGGCTGTCGCTGACGTCGCGCGTGGCGTGGATGATTGGTAGTTTGCGCATCGGGGCATTCTAGCTCGCGTCGTTCAGCGCCGCAGGCGCTGCAGGGCCTGCGCGTGGATCGCCGGCGTGCCGGCCAGCACGCTGCGCGTGTCCAGCGTCAACGGCGCGCCATCCAGGTCGGTGAACACGCCACCGGCTTCGCGCACGATCACCGCCAGGGCGGCGATGTCGAGGATGTTCACGTCCGACTCGACCACCAGATCCAGGCTGCCGCGCGCCAGCAGGTGGTAGTGGCAGAAATCGCCGTAGCCGCGGATCCGGTTGCTGTCGCGGATCAGCGCGCCCAGCGCATCCCAACGAGCGTCGCTGGTGAGGCTCTTCACGTTGCCGATGGAGATCGAGGCCTGCGCCATCCCGGCGGTGTCCGCCACGCGCACGTGCTCGCCATCGAGCCACGCACCGTTGCCGGCACTGGCCCACATCGTCTCGCCATAGACCGGCGCGCAGGACACGCCGAGCACCAGCTCGTCGCCGTCCATCAGCGCGATCTGGGTGGAGAAGAACGGCGTGCGGCGCACGAAGCTCTTGGTGCCGTCGAGCGGATCGACCAGCCAGAACGGCCCGCCGTTCAGCGTGGGCACGCGGCCGGCCGCCATCTCCTCCTCGGCCACCACCGGCGTGTCGGGCGTCAGCGCTCTGAGGCCGCGCACGATGATCTCCTCGGCGGCGTGGTCGGCATCGGTCACCGGGCTCTTGTCGGCCTTGGTGCGCTCGCCGAGGTCGCCGGCATAGATGCGCATGATCTCCCGCGCGGCGGTGCGGGCGAACTCGCTGCAGCTCTCGCGCAGCGCGTGAGGGGAAGGCAGGGCAGGGGGCATGCGATCGGTTGCTTCGGCGGCGGCGACCTTATAACCCATTCGCCCATGACAGAAAGGCTCTTGGGCGTCGTATCGGCCCTGCCCGAGGAGTTCGCCCATCTCAGCGATCGCTCGGGCCAGGCCCACGAAATCGGCGGGTTCGCCTTCTGGCGGGGCGAGATCGCCGGCCGCGAGGCGGTATTCGTCGAATCCGGCGCCGGCAAGGTCAATGCCGGCGTGGCGACCTCACTCCTGCTGGATCGCTTCGGCTGTCGCGCGCTCCTGATGTGCGGCGTGGCGGGCGGCCTGGGTCCGGCGCTGGGCGTGGGCGACGTCGTGATCGGCACCAGCAACACCCAGCACGACTACGGCGTGCACCGCGAAGCCGGCTTCCACACCATCCAGCCCGGCAGCCGACCCTCGCTGGGCGACGATTGGACCCCCGGCTACAAGATGGCCGACGCCGTGGTGTCGCGCCTCCGTGCGGCGGTCATGGGGCTCGCGCTGGAGCCGCTGCCGGAAGCAGTCGGCGCCGGGCGTCGTCTGCCGTCGGTTCATTTCGGCGCCATCCTGACCGGCGACGGCTTCGTCAATTCCGATTCCCTGCGCGAGCGGCTGCGCGCCGAGTTCCAGGCGCAGGCGGTCGAGATGGAGGGCGGCGCCGTGGCGCAGATCGCGCGCCGGTGGGGCGAGGACATCCCGTTCGTCAACGTGCGCTGCCTCAGTGACCTCGCCAGCAGCGAAAGCCATCTCGACTTCCGCGCCTTCCTGCCGGTGGCGTCGCGCTATGCCTCGCTGGTCGCCCACCGGCTGGCGCCCGTGATCTAGTTCCAGTTTCTGCAGACCCCGCTTGTGTGTCGGCGGAAAGCCGGCCCCCATAGGTTGGAATTAAGATAGTTTCGATAGTTTAGATATTGGAATCGCCCGTGTCGGAAAGCCGGAGCCGCGAGCCCGTCCGGAGGCAAGCGGCCGGACGGGCCGCGCGGTGCCTGGCGCAGCCTTTGGGTCTCGGATCAACGATGCATAGAGCGACAAGATGGGACGCAACGCGACAGAAACGGATTATAACTCAAGTGCAGATTCCGTCAAGCACGCTGGTTATGGCTGGCCGGTTTCTTTGGCGACTTTTTGGGCTCCAGAGAGGGGTCCATCTGGAGGATCATCCGGCCGATGACGCTATCGCTTGTGTGGCCGAGCTCCGGTGCCAGCAGTGCTGTCATCCCGCCTTCAAGACGCGGCCGGCGACGGCGTCGAGCTTCTTCGCCATCTCGGCCGACCGCGTCGCCGGCGCGGTGATCAGCGCGTGCTCCAGCGCGCGGTCGCAGCCGTGCGGGCAGGGCTCGGGCCGTGACTTCTTGAGGAGCGGCGCCACCATGGTGACCAGCGTCTTGGCCTTCTCGGCATTGTCGAGCAGGACGCGCACGATGTCGGCGACCTGCACATGGTCATGGTCGGGATGCCAGCAGTCGAAGTCGGTGACCATGGCGACGGTGACGTAACAGATCTCCGCCTCGCGGGCGAGCTTGGCCTCGGGCATGTTGGTCATGCCGATGACGTCGCAGCCCCAGCTCCGGTAGAGCCGCGATTCGGCCAGGCTGGAGAATTGCGGGCCTTCCATTGCGAGGTAGGTGCCGCCGAACTTCACAGGAAAGCCTGCTTGCCTGGCGCAGTCATGGACCGCGTGAGCCAGTCGATTGCAGGTCGGATGGGCCATCGAGACATGGGCCACGAAGCCCTCGCCGAAAAAGCTCTTCTCGCGCGCGAAGGTGCGGTCGATGAACTGATCGACGACCACGAAGTGGCCCGGCGGCAGGTCCTCGCGCAGCGAGCCGCAGGCCGACAGCGACAGGATATCGGTGACGCCGGCGCGCTTCAGGGCATCGATGTTGGCGCGGTAGTTGATCGAGGTCGGCGAATGGCGGTGGCCGCGGCCGTGGCGCGGCACGAACACCACGTCGAGGCCGTCGAGGACGCCGAACAGGAACTCGTCGGAGGTTTCGCCGAACGGCGAGGCGATTCGGCGCCACGTGGCGTCCTTCAGGCCCGCAATCTCATAGACACCGCTGCCGCCGAGAATTCCCAACACCGTCATCAGCTACTCCCCGTGAGGCTTGGTGTGTATCATGAACGCCTTCAGTTTCCTCCCCCGTCATACGGGGGAGGGTAGGGAGGGGGCGAGCAACAAATGCGATCTCTGAATTTTCAGATCTGAAATTCTCAGACATCACGACTGTTGCCTTCCCCCTCCGGCCCTTCGGGCCACCTCCCCCGTCAGACGGGGGAGGCTATGAGCGCTAAACGGAGACACCTCATGGGCAGGCTCGACGGCAAGATAACCATCGTCACCGGCGCGACCAGCGGCATCGGCCGGCGCACCGTCGAGATCTTCGCCCGCGAAGGTGCCAAGGTCGTGGCGACCGGCCGGCGCGAGGAGCTGGGCCGCTCGCTCGAGGCATCGGTCGGCAAGGACAAGTGCCTGTTCGTCAAGGCCGACGCCACCAAGGAGGCCGACGTCAAGGCGATGTTCGATGCCTGCCTGTCCAGGTGGGGCCGCCTCGACTGCATCTTCAACAACGCCGGCGGCCCCGCCCCGGTGGGCGGCATCGAGACCATCCCGGTCGAAGGCTTCGACGCCGCCATGGCGACGCTGGTGCGCTCGGTGATGCTGGGCATGAAGCATGCCGCTCCGATCATGATGAAGCAGGGTTCGGGCAGCATCATCAACAATGGCAGCGTGGCCGGACGGCGCGCCGGTTACTCGACCTCGATGATCTATGGCGCCGCCAAGGCGGCGGTGAACCACCTCACGGTCTGCGCCGCCATGCAGCTTGGCGAGAGTGGCGTGCGCTGCAACTCGATCTCGCCGGGCGGCATCGCCACCGGCATCTTTGCCAAGGCGCTGGGCCTCGCGCCCGACAAGGCCGACGCCCACGCCGAAAGCATGAAGGGCATCATGGCCAAGATGCAGCCGATCCCGCGGGCCGGCAGCGTCGACGACATCGCCAACGCCGCCCTCTTCCTGGCCTCCGACGAATCGAGCTTCATCAACGGCCACGACCTGGTGGTCGATGGCGGCGTGGTCGGCGGCCGCCTGTGGACGCCGCACCAGGAAGGTGTGAAGGCCATGCGCCAGGCGTTCGGCGTGGACGAAGTCTGATGCGTGTGCTTGCCGCCCTCCTCGTCGGGTGGCTGGCGTTGGTCGCGGTGCCAGCGACGGCGGCGGAGCCCGAACTCACGCCGTTCATCGCCGATGCCTTGTGGGCGCCCAATCCAGTGCCAGGCTCCGATGGTCGGCGTCACCTGGTTTATGAGCTGCGCATCGCCAACCCGACGGCCAGCGCCCTCGAGCTCAAGAAGGTCGAGGTTTTGGACGAGCCGTCCGGCAAGTTGCTGCTGAGCCTGGACCACGATGCTCTGGCCAAGCGCTTCTCGATCGGCGGCCGACGCGGCTCGGAATCGACGGAGCTCGGCATCGCTCAATTCGGCGTGCTGTTCCTGCACGTGGCGCTCGAGCCGGGCGAGGCCCTGCCGCGCGCGATCGCCCACCGCATCTCCGTTCGCATCGTGCAGCCTGGCATCGACTTTGCCGCGACGGTTGCCCGGACTCCGGTCGTCGATCGTCCGCTCGCCGTGCTGGGACCACCGTTCGTCGGCTCGGGCTACGTCGCCGCCGACGGCTGCTGCGATTCGATCCGCCACGTCCGTGCTCTGCTGTCGCTGAACGGGCATTTCACCCTGGCCCAGCGCTTCGCCGTCGATTGGGAGCAGATCGATCCGGAGAACCGCGTGGTCAAGGGCGATACCAAGACCCTGTCCAACTATGTGATCTACGGACGCGAGGTTCTGGCCGTCGCCGACGGTACCGTGGTGTCATCGCGCAACGACCTGCCGGAGCAGGTGCCGGGTGCGCTGCCGCAGGGCATGACCATCGACCAGGCCGACGGCAACTTCGTCGTGCTCGACATCGGCGCCGGCAACTACGTGCTCTATGCGCACATGCAGCCGGGCAGCGTGACGGTGAAGGCCGGGGTCAAGGTGAGGCGCGGCGCCGTGCTGGGGAAGGTGGGCAATACCGGCAACACCCAGGCGCCGCACCTTCATCTGCATGTCATGGACGGACCGTCGCCCCTGCAGTCGAACGGCATTCCCTACGTTTTCGATTCCTTCAAGCTGACAGCCATCGACAAGGCCGGCACAGCCGATTTCGACAAGGCCGAGGCCACCGGCTCGCCCCTGACATTGACGCCGGTATCCCCGGCCCAGGTCCTGTCGCGGGTCCTGCCGCTCGATCTCACAGTGGTCGAGTTCTCGCGATGAGGAGAGCCGCGCTTGCGGTCTTGCTGGCCCTGGCAGGCATGCCGGCGGCGGCGGACACGGCGGCCGAGAAGGCCATTCTCGATGCTTTGACGCGATGGACCGCCGACTTCAACGCGCGCGATGCGTCGCGCATCTGCGATCTTTTTGCGCCGGACTTGCGGTACGATTTTCGCGGACTGCCGGAGCGCGATTATAACGCCATGTGCAGCGCGCTGCATCGAGCGCTCGGCGACCGGTCGAAGACGTTGACCTATTCGTTCGACATCAAGGAGATCATCGTGTCGGGCGACATGGCGATCGTCCGCCTGGTCTGGACCTCGAAGCTTTCGCAATCAAACTCCGGCCAGGTGATCGAGACCAAGGAACCGGGCCTCGACGTCTTCCGGCGGCAGCCCGATGGTATGTGGCGAATATCACGTTACATGGCCTACGAGGCGCCATGAGGCCCAGCGCCTGCAAGCGATAAATTGCCTCAATTGCCGCTCATGCTCCGTGGCGTGTGAATCGCCGAGTCGGAGGGCACGTCGATGGCGGCAAATGACAAGTACTTTGTCCCTCCCGAAGCCACGCAGACCTTGTTGCGCGTTCGAGGTTTCAGTCCCAATGGCCTGCGTTCGGGCGGCATCGAGGCGCCGCAGATCGTCGACCTGCCGGCCGGCACCGTTCTGTTCCGCCTGTATCACGACCCCACCAGGGACTATGGCGAATGGTGGGCGACGCCGCGTGAACTTGGATTGATCGCCGATTATTTCGGGCGCCGCGGGCCGGCCTTCGACACGGGGCGCGCCAGCGGTAAAGGTATTCTCCACGCCACTCTGGCGGTGCGGCATGACTGGGGAGCCAACAGCCCACTCCATTTGGGGCAGTTCTTCGCTGTCCAGCTCGCGGTGGCGTTGAAGGCCTATCACGGCGAGGGCGACCACGCGCCGGACGCCACCCAGACGCAGGTGCAAAAGGCCGTTTACATCATGGATGAGCACGGGCGGCAGCGCCGTGCGCGGCAGATCATGCTGCCAAAGCCATGGGAGTACAAAGCGAGCCTGCCGCGCGTGCTGGGCGGACTGGCCAGCCAACACCTGCCCGTCGCCGTTTCGCGCTACAGCAGGCAGCGGCTGACGTTCGAGTAACGTCTCCTTGCGCCGCGCAGGATCGGTGTAGACTTCGGCCCCGGAACGCGACCGTCCCGAACGCCGAGGAGCACGATGGGCAAGGAATTCTGGAAGTCAGCTTGTCCGCACGATTGTCCCAGCGCCTGTTCGCTGGACGTCGAACGCCTGTCGTCGACGCGTATCGGCCGCGTGCGTGGCGCGGCGGCGAACACCTACACCGACGGCGTCGTCTGCGCCAAGGTCGCGCGCTATGCCGAGCGCGTGCACCATCCCGACCGGCTGAAGCAGCCGCTGCAGAGGGTGGGCGAGAAGGGGAGGGCTGAGTTCCGGCCGATCTCGTGGGACGACGCGCTGAACGAAGTGGCCGAAGCCTTCACCCGCGCGACGCGAATGCACGGGCCCGAGGCGGTGTGGCCCTATCACTCGGGCGGCACGATGGGCGTCGTGCAGCGCTGGGGCCTCGACCGCTTGCGCCATGCCTTCGGCTATTCGCGCCAGAAGACCACGATCTGCGTCACGCCCGCCGAATCGGGCTGGCGCGCCGGCGTCGGCAAGCTTTTGGGGCCCGATCCGCGCGAGATGGCTGAATCCGACCTCATCATCGTGTGGGGCGGCAATCCGGTGTCCACGCAGGTCAATGCGATGACCCACATCGCCAAGGCGCGCAAGCAGCGCGGCGCCAAGCTCGCGGTGGTCGACGTCTATCGCACGCCCACCGTGGAGGCCGCCGACATCGGCCTGGTGCTGCGGCCCGGCACCGACGGCGCGCTGGCGCTGGCGCTGATGCACGAGCTCATCGCCCACGACTGGCTCGATCACGGCTACCTGGCGCACTACACGCTGGGCTGGGGGCTGCTGCGTGAGCGCGCGCTGCAATGGGCACCCGAGCGGGCCGCGGGGGTGTGCGGCATCGCCCCTGAACAGATTCGCGCGTTGGCGCGCGACTACGGCGCTTGCGTGGCAAGCGGCGCACCGGCGGCGATCCGCATGAACTATGGGATGCAACGGGTCCACGGTGGCGGCAATGCGGTGCGATTGATCGCCTGCCTGCCCGCACTCATTGGTGCCTGGCGGCATCGCGCTGGCGGCGTGCTGCTGTCAAGCTCGGGCGCCTTCCCGGTGCAAAAAGCGGCGCTGCAACGGCCCGACTTGCTGGCCGGCAAAACGCCGCGCACCCTCAACATGAGCACCCTGGGTGATGAGCTCTTACGCCCGGCCAGCGCGGCTTTCGGCCCGGCCATTGAGGCGCTGATTGTTTACAACAGCAACCCGGCGGCCATCGCGCCCGAGTCGGTCAAGGTGGTGCGGGGCTTGACCCGCGACGACCTGTTCACCGTGGTGCTGGAGCACTTTCGCACAGACACGGCCGACTACGCTGACTACATCCTGCCCGCCACCACGCAGCTAGAGCACTGGGATGTGCACCTGAGCTACGGCCACACCGACGTGCTGCTCAACCGCCCCGCCATCGCCCCCGTGGGCGAGGCCCGCAGCAACGCCCAGATCTTCCGCGACCTGGCCGCCCGCATGGGCCTGACCGACCCCTGCT
>LNAP01004084.1_pt1 | contig 13710 bp, 14 predicted proteins | sample 602601 | NCBI WGS metagenome assembly LNAP01 (sample SAMN02440304, study PRJNA202911) | soil metagenome | biome: Subtropical and temperate rainforests or woodlands; isolation source: soil samples (1 kg each in a 20% v/v slurry with milli Q water) were... ...
AACACCTTGGCAACTTCCGCATTATTGCGCGCAGCCGCTATCCAGGCGGGCGGTTTAATCATGGCTTGCCGTGGCCCGCTCGAGGCCGGCTTCGTCGCTTCTGCAGCCGCTCCCGGCGCCATTACATTTCAACTCGATCTGGGCAAAGCAGTTTTGGCTGCGGGTAACGACGCACACGGACGAATCACCGCAGCCCTGCAGTTCAGCGGCGGCAAACTGCTGGCGCAAGGGACGGTGGTCGGCAATAACGTTGTTTATCAAGATGGTTTCGATGTCGGCCAGGTCATCGTGCGAGACGAAAAAAGCGGAAGCACGCTTGAGCTTGGCGTGTGCAATGAGTTCATGACCGCCAACCTGGACGGGTGCCGCGTATCTACCTTTCCAGACTTGCAAGCGTCGATCGACCCTGCCAGCGGCCAGGTCATGGCAATCTCGGAAATGCAGGTCGGCACGCGCGTATCGATCCTGACCGTAGCCAAGTCCAAGTTGCCGATGGGACCAGGCATATTCGATCCGGCGGTCTATCCCGATGTCGAGCAGCGCATGAATACCCGCATCGCCGATTACGCGCTTGATCTCACGGCCCAGGGGGAAAATCCATGATGACTCTTTACGACAGCCGGTATTCCGGCAATGGCTGGAAAGTCAGACAACTCTTGAGTCATCTGCAGATTCCCTTCGAGCGCAAAGAACTTAATCTCGCTCTGGGCGAAGCCAGGACACCAGAACTCCTAGCCCTGAATCCGCTTGCCCGGGTACCGGTTCTGCACCTTGAAGACGGCCGTGCATTGCGTGAATCCAATGCGATTCTTCTTTACCTGGCCCACGGAACCCCTTATCTGCCGGCAGGGGCAGACGCATGCACCGAAATTTTGCAATGGCTTTTCTTCGAACAATACGACCACCTGAAAAACTTCGCGCGGCCACGCTTCCTCGTCAGCATCGCAAAATCGGCCAGCGTCGACTCTCTGGAAGTCATCAGCCTGCTTGAGCAAGGCCGCAAAGCGCTGGCAATTATGGACGCCCACCTTCATGGGCGTAACTACCTGGCCTGCGACCAATACACCGTGGCCGACATTGCCTTGTTTCCATATACAGCCATGGCGCCCATGGGCGGCTACGACCTGCAGCCGTATCCCAATGTACGCAGTTGGCTGGCTCGCGTGCGAGACCAGCCAGGCTCTCTTGCCCTGCCCCTGGCCCCCGCCTGATGCAGGCCCTGCAACACCCTTCCCTATCGTTCAGGCACTTGGAGAAACTTATGTTATTTACCCGCAAACTGCTCACATTCTTCTGTATGCTAGCCGGAGCCTTGGTTACGAGCCCTGCTCTTGCCGAGAGTGCGGCCGACTTTCCAACCAGACCGATACGACTCATCGTTCCATACCCCGCCGGTGGCGGATTCGATACGGTGGCCCGTAAACTCGGGGAAGGCTTGCGCGAGCGACTTGGCGCAACCATTGTTGTTGAAAACAAACCTGGTGCAAACACCCTTATCGCCACCCAGGCCGTAGTCCGGGCGCCAGCAGATGGCTATACCCTGCTGATGAATGCCCCGGCCGGTATCGTGCAGGCGCCCTGGCTACAAAAAGAGATGCCTTACGACCCGATCAAAGACCTGGACCCCTTGTATCTGGTCGCACAAGTGCCGACGGCACTTATCGTCCCGTCCTCCCTAGGCGTCAATAACTTCACCGACTTCAAGACCTACGTCAAAGCAAATCAGGGGAAACTGGCATACGCCAGCCTTGGCAATGGCAGTACGCTGCATATTTTCGGTAGTATGCTAAATGATCGCCTCGGAGCGCAGGCGACGCACGTTCCGTACAAAGGCGATGCGCCAGCCATGGCAGACCTGGTTCCAGGCCGGGTGCAATTCATGTTCAACAACCCCGTTTCAGCCATCAACTTCGCCCAGCAAGACAAAGTACGTATCCTGGCGATTAGCGGCGCCTCGCGCCTGGACGCAATCAAGGACATTCCCACTCTAGGCGAGTTAGGCATGCCAGAGTTCGACATCACCGGCTGGTATGCTCTGTTCATGCCAGCAGGCACGCCCCGGCCTGTGGCCGAAAAGCTGGCCAAAGCCGTTGACGAAGTAGTGCACTCGCCGTTGCTTGCCGAATATTTTAAATCGGCCGGAATCGTTGCCGGCGATGTCGGCCTGGACGCTTTTGCCAAACAGGTGGGTCAGGAATATCGCCAATGGGGCGACCTGATCAAGAAGAACGATATTCGCATTGAGTAATACGCCCTCTTGTATGTCAATCGGCATAAGCGATGCAGCACGATTAATTTCGAGCTACATCGCCGCCTGCAGCCGATGCCAGTCAATGTTGGAATAACCACGCCAAAACGCCAAGTCACCCAAGCTTTTTCGTTGACAGGTTGTCTGACAACCATATACCATGACGACTCAATTGCAAGGCGTGAATAAAATATGCTGGTGTTCCAAAGTAATAATCTTGTCGATCAACTAAGCCAAGTTCTGGCGACTCAGATCGTATCTGGCGAACGAGCCCTGGGCAGTCGCTTGCCAACTGAAGAACAGCTGGCCAATGAGGTCGGCGTTAGCCGCACTGTAGTGCGTGAAGCAATCGCCCGCCTTAAGGCCGACGGGCTCGTCACAACACGCCAGGGGCTTGGGGCATTTGTTTCTGAGTCGTTAATGGGTACGCCATTTCGCTTTGATCATGAACAACACGACGTGAACAAAATCGTACAAGATGTGTTTGAGCTGCGTATTGGAATCGAAACCGAGGCTGCGGCGCTTGCCGCCGAGCGCGCCACTAACAAACAAATCAAAGAAATAGCGGCAGCTTTAAAAACTCTGGAAAAAACCAGCGGCAGCGGGGCTTACGGCGTCGATGAAGACTTGATGTTTCACCGCGCAATCGCCCGGGCCACCAACAACTCCGCCTACAACGAAATGGTGGGGTTTTTAGAACGCTACACAAAAAACCAGTTAACCATTACGCGACGCAATAGCGACGTAAGCGGGTGGCTGCAGAACATTCATTATGAACACGAAGCTATCTACCAGGCTATTGCGGCACACGATCCCGATGCGGCCAGAAAAGCGGCTCATGCGCATCTGCGCAGCGGTATGGATCGACTTAAACGCTTTCAGTCTGAATAACCCGTATTGCTAACCACCGATGTCATCGGTGTCATTCAACCCGAGGAGAGACAATGAAACTTAAAAAAATAATCATTCCATTCATGCTGGCAGCAACGGCCCTTACTGTAAATACCGCACAAGCAGCCGAGGCATACCCGACTCGGCCTATCAAAATGATCGTCGGGTTCCCACCGGGCGGCGGCACTGATGTATTGGCCCGGGCACTTAGCGCCGAATTAACCACAGCGCTTGGACAATCGGTGGTAGTCGAAAACCGTGGCGGCGCTAACGGCGTAATTGGCACGGCAGAGCTGGCCAAATCAGCTCCGGATGGCTACACGGTAATGATGACTATTTCATCGCACGTCACCAATGCCCTGCTGCAATCCAACTTGACGTATTCGCTGAAGGATTTCACTCCGATTACCGTTGTAGCTCGCTCGCCTTTCGTGTTGGCCGCCAATACTAAATTTGGCCCCAACAATGTTAAAGATCTGATTGCAGTGGCACAGTCCAAGCCGGGAACCATTAACTATGGGTCACCCGGCACGGGTTCGACCCAGCATCTATCGCATGAACTAATGAATTTGATGTCCAATATCGACATGGTGCACGTGCCTTATCGCGGTGGCGCACCCGCCATGAACGACCTGATCGCCAACCAGATCTCCCTGATGTTTGTCACAACAGTTCAATCGCTGCCGTTCCTGGAACAGAAGCGCTTAAAAGCCCTTGCGGTCAGCTCTGAAAAACGCGTCGCGGCATTACCCGATGTTCCGACTATTTCAGAAACCGTGCCAGGCTATTCATCGGATGTGTGGTTTGGCGTCATTGCTCCTGCCGGTACACCTGAACCGATCGTGAACCGGCTGCAAACCGAAATCGTCAAAATCTTCAAGACCCCGGAAATGCAAAAACGGCTGGCAACGCAAGGTGCAGAGCCTGTAGGCAGCACACCCAAAGAATTTGCAGACCTTATCCAGGCCGAATACGTGAAGTGGGGAGATGTATTCAAAAAAACCGGCATTAAAGCGGAGTAAGAAGAATGGCACGCATTGAGTCGATTGAAGTTTGCATTGCACGAGTAGAACTGGACAATCCAGTCCAGTTTGCGACCCGCACCGTTACGGCGCGCGAATACTGCCTGGTCAAGATCCGGTCCACCGACGGGGTCGAAGGCATCGGGTATTGCTACGCGGTGAACAAATCGGGAAGGTTACTGCAAGTAGCCGTTACCGATTTACTGGGCCCCATGCTAATCGGGCAAGACTCTTTGCGAGTCGAAGGGCTATGGCGGGAAATGTATCAGGAGGCTCTTTTGCAAGGGCGCGCCGGTGCGGTAATACGCGCACTGTCAGCATTAGATACAGCGTTATGGGACTTAAACGCTCGCAGCGTAGAGCTTCCCCTGTACCAGTACCTGGGCGCCAACCTCTCTGAGAAAGTCCCCGCTTACGCTAGCGGCGGGTACTACTGGCCTGGCAAAACACCTGAAAAACTGGCCGACGAAGTGCGCGGTTTTGCCGAAGAGGGTTATAGCGCAATTAAAATCAAGGTCGGGAAATTAAGTCCTGGCGAAGAGGTCGACCGCATACATGCCGCGCGCGAGGCCATAGGACCCGACGTCCATCTCATGCTCGATGCCAACAACGCCTGGAACGACATGGCAACAGCCATGTCATATATAACCCGGCTAGAACCCTATAACCCATACTGGATCGAAGAGCCGTTTTCACCCGACGACATCGACAATCATGCGCGCCTGGCTAAAGCCACACGCATAACCGTGGCCACCGGCGAAGTCGAGGCCGGGCGCTGGCGCTTCAAGGAAATTCTTGAAAAAGGCGCGGCCGGTATCTTGCAGACCGATGCCACAGTGTGCGGTGGGATTACCGAATGGCGACGCATTGCCGCAACGGCGGCCAGCTATGGGGTGACGGTGTCGCCGCACGCCTGGCACGATATTCATATCCATTTGGTCGCCTCCGCTCCTAACGCCACCTACGCCGAATTTATGCCCGACGATCATATTGTCAATTTTCGTCGGCTTATCGATCGGCAACTGGTAGCCGAGAAAGGGTATTTACTGTTGCCGACCTTGCCTGGGTTGGGGTTTAATTTTTCTGACGAAGCAGTAAAAAAATACGGAATTACTTACCCAGGCGAAAAAAACTATTGGGTAAAGGTCTGCTAAGCATATGCTCGAGAATAAAGCGATAAGGTTACTGGGTTCATCAACTTTTTTCGATGCCTGTGGCGAGCGCATCAAAGCACTCGCCAGCGATGCCAATCGAATAATTGAGCCGGTGCTGGCCCCTGCCCATCCGTCTGACTCGCTTACGGCGTCCGCACTGTCTACTATCGACATCGCCTTTTATTCGCGCGACATATGGCTGGGCAGCACCATGTCGGTGCCCAGCCCAGCATCCAAGGCTTTTTTTTCGACCGTCGACGCAGCGCCTAATTTGCACTGGCTTCATGTCACATCCGCAGGCTCAGACTTGGCGGTGTACCGCCCTACCCTGGCCCGCGGCATCTGCCTCACAACGTCATCTGGCGCCAGCGCCAAACCCATAGCCCAAACCGCCGTCGCGGCCATTCTGGCCCAATCCCGGGCTTTTCCGCATTGGCTGGCTGCACAGGCCCAGCGCAACTGGGCCCCGCTAAGTGGTAGCCAAATACCCAAGAGCCTGGACGAACAAACCGCCCTGATTGTCGGGCTAGGCCCCATCGGCCAGGAAATAGGCCGTCTGCTACACACGGTCGGCTTGCGCACAGTAGGGGTTCGGCGAAGTATCGAAGCCATGCCTTTCTTCGATTCGGTTCATAGCTACTCGGAACTTTCCAGCTTATTAGGCCAGTGTGACTGGCTCGTGCTGGCCTGCCCGCTTACACCTGAAACGTGCGATTTAATTGATGCTCAAAGAATATCGCTGTTACCACTGGGGGCCAGTATCGTCAACGTCTCGCGCGGCGAGTTGCTTGATGAAAAAGCGCTATTAAGCGCCCTACGCAACGGCCAACTGGCCGGGGCCTATCTGGATGTCTTCCGAACCGAACCGCTACCCCAGGACTCGGAGCTCTGGGATACGCCTAATGTCTGGATTACCCCCCACAACTCAGCCACCTCCAGCGGATACCAAGAACGAATCATCGAAATTTTTATAGGCAACCTGGCCAATTGGATAAATAAAAAACCCTTGGCCAACCAGGTCAAACTCAACGTCGCATAACCCACTATTTTCTGGAGCAAACATGGCACCCTTAGAACGTATGGCAGGCGTCTTGGCGCCCGTCGTCACACCCTTCAAGAAAGACTTATCGGTTGATTCGGGCCGCTTCATTTCGCATTGCCAATGGTTGCTGGATAACGGATGCGCGGGCCTGGCGGTGTTTGGAACAAACAGCGAGGCCAACTCGCTGTCGGTAGCCGAAAAAATTAATTTGCTTGACGAGCTGGTTCAAGCGGGCATTCCCGCAAGCAAGCTAATGCCAGGCACAGGTTCGTGTTCGCTTCCCGATGCGGTGCAATTAACCTCGCATGCAGCCAAACTAGGCAGTTGCGGGGTGCTGATGTTGCCCCCTTTCTACTATAAGGGCGTCTCGGACGAAGGCCTGTATCGTTACTTCGGCGGCGTCATCGAAAGCGTCGCAAACGCTAGTCTACGCGTTTATCTTTACCATATACCTCCGGTTTCGCAGGTTCCTATTTCATTGGCACTGACTGAACGCTTATTGCGCGACTACCCTGGCAACGTCGTGGGACTAAAAGATTCGTCGGGTGACTGGAGCAATACCCAGGCTTTTCTCACGCAGTTCGCCTCTACCGGCTTCGACGTCTTCGCAGGAAGCGAAGTTTTTTTGCTAAAAAATATGCGAAATGGCGGTAAAGGCTGCATTACCGCCACCGGAAACGTGAACCCCGGCCCTATCAATGCGGTCTATCAGAATTGGCAAGCCGGCAACGCTGACGAGCTTCAGGCCAAAATCGACCATATACGGCAGATGGTGCAAAAGTACCCCATGATTCCCGCCCTGAAAGCGATTATTGCTCACTTCAACAATGATGCTGACTGGCGCACCGTCAGACCGCCGCTGGTAGAAATGACGCCAGGCCACGAGCGTGAGTTAATACAAGAACTGTCCGAAAGCGGATTCAAGCTGTAGCGTAGTCGTTAAGACTAAGCACATCGTTGCCCCCCAACTTATAAACATATCGATTATTTTCAGGATACCCGTAACAATGAAAATCACCGCTGTTGAAACACTCGAGCTTGAAGCACCGCTGGAAAAACCTTGGAAGATTGCAACCTTTACACTGAAATCGTTAACCGCCACTCTGGTGCGTATACAAACTGACGACGGCGTAAGCGGCATAGGCGAATGTATTGCCCGTTTAGGTCCTGGTGTAACCGCAGCCATTATTAATGAAATTCTGAAACCGGTGCTACTGGGTCGCGATCCAAACGATATTGAAGCCATCTGGGAGGACATGTACAGCACAATGCGGGCACGCGGGCACTCACGCGGCTTCCTGCTAGAAGCAATAAGCGGTGTCGACATTGCACTTTGGGACTTACTGGGAAAAGCGGCCAACAAGCCCACATGGCAGTTGCTGGCCGGGCATGGACGGCGCTCGCTACCCGCCTATGCCTCCTCCATTTTGCTGGATACTCCCGACGTGATGGCGCAAGAAGCCATTAACCTGGTGCAGAACGGATACAACGCCATCAAGCTGAAAGTAGGCCAGAGCGTACGCGCCGACATTCCTCGCATTGAAGCCGTGCGCGCAGCGGTGGGCAACGATATTGAACTAATGCTCGACGCAAATGCTGGCTACGACGCGACATCAGCCATTCAAGTAGGCCGCGCCGCTGAAAAACTGGGCATCTACTGGCTTGAAGAGCCCGTCCTGGCCGACGACTTAGGTGGCTATGCGCGAGTGCGTAGCGCCGTCAAAGACATACGCATTGCTGCCGGCGAAGGCGAGTTCACATCGTCCGGCTTCCGGCCTTTTTTTGAACAAGGCCTGCTAGACATTGCCCAACCAGACATCGCCCGCGCAGGTGGCTTTACGGGCTGCCGGCGCGTCGCTGCCTATGCAAACGCCTATAACATCGCTGTTGCCCCCCATACGGGTGCATCGGGCCCAATTTGCATCGCAGCATCATTGCATCTGGGGGCCGCTATTCCCAACTTTCTTATCTTCGAAAACATGTACATCTACAACCCGCTGCTTGAAATATTCAGCGAGCCCATTGCCCAGCCGGTTAAGAGCCAAATCGCTGTGCCTACCAAACCAGGGCTGGGCATTGCGCTGGATAATGAACAACTGAAGCGCTTCAGCCGCAATGGGGGTTGGCGCTAGGCGCGCACCATCAGCACATAATCGAATGTCATCACTACTGCACCAGACTGGTTAAAAACTTCAACCGCAAGTTCCAGTATCCCTCTGTCTGAGGCAGATGTGCGACGCTTCAATACCACTGTTGCACGGGCGTTGATGGTATCGCCTGCGCAAACCGGTTTAATCGCGCGAACCTTGTCGATCCCCACCATCGCAATTGTAATTGTGCTGTAGATCAAGGTTGAGCTGAGCTGACCGATCGCATACGAAATGATTACCGCTCCGGGAAGCAGCACCCCGGGGAACTGGGTATTTTCCGCCACCCACTGGGAATTCGTATGCAATGGCTGATGAAAGCCCGTTGTCATGGCCGTAATCATGACGATTTCCGCCTCGGTGATTGTTCGGCCAAATCCTTGAAAGGTTGAGCCAACTTCAATATCGTCATAACTGTGCCACTGTGTGGCTATAGTCGTCGAGATCATTCGCATAATTCCGTCACAAAACTGGATGGAGTAGAGTAACTGCTTGGGCTGGTTTGTTACTGGTTAACAATTACTGAAACCGCATCACGCATTCCGCCACCTTTAAGGGTTTGACCTCGGGTATATAGTGATCGCTTCCTTCTATTTGTATCGCCTCGATATCAGGACGCAACTGTTGCGTTTTACGCCATGCATCTTCGCTAACGAGTTTGCTTACAGCACCACGCACCAGAATAGCAGGCTGTTTTAGACTAGCCACCGCGTCCTCGAGATTGCCTTTGAGTCCTGCGGCCGTAAGCTGCATCGCGCGGTTGTCGGCAAGAGGCCACCATCCGTCAGATGTTTCCTTGTAGCCACGATATGCTCTGCGGTCAATGGCATCCGCAGGCAATAACGGATACCGACCTGCCAGGTACGATTTAATCTCCTCTATGCTTGCGAAAGACCGATACCCCCCGACAACCCGCTCTTCCAATTGCGTAAGCACTTCAGGCTCGATGAAGGGCGTGAAATCTAAAGCGACTACGGCGGCCACATGTTCAGGATATCGATTGGCCGCAACAAATGCATTGCGTGCACCCAAAGAATGGCCCAGGAGGATCGCGGGGCCGCAGTCCAAATGTTCGATCAGCGCAGCAACATCTGCCGCGTAATCCTCGCCCTCGTACCGATCCGGTCGCCCGCTTCGTCCGTGTCCGCGTTGATCAATACTGACAACATGAAAATTCGCTGCCAGTTTCTTTGCGATTGGCTCGAAGACGTATGCGTTTCCCGTGATGCCGTGCATACAAATAACCGGCGTTCCGGTGCCCACAGAAACTCCGAAAATCGACGTAGTATCTAATTGATATAGATGTTCTTGCATATCTTGATTCCTAACTTTGCACTAAGTTTGAACAGGTCAGACTCATTCAATTTTGATGTTGGCCTTCTTGATCACTTCACCCCATTTTTTTATTTCGTTCCGCAGAAACGACTCAAACTCCTGGGGAGTATTTCCCACCGGTTCGGCGCCTAGCGCCTCCAATTGCGCGCGCACCGTTGGAGTAGCAAGCGTGGCAGCCAAATCACGTTGCATGCGATTGATCGCTTCGGGCGGGGTTCCGGCAGGGGCAAAAAAACCATTGAAGTCATACACTTCAAACCCTGGTAATCCAGACTCAGCAATCGTAGGTACGTCCGGCAAAAGCGGAGACCGGGCATTGCCGGCAAGCGCAATCGCCTTAAGGCGGCCAGCTTTGATATGAGGGGCCGCAGAAGCCAAAAAGGCAAAAAATACGGGAACATGCCCGGCCACAACATCTGCAAGCGCCGGACCGCCGCCTTTGTACGGCACGTGGGTCATTTTGATACCAGTGCGGTCTTTGAACATTTCGCCAGCTAAATGCTGTGCAGATCCGTTACCTGACGAGGCGTAGGCCAGATCTCCATTTTTTGACTTGGCGTAAGCAATGAACTCTTGAACCGTTGATACAGGGACAGATGGATTTACAACCAGAACATTCGGTGCCTGCAGCACTTGAGTGACCGGAACCAAGTCCTTAAGTGGCGTGTAAGGCATATTGGCATACAAGCTAGGATTGACAGCGGCCGTTGTGATGTCAAAAAGGTAGGTATAGCCATCAGCCCGCTGGTCAGCGACATATTTACCGGCAATCATTCCCGAGGCCCCGGGCTTGTTATCAACAATTATGGTTTGCCCCAATCTCTTGCTTAGTTCCGGCACCAGTAAACGGGCGGTTACATCCGCCCCGCCTCCGGGAGAGGTGCTTACAACAAGATGGATGGGTTTGTCGGGATAGGCCGCCAATACGGGCGAACTACCGACAACGGCTAAAGCAGCGCATAAAAGCGTTATAAGTCTGGATGATGCAAACATGACGTACTCCTTGGGTGACAAAGGGTTCGATACTGCAGCGATAAAAATACAAGGCCTCCATACCAACCTATTGACATATTGTCTGACAATATATAAATTGATGTCAATCTCTTTTCAAAGGCAATCGGACAACGAATGGTTTCTAAATCGACAAATCCCGCTGCCCAGCCGTTTAAGGTATTAGCCGTTGCGGCGCCAGTACGCGCACAGGTGGTTGCGAATTTACGCATGGCCATTCTTACCGGGCGGTTTCAACCTGGCGAACGCTTAGTCGAGGCCACATTGTGCGATTTACTGCAAGTCAGCCGCGCTTCGCTGCGCGAAGCGTTGCGGCAGCTGGAGGCTGAAAAGTTAATCACCATTACGCCATTTAAGGGTCCCACCGTTACCGCAATGACCATGGCGAGTGCAGAGCAGATTTACGAGATGCGCGCCCTATTAGAGGCTCATGCAGCAAAACGCTTCGCAACGGCTGCATCTGCGGAAGATATTGCAACTATGCGGGAAGCATTAACGCGATTCGAAAAAGCCGTACACGATAACGATGCCATGGCGCGAATTGAAGCGACGGATGATTTTTATATGCCCATGCTCAATTCCTGGGGCAATGAAGTCGTCATTGAAACCTTAAAGAACCTTCAAGGCCGCATTAATTTTCTGCGCTATAAATCAATGTCCTCACCGGAACGGTCGGCCGTTAGCTTAAAAGAGATGGGCGCAATCTTGGACGCAATAGAAAATCGATCACCATCCATGGCGGCCGCAGCTGCCAAATTTCACGTAGAACGGGCACGAGACGCTGCCAAAAAAATGCTGGAGTAAACATGCAATTACCAATTAAACGCTGGCTAACCTTCATTGAAGAAACACCGGGCGAAGACGAAAGCCAAGCACCTTTAAGAAAGGTGGCAATAGGAGTCGTCCTGGACAACCCCTATGCCGGACGCGGCTTCGTTGAAGATCTAAAACCATTGGTCCAGGCGAGCATTGATCTGGGACGCCAAATTGGGGAAGTCGCAGCGGAAACCATGAAGTCATATGGCGTGCAAAGCTACGGAAAGGCCGGGCTTGTTGGCATAAATGGAGAGCAAGAACACGTTAATGCACTTCTAACCAGCGAATTTGCCGATCCAATTCGTAAGGCCATCGGTGGCGGAAAAGCCTGGATATCGTCGGTCACAAAGCGTGCGTCGGCCGGCGATTCCATAGATATACCGCTGGCGCATAAGGACGCGGTTTATGTCAGATCGCACTACAACAGCATCACGGTCACATTCGCTGATGTACCGGCCCCGGACGAAGTCGTAATTCTTATGGGGTTCGCCAACCGAGGAAGAATACACGCCCGCGTTGGCGGTATTCAACATGCTGACGTTAAAGGTTTGGACGGACTAACTTAAAGACGAGAATCAAGTTAATCTTGCGGGGACGTCACTACACAATTCTCCCCGCACATGAAAATTCTGTTAACCGGCAAAAACGGACAAGTCGGTTTCGAGCTGCAGCGCGCGCTGGCGCCGGTGGGCGAGCTGGTTGCGCTTGGTCGCGCGCAAGCAGACCTTGAGAAACTGGCGGAATTACAAGCCACGCTGGAAGCGCAGCAACCTGACATTATTGTTAACGCAGCGGCCTATACCAATGTGGACAAAGCCGAAAACGACAAGAATACTGCCAATAAGGTCAACGCTCAGGCCGTTAAAGCCCTGGCCGATTACTCCCGGGCGCACAACACCCTGCTGGTGCATTATTCAACGGACTACGTGTTCGACGGCGAAAAACCGGGGCCTTACCTGGAAAGCGATCCGACCCATCCGCTAAGCGTTTATGGCCACACTAAACTCGCAGGCGAAGAGGCCATTTTGCAAAGTGGCTGCAAAGCATTTATTTTTCGTACGAGTTGGGTGTTTTCCGCGCGCGGCAGCAACTTCATCAAGACTATTATCCGGCTAGCGCAAGAACGCGACAGCCTTAGTATTGTGTCGGACCAAATTGGCGCCCCCACATCGGCTGGACTGGTTGCCGATATAACCGCCAGAGCCATTGCCGGCTACCCCGGGCAAGCCCTTCCCTTTGGTCTTTATCATCTAACGGCCACAGGTGAAACCAGTTGGCATGGCCTGGCCCGCCATGTGCTGGATCGCCTTCAGCGCAATAACTGCGACCTGCAAATTAAAGGGGCTGACGTACACGCCATCCAAAGCAAGGACTATTTTGTTGCGGCCAAGCGTCCCAAGAACTCACTCCTGGACACAAGCAAACTTCGCAAGGCGCTGGCGTTGACGCTGCCCCACTGGTCAGTCGACGTCGATCGGGTAATGGATCAGATCAGCAAACACTGGCACGTCGTAGATTAACGCTTATACCGAAACGGGACTGCAGATTGCCGGTGATGTGGTGAAACGATTTACAACCCATCAGAAAAAATGGGATACGGCAGCAATCGACGCAAGAGAAACTGCGTTGCTGGACTGGGCGCTATCCGAGTGGGCTGACTAAGGCTCAGGTTCTAGTTACTTAATCTGCAAATACCTGGTCCAGGGACGTCGCGTCCAGAATATTCAACGACCAGGTTTCCAGCTGCGCCGAGGTGGCGCTCTGTAAGCGCTGCTGAATGGGTTGGGGCAAGGGACCGAATTTGCGGATGAGCAAACGTTGCAACAGGGCAGCTTCACCCGCTTGCCGGCCTTCCATTTTCCACTGGTGCGTCCAGGAACGTGAGTGTTCGGTCAACATGTCTTTGATCTCCAGTAAGTCGTCTACGCCGGGAATCATTACCTCAGGCAGGGCGCGCGGCAGCAGCACGTGGCGCGTCCAGCTGACAAAGGCGCGGCGCAGTTCGGCGTGCTCGGGGCCGTGGGTGGCGTTCCATATAGTTTGC
>LNAP01004085.1_pt1 | contig 13709 bp, 17 predicted proteins | sample 602601 | NCBI WGS metagenome assembly LNAP01 (sample SAMN02440304, study PRJNA202911) | soil metagenome | biome: Subtropical and temperate rainforests or woodlands; isolation source: soil samples (1 kg each in a 20% v/v slurry with milli Q water) were... ...
CGATTGCTGCCGTTCGCATCTGGCGGAGTCGACCAAGTTTCGCTCACTTTCGACGACTTCCAAGTGGTGAAGATTGTTCTGCACCGAGGCAGAGCAACTGATTAAAGGAAAGATGCTTTATACATATGAATCAATGTGTTACAGATTTCCTTATTACGTCGCAACACTATGGAAACCGCGATTTGTATAGGGCTACCGGTCCTTATTACGTGGTTTCATCGGGTGCAGTCGGGATGACGCAATCCATGCCGACGGGGCCTATGCCCATCCAGCTGCATGAGCAGGGGGCGCCGTGACCGATTTGTTTTTAGTCTGAGGGAGATCAACTCATCTGCTCGAAGTGAGCAGGTAGCGGTTCGACCAACGGATCCATATGTTTAACTGGTACCTGGCAGCCTGATCGAACTACACGGGTGAAAAATATAAATGAGATGCAAAAAGCGGCGGCGGGGCTTCTTCACAACGCCAATCACGACATGGAATTGCTGAAGCAGCGAGCTGAGGTCAAAGACAAACTTTTCGAATTGAACAGTACCCGACCCAGCGACACGGCAGCCCGTACCCAACTCATAAAGGCCATCGTCGCCCGAATTGATGATGGCTTCACCATCGAAGGTCCATTTTACTGTGACTACGGCTACAACATTGAAATTGGGAAAAACTTTTACGCTAACACCAATCTGGTGATCCTCGATGGCGCCAAGGTCACGATTGGCGACAATGTTTTTATAGCCCCTAATGTGGGTCTTTATACAGCGGGGCACCCGCTTGATGCTGCCCGCAGAAACGAAGGCCTAGAGTACGCATTCCCGATTCACATTGGTCACAACGTATGGATCGGCGCCGGTGTTTCCATCCTTCCCGGCGTGAGCATTGGTGACAACGTAGTGATCGGATCAGGAAGTGTTGTTACACGCTCTCTGCCCGCGAACGTGGTGGCAGTCGGAAACCCCATGTAAGGTGCTCCGCGAGATCACAGCGGCTGATGCTCAGGCCTTCAGCCAAAATGAAGGCCTGCCAAAGGGCGCATAACGGGACATTCGTCAAACCACCCCCTACAGACGAGCTCGCTGCGGCGGGCTTTTTGTGCTCGCTTAAAACCAGAGCCCGGCAGTCTGGTCTACCCTTACCGGTGCTCATGGTGTTGGCAGGTCGATGGACTGGAGGAAAGCTAGTGTCGTTACCGATCACCGCCCGGCAACTGAACGCCTTGCGAGCACTGCAACGCATCGACCCCGATTTGGGTGAACTGGCCACCACGATTGCGCTGGCGTTCGATCCGTCGAGCATCGAGAACCCACAAATGGCGCGGCTAATCCTTGAAAAAACTTGTCGACGGATTGTCGCCGGTCAACCGGGGAGTCATGAAGCGATGATCCAGCATCTGGAGCGCTTCGGTGACTTGGACTGTCTGTCACCTGAGCAGGTCAGTGACTTTACAGACCGGATCAGGAAGCATGCGTAATCATGCGCCAAGGTATCCACGAAGACGCGCTGCGCGCCATGCTCGAGGGCGGTGCGGTGCGCGATGTACTGGTCAATCGTCATGACGAGAAGTGGATGTTGGCCGTCCGTCTGGGCGGGGCCGGAAGTCGCTGGCTGCCCGTGCGCTCACGCCGCGAAGCGCTGCGCACACGGGCGAGCCTGACGGCGGTGGGCGCTTTGCCGAGGCGGCAGGCATCCGGGTGTTCCAGGTAGAAGTTTAGTCGGCAGATTTACAGCCGACTGTCATCCGCCTGCTGGGCTCAAGGGAATGAACCGGTAAGTTCGCCTCATCCCCTGCAAGGAGCTCTTGCATGACGAAGGACGCGGTATTCACGCATTGCGTGGCGCTTGATCGCTGCTCTGTGAGCGGCAAATTGGCTGAGCGGAGCGATGGAGCCTTATGGGAAATTTCGTGATCTGCACCCAGTGCCAGGCGACACAGTCGATCAGCCTGGCGCATGAACCCTTTGATCATTTGACCGCTTGTGCGGCTACCGGGTACGGTCTGCACCCTGGCACGATCTAGCCCGTCTGTTGAGCCAGCTTCCAGCCGTTACCCACTGAATCACTGCACTGACAGGATCCGTTTCTGTTGCAGGTCAACGTCCCGGCAGGTAGCTACGTCTGCGAGGCATTCGCTTTAAAACTTCATCAAGATCTTACTCATCCGCAACAGTCTGCCGGCCAAAAGCTGACAGTCGTGGCCGCACTGTGACGCGCTGACCCCAGTCGAGGCGGTGGGCATTCGATGCTTGAGCTCCACACGACATCCCCTGTCGGGACCGACAAAGACAACAAGAGTCTTGGCAAGCGCGTCTGCATTACAAACGTAAGCGTTCCGCCAACTCCCCTTGCAGGGCTGGGGTATTGCGCAGACTCGGTCTTTATCGGGGTATATGAATCCAAGCGACATGTTAGTGAGCGTTGCCCTCATCGATGGCCAGATGCTCAGGAAACCCATGCACACCGACGCCAAATCGCTCAATAAGCACCGTCATGGCTAATTGCTTTTTTAGCGTTACACGATTTGTGAAAGGCAAAGAAAAAGGGCGACTCGTTATCGAGATGATTTTGCAACCAAAAGAATCGGCATGTTTCACGGTCATTATTTTCTGTTCCTTCTACATCGATACTACCAGAACTGGAGCATTTGCTCGGCCATCATTCGATCATGCCAAAAGGCACCCATATATGGACGACAATTACCCGAGCGATTAGACGGTATTAGGTATACACCCTGGTGAAGTCGTCCTACTATCGGCCGTAGGGCTTTGACATTGATCGTAGAAAGTAGCCTGAATCGTTTCGGTTGTGGCTATAGGCCTGATCAGCGACTACCCTCCTATAACAATGGGATATAAACGTGGCTTTAAAACATGCCAAATCGGCTGAGGTGGTCAGTCTGCTCAGCTCAGTCGACTCATCGCAGGCCCCGATCTCCCAAGCGCTCGTCAGCAGCCCAGAGATCGAGCTAATGCGTTTGATTCTGAAAGCTGGCAAAGAGCTTCCGCCTCACGCTGTCGCTGGTCCTATCACGCTTTACTGTCATCAGGGTTCGGTCGAAGTCCGGGCAGGTGGGGTCTGGCAGACGATGAGCGAAAGCGATCTGATGTACGTCGAAGGTGGGGCGGAGCATGCCTTGCACGCTCTTACCGACGCGATCGTTCTGGTGACTATCTTTCGACTGCCGGACCGATAGTCTATCTTCAACACGCGAACGATCAGCGCGGCAAGGCACCGATACGGCCACTGCACCCACTTGTGCCTAATGAAAAGCGACGCTTCGTCCATTCACCGCTAACCGCACTGAAATAGGAGATCTGCGTTGGAAAAGACTTTCAGAATTCTCAGTTTCGCGGTCATCGCGCTCATGCTTGTGGCCTCTGTCTATGCCGGCGCCATCGGCATCTATTACTGGACCGGTATCGGCGTGTAACACGTCCCTGAGAGCATCCCATGAACAAACGTCAAACTCGCCTGTTCGCTGTGATCTCCACAGCTATCGCTGCTGTGGCTTTCCTGGGCATGACCTTGGACACCCACCGGCAATTCCCGGCACTGACACATTCCGAGAACATCACGCCGGCCGTTACTCGCGGCAAGGATGTCTGGCATGAGAATAACTGCATCAACTGCCACACCATCTTTGGTGAAGGTGCCTATTACGCGCCGGATCTGACAAAGATCTCTCAACATCGCGGCGCGCCGTACCTGACCGCGTTCCTGAAAGACCCGTCAAAATTCTATGATGAGAAACGGCATCGCCGGCTGATGCCCCAGCCAAATCTGAACGACCAGGAAATCTCGGACCTGATCGCCTTTTTCGACTGGGTCGCCAATGTCGACAACCAAGGCTGGCCTCCGCGCCCAATCTTGGTAACCGGGTCATCTATTCCAGGCACTACTCTCACAGTCGCGCAGCAGGATGCTTCAGGGCCCGGCAGAACCACCGACCCCATGCCACCCGGCGCCCGTCCGGTCAGTGGTAGCGATGACCCGATAGCTCTTGGCGAAGCGCTGTTCGGCACCGCCACGCCAGTCTGCAACGCCTGTCATTCGATCGCCCCCGGCGTGAACCTCGCCGGCCCAACACTGGCCGGGATTGCTACCCGCGCGCAAGAAACCATAGCCTCCCCGGAATATGCGGGGAGCGCCGACAGCGTGGAAGCCTATATCCGCGAGTCGATCACCAAACCCAGTGCCTATCTGCACCCTGGCGAAATGTACTCAGCAGGCGGTACTTCATTCATGCCGAACAACTACGCCGAGTCTCTGACCGACGAGCAGATCGACCAACTGGCCGCCTACCTGGCGACGTTTAAATAACAAGGTCGTGTTAGAGCTGTCGACGATTTGACCGGACATTATTTTTCAGGGGTGGGCAATGCGTTATAAATCACAGTCGGTCGCTTACTGGTACTTTGCCATCGCAATGGTACTTTTTGGATTGCAACTGGTGTTCGGACTGCTCTCGGCAGCCAAGTATCTGGGTCCGGATCCGTTGCTAAACATCTTGCCATTTGACGTCACCAAGACGATTCACACCAACTTGCTGATCGTTTGGGTACTGACCGGCTTCATGGGCGCAACCTACTGGATGGTACCGGACGAATCGCGCACTGAGCTGTACAGCACCAAACTCGCCTACATCCAGCTCGGTTTGTGGACAGTAATGGGTGTCACTGCCGTCATCGGTTATCTGTTCGGTTATGGTACCGGGAACAAACTGCTCGAGCAGCCGTTACCGCACAAGATCGTTATTGTTATCTGCATGCTGATCTTCCTCTACAACATCGGCATGACGATCAAGAAATCCGGCCGCTTCACCACCACCGAGGGCGTGTTACTGCTCGGCTTGGGTAGCGCGGCAGTGCTCTATTTGCCGGCCCTGCTGCATTACGAGAATTATGTGGTGTCGATCTACTACCGTTGGTGGACCATCCATCTCTGGGTCGAGGGCGTATGGGAAATGATCCAGGGCGGCTTCCTTGCCTACTTGCTGATCCGTCTCTCCGGCGCCGATCGCGAGGTGATGGAGAAGTGGCTGTATGTGATCGTCGGCTTGGTTTTCATCGCTGGAATTATCGGTACCGCGCATCACTATTATTGGATCGGCGTACCCACTTACTGGCTGCCGATCGGTGGCTTATTCAGCGCGCTGGAGCCAGTCGCACTGGTGGGCATGGCGATGTACGCCTACTACGCTATGCGCCGCTCCGGGCTTGCACACCCGAACAAACTGGCTCTGCACTGGACCATCGGGAGCGCGCTGTTCACGATGTTCGGCGCCGGCCTGCTAGGCCTTGCGCATACCTTTCCCAGCGTCAACAAGTGGACTCACGGCACCCTGATCACCGCCATGCACGGACATGCGGCCTTCTACGGCGCATACGTGATGATCGTACTGGCGATGATCACCTACGCCATGCCCTCGATCACCCGCCGCGAGAATGTGGACGGCACTAACCTCGGCTACTGGGCGTTCTGGTTGCAGCTGGCCGGGATGTTTGGCATGACCCTGTCGTTCGGTACGGCGGGAATCGGCCAGGTCTACCTGGAGCGCATCCTCGGCATGGGTTACCTCGATACCCAGCTGAAGATCCAGGTGCATTTCCTGATGCTGGTAGCGACCGGATCGCTCTTCGCCCTTGGCGTTGGCATGTTCATCTACGACTTCTTCCGCTTCCCGCCGCGCCTGAGCGTGGGCGACAGCGAACCCCTGCCGATAACCACCACCAGCGCCGCAAGGCCAGGTTTGTGACCGACCTGCGAATGGCCGGCTCCGGACCGGTCGCCAAACACGCCGATGAAGCGCCCTGGTACGAAGCCAGCGGCGACGAAGTGATGCTTTTCGAGCAATGCCACGCACGGCAGTTGGCCGTCATGCTCAAAGGCCCGACCGGCTGCGGCAAGACCCGTTTCGTAGAGCATATGGCTTGGCGCCTGGACCGTCCGCTGGTGACCATTTCCTGCCACGACGACATGACTGCCAGTGACCTGATCGGACGTTTTCTGATCGGTAACCAAGGCACCCGCTGGGTCGACGGGCCGCTGACCCGAGCGGTGCGCGAAGGCGCTATCTGCTACCTGGACGAAGTGGTCGAGGCGCGCCAGGACACCATAGTCGTGCTCCACCCGCTCACTGACCACCGACGCATTCTGCCGCTGGACAAAACCGGCGAAACCCTCGAGGCTGCGGCCGGCTTCCAGCTGGTGGTCTCTTACAACCCTGGTTATCAGCGCATGCTCAAGGATCTGAAACCCAGCACCCGGCAACGCTTCGTCGCGCTGGATTTCGACTTTCCCTCCGCCGAGCGAGAGACACGCATCGTAATGCGCGAGAGCGGCGCCGACCACGCCATCGCCACCGCCCTTGTCTCGCTGTGCCAGCGGTTGCGCGCATTGCATGATCGTGGCCTCGCCGAAGTACCAAGCACTCGCTTGCTGATCGCCACCGCCCGTCTGATCGCCAGCGGCATCCCGGTGCGCACAGCCTGCAACGCCGCGCTGATTTCGCCGCTATCCGACGATGCCACACTGGTGGGTGCCATGCATGATCTGGTCGACATGACCTTCGTCTGATGGCCGAAGCCGAAGACGTCATCAGCGACGTCGCCCGCCATGCCACCGTGTACGTACAACGGCTCTGGCAACGCCGACGCAACGCGCTCAATATGCCGAGACCCATCGCTCTGGAGGATGTGGCCGAGCGGCTCGACCTGTTAATTCACGCGGTCTTCGGTTGCAGCTATCCGCTGCGCATCGCTCAGCCACCGGCGCCGCCGACACTGCTGGCCAAACTCTTTCAGCATGTCGAACGCCCCTATCGACAAACCGCCGTGCCCGCCACCGACGGGGTGCGTATCTGGCTGCCTGCTCATTTGGGCATCGCGGATTTTCAACAGGCGCTCCCGCGGTATCGCACCCTCGCTCTGCAACAGGCGATGCGTGCCTGGCGTGGCAGCGCCACGCTCCACGACGCCTTGGATACACCGCTGCAACGCAGTCTTTATCTGCTGCTCGAAGCCTGGGCCGCAGACTTGCAGCTGCTTGAACGTCTGCCGGGTATCGCCGATGCCCTGAACGGATTGCGCCGGCAAGCCTTGAGCGAAAGGCCGGCGCTGAGTCAGTTCTCTCCATCCCGTCAGCCGTTGGAGCGCTTGCTTCGGCAAGTATTGCAGCAGCGCTGTGGCGAGCCCATCGCTGGATTGCATCCACCCGTCACACCCGACGACGCACTGATTCAGGCGCGCCACCTGGCAATCACGTTGAATGACCGACAGCTATCGGCGCAGCCGGGCAAGCAACCCCTGCTGCTTGATCACTGGACGGGAGACCTGCGTTCGGCTCCCCACAGTGGCTCGCACGACAATGACAACTGCAGCGAACCCGACCCCGCGCCAACCAGCCCGCACGGCGCCCGCCTGTCTCGCCGCCCCGAGGTGCGCGAAGCGATGGAAGGCGAAGACGAGGAGCAGCCGGATGGCATCTGGATGGTGCAACCGTCTCCCCCGCTGGAGCAGGCGGAAGATCCGATGGGCATGCAACGCCCCACCGACCGCAACGAGGCCACCCCGGCCGAGGAATACGCCGACTCGCTATCCGAGCTCAACGAAGCGCGCCTGGTTCGCACCCCGGGCAGCCCGAAAGAAGTTCTTATTTCCGACGATCCGCCGGATGCCTGCAGCTTGCAAGCCAGCAACGAGCCGGAAAGCCATGCCGAACAGCTCAGTTATCCCGAATGGGACTACAAGCGCGGCAGCTATCGTAACCCCGGCGCCACAGTTCATCTCTTGCCGGCCCCGTTGGGAACATCGCAGTGGGTCACGCAAACACTGGAAACCCATCGATCGATGCTTGACGCCATTCGCCGCCAATTCGAGATGCTGCGCGCCCGCCGGCTACGTCTGCGCCGCCAACTGGATGGCGACGAGTTGGATCTGGACGCCTATATCGACGCCTTGGGTGAAGCGCGTGCCGGCTTGGACATGCCCCAGGCCGTCTACCAATCGCAGCGCAGCGCACGGCGTGACATGGCCATCATGCTGCTAATCGACGCCAGCGGCTCCACCGACGGTTGGCTATCAAGTAACCGTCGCATCATCGACGTCGAGCGCGAAGCCCTGTTGCTGATGTGCATGGCGCTCGAAGGCTTGGACGAACCCTACAGCGTGCAGACCTTTTCCGGCGAAGGACCGGGCATGGTGACGCTGCGCAGCATCAAGGCATTCGACGAGCACTACAGCGAGGAAATCGGCCAGCGCATCGCTGGGCTCGAACCGGAGCGCTACACCCGCGTCGGCGCCGCGATTCGTCACGCCAGCGGCCTGCTGATGAAGGAGCCGGCCACGCACCGGCTGCTGTTGCTGCTCTCCGATGGCAAACCTAATGATGTAGACGACTACGAAGGCCGTTACGGCGTCGAGGACATGCGCCAGGCCGTCAATGAAGCCAAGTTGCAGGGCATCTACCCCTTTTGCTTGACCATCGACCGCCAGGCCGCCAACTACCTGCCTAAAGTCTTCGGCGCCCGGCAATACGCCTTGCTGCCCAAACCGGAACTGCTGCCGGGCGTTCTCCTGGAGTGGCTCAAGCGTCTGATATCGGCCTAAACACACCGCAACGCGAGGAAATATTTATGCTCGTAATACAGGTGTATCGCTATAACGAAGAACAGGACTCCACGCCCTACATGCAATCAATGTCGGTGGCCGATGAATTTCGCGGGCGGATGGTGCTGGATGTATTGGAGCATTTGCGCGAAATCGATCAGTCACTTGCTTACCGTCGCTCCTGCCGCGAGGGTGTTTGCGGCTCGGACGGCATGAACATCAACGGTAAAAATCGTCTGGCATGCATCACCCCGGTTTCGGAGGCACTGGGCGGTTCAAACAAGCTGATTATCCGACCGTTGCCTGGAATGCCGGTGATTCGCGATCTGGTCGTGGATCAGAGTCTGTTCTTCAAACAGTACGAACGGGTCAAACCTTGGCTAATCAACGAAGAACCCGCGCCAAGTACTGAACGCCTGCAATCTCCAGCAGAGCGTGCCCTGCTGGATGGCCTTTACGAATGTATCCTCTGCGGCTGCTGCTCCTCGCAGTGCCCTTCTTGGTGGTGGAACCCGGAGAAATTTATTGGCCCGGCGGGGCTGCTGCAGGCTTGGCGCTTCATCGTGGATAGCCGCGACACCGCGGCGACCGAGCGGTTGTCGAATCTCGGCGATCCATTTAGCGTGTTTCGCTGCAGAAGCATTGGCAATTGCAGTTGGGTTTGCCCGAAGGGTCTCAACCCCATGGGCGCGATCGGCCACATTCGTAGAGAACTCACCAGACAGGGCACTTGAACGAGTGGCTGGCCTACACCCAGAGGCTTCTGACGGTAGAGCGAGCGCCGCGCAAGTGCCCGACCGAGTCCAGAGCTGCCTCGGTGAAGGTCGTCAAGCGGTCTTGAAAATGATTTTGCATCGTCATTTCCATCATGCGCAGCCGGGCCGCAGGCTGCCCGCTCCGGGTCTGTGGGCAGCGTTTTCTAGGGTCAAGTGGTACAGAGGCGTTTGGAAATGCCGTTGCGCAAGGGTCAGCCTGGGTTGCCATCGACCCGCGCGCTGACCAGCATCGGCGCATACCGCCAGATGTAAAGCGCGAAGGCCACCGCCCAGCAGGTCGCCGCTAACCATAGGCCCATTATTGGCCACTGGCCAGAGAGGAACACCCGCGACGCGGCTCCGAGATTGAGCAGCACGAAGGCGCCAATGATGCCACTGGGTAACGCCAAAGAACGCCCGGTATGGCCGAGGGTGACGCGGGCGATCATCGCGAGGATCAGGCCGCTCATGGAGCCAACCGATAGTGCGTGCAACGACGGGCTGGAACTGTCCAACAGACCGAAATTCCACAGCGCCAGACCTGCCGCCGCAACCACCAGCCAGAGCATCGCCAAGTGCAATGACCAAAGCAGCGGCACACGCCAGATAGCGGCGTCGTGCCAGCGCACCAACCGCAGCAGGTGGCCGGCGGCAATGGCGAGGAACAGTACACCGAGCAGCAGGTTTTGCTGCGACGCGACACCTGCGGCGTAGAGCACCGCGATCAGACCGGAACCGACCAGCAGCGCCACGTCCAGCCAGCCCAAGGGTTTCACAGCCGTGGTATGGCCCAAGCCGCGCTGAGTGAAGAAGGGAATAACGCGTCCGCCAATAATTGCCATCAACGTTGCCACCAGCCAAAGCCCGGCTAGTGTGCCTTGGCGCTGCAGACCGTCGTCGCTTAGAGCAATCCCGCAGAGCACCATTACATTGGCGGAGATCATCAGGGTGAGAACGGCGATAATCGGATAGTTGCGTTTCTGCCTGACGACCCAGAGCATGCGCACCATCAGTCCGGTTAAGCCGAACATGAACATCAGGTCCAGCGGAATCATCAGAGCCAGGGGCAAGCCGAACAGCCAGCCCAGACGTGCCAGCAGCCAGACGCCGGCCAGCACCATCAGCTTCTTGCCCGAAACCCCGGGCTGCCCGGTCCAGGTCTGCCCCGCTGTGAGCAGGAAACCTGCGACGATCGCCATGGCGAAGCCGAACAGCATTTCGTGGCGATGCCAGGATAGCCAGCCTCCGGTTGGCTGAAAACCCTGCCAGATGCCCGTCCAGGTGGCGACCCAGAGCGGAATCGCGAGCATCGCAAAGAAGCTGCCAGCGAGAAAAAACGGGCGAAAGGCAAGGCGCCACATGGGCGGAATACTCATGGCCTTTCGCCGATCGATAACTCGCACAAAGGCCTCCTGAACTACTAAGTGTCTACCGGCAGGATGAGAAACTAGCCGGGCAGAACGGTAATGGCTCCCAATATCGCGGAGCCAGGATTACTTTCTACAGGTTAGCGGGTTCCGACAGACTTAATTGCAATTATCATTCATCGACAGACATCGGTGCCGACTACTCGCAGGTCTTAGGGCGAGCCGCCAGCCAGATACCCAATCCGTCATGCACCAGCACTTTCATGCGATTGGCGCGGCGGTTGGCAAACAGATAAGCACAGTGCGGCTGCGCCGCACCGAACACGGCCACCACCTGCGCCAGCGCGGTGTCAGTGCCGGCGCGCATGTCCATGGGCTCGGTGGCGACCCAAATGGCATCAATACGGATCATCGCAATATATCTCGAAGGAAGGTCGCACAGGCCGCCGCGCTGTCGGTTCGCCAACTCACTTTGACGGTGCCGCGCGGGTGCTGGATTTCAACGCAGATGTTCGATGATGCAGCTTGCGACTCTGCTCCGGCGAGTTGCATGGGCAGTGGAACAAAAGCGGGTTGCAGCCCCTTGCTTTGCTGCGTTTGCACCCGAATCCACTTGTAGACGAGGTTCGCGTTAAGGCTGTGGCTCAGCGCGACGTTGGCAATCGAGGCACCGAGCTGAGAGCACTCTTGAATGACCTGCGTCTTGAAGGATTTGGAATAGGAACGGCGTTGTGGCTGCATGAAATACCCGCTTAAAAGGCAAGAAATGGTGTCCACTTAAATTAGGTGGACACCATCGCCTTTGGCGTCGGGATCAGGAAGCGTGTTGGCCGGACGGTTACTTACAAACGGCAGACCTTGTCAAAGAACTGGCCTAGAGTTTTATCTCCGCAGTGAACATGGGGTGATAACCGCTGATGGCTAATTCCCACCTAGGATCTCCGGGTTCTGCACCTTGAATAATGTCATCCATCTTGCCGGCGAATAGGACAAACGACGACTCAGGGTAATGTCTTAGAAGGCGCTTCGCTTCATTACGGTACTCCTCAGGAATGAGGGGGCTCTTTGACAACTCTCGCAAAAACGCTTCTGTCTGGATCACACTTCGGGTGCGTTCACTCGGCATACTCATTTCAGCCCACCCCTCTTTGCGTTTTCGTAGTCAACCGATAAATGGCCGAGACCACTATTATGACTGAAAGACTGACGAGGTCCTAGCCGGATAGCCGCCGGCATCCTCTGCGCGCATTGGAATAGCTCCGCAACAATTTCAGAAGCCCAACCGGCAACTCGAAGGTCTTTTGGAGGCAGCTATGGGTCGATAGCAGCCAATTCGGGAATGCATGAGGGGGAATATCAGGCTCTATTGCCCAACGTGAGCCCCTAGCGAAGTCATCTCTCCAATCTGCAACAGGTCGTGCCGATTAAGTAGGGCGCATCAAACCTACAACGGCAATTCGTCAAATGAGCACGATAGCGCCGATGGAGGGGCGGGGCAGTCATGAGATAAAACAGCATTAATAAATTTTGGCTTGCCCGCAGCGTTACAGCAGCTTGCTTCGGGGGGGGAATGTAGTCAGTTAGGGCTGCCTTAGGCAGATGCTTTACGTGCTTCTCGCCACGTGCGCATCCACCGAAGCTATCTCCTGCCTACTGCGCCAGGTTGTGTCCGAGTACATAGGGCTCACCAAACCTACAATTCCAATCGTCCGATCCGTTACGATTTCGGCGGTCAACAGAAAGGGGGTCAACGAGGAGATAATGCAGCTTTGAATCAATTTTTCGCAAATGATCCGCCAAGTGTCGGCGCTACTGCGAAATTTACGAATCTGCCCGCGCTGGTCCAGCCAAGTTTTTTATATCAGGTGCCGTTAACGCCTCACGGCCATCAGCTAGGGCTAGTGACATGGGTAAACGGATCAATCCGTTATCAGCGACAACACTTAGGGGGATCGCATACGGGGGGCAGCGCCCAGGGAACAGTGCCATTTCGATGGATCTAATGACAATTAGGCTTCACACGACTCGTAATTTGCCACATGCTGATCCGCGGAACGTACTGGGTGGGAGGTAGGCTATGTTTGCTGAGGCCATGCGCGCGGATGGATACCGTTCCTATCGGATCAGGCTAGAAAGTCTACTCGGAATTCCCTGTGACGCTTCTGATCAAGACATCCATAACATGATCGAATCCGGCTTTCCGACTTTCAGGCTTAAAGAGCTCTGCGACCTCTACGAGATGAGAATATCCGAGCCCAACCTGATTATGGCGCGTCGCGCCTTGGCGGCCAGAATGACTCGTAATCAACGGCTTACAATAAGTGAGAGCGATCGGCTATTCAGGCATGTGCATATCACGGCCATGGCAGAGGTGATTTTCGGGGACGAGATTAAAGCCAGCAGATGGTTATCGAAGTCAAAAGATCGGTTTGTCGGAAAGAAACCGTTAGAGATGCTTTCTACCGTCGCCGGCACAAGAGCGGTTGAGGTGATGTTGATTCAAGTGGCTGAACAATTTGCCTTGTGAACCACCGTGCTGCCGCGTGTGGTGATACGTTTGCCCCAAGCCTTTCCAAACGTTTTTCCTAATGAGATTGATCATGAAAGGTAAACGCAAGGCCAAAACAACCAAGTGGCTCATGAAAGGTCAATTCGAGATCGAGGCTAGGCTAATCCTGCGAAAACGATCCCGTGGCGCTTCGAACCATTTCCTTGATGCTGCAGCTATGTTTGGAGTCGAGCATGAACCGGTAGGTTTGCTAGCCGGTAAATTGCCTTGAGTTATCTAAATATTCTCCAAAGCTCGCCGCCTAATGTTGTACAAACGCTACCGATAACTAATTGCCGCGGTTTCGCAGAGAGACAGGATGCGACGGACTGCTTCCGGCCAACTTCTGCGCGTCGAGCACACCAAGTGTGCTGGTCAAATCCAATGCAAACGACTGGTCAAGTCGAATGCAAATGGGTGGTCAAGTCTATGCAATTACGCA
>LNAP01025683.1_pt1 | contig 13709 bp, 5 predicted proteins | sample 602601 | NCBI WGS metagenome assembly LNAP01 (sample SAMN02440304, study PRJNA202911) | soil metagenome | biome: Subtropical and temperate rainforests or woodlands; isolation source: soil samples (1 kg each in a 20% v/v slurry with milli Q water) were... ...
TTTAAGGATTTGCGTCAGTTCATCCAGTGCCGTCCGGCACTCAAGCAGCAATTGCGGGTCCGCCAGATCGTTTTCGGTCATGCGGTCGCGGTAGTGCTTCTCGACCCATTCGGTCAGTGTGCCGTACAACGGTGCCGTCATGATAACCCCTGGGTTGACGGCCGCCAGTTCGGTTTCGTTGAGCGCGACACGCAGTCGAAGACAAGCAGGGCCGCCGCCGTTCTGCATGCTCTGCTTGAGATCGAAGACTTTCACTTCGCGGATCAGGCCACCGGAGCTGGTCAAACCCTGCAAGTACTGCCAGACACGCTCGTTGCCACGGCATTCTTCCGGCACGATCAACAGCATGGAGCCGTCAGGACGCGACAGCAGTTGGCTGTTGAACAGGTAGGAACGAACCGCGTCTTCCACGCTGACGGCGGAACGAGGCACACACACAGACTGAAATTTCCCACCGACTTTGGCGAGTTTGCTCTGCAATTCAGCGAGCATTTTCTCGGTCTCGAGGAACGCGTCCTCGTGATAGAACAGCACTTCACCGTTACCCACGGCGATCACGTCGTTGTGGAACACGCCCTGATCGATCACCGAAGGGTTCTGCTGGGCATAGACCACGCCGTCATCGCTCAAGCCGTGCAAACGGGCAACGGCCTGGGACGCTTCGAGGGTCTGGCGCGCCGGGTACTTCTGCGGTGCCGGGTAGCGGGTGTCGAACGCACTGCGGCCGAACACGAAGAACTCGACACCGGCTTCGCCGTATTCACGGCAGAAACGCGTGTGGTTGGCCGCGCCTTCGTCACCGAATTGCGCCACGGGCGGCAAGGCGGCGTGGTGGGCGAAGTGTTTCTGGTCAGCGAACATCGCCCCCAGCACGCGGCTGGTGGTCGGGTGTTCGATGCTGCGGTGGTATTTGCAGTTGAGGTTGGCGGCGGTGAAATGCACGCGGCCATCAGCGGTGTCGGCGCTCGGGCTGACGGTCGCGGCGTTGGCCACCCACATGCTCGACGCCGAGCAACTGGCCACCAGCAGCGGCATCGCCTCTTTGGCAGCGCGCTCGATCACTTGAGCGTCGGTGCCGCCAAAGCCCAGGCGACGCAGTGCAGCCACATCCGGGCGCTCTTGCGGTGCCAGTACGCCTTGCTGGAAACCCATTTCCATCAGCGCTTTCATCTTCGCCAGGCCTTGCAGCGCCGCTTCCTTGGGGTTGGAAGACTGCTGGCTGTTGCTCTGGGACGCGACGTTGCCATAAGACAGGCCGCCGTAGTTATGGGTCGGCCCCACTAGACCGTCAAAATTGACTTCATAGGATTTCATCAGCGAGGCTCCACGAGAATCTGTTGTTATAGGCCTTTTAGACCGGGTCGCGGCCATCGCGAGCAAGCTCGCTCCCACAGTGATTGCCTCGTACACAAGATATGTGAACGCCACCGAACCTGTGGGAGCGGGCTTGCCCGCGATGGGCATCACGCCATCTTCACGCCAGGCGTAAGGGCCGCTGGCAATACCAGGCTCGGCGTTTCCAGCGAGGCCACCGGGTACGCGCAGTAATCCGCCGCGTAGTAAGCGCTGGCGCGATGGTTGCCCGAGGCGCCGACGCCGCCGAATGGCGCACTGCTTGCCGCACCGGTCAGTTGTTTGTTCCAGTTGACGATACCGGCCCGGCTTTCCAGCCAGAACTGCTGGTAGCGAGCTTCGGAGTCCGACAGCAGGCCGGCGGCCAGACCGTAAGCGGTGTCGTTGGCTTCAGCGATCGCCGCTTCAAAATCAGCGTAGCGGATCACCTGCAGCAACGGGCCGAACAGCTCTTCGTCAGGACGATCGGCAACGGCGCTCACGTCCAGGATGCCAGGGGTCAGCAAGGCCGATTGAGCCTGAGGCTGAGTCATTTCCAGCAGCGCCACGGCGCCGTTGGCCAGCAGATGTTCTTGCGCATCCATCAACGCTTTCGCAGCGCCAAGGGAAACCACCGAGCCCATGAACGGCGCCGGGCTCCGACTGAGAGGGTCGAGCTGACCGCCACCAGGCGCGCCAGCAATGAGTCGCCCCAGGCACCTTGCGGCACCAGCAAGCGACGGGCACAGGTGCAACGCTGGCCGGCGGAAATGAACGCGGACTGAATGATGGTGTACACAGCGGCATCGAGGTCAGCAACCTGATCGACCACCAGCGGGTTATTACCGCCCATTTCCAGCGCCAGGATCTTGTCCGGACGACCGGCAAATTGCTGGTGCAGGTGATTGCCGGTGCGGCTGGAACCGGTGAAGAACAGCCCGTCGATGCCCGGGTTCGCCGCCAGGGCGATACCGGTTTCGCGAGCGCCTTGCAGCAGGTTCAATACGCCGGCCGGCAGGCCAGCCTCGATCCAGCACTTGACCGTCAGTTCAGCGACTTTCGGTGTCAGTTCGCTAGGTTTGAACAGCACGCTGTTACCGGCCAACAGTGCCGGCACGATATGGCCGTTGGGCAGGTGACCCGGGAAGTTGTAAGGACCGAATACCGCCACCACGCCGTGGGGTTTGTGGCGCAGCACAGCGGTGGCATCGCCCAGCGGCCCGCTCTTCTCGCCGGTACGTTCGCGGTAGCTCTGCACCGAGATGGCAATCTTGTTGACCATGCTGGTGACTTCGGTCGCCGCTTCCCACAGAGGTTTGCCGGTTTCTTCGCCGATGGTATGAGCCAATTCGTCAGCGTGATTCTTCAGTGCGGCGGCAAAAGCCTCCAGCACCGAGATACGCTCTTCCAGGGTGCGCCGCGCCCAGTCCGGGAACGCCTGACGCGCCGCTTGCACAGCCGACTCGACCTGACCGGCGGTGGCTCCGACGCCAGACCACAGTACCTGCTGGGTCACCGGGTTCAGCGACTCGAAGGCTTCGCCCCCACCTGCCAGCCATTCACCTGCGATGTAAAGCGACTTCATTATTTCGACTCCCGAGCACGGCGCGCACTTGATCGCCCGCGTTGAGTTGAAGACGTTTGGCGGTCAGCGGATCGACCACCAGGGTGCCGGCGGCCAGACGTGCAGGCGCGGCAGTGATCCGGCAGTCCTCGCGCTTGCGGTTGTGAATGATGAATGGCGTGGCATCGTCACCCGGTGTGCCGACGGCCAGCACCAGCGCCTGGCTGTCGCGCACCGCGCGGATCTTGCCCGTTTCACACTCGATCGCCGGGCCTGCGTCGAAGATATCGACGTAGCCCTGGTAGCTGAAACCTTCGCTCTTGAGCATGGCCAGCGCCGGCTCGGTGTCCGGATGAACCTGACCGATCACATTGCGCGCATCCGGCGACAGGAAGCAGGTGTACAGTGGGAATTTCGGCATCAGCTCGGCGATGAACGCCTTATTGCCCACGCCGGTCAGGTAGTCAGCTTGGCTGAATTCCATCTTGAAGAAGTGCCGGCCCAGGCTTTCCCAGAACGGCGAACGCCCGGCCTCGTCGGAAACCCCGCGCATTTCGGCAATGATCTTGTTGCCGAACAATTGCGGGAATTCGGCGATGAACAACATCCGCGCCTTGGACAGCATGCGACCGTTGAGGCCACTGCGGTAATCGGCGTGCAGGAACAGCGAGCACAGTTCGGAGTTGCCGGTCAGGTCGTTGGCCAGGAACAGCGTCGGGATTTCACGATAGATGTTCAACTCTTGCGAGGCGCTGACCGTCAGACCGACCCGGAAGTTGTACCAGGGCTCACGCAGGCCAACGGCGCCGGCAATGGCGGAAATGCCCACCACGCGCCCGTCGTCATCTTCGAGCACGAACAGGTAGTCCGCGTCGCCCCGCCCGGCTTCGCCGCGAAAGGTCTTCTCGGCCCAGCCGACCCGATGGGCCAGCCGTTCTTCGTTGGCCGGCAAGGTGGTCAGGCCGGTGCCAGTGCTGCGGGCCAGGTCGATCAGAGCGGGTAAATCGCTGCTGCGTACGGGACGAACGATCATGCTATCTCCTCAAACGGGCCGCTTGCGCCACCCGTGATTTCTAAACGAGCAATCAGGCCAGGTCGCTGTTAAACCGCGACCAGGCGCACGCTGGCACCCTCGCCGACACCCAGGGCTTCGGCCGCCTCCAGGTCCAGGGTCACCGGTTTGCCCGGCGCGTAATCGAGCTCGAGCATAACCGCGCGGTAATCCTGCAACTGGGCATTGGCAACCAGGTACTGGCGACCGACGCCTTTGACCGGCTCACCGATCTTCACCGGCACCACACGGCTCTGGGCGATCGAACGGATCCCCGAGACACGGGCATGCAGGGTCGGGCCACCGTCGAAGATGTCGATGTAGTGATCGGTCTCGAAACCTTCGCGCATCAGAATGTCGAAGGTGATCTGCGCGCGCGGGTGCACCTGGCCCATGGCCTCTTGAGCGGAGTCCGGCAGCAGTGGCACGTAGATCGGGTAATGCGGCATCAGTTCGGCAAGGAATGTACGGCTTTTGAGCCCGCACAGACGCTCGGCTTCGGCGTAGTTGAGGTCGAAGAAGTTGCGACCGATGGCATCCCAGAACGGCGAGTCGCCGTTTTCATCGCTGTAACCGACGATTTCGGTCACCACGGAATCGGCAAAACGCTCCGGATGGCTGGCCACGAACAGCAAACGGCCACGGGAGTTAAGCTCCGCCCAAGGCGACCCCACCAACTCGCGCTGCACATAGAAGCTGGTCAGCAAGCTGTTGCCCGTCAGGTCGTGGCACTGGGAGAGCACGTGGATCTTGTTGTGAATCTTCAACTCGCGGGAAGCGTGCACGAAGGTTTCGTTGCGGAAGCTGTAGAACGGCTCGGAGTAACCGGCCGACGCCACGATGGCCGAGCAACCGACCAGCTTGCCGGTGGTGGAGTCTTCGAGGACGAAGAAATAGCTTTCCTCACCGTTGAAACTCACTTCGGCGGCGAACGAGGCTTCGCTTGCCGCGATCTTGTCGCTCAGGCGCTCAACGTCATCCGGCAAGGAAGTGACACCAATCGGACTGTCCGCAGCCAGACGCTGTACCTCGCCCAGATCAGCCATTTGCGCGGGGCGCATCACCAGCATGGTGTCACTCCTTTGAGGAAAATAAGCCGGGGCCGCCTTGGAACTCCTGTAGGAGCGAGCTTGCTCGCGATGGAGTGTCAGTCGACACCAATGTGGCTGATCCACCATCGCGAGCAAGCTCGCTCCTACAGTAAAGCGGGCCCGGCATACAAAAATTGGGTTCGACGCCTGAAAGGTCAGGCGTCGAAGGGTCTATCAGGCTTGCGTCAGTTTTGCCGCGGCACGTTCGAAGCGGTCCAGACCGGCATCGATATCGGCGTCTTCCACCACCAGGCTTGGGGCGAAACGCACCACGTCCGGGCCGGCTTGCAGAATCATCAGGCCTTCTTGTTCAGCGGCGTTGAAGATGTCCTTGGCCTTGCCTTTCCAGGCATCGCTCAGCACACAGCCGATCAACAGACCCAAGCCACGGACCTGGGTGAACAGGCCGTATTTCTCGCCGATCTGCTCAAGGCGTGCCTTGAACTTGTCGTGTTTGGCATTGACGCCAGCCAGCACCTCTGGGGTGTTGATCACGTCGATCACCGCGCCTGCGACAGCGCACGCCAGCGGGTTGCCGCCGTAAGTGGTGCCGTGGGTGCCGACGACCAGGTGCTTGGCCAGGTCTTCGGTGGTCAGCATGGCGGCGATCGGGAAACCACCGCCCAGGCTCTTGGCGCTGGTCAGGATGTCCGGGATCACGCCGTAATGCTGGTAGGCGAACAGGTGGCCGGTACGGCCCATGCCGGTTTGCACTTCGTCGAACACCAGCAGCGCGTTGTGCTCATTGCACAGCTCGCGGGCGCCTTGCAGGTAGGCCAGTTCGGCCGGCAGTACGCCGCCCTCACCTTGAATAGGCTCCAGGACCACGGCGCAGGTCTTGTCGGAAACGGCAGCTTTCAACGCAGCCAGATCGTTGTATGGCACGTGGGTGATGCCGGTGATCTTCGGACCGAAGCCATCGGAATACTTCGACTGGCCACCGACGTTCACGGTGAACAGGGTACGGCCGTGGAAGCTGTTGAGCGCGGCGATGATCTCGTACTTCTCGCTGCCATAACGGTCGAACGCGACACGACGGGCCAGCTTGAAGGCGGCCTCGTTGGCTTCGGCGCCGGAGTTGCAGAAGAAGGCGCGCTCGGCAAAGGTGGCATCGACCAACTTGTGTGCCAGGCGCAGGGCCGGCTCATTGGTGAACACGTTGGACACGTGCCACAGCTTGTTCGCCTGCTCGGTCAAGGCACCGACCAGCGCCGGATGCGCGTGACCCAATACGTTGACGGCGATCCCGCCGGCGAAGTCGATCAGCTCGCGACCGGACTGGTCCCAAACGCGGGAACCGGCGCCACGCACAGGAATGAATGCGGCAGGCGCATAGTTGGGAACCATTACCTGATCGAAATCGGCGCGTTGTACCGCAGCGTGCTCAACGGACATCGGAGTCTCCTGAAGAGAAAACACTCGCCTGAAACTGGCGAGCTTGGTGAGGATTGTAAGGACAGTTTTCGGCCCGGCCTTGCCGCCAAGCGACAACTTCTTATAGCGCAAACCCCGGATTTTCCCGGGTTTACGGCAATGCGACATATAGGGTCGCAAAGGCGCAGTTTAACTGGCGGGCTTGCTGCGTTGTAACTCATGGCAATGGCCCGAGCGCGGTAAATATGTACCGCACAGCGTCCGGGCTAACGCGGTTTCCTAAGGGCCTCATCCCACTTCGATGGTCACCTTAACCGCATGAATACCCAACATACCGACATTGCTAGCGATGCATTCAGGCCAGACGCTCACTATCAGCACCTGATCAACGTGATCCCCTCCTGGCTCCGTCAAGCAACGCCTCAACGGCGTGAGGCACTGCGCAACAGCGCGCCAGGCATTCCGGCCGGGCTCAAGGACGCTCCAGCCCATCAGCATGCAGAACTGGGCAAACTCATTGCCCGTCATGTGAGCAGCCAGAACCAGGTTGATCAAATGATGGCAAAGCTGCAGAGCCCCGCCGACTTCGCCAAACCACTACTCGAAACGGCGCTCAAGACTCAATTCGGCCTGGAACTGGACGCTCGTAAAACGTTCCTTCGCCTTTATATTCCAGCTCACATTCCATGGCTTCGGCTGAAATCCGGCGCTGCGCGCATCTGGACGGTGTCGCTGCTGGATGCCGCATTGCACAACTTTGAAAGCGCCGAAACCAATGCAGACGCCTTCGAGCCCGCCTCGACTTACATCACGCCCCCCTCTGCTACCGGGCAATTCAATACATTGCCGCAGATACTGGAAAAGATGCCCATCACGGCTTTTACCCGCCTCTGCCGGGAACTGGACATTGGCCAGCGCTATAAAGAGTATCTGGACGACAATCTTGGCATCAGCAATCCCGTGGCCGCGGCAATACTGAAATCGAAAATTCACGACAGCCAGAAAACCGCACTCACCGCGGCCCTGCACATGGCGCAGATGCAAAAATTGCTGGGCAGTGACGTCCACCAACTGACTCTTGGCCTGCTCGACAACCTGCCTTCTTTAGGTTTGCACGGTCTGCCCTGGGGCCTCCATGAACTGACAATCATGAACGCTCGCCTGACCGGCATCGTTTTGTTTGCACCGGATCTGGAGCGCGCAACAGAAGTGGTCAGAGTGGTGGCCTACATTCCTGACGACCCCGAACACCCGATCAAGGAATACAGTTCAACCGCCGCATTCGCCGAGGAACTTGGTCAGCGCTTGCGTGCCCCCGAATACCAACAGTTTTTCAGTCGATTCATCAATCATGAGGATCGTGGGCACTTTTTCGCGCAGTTGAACAACGAGCTATCACTTTTAACCTGGCAGCCTGTTCCACCGGGCGATCCGCACCCGACCTGGCGAGAGCGCCCCAACCAACGTCCCGACTTGCACATTGCGGCCACGCCGGTGAAAGACGATCTCTTGACCCACCTCTACCAGAGCAAGCTCAACAAGATCCTCAACGATGCGCGGGTGATCGCGGTATCCACCGCAACAGTCGACCAGAGAGCCCGCTGGGCGTTATGGGACTCCTTTACCGAAATAGCTTCGACCCTGCTGAACATCGCAGCCTTTATTGCCCTGCCGTTCGTACCTTTCCTTGGCGAGTTGATGTTGGCCTACATGGCCTACCAATTGCTCGACGAAACCTTCGAAAGCATTATTGACTGGGCCGAGGGTCACACCACCGAGGCCTTCGAGCATTTCATGGGCGTTGTTGAATCCGCCGTACAACTGGGCACCTTTGCGGCGGGAGGCGTGATCGCGGCGGGAGAATTTCGCGCGATCCTGCCCAAGGAAATTGTGCAGTTCATCGACCGTTTCAATTCGGTGAAGCAGCCCAACGGCGAAACCCGCTATTGGAAACCCGACCTGACCACCTACGAGCACCCCGCCACACTCCCAGCCGACTCAAAACCGGATTCACTCGGACTGTACAGGCATCAAGGTAAAACCCTGTTACCCCTGGAAGGCAAAAACTACGCCGTCAGCGAGGACTCAGTCATCGGCGAGCATCGCATCGACCACCCCACGCGCCCTGACGCCTACAAACCACAACTGCGGCACAACGGCAGCGGCGCCTGGCAAACCGAACTCGACCAGCCGTTGAGTTGGGACCAGGCCACCGTGCTGCACCGTATCGGCCCGGACATGCAGCGATTTTCGGCCAGTACCCGCGAGCGCATCCTCAGTATCAGCGGCAGCCACGAAGATGCCCTGCGCAAGATGCACGTGAATGCCGGGCAGGTGCCGCCGTTGTTGGCCGACACACTCAAACGCTTCGGGATCGATCAGGACATACAAACCTTTATCGATCAGATCGGCAGCGACCAGCCGGAGCACTTCCTCAAGGCGGATCCCGTGACACAGCTGAAACTGCTCAATGAAAACGGTTACTGGCCGGCAAACAAAGGCCTGCGACTGATCGACGAAAATGCGCAAACCCTTTGGCAAAGCCCGGCGCCCGATGTACCCGTGGTGGAAGTCGACGCCTCCCGCCTCACCGACGGCGACCTGCTGAAAACCTTTCTCCTGACCCTGTCGGACAGCGAAGCCAGAACGCTGATGGGCGAAGAATTCGCTCACCCCTCCCCTGGCCTGGAAAACCGGGCGCAGCGGTTGCGCAAGATACTTGCGCAGCTTGCCGAACAGAAACGGCAAGGCCTGTTCGATCAGCGTTATCGCAGACTCGAACGTGGCGCTAGCGCGGCCATACAAGTGGTCATGGATGCCGAGCCCGGACTGCCACGCAGCGTAGCTCAAGCAATTGTGGACACAGCAAGCGACCTGGAACTGCAACAGCTGAAAAAACCAACCATTTCCCCTCGCCTAGTCGAGCTGAGCCGAGAGGCCGGATTGCAAGTACGCGTGACACGCGCCTACGAGGGGCTTGATTTGCCATCGACCGAGAACAACCTCGACACCGACCGGCTGGCCTTGCACACCCTGGAAAAACTGCCAGGCTGGACGGGACAGCTACGGTTGGAAATCCGCCAGTACCTGCTGATCGAGAGCCTTGGCCATGCCGACGCGCCTCTGCGTAAAGTGCTGGTACTCAGAGAGGACGGCTCTTATCAGGCCTTCAATGATGACGGCGAAGAACTTAGCGGCATGGGCTCGCTCTACACCTGCCTGCTACAGGCCATGCCGGACAGCGAACGCACCGCCCTGAATCTGAACATCGGTGAAGGTGAACGGCTCAAGCAGCTGATTCGCCAGCATGCCTTGAGCCGCGATGCATTGCGCGCGCGGCTGGTTCAACACCCCGATCTCAAACCCACCTACGACCCAAAGGTAATGCGCTTGCTCGGTGGCGGTGACGGGTATCGTCAAATGCCACGCAACACACCTACCTTGCAAGCTCGGGCTCAGACACTGTTCCCCCATCTATCCATCGAAGAGCTCGACGCCTTCGTCGAACGCCTGCAACAGCACCCAAACGGACCGAGGGCAGAACTGAGTCGGCTCATAATTCAACACACGCAGCTCCAGGAAACGCTTTCTTCCTGGCGCGACGAAATTCCGCTGTTTATTCCAGGCACACAAACCAGGGTCACCCCCGAGCAATTCGCCGCGCAAAAGCAGGTCCGTCAACAGTTCACCATCGAGCTGATGGACTGCTGGCGACGGCAATGGACCCATCCCGAGACCGCGCTTGAAACGGCCGACTTCAACTTCTTCCAACCGATCATCGGCGAATTGCCAGCCCTGAGCACCGACTTCAGCGGCGTCACGATGCTAAGGATGGAGGGTGGTAGCGCCACGCGGGGCATGCACGAGTTTCTGCGCAGCTTTACCGGGCTACGCATCCTGAAACTGCGCGATTTCAACCTTGGCCACTTGCCCGACACCCTTGCATCGCTGCAACTCGAAGAACTCATTCTGAGCAATTGCGCGATCACCCTCAGCCCCGAAAGCCAGCTCGGACTCGCAGGCCAGCATCGATTGACCACCCTGGACTTGTTCAACAACCCCTTGGGCCTGACACCCGAAGTCGGCAGCATGCCCGATTTGAATTACATCGACTTATCGCAGACGGGCATCACTGAACTCCCGCGCGAATTGTTGACTCGTCCGCGCCTGCGCACCGCCCTGCTCAACGACAACCAGATCAATGAATTGCCCGGCGAGCTTTTCACGTTGCAACAACGCACCCAGGAAGGTTTCGACCTGGGCAACAATCCGCTTTCCAGCGCAGCCCGCGAACGCCTCAAACAGCACTTCCATCAGACCCGTCAGGACTTCGGCATCTATGCAGAAGCAGCAGATATCCACCGCGCGCAGGCACTGTACCCCTGGATGGACCAGGAAGATGCCAGCAAATTCATCTACAAACTGCCCGGGACACTGGATGAGGGTCGAGTCGAACTGACCCGCCTGGAAGTCGAACTCACCACCCTGGAGAACGACCTGTCCGCCTGGACCGGCAATATTCCCGCCGTCCACCCCCACAGCAATCAACCCTTCACTGCCCAGCAACTACTGATCGAGCACTCGACACGGGACGCATTCAGAGAGTCCGTACTGCGCTGCTGGCGCCGGGAAACCGAGCTGGATGACTTCGACGATTCACAGCAAACAACTACTTATGACCTGAACCTGGACACGCGGATAACCGGTAACCTGCCGATACTGAGCGCAGACTTCAGCCATGTATCTCTGGTTTACCTGAGTAGCGAGAGTGGCCTGACCACAGGCGTCACCGGATTCCTGGAGTGCTTCCCCAAACTCAAGACCCTCGTTATGAACGACTTCATGCTCGGCGATCTCCCGGAGGCGATCTTCCGGATGAGCGATTTGAGATCGCTCAATCTCCTCGACTGCAACATCACCCTGACCCCGCAGTCTGCCCTGAACCTGGCCGAGATGGCCCACCTGGAATTCATCGACTTGAGAAACAATCCGCTGGGGCTGGCTCCGGATATCAGCCAGATGGCGGATCTGGCAACCCTGCAACTGGACAACTGCGGGCTCACCGAATTACCCCCTGGACTGTTGCAGCTCAAGAGCCTGGAAACCGTAGACCTGAGCGACAACGCAATCAGCCGGATACCCGCCGACCTCCTCGAACTGCCGCTTGAGATCGCCGAAAGCATCAACTTGCGGGGCAATCCGTTCTCCGAAGACAGCCTGCAGATCCTGATCGAGTATTTCAGGCTGACCAGTGTCGACTTCGGCATTCAGGAAGTGATCGATCGGGCAGAATTGGAAGTGTCGACGTCCGAGGCGTCCGAACCGGAAGACTGATCGGGATCAGGAGCTGCTCAGCCGCGTTCCGGCGGCACCGATGACAATTCGAACGGGCTGCTGCTGCGCCGCTGGTTGCGATCTTCCCGCGGCGTGGCACCGAAGAAATTGCGGTAGGCGCTGGAGAAATGCGGCCCCGAGGAGAAGCCACAGGACAGGCCGATCTGGATGATCGACTTGCTGGTTTGCATCAACATCTGCCGGGCCTTGTTCAGGCGCAGTTCCAGGTAATACTGGCTCGGCACACGGTTGAGGTATTGCTTGAAGATCCGCTCCAGCTGCCGACGGGATACGCACACGTGCTGGGCGATTTCGTCGGTAGTCAGCGGTTCTTCGATGTTGGCTTCCATGAGCAACACCGCCTGGGTGAGCTTCGGATGACTGGAACCCAGGCGGTTCTGCAACGGAATGCGCTGGCGCTCGCCGCCCTCGCGGATGCGTTCGACCACCAGTTCTTCGGACACCGCACCGGCCAGTTCCGCACCGTGATCGCGGGCCAGCACGGCCAGCAACAAGTCGAGCACCGACATCCCGCCGCACGCGGTCAGGCGATCGCGATCCCAATCGAACAGGTGACTGGTGGCGATGACCTTCGGAAAGCGCTCGGCGAAATCATCCTGCCAGCGCCAATGCACAGCCGCGCGATAACCGTCGAGCAAGCCCAACTGCGCCAGCGGGTAAACACCGGCCGACAGACCGCCGATCACACAACCGGAACGCACCAGTTGCTTGAGCGCACTGCTGAGCGCCGGCACCAGTGCGGTCGGTGGCTCGTCAGCAAGCAGGAACAGTTTCTGGAAGTTTTCGAGCTTGCCGGTCCACGCCTCACCCGGCAATTGCCAAGCGCTTTCACTCGGCGCTTCGGCCTGCAGGAACGACAGTTCGTAAACCACGTCCGGATGCACACGCTGGGCAACACGCAAGGCCTCCTCAGCCAGCGCAAGCGTCAGTGCTTTAGTGCTGGGCCAAATCAGGAAACCAATTCGAGCGAGCGATCCGAAGCGAAGAACAGTGATGAAGGCATGGGCCAATGCTAGCCCGTAAATGAACACAAATCGCAAAACCGGCAAAGATCAAATGTGGGAGCGGGCTTGCTCGCGACAGCGGTGGTTCAGACAGCCATGATGTTGACTGACACACCGCCTTCGCGAGCAAGCCCGCTCCCACCGGGGATCCGGGCCAGCCTTTAGACTGCGAAGCATGCACTATCGCAGTGCACAACGGCAGTTCTGATTACTTCAGGCTACCCGAGAGGAATTGCTGCAAACGCTCGGATTGCGGGTTCACCAGCACTTCGCGCGGGTTACCGCTTTCTTCAACCACACCTTTGTGCAGGAACACCAACTGGTTTGACACTTCACGGGCGAAGCCCATTTCGTGAGTCACCACGACCATGGTCCGGCCTTCCTGGGCCAGGGCCTGCATGACTTTCAACACGTCGCCGACCAGCTCCGGGTCGAGGGCCGAGGTCGGTTCGTCGAACAGCATCACCTCAGGTTCCATCGCCAGCGCACGGGCAATCGCCACGCGCTGCTGCTCGCCGCCGGACATGTGCCCAGGGTAAGCATCCTTGCGATGGGCCACGCCCACCTTGTTCAGGTAGTGCTCGGCCTTCTCGCGTGCTTCAGCCTTGGACACGCCCAGCACATGCACCGGCGCTTCCATGATGTTTTCCAGCGCGGTCATGTGCGACCACAGGTTGAAATGCTGGAACACCATCGACAGGCGCGAACGCATGCGTTGCAGCTGCTTCGGGTCGGCGGCCTTCAGCGCACCGTCCTTGTTCGCCACCAGCTTCAGCTCTTCGTTGTTGAGCAGAATCCTGCCCGCGTGCGGCTGCTCCAGCAGGTTGATGCAGCGCAGGAAAGTACTTTTGCCGGAGCCACTGGAACCGATGATGCTGATCACATCGCCGGCTGCCGCTTTCAGGGACACGCCCTTGAGCACTTCGTGACTGCCATAG
>LNAP01000332.1_pt4 | contig 13705 bp, 15 predicted proteins | sample 602601 | NCBI WGS metagenome assembly LNAP01 (sample SAMN02440304, study PRJNA202911) | soil metagenome | biome: Subtropical and temperate rainforests or woodlands; isolation source: soil samples (1 kg each in a 20% v/v slurry with milli Q water) were... ...
GAATACCATCCACAATTTGCGCCATTACCAGGTGCTTATGGCTGGTTTGCGCGAGGCTATTCAACAGGGTACATTGGCCGCCTTTGTCGATGCCTTCTATGCCAAGCGCGGGTTGCCTGTTCCGCCCTTGGACTGAGTTTTCCGATCCTAAGATTCAATACTTGCAACTGGAGTGCTAAATGAGCTTTTTTATCTCTAATGCCATGGCTGATGCCGCTGCCCCTGCAGCAGCGCCAATGGGTGGCGGTTTCGAGTGGATTTTCCTGGTTGGCTTTCTGGTCATCTTCTACCTGATGATCTGGCGTCCACAGGCCAAGCGTGCCAAAGAGCAGAAGAACCTGCTCAGCAGCCTGCAAAAGGGCGATGAAGTGGTCACCACCGGCGGCATCGCTGGCAAGATCACCAAAGTGGCCGATGACTTCGTGGTACTGGAAGTGTCCGACACCGTTGAAATGAAATTCCAGAAGGGCGCCATCGCGGCCACGCTGCCAAAAGGCACGCTGAAAGCGATCTAAGTAACAACTTCTATTCAATCGACGGGGCGCGCAAGGCGCCCCGCGTCATAAGCGGGCGGCGTGATGCTGAACAAATACCCTCTGTGGAAATATTTACTGATCCTGGCGGTGCTGGCGGTCGGTCTGATTTATTCCGCTCCCAATCTTTATCCTGATGACCCGGCTATTCAGGTCAGTGGCGCAAGCACTGCCTTGCAGGTCACTCAGGCCGATCTGGACCGTGCGAGCACAGCGCTCAAGGCGTCCGGTATCGACGTGAAGGCCGCGACCATTGCCGAAGGCGGCAAGGGCGGTTTGTTGCGTCTGCTCAAGGCTGAAGACCAGCTGCCGGCCAAGGACGTGGTGCGCAAGGCCCTCGGTGACGACTATGTCGTGGCCCTGAACCTGGCCCAGACCACCCCGCAATGGCTGCGCAACCTCGGCGCGCATCCGATGAAGCTGGGGCTGGACTTGTCCGGTGGTGTGCACTTCCTGCTGGAAGTGGACATGGACAAGGCGCTGGATGCACGCTTGAAAGTCTACGAAGGCGACGTCAAGAGCCTGTTGCGTAAAGAGCGTTTGCGCTATCGCAGCCTGCCGCAGCTCGACGGTGCCATTCAGCTGGGTTTCACTGACGAAGATGTACGCGAGAAGGCCCGTGCGCTGATCCGCAAGAACTTCAACGATTTCGACATTGTGCCAGCCGACCTCAATGGTCAGCCGGTGCTGCGTCTGGCGATGACCCCGGCCAAGCTGGCGGAAATCCGCGAATACTCCATCAAGCAGAACTTGACCACGGTGCGTAACCGGGTCAACGAGCTGGGTGTGGCCGAGCCGATCGTGCAGCGCCAGGGCGCCAACCGCATCGTGGTTGAGCTGCCGGGCGTGCAGGACACTGCTGAAGCCAAGCGTATCCTCGGCAAGACCGCCAACCTGGAATTCCGTCTCGCGGCCGAACCGGGTGCTTCCCGCGCCACTACCGAGAGCTTCGAGTTCCGTGAAGGCGGTCGTCCGGCGGCGCAGATCGAGCGCGGCCTGATCATCACCGGTGACCAGGTGACCGACGCCCAGGCGGGCTTCGACGAGCAGGGTCGCCCACAGGTGAACATTCGCCTGGACGGCCACGGCGGCGAACTGATGAGCCGCGCCACGCGCAGCAACGTCGGTCGCAGCATGGCGGTGATCTTCATCGAGCAGAAGCCGACCACCACTTACACCAAGCAAGTGGTCAACGGCGTCGAGAAAGACGTACCGGTCCAGACGTTCAAGGAAGAGAAAAAGATCATCAGCCTGGCGACCATCCAGTCGCCACTGGGCAGCCAGTTCCGCATCACCGGCCTCAACGGCCAGGGTGAATCCTCGGAACTGGCCCTGCTGCTGCGTGCCGGTGGTCTGGCTGCGCCGATGTACTTCGCTGAAGAGCGCACCATTGGCCCGAGCCTGGGTGCCGACAACATTGCCAAGGGTGTCGATGCGTCGCTGTGGGGCATGCTGTTTGTCTCGCTGTTCATCATCGCCATCTACCGCTTCTTCGGCCTGATCGCCACGGTTGCGCTGGCGGTGAACATGGTGCTGCTGCTGGCGCTGATGTCGCTGCTGGGGGCTACGCTGACCCTGCCGGGTATTGCCGGTATCGTGTTGACCATGGGTATGGCGGTGGACGCCAACGTGCTGATCTTCTCGCGTATTCGTGAAGAGATCGCCGCGGGCATGTCGGTCCAGCGGGCAATCAACGAAGGCTTCGGCCGGGCATTTACTGCGATTATCGATGCCAACCTGACCACCTTGCTGGTGGGCGGGATTCTCTTCGCCATGGGCACCGGCCCGGTGAAGGGCTTCGCAGTGACCATGTCCCTCGGGATCTTTACCTCGATGTTCACAGCCATTCTGGTGACCCGTGCAATGGTCAACCTGATTTATGGTGGCCGTGACTTCAAGAAGTTGTGGATTTAAGGGGCTGCCATGTTACGTACAATCAACTTCATGGGCGTTCGCAACGTTGCGTTCGGCGTCACTGTATTGCTGACCTTGCTGGCGTTGTTCAGCTGGTTCAGCAAGGGCCTGAACTACGGCCTGGACTTCACCGGCGGTACGCTGATCGAGCTGACCTACGAGCGTCCGGCCGATGTCACCAAGGTGCGCGAGCAACTGATGACCTCGGGTTACACCGACGCTGTGGTGCAGAGCTTTGGCGCGACCACCGACCTGCTGGTGCGGATGCCGGGTGAAGACCCGCAACTGGGTCAGCAAGTGGCCGAGGCCTTGCAGAAGGCCGGCGGCGACAACCCGGCGCAGGTCAAGCGTGTCGAGTATGTCGGCCCGCAAGTGGGTGAAGAGCTGCGCGACCAGGGCGGCCTCGGCATGCTGATGGCGCTGGGCGGGATCCTGCTGTACCTGGCTTTCCGCTTTCAGTGGAAGTTCGCGGTGGGCGCGATTGTCTCGCTGATCCACGACGTGATCGTGACTGTGGGCATCCTGTCGTTCTTCCAGATCACCTTCGATTTGACGGTGTTGGCGGCGGTGCTGGCGATCATCGGTTACTCGCTCAACGACACCATCGTGGTGTTCGACCGGGTGCGTGAAAACTTCCGTGTGCTGCGCAAGGCCTCGCTGATCGAGAACATCAACATTTCGACCACCCAGACCCTGCTGCGGACCATGGCGACGTCGATCTCCACGTTGCTGGCGATCGGTGCACTGCTGATTTTCGGTGGCGACAACCTGTTCGGCTTCTCCATTGCGCTGTTCATTGGTGTATTGGCGGGTACTTACTCGTCGATCTACATCGCCAACGTGGTGCTGATCTGGCTGAACCTGAGCACCGAGGATCTGATTCCTCCGGTGGCCACCGACACGGAAGTGGACGACCGACCGTAAGGTTTGGCTTCCGCCCGTCATGGCCTGAAAGGCGCGAGTTGAACTCGCGCCTTTTTTTGTGCTCCAAGGCTGGGAGAAGCGCGGATAAATCCGCATGTGATGGTCAGGAGGTTCAAGTGAACAAATCGATGCTGGTTGGTGCGGTATTGGGTGCTGTCGGTGTGACTGCCGGTGGTGCGGTAGCCACCTACAGCTTGGTCAAAAGCGGCCCTGAGTATGCGCAAGTATTGGCCGTGGACCCGGTTAAAACACAAATCAAGACCCCCCGTGAAGTGTGCAAGGACGTCACCGTGACCCGGCAGAAGCCGGTCCAGGATCAACACCAGATCGCCGGTACCGTATTGGGCGCAGTGGCCGGTGGCCTGTTGGGTAACCAGATCGGCGGCGGCACCGGCAAGAAAATCGCCACCGTGGCGGGTGCGGCCGGCGGCGGTTATGCCGGTAACAAGATTCAGGAAGGCATGCAGGAACGCGACACCTACACCACCACCCAAACTCGCTGCAACACGGTCAATGACATCAGCGACAAGGTTGTAGGTTATGACGTTCGCTACATGCTCGATGGCAAGGAAGGCAAAGTCCGCATGGACCGCGACCCGGGCAACCAGATCCCGGTGAACAAGGAAGGCCAACTGATCCTGGGTCAGAACGAACCGGCTCAGTGATCCAGCGGTTATGAAGAAGCACCCTTCGGGGTGCTTTTTTTACGCCCGCATTTTATGGCCCGCCACCCATCCTCTGTGGGAGCGAGCCTGCTCGCGATAGCGGTGGGTCAGCTTGCATCCATGTTGAGTGTGCCTCAGTCATCGCGAGCAAGCTCGCTCCCACACTGGATCTCCGGTGGACACAAATCTTGTATCCGACCCAGGCTCCTGTGGGAGCGAGCTTGCTCGCGATAGCGGAGGGTCAGCTTGCATCCATGTCGGATGTGCCTCAGTTATCGCGAGCAAGCTTTGCTCCCACAGGTTTTGCTCCAGCAGGCTTAGCTCTCATAGGCTTTGCTCTGGTTGGTAATGGGGGGTATGTCGGAAACCCAGGCATAAAAAAAGCACCCCGAAAGGTGCTTTTTCTGTAGCCGGGCTGCTTAGCGCTTCAGCGAAGCCGGCAGGTGCGGCTGGATAGCGGTGAGTACGGCCTTGAAGCATTTGGTGTTGCCGGCAACGATGTGGCCTTTTTCAAGGAAGTCGTGGCCGCCGGTGAAGTCGCTCACCAAACCACCGGCTTCCTGGATCAGCAGGGCGCCTGCTGCCATGTCCCATTCGGACAGGCCCGACTCCCAGAATGCATCGAAACGGCCGGCGGCGACATATGCCAGGTCCAGGCTCGCGGCGCCAGCGCGGCGGATGCCGGCGGTCTGGCCGACCAGGGCGCGGAACATGCCCAGGTAGTTGTCCAGGTTGTCCATCTGGTCGTCGCGGAACGGGAAGCCGGTGCCCAGCAGAGCGCCGTCCAGGCTGGTGCGGCCGCTGACGCGCAGGCGACGACCGTTCAACTGGGCGCCACGGCCACGGCTGGCGGTGAATTCTTCCTGGCGAACCGGGTCCAGCACGACGGCGTGTTCCAGGCGACCACGGTATTTGCAGGCGATGCTGACAGCGAAATGAGGGATGCCGCGCAGGAAGTTGGTGGTGCCGTCCAGCGGATCGATGATCCACAGGTACTCTTCACCTTCGATGCCGGTGCCGGCGTGCATGCCGGTCTCTTCACCCAGGATCGAGTGGTTCGGGTAAGCCTTGCGCAGTGCGTCGACGATTTTCTGTTCGGCGGCGCGATCAACCTCGGACACGTAGTCCTTGGCGTCTTTTTCATCGACCTTGATGGTATCCAGGCGCTCGATGGAGCGGAAGATCAGTTCACTGGCGCTGCGGGCGGCGCGCAGCGCGATATTCAGCATGGGCTGCATGGATGTGTCACCTAAGGTTGTTAAAGAAAGCCGCGCATTCTATCAGAAAGTTTTCCCAGGAGAAGGTTGGTGTTCGCTTTCATAGCTTAACGGTAGGTGCTTAGGTAAGATTTGCTCCCTTTATCGTGTTCGAGAGCGCCTCCCTTGTTGCAGAACATTCGTGTCGTCCTGGTCAATACCAGCCATCCGGGAAATATCGGCGGGGCTGCGCGGGCCATGAAGAACATGGGCCTGTCGCGGCTGGTGCTGGTCGAGCCACGCTCGTTTCCCCATCACGAAGCCGACGCCCGGGCTTCCGGTGCCGGTGACATCCTGGCAGCCGCCCAAGTGGTCGCCACCCTGGAAGACGCCCTGGTGGGCTGCAACCTGGTGCTCGGCACCAGCGCCCGCGACCGCCGTATCCCCTGGCCGCTGCTCGACCCTCGCGAATGCGGAACGAAAGTGGTCGAGGAAGCCGGGCAGGGCGCTGAGATCGCCCTCGTGTTTGGCCGTGAAGATTCCGGCCTGACTAACGAAGAGCTGCAGCGATGTCACTTTCACGTGCATATCCCTTCCGACCCGCAGTTCAGTTCCCTGAACCTCGGGGCGGCGGTGCAGGTGTTGAGTTATGAAGTGCGCATGGCCTGGCTGGCAGCCGAAGGCAAGCCCAGCAAGGTGGAAAAATTCGAGGCCACGTCGCCGCGCAGTGAGACACTGGCGACCATGGACGAGCTGGAGCGGCTCTATGAACACCTGGAGCAGACCCTGGTGGACATCGAGTTTCTCGACCCGGACAAGCCCCGGCACTTGATGGCGCGCCTGCGTCGGTTGTACGGACGAAGCTCGGTCAGCCGGGCGGAGATGAATATATTGCGCGGCATCCTCACGGAAACCCAGAAAGCGGCCCGTGGCGAGCTGATTAAGCGGAAGGAATAAAGATGTTCGATCGTTTGCGTGAAGATATCCAAAGCGTTTTCCATCGTGACCCGGCGGCGCGCAATGCCTTTGAAGTGCTGACCTGCTACCCGGGCATGCACGCCATCTGGATCCATCGCCTGTCGAGTGCCTTGTGGGGCATGGGCTGGAAGTGGTTGGCTCGAGTTGTCTCCAACTTCGGACGCTGGCTGACCGGAATCGAGATTCATCCGGGCGCCAAGGTCGGTCGGCGGTTCTTCATCGACCACGGCATGGGCATTGTCATTGGTGAAACCGCCGAGATCGGCGATGACGTGACGCTCTACCAGGGCGTGACCCTCGGCGGCACCAGCTGGAACAAAGGCAAGCGCCACCCGACGCTGGAAGACGGCGTGGTGGTAGGCGCCGGCGCCAAGGTGCTCGGGCCGTTCACGGTGGGGGCGGGGGCGAAAGTCGGCTCCAATGCGGTGGTGACCAAGGCTGTGCCGGCCGGTGCAACCGTGGTGGGCATTCCGGGGCGGATCATCGTCAAGACCGATGACGAGCAGGACGCCCGCCGCAAGGCCATGGCCGAGAAGATCGGCTTCGATGCCTACGGTGTTGGCGAAGACATGCCCGACCCGGTCGCCCGTGCCATCAATCAACTGCTCGATCACCTGCAGGCCGTCGATGGGCGCCTGGAGGGCATGTGCGGCGCCCTGAAGGACCTGGGCAGTAATTACTGCGCCAAGGACCTGCCTGAACTGCGCGAGGAGGATTTTGCGTGTGTGAAGGACAAGGATGAAAGCCAGGCCAGCTGAAACCCTGCTGGCCCCATCGCGAGCAAGCTCGCTCCCACAGGGGATTTGCAATGGCCACAAAATCGAAGGCCGCCGCAGATCCAATGTGGGAGCGAGCTTGCTCGCGATGAACGTTAACGCGGTATCACTGGTCGCCACTGGCCAGCCTTTGCTATGATGCGCGCGCTCTTTTGCGGGTAAACCTGAGTAAAGCACTAGGTCTTATACTTGACTTAAATACTCGGGAATTGCATACTCGCCCCATTCCGAACTCCGTGGTAATTGTCCATGCGACTGACTACAAAAGGCCGATACGCCGTGACCGCGATGCTGGATTTGGCATTGCATGCGCAGCACGGGCCGGTGTCCCTGGCCGATATCTCCGAGCGCCAGGGCATTTCCCTGTCTTACCTTGAACAGCTGTTCGCCAAGCTGCGCCGCAGTAACCTGGTTTCCAGTGTGCGCGGCCCCGGCGGCGGTTATCAGCTGTCACGCGACATGCAGGGCATCCAGGTTGCCCAGGTGATCGACGCGGTGAACGAATCGGTCGATGCGACCAAATGCCAGGGCCTTGGCGACTGCCATGGCGGCGATACTTGCCTGACCCACCACTTGTGGTGTGACTTGAGCCTGCAGATCCACGAATTTCTTAGCGGTATCAGCTTGGCTGACCTTGTAACTCGTCGTGAGGTGCAGGAAGTAGCCCAGCGTCAGGACCAGCGTCGTTGCAATGGCAAGACGCCGCACCTGGACAAGATTGAAGCGTCCGCCGTCGAATGACCGCCGCAGAGCAAGCGGAACGCCAGCCAGCCTGATTTAGGAGAAAGTCCATGAAATTGCCGATTTACCTTGATTACTCTGCGACCACCCCGGTTGATCCGCGTGTCGCGCAAAAGATGAGTGAATGCCTGCTGGTCGACGGAAACTTCGGTAACCCGGCGTCCCGCTGGAAAGCCGAAGAGTCGGTCGAAAACGCCCGTCGCCAGGTCGCTGACCTGGTCAATGCCGACCCGCGTGAAATCGTCTGGACCTCTGGTGCTACTGAGTCCGACAACCTGGCAATCAAGGGTGTCGCGCACTTCTATCACACCAAGGGCAAGCACCTGATCACCTCCAAGATCGAGCACAAGGCTGTCCTGGACACCATGCGCCAACTGGAGCGTGAAGGCTTCGAAGTCACCTACATCGAGCCAGGTGAAGACGGCATCATCACCCCGGCCATGGTGGAAGCCGCACTGCGCGACGACACCATCCTGGTTTCGATCATGCATGTGAACAACGAAATCGGCACCGTCAACGACATCGAGGCCATCGGCGAGCTGACCCGCTCCAAGGGCGTCCTGTTCCACGTCGACGCGGCTCAGTCCACCGGCAAGGTCGACATCGACCTGTCGAAGCTCAAAGTCGACCTGATGTCGTTCTCTGCCCACAAGACCTACGGCCCTAAAGGCATCGGCGCGCTGTACGTGAGCCGCAAGCCGCGTGTTCGCCTCGAAGCGACCATGCACGGCGGCGGTCACGAGCGTGGCATGCGTTCCGGCACCCTGGCGACCCACCAGATCGTCGGCATGGGCGAAGCCTTCCGTGTGGCCAAGGAAGACATGGCCGCCGAGAACGTACGCATCAAGGCCCTGAGCGACCGCTTCTTCAAGCAGGTCGAGCACCTCGAGGAGCTTTACGTCAACGGCAGCATGATCGCCCGCGTACCGCACAACCTGAACCTGAGCTTCAACTACGTTGAAGGCGAGTCGCTGATCATGGCGCTCAAGGATCTGGCCGTGTCGTCCGGTTCGGCATGCACCTCGGCGTCCCTCGAGCCTTCGTACGTACTGCGCGCCCTGGGCCGCAACGACGAACTGGCCCACAGCTCGATCCGCTTCACCTTCGGCCGCTTCACCACCGAAGAAGAAATCGATTACGCCGCGCAGAAAGTCTGCGAGGCCGTTACCAAGCTGCGCGCTCTTTCGCCGCTGTGGGACATGTACAAAGACGGCGTCGACATCTCGAAAATCGAGTGGGCGGCGCACTGAAGAAGTCGCCACCAGAGCGGCTCACTGATGAGGATTGAAGCAAATGGCATATAGCGAAAAGGTCATCGACCACTACGAAAACCCGCGCAACGTCGGCAAGATGGACGCGCAGGATCCTGATGTTGGCACCGGCATGGTCGGCGCCCCAGCGTGCGGCGACGTCATGCGTCTGCAGATCAAGGTCAACGAGCAAGGCATCATCGAAGACGCCAAGTTCAAGACCTACGGCTGCGGTTCGGCCATTGCGTCCAGCTCCCTGGCCACCGAGTGGATGAAGGGCAAGACCCTTGATGAGGCTGAAACCATCAAGAACACTCAGCTGGCCGAAGAACTGGCCCTGCCGCCAGTGAAGATCCACTGCTCGGTACTCGCCGAGGACGCCATCAAGGCTGCCGTTCGCGATTACAAGCAGAAGAAAGGCTTGATCTGATCCGCGCACAGGTAAGGAGTTTTCATGGCTATCCAGATGACAGAAGCGGCAGCTAAGCATGTGCAGCGCTCTCTTGAGGGGCGCGGCAAGGGCGAGGGTATCCGCCTGGGTGTTCGCACCACGGGCTGCTCTGGTCTTGCCTACGTGCTCGAATTCGTCGACGAAGTGGGCGAAGACGATCAGGTGTTCGAGAGTCATGGTCAGAAAGTGATCATCGACCCGAAAAGCCTGACGTACCTGGACGGCACTGAGCTGGATTTCGTCAAGGAAGGGTTGAACGAAGGCTTCAAGTTCAACAACCCCAACGTGCGCGGTGAATGTGGCTGCGGCGAAAGCTTCAACATCTGAGGCGGCTTGTGGGTACTCCTTGTCATTTTGCTTTGTTCCAGTTGCAGCCGGGCTTTTCCCTGGATCTCGAGCAGTTGTCCGCTCGTTATCTGGAGCTGGCCCGCGGTGTCCACCCCGACCGCTTCGCTGATGCCTCGGAGGCAGAGCAGCGGCGCGCGCTGGAACAGTCGGCGAACCTCAACGACGCTTACCAGACGCTCAAGAACCCGGCCAAGCGCGCGCGTTATCTGCTGGCCATCAGTGGTCATGAGTTGCCTCTGGAAGTCACCGTGCATGATCCCGAGTTTCTGTTGCAGCAGATGCAGTGGCGCGAAGAACTCGAAGATCTGCAGGACAGCGCCGATCTGGCCGGTGTCGCGGTGTTCAAGCGCCGCTTGAAGGACGCCCAGCACACCTTGAATGAAAGCTTCGCAGCCTGTTGGGACGATGCCGCGCAACGCGAACAGGCCGAACGCCTGATGCGGCGCATGCAGTTCCTCGACAAGCTCACGTACGAAGTGCGCCAGCTCGAAGAGCGCCTCGACGATTAACCCAGTGCCGCTCCGGTCGCACGCCTGATTACAGATAAGTCCTGATTACGATGGCCCTACTGCAGATCGCCGAACCCGGCCAAAGTCCACAACCGCACCAGCGTCGCCTGGCTGTGGGAATTGACTTGGGTACTACCAATTCCCTGGTCGCTGCGTTGCGCAGCGGTCTTTCCGAACCGCTGGCCGATGAGCAGGGGCAAGTGATCCTGCCGTCTGCCGTGCGCTATCACGCCGATCATGTGGAAGTGGGCGAGTCAGCCAAGCTGGCCGCCGCGACCGATCCGTTCAATACCATTGTGTCGGTCAAGCGCCTGATGGGGCGTGGTCTGTCCGACGTCAAGCAATTGGGTGATCAGCTGCCGTACCGTTTCGTCGACGGCGAATCCCACATGCCGTTCATTGAAACGGTCCAGGGCCCGAAAAGCCCGGTGGAAGTTTCCGCTGACATTCTCAAGGTGCTGCGCCAGCGCGCCGAAGCGGCATTGGGCGGCGAATTGGTCGGTGCGGTCATCACTGTCCCGGCCTATTTCGACGACGCCCAGCGTCAAGCCACCAAGGACGCGGCCAAGCTGGCCGGTCTGAACGTGCTGCGCCTGCTCAACGAGCCGACCGCCGCTGCGGTGGCCTACGGTCTGGACCAGCACGCCGAAGGCCTCGTCGCTATCTACGACTTGGGCGGCGGCACCTTTGATATTTCCATTCTGCGCCTGACCGGCGGTGTATTCGAAGTCCTGGCCACCGGCGGCGACAGCGCCCTGGGCGGCGATGACTTCGATCACGCCATCGCCGGCTGGATCATCGAGCAAGCGGGCCTGTCCGCCGACCTTGATCCGGGCGCGCAACGTCACCTGCTGCAAGCGGCCTGCGCCGCCAAGGAAGCCCTGACCGACGCTGCAAGTGTCGAAGTGGCGTACGGCGACTGGAAGGCTGCACTGAGCCGTGAGGCCTTTGACGCGCTGATCGAGCCCATGGTTGCCCGCAGCCTCAAGGCTTGCCGCCGCGCCGTGCGTGATTCCGGCGTGGAGCTCGAAGACGTCAAGGCCGTGGTCATGGTTGGTGGTTCGACCCGTGTGCCTCGGGTTCGCGAAGCCGTTGCCGAGGCCTTTGGCCGCCAGCCGCTGACTGAAATCGACCCAGACCAAGTGGTTGCCATCGGCGCCGCGATCCAGGCCGATACCTTGGCCGGCAACAAGCGCGACGGTGGCGAGCTGCTGTTGCTCGACGTGATTCCATTGTCCCTGGGGCTGGAAACCATGGGCGGCCTGATGGAGAAGGTGATTCCGCGCAACACCACCATCCCCGTTGCTCGCGCCCAGGACTTCACCACTTACAAAGACGGCCAGTCGGCCATGATGATTCATGTGCTGCAAGGCGAGCGTGAACTGATCAGCGACTGCCGTTCCCTGGCCCGCTTCGAATTGCGCGGCATCCCGGCGATGGTGGCCGGTGCGGCGAAGATCCGCGTGACCTTCCAGGTCGACGCCGACGGTTTGCTCAATGTTTCCGCTCGCGAGCTGGGTTCGGGCGTCGAGGCGAGCATCCAGGTCAAGCCGTCCTACGGTCTGACCGACGGCGAAATCGCCAAAATGCTCAAGGATTCGTTCCAGCATGCCAGCGACGACAAGGTCGCTCGGGTGTTGCGCGAGCAGCAGGTCGACGGCCAGCGTCTGGTCGAAGCCGTGCAGGCCGCTCTTGAGGCCGATGGTGACCGTCTGCTGGACGCCGAGGAACGCATGGTGATCGAGCTGCAAATGCAGGAATTGTCTGAATTGATCAAAGGCACCGATGGTTATGCCATCGAGCAGCAGACCAAGCGTCTGTCGCAAGTCACCGATGCCTTTGCTGCCCGCCGCCTGGACTCGACGGTCAAAGCCGCCCTGGCGGGGCGCAACCTGAATGAAATTGAGGAATAACTGATGCCGCAGGTGATTTTTCTGCCCCACGAGAAGTTCTGTCCCGAGGGCATGGTCGTGGAGTGTGAGCCCGGGATTTCCATTCTCGAGCTGGCCCATGAGCACCATATCGAGATGGAAAGTGCCTGTGGCGGCGTCTGTGCCTGCACGACTTGCCATTGCATTATTCGCGAGGGCTTCGATTCGCTCGAAGAGGCAGACGAGCTGGAAGAGGATTTCCTCGATCGGGCCTGGGGCCTGGAAGCGCAATCGCGCCTGGGCTGTCAGGCGATTGTCGGTACGGAAGACCTGACTGTCGAAATCCCAAGATACTCGCTTAACCACGCTGCCGAAGCGCCGCACTGATTCAAGGAGCTGTCATGGGCCTTAAATGGGTTGATGTACAAGAGATCGCTATCCTGTTGGCTGATGGTTATCCGGATACGGATCCCTATTCGGTAAACTTTGTGGCATTGCGTGACATGGTCATGGCTTTGCCGGGGTTTGACGACGATCGGGATCGCGGCGGTGAAAAGGTCCTTGAAGCGATCCAGACTGCCTGGAAAGAAGAGCAGGACTGAAGCTTCCCTTACGCAGTTAGGCAATACCCAAGAACCCGCGTATAATTCGCGGGTTTAATTTTTCGCAAATTACCGTTTCTGGAGTTACACCATGGCTGTTCAACATCAAGCCTGACGCCGTTGCTAAAAACGTGATCGGCAAGATCGTTACCCGCTTCGAAGACGCTGGCCTGCGCGTTGTAGCTTCGAAAATGAAGCAACTGTCCAAGGCCGAAGCCGAAGGCTTCTACGCTGAGCACAGCGAGCGCGGCTTCTTCGGTGAGCTGGTTGCCTTCATGACTTCCGGTCCGGTTGTCGTTCAGGTGCTGGAAGGCGAAAACGCCATTGCTCGCAACCGTGAGCTGATGGGCGCCACCAACCCTAAAGAAGCTGCTGCCGGCACCATCCGTGCTGACTTCGCTGAGTCGATCGACGCCAACGCCGTTCACGGTTCGGACTCCGAAGCCGCTGCTGCTCGCGAAATCGCTTACTTTTTCTCCGCTACTGAAGTAACCACTCGCTAAGCCCAGGCTTTTGAGTGAAGGTGAATCCATGACTACATCGAACGGCAAAACCAACCTGTTGGGCCTGACCCAGCCGGAAATGGAGAAATTCTTCGACTCGATCGGGGAGAAGCGTTTCCGTGCCGGCCAGGTGATGAAATGGATTCACCACTTTGGCGTCGACGACTTCGACGCCATGACGAATGTCAGCAAGGCCCTGCGCGAAAAGCTCAAGGCCGTTGCTGAAATTCGCGGTCCGGAAGTGGTCAGCGAGGACATCTCCAGCGACGGCACCCGTAAGTGGGTGGTGCGCGTGGCGTCCGGTAGCTGCGTCGAGACCGTCTACATTCCCCAGGGCAAACGCGGCACCTTGTGCGTTTCGTCCCAGGCAGGCTGTGCCCTGGATTGCAGTTTCTGCTCCACCGGCAAGCAAGGCTTCAATAGCAACCTCACCGCCGCCGAAGT
>LNAP01004087.1_pt1 | contig 13704 bp, 16 predicted proteins | sample 602601 | NCBI WGS metagenome assembly LNAP01 (sample SAMN02440304, study PRJNA202911) | soil metagenome | biome: Subtropical and temperate rainforests or woodlands; isolation source: soil samples (1 kg each in a 20% v/v slurry with milli Q water) were... ...
GACGTAGAAGGACGGCGTCTTCTCCTGCTGGAACGGCGACAGCCCCTTCCACTCCCGCCCCGCCTTCTTCAGCTTGACGCGCTTGCCCACGACTTCGGACACCGAAAGCCGGGGCCGGAGCTCGTCGAGGAATTGGGGGGTGAAGCGCATGCTGCTGATTTCTGGGCTGAGTCGGCATTATGGCCAACCGGATAGGCATATAGGGACGGCCCTGGGAAATACGAAGCATGTGTGGCTTCTCCCAGCTATTCACAGGCCGAAAGTTTCGACGGAAAGCTTGAATCGCCCCCGGTTCCACGCTTCCATACCGCCATGTTCAGGACCTTCCGAGGTGGCCACAGCGGGGGCTGGCGTGTGATCTCGATCGCACCCGTGACCGGCGAGCCCCTGCCCTTCATGCCGGCGCTGTCGGTCACCGACAGCGAGGCCATCGCGTTGCCGCTGGTGCCCTCGCGCAGTGCGTGGCGACTGGTCGGCGCTCCCAGCAGCTTGCGCTACACCGAGCGGCCTGAGAAGCAGCAGCTCACCGCCGTGCAGGCCGGTCTCGGCCGGGTGGAAGCAACTAGCGCGGCACTGATCCCGATCCGCAAATCGCAGGCCTGGTGGGACCTGACCCAGGAAGAGCGCCGCAAGATATTCGAGGACAAGTCGCACCACATCGCCAGCAGTCTTCGTTTCCTGCCCGCGATCGCGCGCCAGCTCTATCACTGCCGCGACCTCGGCGAGCCCTTCGACTTCCTGACCTGGTTCGAATTCGCCCCCGCGCACGCATCGCTGTTCGAGGAGCTGGTGGGGATGCTGAGGCGGACCGAGGAATGGAGCTACGTCGAGCGCGAGGTCGATGTGCGCGTGGTGAAGGAAGTGCTGTCGGCTTAGTGATCGAGAAACCGCCCGGACTCGATGATCGGCAAACCGGTGACGGCCCAGTTGTAGACATAGGTCCAGGCCTTCCCGGTGGTGCCATCAGGCAGCGTCACGTCGACCTCTCGGCGCAGATATTCGGTCGGCTCCGGAAAACCCTCGCCGCAGGCCTCGTACATGTCGAGTTCGCCCAGCAGCTCGTCAGGCACGCGCATCCGGAACAGCTCGCCGTGGACGATGTCGGAGGCTGCCTCCGACGGCAGCAAGCCCGGATAGTGCTTCACCAGGACCAGCCGGCCGCGGCAGGTCGCTTCACCCAGAAAATCCGCATGCCCCGCAAGCAGCCGCGCCATCGGATGGTCGAAGCCGCGCATCAAGGTGCCATAGACGAAGAGGTGATCGGAGGTCATGCTGTTCTAACGTTGCGACGTCGGTGCAATATCGTTACTCCGTTTAGACACGTAATCGTTTCATAGGCAATCAGGATGGACCTGCACACGGCCGAGGCGGCCGATCAACTGCTTGGCGAGGGCGACACTCCGCCCGTGCATGAGGAGAATGCGGAGGGGACTTCGCCCTTCCTGCTCACCGCGGATCATTACGGACGGACGCTGCCGCACGCGCTGGGCGATCTCGGCATCGCGGAAAGCGAGCTCGTCAGGCACATCGGCTGGGACATCGGAATTGCCGGCGTCGCCGAGCGACTCGCAACGCTGCTCGATGCGCATCTGATCGCACAGCGCTATTCGCGGCTGGTGATCGACTGCAACCGCCCGCCGACCGCGGCAAGCTCGATTCCCGTGATCTCCGAGGCCACCGCGATCCCGCGCAACGAAGGGATTTCGGACGGCGAGCGCGCGGCACGGCGGCGCGAGATTTTCGAGCCTTATCACCATCGCATCGATGCCGCGATCGACCGCCGCGTGCATGACGAGCGGCCGACGGTGCTGGTCTCGCTGCACAGTTTCACGCCAGTCTATGCCGGCGTCGCGCGGCCCTGGCACATCGGCGCGCTTTACAATCGCGATACCGTGCTGCCGCAGCTGCTGCTCAAGCATCTGCGCGCAGAGGGCGACCTCGTCGTCGGCGACAACGAGCCCTATGCGGTGAACGACCTCACCGACTACACCATCCCCGTGCACGGCGAAGGGCGCGGCCTCGTCAGCACCGGCATCGAGATCCGGCAGGATCTGATCGCGGACCAGTTCAGCCAGCAGCAATGGGCCGAACGGCTGGCGCGGATCTTTGCCGAGATCGAGTTGGAGCTGCGGGCAGAACGGCTGGTCATCTAGCCGCCGCGCGTGGCGACGAACAGCGCCAGCGCCGCGAAGATCGCGGCGATGCCCCACAGCACGAACGCCATGCGGCCGTCGCCGCGGGCGTCGAGCGTGGCTTCCGCCGGATTTTGCGGATTGACGCGGACCTCGACGGTCGCGCCGTTCTGGTAGCGTGCCATGAGCTTTCGCAGCATTTCGTCGGAGGCATCAGGCGTTTCGGCCGCGACGCGCGCGCATTCATTGGTGTAGCTGACGTTCTGATACTGATAGGTGTAGGTCACCCGCTTGCCGAACATCTCGGTACCGCGACGCTCGCCCGGTTCGCTCGCCCGGTGATAGTCTTCGATCCCCGACAGCTTGATGGTGCCCGGCACCACCGGCCAGCGCGTCGCCATGGACGCCTGTCTGTGCAGGGCATACCCCATCAGCGCGATGACGAGGCCGAACGCGCCGAAGCCGACCACGAGCCCTGCAAGATATGGCGGTCCGACGTGGTGCGAGAGATAGGCATAAGTCTGGTTGAGGCCGAAGGCCGATCCCAACACGATGCCAAGCACGATCATCGTGCCGACGCCGAGGCAGCCCCACAGGCCCTTGGGCAGGTCGCGCTCCAGCACGGCCTGATCGGGATGGCGCGGATTGTAATAGACGGTCACGATCCTGCCAGCGGGATATTTCGCGAGCTTCTCGGCGACCTGGAAATTGCCGAGGTCCTCGCCGATCGAGATGCGGTTGCAGCGCAGCTTCCGCCCGCCGACCGAATATTCGTAAGTCACGTTCGCGAAATTGCGGCTTTCGAGGCGAGAGCCCCCCTCGCGATCGTCGTCGAAAACCTTGACGTCGCGCAACTCGGCGACCGAGGTCATGACCTTGCCCGGCGCTTGCGGCCAGTTTCGCGCCTCGCGCACCTGCCAGGTCTTGACGATGGCAGCGACCAGGATGAGCCCGAGCGGCGCGAGCAGCATCGCATAGACGAACCAGGGAAGATCGGGCACGGCAAATTCCTTCGTCAGCGGCAATGCCCGATTGGACGCATTGCGGCCGCGAAGGGTTCAAGTCGGACCGGCCCTGGAGGGGCTATTTTGCCCGCGTCAGCGCCAGCCAGATGCCGCCGCCGATCATGAAGCCGCCGGAGATGCGCGACATCATGCGGGTGCGGCGGGCCGAGAAGAATTTTCGCGCGCGACCTGCCGCGATGGCGTAGAGCGCATCGGTCATTACCGCTGTAACCATGAAGGTCGCGCCCAGGAGGGCGACTTGCGGAAAGTGCGGCTGGTTCATGTCCATGAACTGCGGGATGAAGGCGCCGAAGAACACCAGCACCTTCGGGTTCGACAGCAGCACCAGGAAGCCCTGCAGGAAGAAGCCGCCGCGCGGCGGCGCCGGCGGCTCGTCGACATTGACGCCCTCGACCGGCGCCCAGATCAGCTTGATGCCGAGCCAGACCAGATAAGCAGCGCCCGCAAAGCGCACCCAGTCGAACCAGTAGCCCATGGTCGCCATCAGCGAGGTCAGGCCGACCGCGACGATGCCGATGACGATGGCAAGCCCGGCTTGCGCACCGGCCACGTTGGTGAGCGCGGCACGCGTGCCGTGGCGCAGACCGTTGGCGATGACGAGGGTCACGATCGGCCCCGGCAGCAGCGCCAGCGCAATGCAGGCAGCGAGGAAGGCGAAATAAGCTTGCATGGACATCATGAGGAGGACTCGGGCTCGGGGCGGCGTGCGCGTATTAATGCATGGGATGGGCCGGAATGGAAGCTTACTCATCCATTCTTCGGCAGACCGGCGACCGCGCGCGCCGGGCCGGTCAGCTCGAGGATATGCAGGCCTGTATTGGCGCGATCGACGATGTAGATGTAGCCGCGGTCGTCGGTCTCGACATTGTTGGTCTGGATCGCGACCTTGCAGCGCTCGCCGCCTTCGATCGGGATGCAGCGCTTGTCGGTCGCTGCCGTGATCGAGGGAATGAAATAGCCGACTTCCTTCGGATGATAGGGATCGCGGATGTCGAGCGCGCGCACGCCGGCATTGAAGAAGGCGATGAAGGCCATCTTCTTGTAATAGACGGGCGCCATGCTCTCGTTGGAGGAATGCGCGCCGAACCGGCCGCCGCGCTGGCAGAACCGCCCGCTCGCCTCCGGCACGGTGTAGCTCGAGATGATCATCGGCCGCGTCTCGGTGGTAACGTCGGCGAACCACACCATCTGCCGCGCCTCGCCGCATTCGTTCAGGATGGTCTCGTCCACGATCATGACGATGTCGCGGGTCTTGCCATCCTTGTCCTCGGCGAATTCGGCGATGGGCATGTCGAGCATCGGAAACGTCGTATGCGCGCCGTTGAAGGCTGACATCGGCAGGCGCGAAATCTCGGGATAGCGCAAATTGTCCGGCGTCGGCTGCTTCGGCCCGTTCAGCAGCTTGTCGCGGTCGACGATCTGCAAAATGCCGTCCTTGTCGGTGCCGTAACCGAAATAGACGCGGTTGCCATTGGGCCCGGTCGAGATCGGCCCGTGCAGTTCGGTCGGCACCGCACCGGTCGAACCGGGCTCCTGACCGGGCAGTCCGAAGTCGCGGATCTTCTGCGGCCGCGCGGGATCGGAGAGATCGTAGATCTGCGTCATGCGCCGTGTGCGCCAGTCTGGCGCGCCCGAGACGAGATAGGCAATGCCGGTGTCGCATTCCCACCAGCTCTTGTGCGTGTCCTTCAGGCCGCCGATGCGCGTGATGAGCACGGGGCTGGCGGGATCGGTGACGTTCCAGATCTCATGCGCCTCGCTGCCGAAGGTGCGCAGCATGTAGACCGCGTTGGGATCGCCCTTCGGCAACGCCTTGCCATCGCAGACCCGCACCATCTGCGCGCCGCCGGATTCGTATTTGCCCTCCTGGCCCGGCAGATGCCTTAGATATTTCGGACGCGCGGGATCGGTGACATCGACGATGGAGGTTCCGTTCGGCTCGGCCTTGCCCGTCATCGGATTGACGGGCGCGGGTACATCATCGGTGCCGCCGTGATGGCCGATATAGGCGATCCAGCGATTGCCCTGGTGATGGATGATCGGCTGATAGGCGCTGCGGGCCTGGAGATCGTTGCTGCCGACGAGCTTCATGTTGGAGGCTTCTGGCGGCGCGCCGATGGTTTGCTGCTGCGCCTCGGCGGCGGTGCTGCACGCGAAAAGGACGAGGGCGGCAGCAGTCAAGACGCAGCGGAACATCAATGTCCTCCCGGAACCGATCTGTGCTGGCTGAGCTTCGACGGTAACACAGCCGAATGCGGACGCCAAAGACACCATCTTGACATGCAACCATTTGGTTGCCTATTATTCCGGTCATGGATGAGGTCTTCAAAGCGCTCGCCGATGCGTCACGACGATCGCTGCTCGACAGGCTTCACGCGAGGAACGGCCAGACGCTGAACGATCTCTGCGACGGCCTTGCAATGACGCGGCAGGCCGTGACCAAGCACCTTGCGATTTTGGAGGAGGCCAATCTCGTCACCACCATCAGGCATGGCCGCGAGAAGCTGCATTACCTCAACCCGGTGCCGATCCATCAGATCGGCGAACGCTGGATCAGGAAATTCGAGCGCGGCAAGCTGGCCGCGCTCAGCGAGTTGAAACGCCAGTTGGAGAAGCGCGATGAGTAAGCCGGAATTCGTCTACGTGACCTATATCGAGACCACACCGGAAAAACTGTGGGAGGCGCTGACGTCGAGCGAATTCACCAGGCAATACTGGTTCGGCGCCGAGGTCCGCTCCGACTGGAAGGTCGGCTCACCCTTTGCGCTCACGCTCGACGGCGAGGTCACCGATTCCGGCGAGATCCTCGAGGCCGATCCGCCGCGGCTTCTGTCCTACAGCTTCAAGCACCGGAAGTTCGAAGAGCTGCGCGGCGAGCCGATCTCGCGCGTCGTCTTCACCATCGAACCGTTCGGCGCGCTCGTGCGCTTGACCGTGTTGCACGACGGCTTCGTCGAGGGCGGCAAATATCTCGGCGCCGTCTCCAATGGCTGGCCGGCGATCCTGTCCGGGCTCAAGAGCCTGCTGGAGAGAGACAAAGTGCTCGCCATTCCCCGCACGGCCTTCAACAAGGGATTCGACGCAAAATGAAGCTCGATCAGTTCAAGCCGCTGACAATCTACACCATCTACATCGCGTCCACGCCGGAAAAGGTGTGGGAGGCGCTGACCTCGGCAGAGTTCAGCCGTAAATACTTCTCCGGCTTTGCGGTGGAGATGGAGCCGAAGCTCGGCGGCACCTTCATCGTGCGCGCGCCTGACGGTTCCGAGCACATCTCCGGCGAAGTCTTCGAATACGATCCGCCGAAGAAGCTCACCGTGAGCTGGAACGTCAACTGGCCCGACCTTGTCGCAAAGCTCGGCGCCACACTCGTAACCTACGAGATCGAGCCCGCAGGCGAAGCCGTCCGCCTCACCATGAGCGAACGCCACGACCGCGAGCTCGGCGACGACATCCTCGAAGGCGGTCGCACCGGCTGGCCTGCGATCCTGTCGGGGCTGAAGAGCCTGCTGGAGACGGGCAAGGCGCCGCAGATCAAGATGGCACCGCCAGCGCAGATGCTGGCGGCGCTGAAGGCGATGGGGATCAAGACGCCGTAGCGTCCGGAATCTGCGCCCTCACCGCTTCTTCTTCACCGGTGGCTGAATCTCGTCGATCTTGCGACGGCAATCCCCTTCCGAATCGTGCGGGCCCGAGACAAAGGTCCCGCTGACCTTGATCGCATACCAGCCCGACTCCACGCCAAGCCGAAGTGCTTCGTCTGTCTTGACCTGCCGTGGCGAGAGAGCTTGTATCGGTTGAGTTTGCATCGGGTGCTTTCGGTTGACGTTCGATCTCATATCGAACGAATGGGGAATCTGTCACGCAGCCGTGGATGAGCCACGCCGCATCCAACTTACTCGTGGGAACGGGCAATACAGGCGACGATCGCGTTACCAATCGGCTCCGCCGGTGCGAGGAATGAGCCGTTGCGCCTCGCGCGTGCAGCGTCGTGGCGCCACGTGTGCGCGGAGACGACCGCTCTTTCCGACATTGACGCACCGTGCGCGCAATCGCGACAATTAGCTATCGTTTTCTCGTTCGCGCCGCGCTTTTGAAGCGCCAAATGCCGCTCTCGATCGAATAAGGCCGTCGAAGCCTTGTGTTCGACCGCTTCGTAGCCATCTTGAGAGCTCAGCCAAGGGAAAGTCTTTCGTATGAAGCTCCGCGTCGGGTTCGAGATGCTGTACGAGTTCCCGCAGCCGACGCCGATGATCATGGTGCTGGGCACGCACTTCACGCGCGCCTCCGACGTGATCGTGCCCGATCTGCTGACCACCAGCCCCTCCGTGACCATCACTCCCTATCGCGATCTCTTCGGCAATTGGTGCAGTCGCCTCGTGGCGCCGGCCGGCACTTTCCGCCTTGCCGGCGATGGCATCGTTCGCGACACCGGCCTGCCCGACCCGGCATTTCCGAACGCGTTTCAACACGCCGTCGAAGCGCTGCCGACCGACACGCTCGTCTATCTGCTCGGCAGTCGCTACTGCGAGACCGATCGCCTGACGGATATCGCATGGAAATTGTTCGAGCGGACGCCGCCCGGCTGGAAGCGGGTTCAGGCCATCTGCGATTTCGTTCATCGCCACATCACGTTCGGCTATGAGCACGCGCGTGCCACCAAGACGGCCCGGGAAGCTTACGACGAAGGCAAGGGCGTGTGCCGCGACTACGCCCATCTCGCCATCACATTCTGCCGCTGTATGAACATCCCGGCGCGTTACTGCACCGGCTACCTCAGCGACATCGGCACGCCGCAGCCCTGGGCTGCGGGAGATTTCGCTGGCTGGTTCGAGGCCTATCTCGGCGGAAGCTGGCACATGTTCGATCCGCGCAACAACACGCCGCGGATCGGCCGGGTGCTGATCGCGCAGGGACGCGATGCCGCAGACGTCCCCATCACCCAGACCTTCGGTCCGAATAAACTGCTCAATTTCAAGGTATGGACCGACGAGGTCGCCTGATGACGGACAGCACCGCCGCGCTCGGCGCCGATGAATTTGCGTCGCTAACCGAAATAGGCAAGGGCAAGGCGCAAGGCGACATTCCGCAGGCGCACGGCGAGCGCCTGGTCAACCAGGGTTATGTGATCAGGCGGCTTGGCGAACTCGAACTGACCTCTTCTGGCACTCGTCGCCTGGCAGCGGGCCAATAGCGCGCCGCCGCGACATCAGCCTCCTCTCTCACGCCACCGGCGCCACCAGCCGCCGATAGAGATGCCATGTCGCATGGCCGAGCACCGGAAGCGTCACGATCAGCCCGAGAAAGTATGGCAGCGCCGAGACGATCAGCAGCATCACGATTACGGCGGCCCACGTGATCATCGGCAACGGACTCGTCACCACCGCGCGCACGCTCGTCACCATCGCCGTGACGAAATCGACCTCGCGGTCGAGCAGCAGCGGAAACGACACCACGGTCAGCGAGAACAGGATCAGCGACAGCACCGCACCGACAGCATTGCCGATGCCGAGGAACAGCAGGCCTTCATTCGTGGTCAGCACCACGGTCATGAATTCCTGAATGCTGGAGAACGAGGCGTGCAAACCGAGCAGCAGCGCGATCAGGAGCCGCACCTGGTACATCCAGACCACGAACACGAACAACGTGACGAACGCCATCCAGCCGATCTCGCTGCGCGAGCGCACGGCGGACCAGATCGCGCCGAAGGAGACCGGCTCGCCGCGCTCGCGACGGCGGCTAATCTCGTAGAGACCGATCGCCACGAACGGTCCGATCAAAGCGAAACCTGCCGCCAGGGGATAGACGAGATAGACCATGCCGAAGGCCGTGAAGCACAACATGATGGCGATGCCGCCGGCGGCGTAGAGCCCGCCGAAGCAGAGACCGTAGAACGGCAGCGCCTGGAAATCGCGCAGGCCCTCGACCAGCGCCTCGGCGATGTCGGTCGCCGCGACTGGACGCACCACCGGATCGACCTTGCCCGAGATGGACATCAGCTTCCTCCACACGTCCGCGCGATCTTTCGCCGCGCGCATGCGCGATATTAGCGCCGCCGCGCGCCGGCGCAACTTGATGCCGGCAGGAGCGAAGAGTCAGAGGCGAGGCGACAATGCTCGCGGTGCGAAATCCTTGACCCTTGGTGCATTTTCCCGCCAATGGCTATGGACTGGGCAGACGATCGTGCCGCAAATTGTACCTCCGAGCAGATACGCCTGAGAGCGGACCGCCCCACCGATGAGCCTGCGTACCCGGTTACTGATCCTCGTCATCGCAGCCATGCTCGTGCCGGCGATCCTGGTCGGGCTGCGCTTCGTGCAGAATCGGACCAGCGAGATCGACGCGGCGCTGGCCAATCTGGCCGCATCCGCCGACGACATCGCCGCCGATCTCGACGAGAAGATCCAGGGCACCGCCCAGCTTCATTATGGGCTCGCCCGTGCCCGCGACCTCGACACGCGCGACAAGGCGGCGTGCTCGGCGTTTCTGTCCGATGTCCGCGAAGAATATCCGCAGTTCACGGGTATCCTGACCATCGATCCCGACGGCAGCCTGTTCTGTGACTCGCTGCGAACCAACCGCACGCTCGACCTGAACGACCGCGGCTATTTCGAACAGGTCAAGGAGCTTACGGGCGTCGTCGCGGTGGAGCCGGTGTTCGGCCGTCTCACCGGACTGTCGGTGCTCCAGATCGCCTACCCCGTGCGATCGGAGGCGGGCGCGCTGAAGCTGGTGCTGCTCGCGTCCTTCAACCTGAACAAATTCGTGGAGTTTCACGACAAGCGGCTGCTCGCCGAGAAGGACATCCTGCTCGTCGACGCCAAGGGTACGGTCCTGGCCGCCCCCAAAGGCGGCGGCTGGAGCGAACCCGTCGGCGGGTCGATTGCCGGCTCCGACCTGTTCCGCTTTGCGGCAGCGCCCGATGGCGAGCCATTTCGGGAGGTCACCGACCGCGAGGGCCGCACGCAGATCTGGGGCGTTGCCCGCTCGCCCTCGATCCGCAAGGCCGGCCTCTACATCCTGGTCGGACGCTCCAAGGACGGGCTGGTCGCGGCGGCGAACCGCCGGCTGTACGAGGACGTGGCGATTCTCGCGGTGGCCTCGCTGCTGCTGCTCGCCGGCCTGTGGATTCTCACGACCGTGAGCATCGGCCGCCAGGTCGGGCGGCTCGCCACCATGGCGAAGAGGCTCGGGCGCGGCGATCTCAGCGCGCGCATTCCGGAGCCCCATCCGGGCGGCGAGCTCGGTGGGTTGATGACCCTGCTCAACAGCACCGCCGAATCGCTCGAACAGCAGCGCGCCGCCATCGCGGATCTCAGCCACAAGCTCAGCCAGTCCCAGAAGATGGAAGCCATGGGCCAGCTCACCGGCGGCGTGGCGCATGATTTCAATAATCTCCTGACCGTCATTCTCGGCAACTCGGAGCATCTTGCCGACAGGCTGGCGGGCAACAAGGAATTGCACCGGATCGCCAGCGATATCGCGACCGCGGCCGAGCGCGGTTCCGATCTGACCCGGAGCCTGCTCGCCTTCGCGCGCAAGCAGCCCCTGCGGCCGCGAGAGATCGACATCGCCGAGCAGGTCACCGGCATGAAGCAGCTGCTGCGCCGGACCCTGGGCGAGCACATCGAGTCCAGCTTCACCTTCGCGCCCGATCTATGGCTCGCCAGCGTCGATCCCGGCCAGTTGGCGACCGCCGTGCTCAACCTCGTGCTCAACGCGCGCGATGCGATGCCCGACGGCGGCAAGCTGGCGGTCGAGGTGTGCAACGCATCGCTCGGCGAGTCCGATCTCGACGTCAACGGCGAGCCGCGGCCCGGCGACTACGTCATGCTGGCTGTGAAGGATACCGGAGCCGGGATGAGCAGCGAAGTGTTGGGGCGCGCGTTCGAGCCGTTCTTCACCACCAAAGAGGTCGGCAAGGGCACGGGCCTCGGCCTCAGCATGGTCTACGGATTCGTGCAACAATCCGGCGGACTCGTGCAGATGCAGTCCGAACCGGGACGAGGCAGCACCATCAGGCTGTTCTTTCCCCGTCTCGCAACACCGCCGGGCGAGGACCTGCACCCCGCGCAGGCGACCGTCACACACGCGGGACACGAGACCGTCCTGCTCGTCGAAGACGACGACATGGTGCGAGCTTATGTCGAGAACGAGCTCAGAACGCTGGGCTACCGGGTCATCGCGACGTCGAACGGACCCGCAGCGCTGGAAGTGTTGCGCCAGCCCGACGACATCCAATTGCTTTTCACCGACGTCGTGATGCCCGGCGGCATGTTCGGGCCGGAGCTGGCGAGGCAGGCAGCCGAGCTTCGGCCTGATCTCAAGGTGCTCTTCACCTCCGGCTACAGCCAGGATCCCGTCAAGACGCCGGACGGAATCAACGCCCGCATTCTGACCAAGCCGTTCAAGCGTCAGGAGCTTGCCGCGATGCTGAGGGCCGCGCTCTCGGAGCCGTCGCGATAATTCGCCTTTCCCAGCGGGGAGAGGTGATCCGGGTTCGCGGCCAGCGCCGAATTCAATTCAGCAGCATTCGCTTCTTTTCAGGACGCCATCGCGAGACGGAGCGCCACCGCGAGATTGGCCGCGAACAGTCCCGCGTCGATGACGAAGATCCTGAGCATCGGGCCCTTCAGCACCGGCCAGTAAGCGACGCCAACGCGTCCGCCACGCATCAGCACCGGAAGATTATAGGCGAACTGGCTGAAATGGCAGGCGGAGAAGAACAGGAACAGCGCGAGCTGCGCCTCGACCGGCTGGAAGAAGAGCGGACGCGCGGCCAGAAGGTAGAACGACAACAGCCCGATCGGCAGGTTCATACCGCCCAGGAACGCCACGCTCGCCGCCAGGGTCGGCGCGATCGGATTGCTGCGCTCTTCCCGCGGCAGCAGGATCTTCAGCGTGTTGGCTTGCGCAATGCCGAACTGGACGAAGGCGCCGCCAAACCACAGCGCGTTGAGCAGCAGGACGATATCCGACAGGCGCATGGCTATTTTCCGTAGAAGGCTTCACTGCGCGCGACGCGCCCCGTTTCGTCGAAATCCATGAACTCGCTGGCGCGGGTGTCGCCCAGCTGCCACCACACCGTCAGCCGCGCAATGGCGTCGTCCCAGCTCCAGCTCAATATCTTCAGGTCCGCGCTTTCGATGTGGCCGTAGGCCTTCTGCCAGTAGGCGCGGATGTTCTCGGCACCGCTCACGACCGGCGAGCCGGTGAGCGTCAGCGCCAGGGGACTACGCATCTGCGCATCGTCGGCAAGATGCGCGACGACGGCGTCGATGTCGACCTTGCACCAGCTCGCGCACCAGGCCGCGACGAAGGGTCCGGCCGCCGCCCGATTCATTGCCTCTCCACTCATGACGCGGCCTCCCCACGCTTATCGCCGGGGAAAGTGGCAAAGCCAGCCTCTCATGTCAACTATGTTGACTTTAGATTCGCTAATTTTGGTCGGCGATTGCTGCCATGACGGCCATCCATGCCGCCGCCCCGGATGCGCCGACGCGATCGAACGCCTGACGCATGACGTTGCGCTCATGGTCGGATGCGCGCTGCTCGATGCGCTGCCCGGCCGCCGTCAGACGCAGCAGCTTGGAGCGATGCTGCGCGGGCGAGCGCTTCGACGTCACGAGCTTGCGCTCCACCAGCAGATTGAGCGGCCGGCTCAGGGCCTGCTTGGAAATGCCGAGGACCTCGAGCAGCGAACCGATCGCGATATCGGGCCGGCGCGCCACCACGTAGAGGATACGATGATGCGGACGCGACAGGCCCTGCTCCGCGAGGTATTCATCGGCCTCCAGCGTCATGCCGCGCCAGCCGTAATACATGAGCTCGAGCGCCGCATCGAGATCGTGCAGCTTGTCGAGCGAGGCGCGGTGGAGCCCCGCGGCTTGAGACGTCTTTGCCATTGTCGGAAGCTAGCCCTTCGCCCGCAGCTCGCGCCGCAGCACCTTGCCGGTCGCCGTCATCGGCAGAGTCTCGGCGAATTCGACGAAGCGCGGATATTCATGCGCGGCGAGCTGCACCTTGACGAACTCCTGGATTTCGCGCGCCAGCGCGTCGGTGCCGGTGAAGCCCGGACGCAGCACGATCCAGGCCTTGATCGATTCGGTGCGGATCGGATCGGGGATGCCGACCACCGCGGCCATCGCCACCGACGGATGCTTCATCAGCGTGTGCTCGATCTCGGAGGGGCCGACGCGATAGCCGGCGGTGGTGATGACGTCGTCCTCGCGGCTGACATACCAGAAATAGCCGTCCTCGTCCTGCACGCCGAGATCGCCGGTCAGCAGGAATTCGCCGGCATATTTCTTCGCCGTCGCCTCCGGATTGCGCCAGTATTCCAGCATGGTGACGGGGCATGGCTGGCGCACGCCGATGATGCCGCGCTGGCCGCGCGGCAATTCCTCGCCCTTGTCGTTGACGATGCGGACGTCGAAGCCCGGCGTCGCCTTGCCCATCGATCCCGGGCGGATCGGAAACAAATTGGAGTTGCTGCCGATCACGAGGTTGCACTCGGTCTGGCCGAACACCTCGTGCGCGTCGATGCC
>LNAP01005268.1_pt1 | contig 13704 bp, 11 predicted proteins | sample 602601 | NCBI WGS metagenome assembly LNAP01 (sample SAMN02440304, study PRJNA202911) | soil metagenome | biome: Subtropical and temperate rainforests or woodlands; isolation source: soil samples (1 kg each in a 20% v/v slurry with milli Q water) were... ...
GAGGCCGCCTGTTGCGCCCCGGCCGCGCAGCCGGCACCGGCCCTCGTATCGTCTTCCTGCTGCGGAGCGCGTGCGTGAGCGAGAACGTCCTTGTCGCCGGCGTCCGCGAGCATCGTCCGCCCGGCGCGCGCAGCCTCTTCGTCACGGGCCTCGGTATCGGGCAGATCTGCTCCTGGGGTTCGCTCTATTACAGCTTCCCGCTGATCGCCGAGGCGATGGGCCATGAGCTCGGCTGGTCGAAAACCGCGCTCTATGGCGCGGCGACCCTCGGCCTCGCCCTCGCGGGGCTCGCCGCCTATCCCATCGGGGCCGCCATCGATCGCGGTCATGGCCGCTGGATCATGACCACCGGCTCGGTGCTGGCGGGGCTGCTGCTGGTCCTGTGGTCTCAGGTCGATGACATCGCGCTGTTCTATGTCGCACTCGCCGGCATCGGCGCGCTGCAGGCCGCAACCCTCTATGACCCGGCCTTCGCCGTCATCGCACGCCGCGCGGGGCCGACCCACGCGCGGGCCGGAATTACCGCGCTCACGCTCTGGGGCGGCTTCGCCTCCACCGTCTTTATCCCGCTCATACAGCTCCTGCTCGACACGGTGGGATGGCGCGACGCGCTGCTCGTGCTGGCGGCGATAAACATCCTCGTCTGCGCCGGTTGCTACTGGTCGGTGATCAACCCTGACGCTGATGCGCCGTCTTACCGTGGCTCGACCGGCCTGCCGCCGCTGAGCGGCCGGGCGGCGGTGGCCTGGGCGGCGCACCAGCCGGTGTTCTGGGCGCTGGCGGTGGCCTTCACCGCCTATTCAGCGGCGTTCTCCGCCTTCACCTTCCACCTTTATCCGATGCTGGTGGAGAAGGGGTTCGAGACCGCCTCGGTCGTTGCTGCGATGACGCTCATCGGCCCGGCGCAGGTGGCCGGACGCGTCGCTATTTGGGTGTTCGCGCCGCGCGCGCCGGTGCGGGTCATCGGCTCGGTAACCGTCGCGATCTTCCCCCTCGCCCTTGTCGCGCTCGACGTGCTGCCGCCCAGCTTCTTGCTGATCGCCATCGTCGCGCTGCTCTATGGCGGGGCGAACGGAATCACCACCATCGTGCGTGGCCTCTCGGTTCCGGAGATGCTGACGCGCGAGGCCTATGGAGCGGTGAACGGCGCGATGTCGGCGCCGAGCACGATCTCCCGCGCGCTGGCGCCGCTCGGCGCCGCGCTGATCTGGTCGGTGTCGGGCTCGTATGACGCCGTCCTGCTGGCCATCGTCGGCCTCACGCTTCTGCTCGCCGCCGGCTTTTGGCTCGCCGCCTTCCTGTCGCGCCGCGCCGATACGCCCTGAGGTACGTCACCATGCCGTCTCCCGACCCGTTCACGGATGCTCTCGATCCCCACCATCTCGACCGCCCGGATGCGCAGAAGCTGGTTGCCGAGGCGCCGATGACGCATCCGCCGCGTATTCTGCTGCTCTACGGTTCGCTGCGCGAGCGCTCCTACAGCCGCCTTCTCGTCGAGGAAGCGGCACGCCTTCTCGATGCGATGGGGGCGGAAACGCGCATCTTCGATCCCCGCGGCCTAGCGTTCCCGCGGATCATCCTAAGGTGCAGGAGTTGAGGGCGCTGTCGGAATGGTCGGAGGGGCAGGTCTGGTGCAGCCCGGAGCGACACGGCACCATCACCGGCGTGTTCAAGAGCCAGATCGACTGGATACCGCTGGAGTATCGAGGCGTTCGGCCGACGCAGGGGCGCACGCTGGCGGTGATGCAGGTCTCGGGCGGATCGCAATCCTTCAACGCCGTCAATACGCTGCGCGTCCTCGGTCGCTGGATGCGGATGGTCACCATCCCCAACCAGTCCTCGGTCGCGAAAGCCTTCGAGGAATTCAATGAGGCGGGGCGGATGAAGCCGTCGGCCTATTACGACCGCATCGTCGACGTCATGGAGGAACTCGTGAAGTTCACGCTCCTGACGCGGGACCGGCGGGATTATTTCACCAGCCGCTACAGCGAGCGCCGGGAAGCCGCCCTCAAGGCGGCCGTGGCGGCGGAGGCCGATCTGTCCACCATCGCCATGGCCGGGACGGCTCCATCGTCGTGACGCGGTAAGCGTCCCGCAATAATGCGTCGATCCGTCTCGAAATAATCATATTGCAAATTGCCGTTCTGAGCCGTTCCGGCCCGTTCACGGCATGCGGCTGTCACCGAAGCGTCATTCAAGCCTGTTACGGCCGGCCGATGATATCGCGCAGGCGTTGCGGCGCCTCGCGATGCCTCGATGAAGACATCGAGCGACGCCCGCCGCCCTTAAGGAGCAGGACGCATGAGAGTCGGCATCAGCGGCATGGGACGGATCGGGCGGCTGGCGCTGCGTGCGGCGATGGGGGCTGCCGAGCGCCAGGCAAGCGATCCGCGCGCCGGCAACCGGCTCGACATCGTCCATTTCAATGAGATCAAGGGCGGCACTGCGGCGACCGCGCATCTGCTCGAATTCGACAGCGTGCAGGGACGCTGGCGCGCGCAGATCGAGGCGCCCAGTGAGGATGCCGTCCTCATCGACGGCAAGCGCATTTCCTTCTCCGCTCATGCCGCGCCGGCGGATATCCCGTGGGGCGATCTGGGCGTCGATGTCGTGCTGGAATGCACCGGAAAGTTCCTGACCCCGGCGGTCTTGCAGGGGCATTTTGAGCGCGGCGCCAGGCGGGTCATCGTCGCCGCGCCGGTGAAGGATCCTTCCGTCCTCAATGTCGTCGTCGGCGTCAATGAACATCTCTATGACCCGGCAATGCACCCCATCGTCACGGCGGCGTCCTGCACCACCAACTGCCTCGCGCCGGTAGTGAAGGTCGTCCATGAGGCGATCGGCATCCGCCACGGCCAGATCACCACGATCCACAACCCGACCAACACCAATGTGGTCGTCGACGCCCCCCATCGCGACCTGCGCCGCGCCCGTTCCGCCATGCTGTCGCTCCAGCCGACGACCACCGGCAGCGCCACCGCGATCGCGCTGATCTATCCCGAGCTGAAGGGCAAGCTCAACGGCCACGCCGTGCGTGCACCCGTGCTCAATGCCTCGCTCACCGATGCGGTGTTCGAGATGAAGCGTCCGACGACGGCTGAGGAGGTGAACGAACTCTTCCGCTCGGCCGCCGAGGGGCCGCTCAAAGGCATTCTCGGTTTCGAGCCGCGTCCGCTGGTCTCCGCCGACTATGCCCGCGACACCCGCTCCTCGGTCGTCGACGGCCTGTCGACGCTGGTGACCGACGAGACCCTTCTGAAGGTCTACGCCTGGTACGACAACGAGATGGGCTATGCCTGCCGCATGGTCGATCTCGCCTGCCACATGCACAAGGTCGGGATCTGAACATGACGGGCTCATCGGCGAGCGGGCTGCGCAATTATGCAATCGTCACCGCCGCCTATTGGGGGTTCACCCTCACCGACGGCGCCCTGCGCATGCTGGTGCTGTTCACCTTCTTCCAGCTCGGCTATTCCCCCTTCACGCTGGCCTTCCTGTTCCTGCTCTATGAAGCGGCCGGCATCGGCGCCAATTTCATCGGTGGCTGGCTGGCGGCGCGGTACGGCATCAAGCGGATGCTGACCATCGGCCTCTCGACGCAGATTGCGGGCTTCCTGCTGCTGTCCGCCGTCTCGCCGGCATGGGGAAGCACATTGCTGGTGGTCTGGGTCGTGGTTGCGCAGGGCGTCTGCGGCGTCGCCAAGGACCTCACCAAGACCGCCTCGAAATCGGCGATCAAGATCACGGAATCGCAGGCCTCCGGCGAGGCGGAAGGCCGGCTGTTCAAGTGGGTCGCCTGGTTCACCGGCTCGAAGAACGCCATGAAGGGCGTCGGCTTCTTCCTCGGTGGACTGCTGCTCCAGGTGGTCGGCTTCCGATACGCGCTCTGGCTCATGGCCGGCGCGCTCCTGTTCGTGCTGCTTGGAATTCTAGTCTCCCTCCCCGCGATGATGGGCAAGGCGAAGGCAAGCCGCAGTGCGCGCGAGCTTTTCGCCAAATCGAAGGGCATCAACCTTCTGGCGGCGGCCCGCGTTGCCCTGTTCGGCGCGCGAGACGTCTGGTTCGTCGTGGGCGTGCCGGTGTTTCTCTATGCCAATGGCTGGACCTTCACCATGGTCGGCGCCTTTCTGGCGCTCTGGACCATCGGCTACGGCCTTGTGCAGGCGGCGGCGCCTGCCGTCGTGAGCCGCAGCGCGGATGGCCTGTCACGCGAAGTGCCGGCCGCGCGATGGTGGTCGCTGGCGCTGGCGCTTGTGCCGGTGCTGATCACCGTCGTACTCGCGCTGAATCCTCCAAATCCGACCGCGGTCGTCGTCGTCGGTCTGGCGATATTCGGCATCGCCTTCGCGGTGAATTCCTCCGTGCACTCCTATCTCGTTCTCGCTTATGCGGGCTCGGAGAAGGCGGCGGAGGATGTCGGCTTCTACTATGCGGCCAATGCGGCGGGCCGCTTCATCGGCATTCTCGCCTCCGGCTTCCTCTACCAGTTCGGCGGCATCTATGCCTGCCTCATCGGCTCGGCTGTGATGCTGTTCATTTGCTGGTTCGTGACGCTGGCCCTGCCGACGCGGACAGATTCGGCGGCAGCGACGGCTTGAACGACGATGTCGCGCCGGGCCGGCTCCGGCAGGGCATGCAGGACGCCGTCCAGCATTCGTCGGCCGGCGCTTCATTCACCCCTCCCGGGCCTCGATCATGCTGCGAACCGCCTCGCGAAGCTCGGCCCGCGAGCCGTCGCGCCAATAGAACATGTGGCCACCCGGAAAGACCTCGAGCTTCACACGGGATGGATCGCCAAGCGCCGGCAACTGGTCGAGCAGGAGCTTGCTCTCGAAATAGGGCGTGACGAGATCGGTGAAGCCGTGCGCCACGATCGCCTTGAGGCGCGGATCGAGCGCCAGGGCATTTCGCAGCTCGCTCATCGACTCGCGATCGCCACGGCCCTCGCCATAGTTCCAGCGCCGGCTGACCTCGTCATTGAGCAGGAAATAACGCCCCTCAGGCCGCCATTTCAGTTCACTCGCGTAATAGTCGAGCATGGCACTGGTCAACGGCGCGGTAATCGCCTGCAGGACAGCGTCCGGCGCGCGGCTACGGGCGGCCTCGGGGGTAGGATCGAGACCAGCGACATTGCTGTCATAGGGGCTCCCGACCAGGCCCTTGTCGCGGTCGAGCTCGCGCAGGAACGTGCTGGAATCGACCTTGCCGCCCAGCCGCTCGACGAGGCCGCGATCGAGCCCGGTCAGCGCCGCGACCCGGCCGCTCATGCGGTTCACCGCCTCCCGGTCGCGCGGCCCCTTGAGCAGGTCGGAAAGATAGCCGCCCGCGGCGTAGGTCTCGGCTTCGGCAAGTGCCTGCCGCGAGAGCTTTCCCTCGCGATCGAGCCGAGTCGCTGCCATGCTCGGCAAGTCGACCACCCAGCTCAGCGGCGAATTACGTGCGTCGCGTTGATAGGTGAAGTCGAGGACGGGCGAGAGCATGACGATGCCGGAGACGCCGATGCCATCGCCGGTCTGCAACTCGCCGGCGATTTTCGGCGCGCGGAAGCCGCCATAACTCTCCCCGACGAGAAATTTCGGCGATGTCAGGCGGTCGTTCAAGCGCAGCCAGTTGGCGATGAAACGCGACAGCGACTTGTAGTCGCCTTCGACCGACCAGAGCAGATTGCGGGTATCGTTGCCGCCCGAGGCGAAGCGGCTGAAGCCGGTCCCGACGGGATCGATGAAGACGAGGTCGCTGAAGTCCAGCCAGGTTTCGGCATTGTCGACCAGGATGGGTGGGCTTGAGGGGGTATCGCCCTGTCTGCCGATGGGAAGGCGCCTCGGCCCCATCACACCGAAATTGAGATAGGCCGATGCAGCGCCCGGCCCGCCATTGAACGCGAATGTGACGGGCCTCGATGCCGCGCTGGTGCTCGGATCGCGGTCCAGCACATATGCCACATAGGCGATTTCGGCGAGCGTGCGGCCCTCTTGATCACGCACCGGCAGCGAGCCGGCCGTCGCCGTATAGTGCAACGTGCGGCCAGGCAGAACGAGTTCATGTTGGGTGACGGAGGCTGCCGGCAGGGCTTGGCCCTGAGGCGCGGATCGCGCCTCTTCTCGCCCACGCGGGCCCGGCTCACGCTGCGCCGGCCCATCCTCCTGCGCCCAGGCGCGGTCGAGGCCGGCCAAAGGCATCGCCGCAACAAGCCCCGCGAATGCGAAAGTCAGAAGCGCGCGAAATCGCATGAGAAACCTCGTTGGCCGACCGGCTTAGTCGCGTAGTCGGTCAACAAGGCGAAATTGGCGCCGCCGCTGCCGTCCGCCGCTTGCGCGAGCGCCATGGCCGCTGATTTCCGATCAAGGCTGCGGATTATCACGGGCTAGCCACGCGACCTGAAATCTCGTCTATGCGAATCCGATAATAAAGCGGTTCGAGTGCACGATCCTCGCCTTCGGCTTTCTGCATTCGCTGTCATCCACCGCAAAATAGAACGGCGTGATGTAAGGCTGGCCATCGCAGGCACAGGCTAAACGACCAAGTCGATGGCGCCTTAGAAAATCCAAGCAAGCATCGCGCGTCATTTCTTCAATGAGCATATGCTTATCTGCCGATCTAGGTCGCGGCACTCGCCGAACTCCTTGAAGTTTCGCCCGGTGCGATAGAAATCATTCCATCATCCGGTCTCGGCGGTGGCGAGGCCATAACTCTGTCAGCCGTCGTATGCGACCGATCATCAGGGCCCGGTTCTCCCGGACCAGATAGGGTGCGCCCTCTCTCAGCAGCAGCGTCCGGTATTCGGCAGCCAGCTTTTCCAGATCGAGCGGAAGAGGCTTTGCGGTCGGATTGAAGATACCACCGTCGATTTCGTGAGCTACCACGGGCCAGTATCGATCGACGGCGACCAGAATTTCACCCGGGACTTTCACCGGAATGAAAGCCAGGTCAGAAGCACAGATGGCGCGGGCGCGCGCCTCGCAGTTCTGGTTCATGAAAGGTACGGTAACACGCACGAATGCCGCCCAAAGACGGCAAAATGCGTACGCGCAATAACGTGCTCTGAACCAAGGGTACTCCCAGCCGTCTACGTCACTATCTCCCAGAGCATCGCGCTGCGCTGATGACGCGCCGGTATGAGGTGGAGCGCCATGATCGAGAGTAACGTGTCGTGGCCTTATTTGGCCGCGGCGAGGGGGGCCCGTCGCTCATTTTCGACAAGGTTACCTGCCATGCTAGACTCTGCAGAATTGAATGGCCGTGCCTCATCCTTTTCCATGAACATCCACGACCCGTCCGCGACGCGCGTGATCGAGGCGCGTAGACGCGGAGATACATATGTCGATGGCAGGCAAAAGCAGCGCCGCGAAATCTGATGCCGTGAGCTGGACACGCCGGCTGAGTGGCTATCGGCAATCCGATCTCCGACGCAGCGTCCGCGAGCTTCTCATTACGGCCGTCCCATTTGCGCTCGCCTGGAGCGCGATGCTTGCCGCGCTGAAACTTGAGCAAATATGGCTGTATGCGGTTCTTCTCATCCCCGCGGCCGGGCTTCTGGTGCGCCTGTTCATGATCCAGCACGACTGCGGCCACGGCTCGTTCTTCGGCAACAGAAGCGGCAATGATTGGACGGGCCGCGTCATCGGCCTGCTGACGCTTACGCCCTACGATCACTGGAAGCGCAGCCATGCGATCCACCACGCCAGTTCCGGCAATCTTGATCGCCGCGGCATCGGCGACATCGATACCCTGACCGTTAGCGAATATCTGGCCCGCTCGCGCTGGGGGCGGGCGCGCTATCGCCTGTACCGGAATCCCCTGGTGATGTTCGGCGTCGGCCCGATCTATGTCTTCCTGCTGGAAAGCCGCCTGCCGCTCGGCTTCGTCCGGAAGGGCTGGACGCCGTGGATCAGCACGATGACGACCAACCTGGCTGTTGCCATCGCGGCCGGGCTTCTCATGTGGGCGTTCGGAATCGGAGCGTTCCTGCTGGTCCATCTCCCGATCGTCATCCTCGGGGCTGCGGCAGGTGTCTGGCTGTTCTACGTGCAGCACCAGTTTGAGGGAACGCACTGGGCTGGCAATGAGAGCTGGGAATTCCATGAGGCCGCACTCCATGGCAGCTCGCACTACGACCTGCCCGGAATTCTCCGCTGGTTCACGGCGAATATCGGGATGCACCATGTGCATCACCTGTGCAGCCGCATTCCCTATTACCGTTTGCCCGAAGTGTTACGTGACCATCCCGAACTGCGCGATATCGGACGCCTGACCCTTTGGCAAAGTTTCGGCTGCGTGCGGCTGACGCTCTGGGACGACCGGCAGCGGCGGCTGATTTCCTTCCGGGAGACCGCCGAGCTTTACGGCTGATCCGCCGCCACAGGCCAGGACGAAGTGACGCCCAGCCGCCGCAGGGCTTCTGCCGCGGCCGAGCGTTTTTCTTGTCGGATCAGGCCAGGTCGAAACGGTCGAGGCTCATGACCTTGGTCCAGGCCGCCACGAAGTCCTTGATGAACTTCTCCTTGACGTCCGAACTGGCGTAGACCTCGGCCAAAGCGCGCAGCACCGCGTTGGAGCCGAACACGAGGTCGACGCGGGTGCCGGTCCACTTGACGTCGCCGGACTTGCGGTCGTGCCCCTCGTACACGTCCTTGGCCTCGGAAGCCGCCTTCCACTGCGTGCCCATGTCCAGCAGGTTGACGAAGAAATCGTTCGTCAACACGCCGGGCCGCTCGGTCAGCACGCCGTGGGTGGAGCCGTCGACGTTGATGTTGATCGCGCGCAGGCCGCCGATCAGGACGGTCAGTTCGGGCGCGGTCAGGGTCAGGAGCTGCGCCCTGTCGATCAGCGCCACCTCGGCGGGAACCTTGAGCGTGGCCTTCTGGTAGTTGCGGAAGCCGTCCGCCGCCGGCTCCATGACGTCGAAGGCATGGATGTCGGTCTCGTCCTGCGAGGCATCGGTGCGACCCGGCGCGAACGGAACCGTCACGTCATGGCCGGCCGCTTTTGCCGCCTGCTCCACGCCGGCATTGCCGGCGAGCACGATCAGGTCGGCGATCGAGACCTTCTTGCCGCCGGTCGCGCCCTGGTTGAACTCGGCGCGGATACCCTCCAGAATCTGGAGCACCTTGCCCAGCAGCAGCGGCTGGTTGACCTCCCAGTCCTTCTGCGGGCTGAGGCGGATGCGGGCACCATTGGCGCCGCCGCGCTTGTCGCCGCCACGGAAGGTGGAGGCCGAGGCCCAGGCGGTGCCGACCAGTTCGGACGCGGTCAGGCCGGAAGCCAGCACCTTGGCCTTGAGGGCGGCGACGTCCGCGTCATCGATCAGCGGGTGATCGACGGCCGGAACGGGATCCTGCCAGATCAGCTCTTCCTTGGGCACTTCCGGGCCCAGATAGCGCGAGCGCGGACCGAGATCGCGATGGGTCAGCTTGAACCAGGCGCGCGCGAAGGCCTCGGCGAAGGCCTGCGGGTTCTGCAGGAAGCGACGCGAGATCTTCTCGTAGACCGGGTCGAAGCGCAGCGACAGGTCGGTCGTCAGCATGGTCGGCTTGCGCTTCTTCGACGGATCATGCGCGTCGGGGATGACGGCCTCGGAGTCCTTGGCCTCCCACTGGATCGCGCCGGCGGGGCTGCGGGTCTGCACCCATTCGAACTTGAACAGGTTCTCGAAGAAGAAATTGCTCCACTGCGCCGGCGTCTGCGTCCAGGTGACCTCGAGGCCGCTGCCGATGGCGTCGGCGCCGAAGCCGGTGCCGAAGTTGCTGGCCCAGCCCAGGCCCTGCGCCTCAAGACCGGCCGCCTCGGGCTCCGGCCCCTTGTGGGATTCGGGGGCGGCGCCGTGGGTCTTGCCGAAGGTGTGGCCGCCGCCGATCAGCGCGACGGTCTCCTCGTCGTTCATCGCCATGCGGGCGAAGGTCTCGCGGATGAAGGCGGCGGCGGAAAGCGGATCGCCATTGGCGTTCGGCCCTTCCGGATTGACGTAGATCAGGCCCATCTCGGTGGCGCTGAGCGGGGCCGCGAACTTGTCGAGGGGACGGTTGGTCAGCCAGGCCGTCTCCGCCCCCCAGTTGACGTCGAGATCCGGCTCCCAGGTGTCCTCGCGGCCGGCGGCGAAGCCGAAGGTGCGGAAGCCCATGGTCTCGAGCGCGACATTGCCGGTGAGGATCAGCAGGTCGGCCCAGGAAATCTTCTGCCCGTATTTCTGCTTGATCGGCCACAGCAGGCGGCGGGACTTGTCGATGTTCACATTGTCCGGCCAGCTGTTCAGCGGGGCGAAGCGCTGCTGGCCGCGACCACCGCCGCCACGGCCGTCCGCCAGGCGATAGGTGCCAGCCGAGTGCCAGGACATGCGGACGAATTGCGGGCCGTAATTGCCGAAATCGGCCGGCCACCAGTCCTGCGAGTCGGTCATCAGCTGGCGCAAATCGTTCTTCAGCGCCTCGTAGTCGAGCTTGCCGAACTCTTCACGGTAGTTGAACGCCGGGTCCAGCGGATCGGACTTGGACGAGTGCTGGTTCAGCAGGTCGACACGCAGCTGGCTCGGCCACCAGTCGCGGTTCTGGGTGCCGCTGGTCCCGTGAGCGACCGGGCATTTTCCCGTGCTGCCGTCTGTCGTCTCGCTCATGCTGTTCTCCGATCAAGGCTTCGTTGCGCTACTTTTGGTGGGCGAACCGACGGCACGCACAGGAACCTGGTCCCATGTCATGGTCAGCCCGGAATTCATCGTGCCGAAAACAGAGGGAGCGCGAGTCGGTGATGGCCACCGGCTACTCCTGATCGCCACGGACCTAGCTCATATCAAGTTTCCTTCATTAGATTAATTCCGATTTGCTGATTGGAACGATAAGTTCGGCTTATGAAAAATCTGACACTCAAGCAGTTCCGCTATTTCGAGGCTCTGGCGCGGCATGGACATTTTCGGCACGCGGCCGAGGCATGCGGCATCTCTCAGCCGGCTTTGTCGATGCAGATCAAGGAGTTGGAGGCTGAGGTCGGCATCGAGCTGTTCGAGCGAAGTTCGCGTCAGGTCCGCCTGACCGGATTCGGGGAGGAGTTCGCCCTGCGCATTCGCGGTATTCTGCGTTCGATCGACGAGCTGGAAGATCTGGCACGGGCCTCGCAGGATGGGCTGGCGGGGCGGCTGCGCATCGGCGTGATCCCGACTGTCGCGCCCTATCTGCTGCCGACGCTCATCGGCGACCTGACCCGCATGTATAACGGTCTCGACATTCATGTGCGCGAGACGCTGACGCCAAGGCTCATTCAGGAGCTGGAGGAAGGGCGGCTTGACGCGGCGATCGTCGCTTTGCCGGTATCCGAGCCGTCATTGACCGAGATCACCCTGTTCACGGAGAGCTTCGTGCTTGTCCGGCCGGGCGAGGACGAGGGAAAGCCGGTGCCCGATCCCGACGCGCTGCGCGAAATGAGGCTGCTTCTCCTCGAAGAAGGGCACTGCTTTCGCGATCAGGCGCTGTCGTTCTGCAACAGGGACATGCGCGCGGCACCGCCACGCGATCTGCTGGACGCAAGTTCTCTGTCCACGCTGGTCCAGATGGTCGACGCAGGCATCGGCGTCACCTTGATACCGGAAATGGCGGTGGCGGTGGAGACGCGCTCGGCGTCGGTGTCAATCGTGCGCTTCAGGAGCCCCCAGCCTGCGCGGACCATTGGGATGATCTGGCGCAAGACAAGTCCGCTGGCCGAACAGCTCTTTCAGATCTCCGACGTGGTGCGCCACTCGGCGGGCATGCTGCGCGAGCAGAACAACACCTTCCTTTTGAAGGAAAATCCCGCGACCTGACCGAGACGGCACAAGGACGCTGCCGCCTGGTTGCCGTCTTACCGGATGAAGACGGTGTGGAGCGCGCCCATCACTCGGCCGCCTGCGATTCAGCGGGTCCGATGGCGGCATTCATCGCCGGCATCACCCTTTCCGCCATCAGCCGCATCGAGCGCTTGGCAAGCACGGGGTCGCGCCAGTCGTGGCCGGCATAGAGCAGCGTGCCGAACGGACCGACTTCCTCGCGGAACGCCAGCAGCTTCTCCGTCACCTCGTCCGGCGTCCCGTAGATGATCAGGCGGTCGAGCACATGCTCGAGCGTCAGATCGGCGTCCGCCATGTCCGGGTCTTCCTTGAACAGGTTGGAGCGGCCGTTCTTCACCAGCTTGGTGAACAGCGAGCGGAAATAATGCACATAGGGGCTGCCCTCGCCTCTCGCATAGTCGCGCGCGGTCCCGGCGTCATCGGCCACGAACACGCTCTTGGCGACGCGCCAGTTCGCGAAGTCGACCGCACGGCCGCCCTGCTTGCAGCCCTCCTCATAGGAGGTCCTGTGGGTGCCGACCCATTTTGGCATCAGGAAGTTGGCGGAGATCGGCTCCCAGCCGCGCGCGGCGGCGGCCGTGACGCCCTTGGAATAGGGCGCGACGGCGGTGATCACCACCGGGGGATGCGGGCGCTGCAGCGGGCGGCCAATAATGCCCTGGCCGATATCGGCCAGCAGCGTGCGGGCGGTCGATATCTTCCAGTATTTACCGTCGATATTGTAGGGCGCCTCGGTGGTCCAGATTTTCAGCACCGCCTCGATGCCTTCGAGGAACATCGCGTTGCGATCGGCGTCGAGATTGCCGAACACCTCGGCGTCCGAGAGCAGGCCGCCGGGGCTGATGCCGAAATTCAATTTGCCGTCTAACAGGTGGTCGAGCATCGATATCTGCGCGGCCACCGCAGCCGGGTGGATGTTCGGCAGATTCACCGTCCCGGTGCCGAGCCGCATGTGCCTGATGCGCCCGGCGAGGCTGGCGAGGAACACCATGCAACTGGTGATGTTCTCGGCGAGATCGGTGACGTGCTCACCGACATAACCCTCGGAGAAACCAAGCTCGTCGGCGAGCAGGAAAGCCTCCTGGTCCTCGCGCAAGGTCTCGCGCCAATCGCGTCCCAGGGGATGGATGGGCATGGTGAAGAAGCCGAGCTGCATAAGTTTCTCTCCGCGAGTTTTCGCACTCACGGCGAGACGCTAGCGACGCGCGGGCATTAACAGAAACGATAAGAACTGATCGGGTCGATCAGGAAGTTTAATGGCTTGCGGACCCTGATGGCTCCTGCCGGCGTTAGCGGCGGCCGGCATCGCCTCGATCCCGCGCTTCAAACCTTGCGTCAGTACACATCACGCCTGATTGTTTATGTTGTCTGACAACTTCGATATGCCGATATGTACTGACGACATGCTTTTACGGCATGGGACATTTTCTATCATAACTCGACCATTAACTTGACACTGGCGGAACCCCGACCTTAGCTTTGCGGCAATACGTCACAAGACGTCACAAGACGTCGCCCCCGCAAGGCCCAAGGAGGAACACCAGATGATTGTTCACCGTACAGGCACGCATTCATGCCTGAGGCGCACCGCGCTCGTCGCGCTCGGCGCCACCCTCGCCTTCGCCGCCGTCCCCGGCGCCCTGCGCGCCCAGACCGCGCCGACCGGCCCGATCGAGATCACCACCGGCACCAGCCCCGGCGGCACGCCGGATGTGCTGATGCGCCGCGCCGCCAAGATCCTCAACGAGCAGAAGATCATCACCAACCCGCTTCTGGTACAGAACCGCACCGGCGGCTCGTGGATGGTCGCGGCCAATTTCGTGCTGGCTAAGAAGGGCGACAGGAACGTCGTGCTGTGCATCGCGCAGCCGATCCTGACGACCCCGATCACGCAGGGC
>LNAP01013827.1_pt1 | contig 13704 bp, 15 predicted proteins | sample 602601 | NCBI WGS metagenome assembly LNAP01 (sample SAMN02440304, study PRJNA202911) | soil metagenome | biome: Subtropical and temperate rainforests or woodlands; isolation source: soil samples (1 kg each in a 20% v/v slurry with milli Q water) were... ...
GCTCAGCGGTAGAGCACTACCTTGACATGGTAGGGGTCACAGGTTCGAACCCTGTACCGCCCACCACGCGGTTTCCGGCACGGCCGGGCCGGTGGATCTGTTCCCGATTGTTTCTGCATTCTGTGCAATTGGTTCTGTCTGTGCGATGGCCGGTGACCGGTGTTTGGCTTACGATCAGGGCCTGATCGGTGAGGATGCGCCGCTATGGAGTACCGCCATACCCTCCTGCAGAAGCACGGTTATCAGGTCGTGGCCCTGACCCGCGATTCGGATCCGGCTTACGCGCCCGACGAAGTCATCGGCTATGCGGTGACCACCAATTCGGGGGCCAAGCTGCGCGAGGAACCCTCGCTGGAAGAGGCGCGCCTGTACATGGAGCAGCTGCTGGAAGACGAGCAGCCCACCCGCAATGACGATACGCGGCCACGTCGCCGCAAGTCGGTCCGCCCCAAGACGGCCAAACTGATCCGTTGATGTTCGCCTCGCGCCCGACTTGGCGCGGCTTCAAGGAGGAATGCGCTTGACCAAGGGGAAGATTGCGTTCGTCTTCGTTGTGACGGCGTTGGCGCTGGTGGCAGGGCTGTACCTGTCCGGCTATTCGACGATGGCGCTGCTCGGGGTGAAGGCGCCGTTGCACTGGGACCTCTACCTCGATTATGTCCGGGCGCTAGGCGATCCACGGTATGTGCCATTCGCCAAGAAGATCAAGGCGGGCGGCTTCATCGGCTTTGGCGTGGTTCTGGTGGTCTACATCCTGCTGACGGCGCTGATACTCAAGCCCAAGAAGAAATCCCTGCACGGTGATGCGCGCTTTGCCACCGCGGGTGACCTCAACAAGCACAACATGCTCAAGCCGGCCAACGACGGCATCATCGTCGGCAAGTTCGGCGGCAAGCTGGTGCGCCTGCCGGGGCAGCAGTTCGTGATCCTGGCCGCGCCGACCCGCTCGGGCAAGGGCGTGGGCATCGTGATTCCCAACCTGCTCGAATACGCCGAGTCGGTGGTGGCGCTGGACATCAAGCAGGAAAACTTCGAGCTCACCAGCGGCTGGCGCAAATCGCAGGGACAGGAGGTTTTCCTGTTCAATCCATTTGCCGAAGACCGCCGCACCCATCGCTGGAATCCGCTGAGCTACGTCTCGACCGATCCGGCCTTCCGCGTGTCCGACCTCATGAGCATCGCCGCGATGCTGTACCCGGATGGCTCGGACGACCAGAAGTTCTGGGTCAGCCAGGCGCGCAACGCGTTCATGGCTTTCGCGCTGTTCCTGTTCGAGAACCGAGACGACGAGGTCAAGACCGGCTTTCCGTTCTCCTCGGGCGCGCCGACCCTGGGCAAGATCTACCGCCTGTCCTCCGGCGACGGCACCGACCTGAAGGTGTATCTGCGCGGCCTGGCCTCGCGCAAATTCCTCAGCGACAACGCGCGATCGGCCTTCTCCAACTTGCTCTCCCAGGCCGATGAGACATTCGCTTCGATCATGGGGACGCTGAAGGAGCCATTGAACGCATGGATCAACCCGGTGCTGGATGCGGCCACCTCGGCGGACGACTTCCTGCTGACCGACCTGCGCAAGAAGAAGATGAGCATCTACGTCGGCATCCAGCCCAACAAGCTGGCAGAGAGTCGGTTGATCATCAACCTGTTCTTCAGCCAGGTCATCAACCTCAACACGCGTGAGCTGCCCAGGACCAACCCAGAGTTGAAGTACCAGTGCCTGCTGCTGATGGACGAGTTCACCGCCATCGGCAAGGTCGACATCATCGCTTCGGCCGTGTCCTACATGGCCGGCTACAACATCCGCCTGTTGCCGATCATCCAGTCGATGGCCCAACTTGATGCCACTTACGGCAAGGATGTCTCGCGCACCATCATCACCAACCACGCCCTGCAGGTCATCTACGCCCCGCGCGAGCAGCAGGACGCCAACGACTACTCGGAGATGCTGGGCTACACCACCTTCAAGAGGCGCAACGTCACGCGGGGCAGGGACGTGACCCGCAGCATCTCCGAAGAACGACGCGCCCTGATGCTGCCCCAGGAACTCAAGGCCATGGGCTTCGACCAGGAAGTCTTTCTCTATGAGGGCATCGCACACCCGGTGAAGTGCGAAAAGATCAAGTACTACAAGGAGCGCTACTTCACTGCACGCCTATTACCCAAGGCTGAAATCAGACCCATCTCGGTCTCAGGGAAAATGTGACGTCTGGTCGAGCAGTAGTGAACAATTAAGATTCGTGACCCGGCGCTGAATGCTTGACCGAACTTGGCGCAGCGCGGTAGGTTTGTAACGACCGCGCTCGATCATGTTCTCGTCGCGCATGGCCAGTCACAGAAAGATGCAGGTCGAGCAGGAAGTGTGCCAGCCAGGAGGGCGTCAACGCTTGAGAAAACAGCAGGTGGGCAGCCTCATCAAGCCGCGAAGTGGCTCGACATCAATTCGTCGTCGGCAATCGCGCGCGTGGCCCGTATGTCCGTTCGGGGCCTGCTTCAGTTTTCCGGCAGCCGCCGGCGGCCGACCAGCCAAGTTTCGAATAACGCTAGTTCAGCAGGCAGGGGCATGTCGCCTGCGGGTAGCTTCTTTTGATTTTCTGAAGGAGCAGTGGCGCGTGAGTCAGCCGAATATTGTCAACACATCCTTGATGCTTGCGGTGGGCGCGTTGCTGTCCGCCTGCGGCACCACGCCGCCGCCGGATTACGGTGGCAAATGGCGTCCTGTCAACAATTACTCGGACACGCCGATCGAGATTCCCTTGGCGACCGCATACATCTTCCAGGCCTCGCCGATGGATGGCACGTTGAAAACGATGCTTACACGCTGGGCGAAGGACTCGAATATGTCATTGGACTATCGGTTCGGTTCTGACTTCACGCTTTATGGCGCGGTCTCGAAGATTGATACCACCAGCATCCAGGATGCGACGTCGCAACTGACTTCAGCTTACGCCGCGCAGGGTGTGGCGGTGACAGTGCAGGGCAAGAAAATCATCGTTGCTCCTGCAGTTTCCCGACCCGCCAGCGCATCGCTTTGAAAATCGGTTGGCAGAAACCACGTGATTTTTGGCAAATAATGATCTTCTTCCGACCTTACCGGCCAAGTACGCATGATGTTGCGCAATAAAGAAGAGACGCCCAAGGTGAAGGGGGCGATCGCCAAGGGGGTGAATTACGAGCTGACGATCGCCGACATGGCCAAGCGCAGCGAAAAGCGCGCGTGGCAGGTTGCAGTTGGCGCCCTGGTGCTATGCGGAGTGCTGGCGGGGGGGTATTTCTTCCTTCTTCCATTGAAGGAACGAACGCCTTTCCTGGTGTTGGTTGATCCCTATTCTGGAAACGTCCAGACCAGTCGGCTGGTGCCGAGCGTGCTAGATCAGACCATCACCAAGAGCGAGGCGGTGACTCGCGCCAATGTGCAGCGCTTCGTGCTTGCTCGCGAATCCTATGACTGGGACACGCTCGGACGCCGCTATGGTGATTGGCAAACCGCTTATCTGATGTCCAGTTCCGCCGTTGGAGTCCAGATGCGTGAGGAATACGACCGCAAAAATCCGGACAGTCCAATCAATCTCTATGGCAAGACCGATGCCGTCCGAATACAGATACTGAGTACCACCATCATCGGTAGTGGACGCGGTAGGAATACCGGTACTGCCACCGTGCGCTTCCAGCGTTCGCTCTTCAACAAGCCAAGCGGCAAAGTCAATTTCCTTGACAACAAACTAGCGACGCTGACTTTCAGATACAACGATAATCTGCGTCTTAATGACGAGCAGAGAGTAATAAATCCCCTTGGGTTCCAGGTGGTCAGTTACAAGGTGGACAACGATTATGTGGCTTCGCCGCGGTCGATACCTATGGACGCCGCAGGGACGGAGTCTGCGGGAGGGGTGCCGGCAACAGCGCCCGCTGGTGTGCCGGGTCCAGCATCTTCCGCGCCACCCGTTGATGGCGAGTCCAATTCCGGCGGCAATGGAGAAAGCCAGAAATGAAAGTTGAAGTCCGCAACCTCGTGTTGGCAGTGGTACTGCTGGCGGTTTGCGTGGCGCGCGCGCCCGCTGTGGAGCAGGCGGTGGATCGCTATCAGTATGCGGAAGATGCGATCTACCAGATTCGCACAGGACTGGGTATTACCACCCAGATCGAGCTTGATCCGAACGAGCATATTCTTGACTACAGCACGGGATTTTCCAGTGGCTGGGAGCTGACCAGGCGTGGAAGCGTTTTTTATCTGAAGCCCAAGAATGTCGACGTGGACACCAACATGATGGTGCGCACGGAGACCCATTCCTACATCTTTGAATTGAAGGTCGTGGCCACGGACTGGCGTTCTCTTAGCCAGGCCAGGGCGGCGGGGGTGCAGTACAAGGTAACTTTCAGTTATCCGCCTGATGCGCAGTTCTCGACGGCGCAGGATAAGCAACAAGCCACGCCGGCCGCACCCGGAAAGCCTTCAGTGCCTGCCCAGTTGGATACCTCCTTCGACAAGAACAGGCGCTACTACTACGACTATTCATACGCGACGCGGAGCAAGGCGCAATGGCTGATTCCGGCGACTGTGTACGATGATGGTCAGTTCACCTACGTGAAGCTGAACGACGGGATCAGTTTCCCTACCGGAAACTTTCCCACGATCTACGGGCGCCAGAGGGAGCGTGGTGAGGACTTCGTCGTCAATACGACCGTGGAGCAGAACACCATCGTGGTGCACGGCACCTACCCGTATTTGGTGCTGCGTCATGGAGAGAACGTCGTCGGGTTGCGGAGGAACCAGCAGAAATGAGCCAGAACATCCCCCCCGAGAACGGCGACCCGCGGGCTGACCACTCCAATCCGGATTCGAATCCGAATCCGAATCCCTACTACAACAGCCTGGGCGGCGCGCCTGATCTGGATGCCGGGGCACCCGAGTTGCGCGACGAGGAATCCCAGAGAGTCAACCGCAAGGCACTGTTGTTCCTTGCTGCCATCGTGGTATTGGTGATCCTGATGGGGGTGATGCTGCTGGCAAAGCTGCGTTCGGACGACGCTCCCCGTGCCAAGGCGCCGAGGGAGGAGAAGCCCTATGTGCCGGATGTGCCCGGTGGATTGCCTTCCGCTCCGCTACCGCCTCCTGAGCAGACCGCAAGCACCCCGGCCGCGGCGCCGATCCCCACGTTACCGACACCTCCTCGCCCTCAGCAAGGGCCAAGCCAGCGCGCCGGCGCACCACGTGGCCCCTCGCTGATGGAGCGCCGCATGGGCAGCGTGGGTGGTATGGGAGGATCGGGTGCCGCTGAGCAGTCACCGGAGATGGCGGCTGCCTACGCCAGGCGAAACCAGATGAAACAGCAGCAGCAACAGTTGTTGCTCGGGCAGGGGAACAGTGGCGAAAATGGCGCTCCCGGCGAACTCCAGATGGCACCAACGACGCTGGCGTCCTACTTGCGCAAGCCTGACACCCTGCTGCTGCGTGGCACCTACCTGCGGTGTGTCCTGGAGACTCACATCGTGACCGATGTCCCTGGCTTCACTTCTTGCGTGGTCACCGAGCCAGTCTATTCGGTCAACGGCAAGCGATTGCTGCTACCCAAGGGCTCCAAGCTTTCCGGTACGTATGGCGGCGGCACCAACGGTCCCCGCGTGGCCGTGGTGTGGGATCGTATCACCACGCCCACGGGCTTGGACATCACGATGTCCAGCCCTGGTGTGGATAACCTTGGCGGGGCTGGACATCCCGGCGATTACAGCGCTCATTGGGGCAGCCGCATCGCGTCCTCGTTGATGATCAGCCTGCTGGCTGACGCCTTCAAGTACGCGGCCGCCGAGAACGGTCCGGAATCCACTTCCATCAGCTACTCTGGAACCGTCGTCACCGAGCCCTATGAGAGTGCGACCGCCAGAACCATGGAACGCCTGGCGAACCGGGCATTGGAGCAGGCCATGAGTCGTCCACCGACGGTCACGATCAATCAGGGGACGGTGTTGAATGTTTACGTTGCCAAGGATGTGGACTTCTCGGCAGTGCTGCCGGGCCAATAGGCGCTGCTGCTGAACGGACCCGCTTCTGGACCGAAAGGATGCCAATGACCAGGCCACGCTTGACAGTGATCGACGATTCCTCTGTTGCCGACATCTCGGACGACTTCCTGAACTACCAGTACGACGTGCTGGGCATTCGGGAATACATGAGCTCGACGGAGGTGACGGAAATCTGCGTCAACCGCCCGGGTGAGTTGTACCTGGAAGGTCGGGGAGGCTGGCGCCGGGTTGAAGTGCCGTCGTTGACCTTCGAGCGTGCTCGCCAGTTCTGTACCGCGGTGGTGAACGAGAGCAACACCGGGCAACGGATCACCGACGCGGATCCGATGGTGTCGCTGACCTTCCCGACTGGCCAGCGCGCGCAGTTCGTGATCCCCCCGGCTTGCGATCCAGGCAAAGTCTCGATCACCATTCGCTTGCCGTCGCACCAGACGCGAACGCTCGACCAGTATCAGCAGGAGGGCTTTTTTGCCCAGATACTGGAGGAGAACCAGGCGCTGACGCCGCATGATGAGGAATTGTTGGAGCTTCGCAGCAAGCGCGAGTACGCCGAGTTCTTTCGCAAGGCCGTGTTATACAAAAAGAATGTCGTCGTGGCGGGCGCCACGGGCAGCGGCAAGACCACTTTCATGAAATCCCTGGTCCACCACATCCCGCGCGACGAACGGCTGGTGACCATCGAGGATGCACGCGAACTGTTCATTGAACAGCCCAACGTGGTGCATCTGCTGTATTCCAAGGGCGGCCAAAGCATGAGCAATGTCACTGCCAAGACCTGCATGGAAGCGTGCCTGCGTATGAAGCCTGATCGCATCATCCTGGCGGAGTTGCGTGGTGACGAGTCCTTCTATTTCATCCGCAATTGCGCTTCTGGTCATCCGGGGTCCATTACCAGCTGCCACGCCGGGAACATCAACCAGACCTGGGATCAGCTGGCATTGATGGTCAAGGCCTCGGCTGAAGGGGCTGGTCTGGAGTTCTCCGTCATCAAGCGTCTGCTGATGATGACGATCGACATCGTGGTGCATATCAAGGCGCACGCCGGCAGCCGCTACATCACGGGCATTGACTTCACGCCCGATAGAAGTTTTCAAGAGTGAGCCGACGTACAGCCTCTCCGGCCTTCAGGTCGTACTCGCGCGCTGTCCTCCCGCTGGCGCTCGGGTTCAATCCAGCGGCTCCGTTGTGCGATGCGGCGAAAATGTGACGTAATTCCTCATGAACGAATTGACAATGCCAGCCGAGTCACCAACTATGATCTTGCCGGACCGGAATCCGGCGTAGCGCGTAACGCCTTCACGGTTCAACTAGGGACCAGCGACAGGGAGCATTTTCAATGCTGTCAGCAATTGAAATGGCGCAGTGCCCGAATCTGGAAGTTCCCATCCAGGTGATGCGACATGTCGTGGAAGTGGAGTCATCCTTCAATCCGTATGCCATCGGCGTCGTGGGTGGCGCGCTCGTTCGCCAGCCTGAAAATCTTGCCGAAGCCGTCGCGACGGCCAAGGATCTTGCGCGCCGCGGGTACAACTTTTCTGTAGGGCTGGCGCAGGTCAACCGTCATAATCTGGTCAAGTATGGCCTGTCATCCTATGAGCAGGCGTTTTCCGTATGTTCCAATCTTCGTGCCGGTACCCGTATCCTCGCGGAGTGTCATAGCCGCGCCGCTGGCGATTGGGGAAAGGCATTCAGTTGCTACTACTCCGGAAACTTCAGCACCGGCTATCAGAACGGATACGTGGACAAGGTTTTCGCGTCCATGCAAGCGGACAATCGCTCGCCCACTGGCGCAGGACTGGCCATTGCCATGGCCCCGCCGCCCCGACGCCCGGATCGGCAAGATTCCCGTGCGATCAGCAAGCGGTGGGGACCTGACCACTCAGGAGATCGAACGCCTCGCCGATCCGGCTTTTGTCGGTGCGACGGTCACGGGTCCCGCGCTGTCGCAGACGAAAACGCCCCCGCTGGCGGACTCGCATCGAGATCCTCTCGATACGGTGTCTCGGTCCCTGTCCGGCAACGCGGCTGCTGATGGTGTCGCTTCCGGGTCAGTTGCGGCCCCGCGGGATGATGGTCCGGTGGTTCTCGCTGCTGTGGTGCCCGCAACGACATTGGCTCAGTCCGAATCCATTGACAGTAAAGCCGAAGTAGACAGTTCCGCATCATCGCCTTCTCCGCCGGCGGTGGACCATGCGTTCGTGTTTTAGGAAGGCGGTCCCACGAGTTGTTGAAAACCATCGCGTGCAGCGGCCGGTCGTGGACCTTCCTGCCGCATCCATTTGATCGAGGAAACGACGCATGAAAAATCGATTTTATTCGCAGGAACGGGCCGGCCAGGCCAAGACACTGGTTTCCGGCATGGGTATGGCAGTAATGTTTGTCGGTGCCCTGCTACTGCCGGGGTTGGCCTTGGCCCAGCCGGCCACGGGCGGAGGCGAAGGCGGCGATTTCACGGCAACCGGTGAGACAGTTTGCGGATTCTTCAGTAATGTGAATGGCCTGCTCAATATCGCATCCATCGCCGTGGTCACGATCGCAGTCATATTCGCCGGGTATCAGATTGCCTTCAACCACAAGCGTGTCGGCGAAGTGGCCACCATCTTGATCGGAGGAGTGTTGATCGGGGCTGCAGGCCAGATTGCGCGGATGCTGCTGGGAGACGAGGGAAAATCTTGCGGTTCAGTGGGTGCAGACGCCACGGGCTTCATCCTTTTTGCCCCGTGGCTGCTGTAGGTCCCGGCTTTTAATGCCACAGTGAGAGGTCATAGGGTGCGCACATGAACAAGAACGTCATGTTCCGTGGTTGTACTCGCCCGGCGATGTTCATGGGCGTGCCCTATGTTCCGTTCTTCATCGGGGCAGGTGGGTGTTTGTTGCTTGCGATGTACACCAACTTGTTTTACCTGCTGTTGATGCCTGTTGTCATCGGCATCATGCGGCAGATGGCCAGGCGTGACGAAATGATTTTCCGGCTGCTGGGGTTGCGTCTGCAGATGCGCCTGCGGGTTCGCAATCTGAGGGAGCACCGAGGGGCATGGGTCTTCACTCCCAATCCCTACCGCAGTAAGCCTGCCGGGAGGACCACAAAATGACGGGCGTCCACGCACCGCGCTTTGGTGGCTCGATGGCCGCTCCGGACCGGGTGGCGGGGCTGCTATCGAACGGTGCGCGCAGACCAGCGCGTTCGCTTGCTCTGGTCGCACCAGAGGCAAGGCATGGTCGGCATCCCAGATCATGCCGGATGGTTCAATCCTAGCGAGACGTTATGTTCACTCCCGATACCGCCATTGGCGAATTCGTACCCTACTCGAGCCATGTTGCGACCTCCGTGGTCAAGACGACTGGCGGCGACTACATGCTGATCTGGCATCTGGAAGGACTGCCTTTCGTCGGGCGCGAGGAGTGGGAGCTCGAGCACAAGCACAACACATTCAACCGCATGCTGCAAACCTTGCGGGCTCCGGATTTCGTCAATGTCGCTTTCTGGGTGCATGCGGCCGCATCGGCACGCATAGCAAGTTCAAGCATCGCTTCAACCAGGAGTTGTCCGACGGCTACTTCGGGCAGTTGTCTTCGCAGAAGATCATGCGGAACGAGTTGTACCTGACATTGATCTACCGACCGGTCGTGGGCGGCAAGGCCTTCGTGGAGAAGACGGCCAATACCGACCGCCTCAAGCTCATGCAGGACCAGGCGGTGGCCAAGGTGCTGGAGCTTGCGAGCAATGTGGAGGCCGTGCTCAAGGACTACGCGCCTTATCGACTGGGAATGTACGAGGCCGCCAATGGCGTGGTCTTTTCAGAAACCCTGGAGTTCCTGGGCTACCTGCTCAACCGCGTCAATGAGCCGGTCCCGGTACTGCCCGCCTCGGTCAACGCCTATTTGCCGGTGAGCAAGCACACGTTCTCGTCCAAGACCGGCGACTACCTGATCACCACGCCCGACGGTATCAACCACTACGGTGCCATTCTCAACATCAAGGAGTATCCGGAGGGCACCTACCCCGGCATTCTCAATGGGTTGAAATACCTGGATTTCGAATACGTCGTGACCCATTCGTTCAGTCCGATGGGGCGCCAGGACGCATTGCGCGTGCTCGATCGCACCAAGGGCATGATGATCTCTTCCGGCGACAAGGCGGTCAGCCAGATCGTTGAACTCGATTACGCGATGGACCAGCTGTCATCCGGCAACTTTGTCCTGGGCGAATACCACTTCATCATCGCCCTGTACGCCGACAGCCAGCCCCAGCTGCAGCAGCACATCGCCATTGCCCGCGCGGAACTGTCCAACGCCGGCTTCGTCTCGGCCAAGGAGGACCTGGCCGTCGCGGCCTCGTTCTATTCCCAGTTGCCCGCCAACTGGAAGTTCCGCACCCGCCAGGCGAACGTGAGTTCGCTGAACTTCCTGGGCCTTTCGCCCCTGCACAACTTTGCTACCGGCAAGAAGGAAAACAACCCCTGGGGTGAATGCGTCACGACCCTGCAGACCACCAACGGGCAGCCCTACTATTTCAATTTTCACGCCACCCACCCGGCGGAAAACTCGCTGGGTGAGAAGGCCATTGCCAATACCATGGTCATCGGCAAGTCGGGCACGGGCAAGACCGCGTTGATCAACTTCCTGCTCAGTCAGGTGCAGAAGTTCGAGCCGTCACCCACCATTTTTTTCTTCGACAAGGACCGCGGTGCGGAGATCTTCGTGCGCGCCTGCGGAGGCAACTATCTGGCGCTGGAAAATGGCCGCCCGACCGGCTTCAACCCCTTCCAGTGCGAGCGCAGCGAGGGCAACATCCAGTTTCTGGCCGAGTTGGTCAAGCTGCTTGCGGCCAAGCGCTTTTACACGGCGCGCGAGGAGGAAGACATTTTTCGTGCGGTGGAAAACATCCTGGATACCCCGCCGCACCTGCGCACCATGACCAATTTCCAGAGAAGCCTGCCCAATATGGGTGATGACGGGCTGTACGCGCGCATACGGAAGTGGACTGCGGGCAATTCCCTGGGCTGGGTGTTCGATAACCCCATGGACATCATCGACCTGCAGAAGGCCAACATCATCGGGTTCGACTACACCGACTTGATCGACAATGCCGAGGTGCGGGCTCCTGTCATCAACTACCTCCTGCATCGCCTGGAGGAATTGATCGATGGCCGCCCGCTGATCTATGTGATGGATGAGTTCTGGAAGATCCTCGACGGTGCTGGCGGTTTGAAGGAGTTTGCCAAGAACAAGCAAAAGACCATCCGCAAGCAGAATGGCCTGGGTATCTTCGCCACCCAGAGCCCCGAGGATGCGCTGTCCAGCGATATTTCGGCCGCGCTCATCGAGCAAACCGCCACCTTGATTCTGCTACCCAATCCCAACGCCAGCCGCGAGGACTACATGCAAGGCCTCAAACTGACCGAAGCTGAATACCAAGTGGTCGTCAGCCTCGACGAGCGCTCGCGCTGCTTCCTGGTCAAGCAGGGCCATGGCTCAGTCGTGTGTCAGCTCAATCTGCGCGGTCTGGACGATGCCCTGTCGGTCATCTCTGCGTCCACCGACAACATCGAGATCATGCATCGGGTCCTGGAGGAGCAGGCCGCCATCCACGGCGTGGCGCAGAGCGAGCTGACCCCCGAGCAGTGGCTGGACGCCTTCTACGAGAACCGCAAGGGCTCGGGCAAAGGCGGGTTGAAGTCTTCTGGCCGCCGTGGGGGGACGTCGGTGAGGATGGCCTCGTAGGCAAGCACCTGTGCAGCGGCCGCCTTGGGGCTGTTCGGGTCGAGACGTTCCAGTTCGTGATCACGCAAATCCGGAATTCATTGAAGACATGAAGGAAAGTCAACCGTGAACATCAAAGATACAAAGCGGCTGGATCGCAAGCCCCTCCTCTTGCTGCTCCTGGCGTCCTTGGCGACGCTCGCCCCCGCTGCCAGTGCGCAAGTGATCGTGTCGGACCCGGTGACGGAGGACGCTACCACCAGCAGCTTCGCAGGGGAGCTTGGGGAATACGCCGAGACCGCCGACCGCTACATGCGGCAAGTCGAGGAGTATCAGAAGCAATTGGAGCGCTATACCAGCACGATCAGTGACCTGACCAGTCTCACAGAAAATCTCAACGGCCTCGGTCTGCCCTCTGGGCAGAAGCTCGAGAAAGTCGACGAAAGCGCGGGCGTTGCCAGCGCCTGCAATATCAGCACCGGAATTACGGACCTGTTTTCATTCCAGAATTTGACCAAGGCGCTGGGGATCGGTGAGGAGAGCGGACTGGATGAGCAGAAGACAATCTGCGCCATGCGCGTCACCATGCAGAACCGCAAGTACAACGAGTCGGTCGATTTCATGAATGAGACGATGCCATCGATCCAGAACACCATGAAAGAGTTGATAGCCAGCATCAAGGGTAAGGGCGAGACTCCCGGCGCCCAGGATCAGCACCAGACCGACACGCCGGCCATCGATGCCGACACCCAGAAGAAGATCGAAGAGTTTCGTTCCCGGCAGGACCAATACAATGCCCTGATCTCGGCGCTGAACGATCGGCAAGTCATTCTCGCCCAGCAGCTGATGCGAGGGAAAAGCAAGAGCATCACTGGCGAGGTCATCGGCGTGGTGGTGCAGAGCGCCGCACTCGAGGCCGCTTTGCACTACAACAAGTAATCGGAAAACCTGAGGCCTCGGGGTGATCGGCGTGGGTTGGCTGGCCAGATCTATGAAGAACCAGGAAGCGGTGGCGGGGTGACCGCCTGCCTCGAACGCAGGCCGGAGCCGCACCAAGGGAACAACCCGAGGGAATGATTGACATGCTGACTTTCGCGACAATGGGTGTGTTGGACGGACTTGGGAGTTGGTTCCGTCCCCAGGCGTCGCTGGGGGAGTTCTACTTTTTCCATGCGATCCTCGATTACCTGACCGAGGCGATCAGCGATTTCGGCTACGGCATGATGGGGCGGATGATGGATTGGGTGGGCGCGATCGTCCTGACCCTGTTGACGCTCTGGGTGCTGATTCAAGGCTTCCGCATCGTGACCGGCCAGTCGCGCGATTCGATGATGGTGCTGGTGGCCAACGCAGCCAAGGCGACGCTGATCGTGTCGGTGGCGGTGTCGATGGGGATTTTTGGCGCGGACATGCACCAGTGGCTGACCCAGAAGCTACCGGACGAGATCACCGCGCAGGTGACGGGCGAGGACGAGTCGGCGGCCGATCAGATCGACGAGAACATGGCGTGGATGTCGGTGGCGCTGACGACGATCAACGCGGTGGACGTGGTGGACAACCCGACGCTGGCCGAGCGATGATCTTCGCCGGGATCGGGACCGGCGGTCCGGCGCTGGTGGCCGGAGCGATGCTGTTGCTGTACCAGGTGGCGATCGCTTTGTTCGTGGGCCTGGGCCCGTTGTTCATCCTGTGCCTGCTGTTCGACGTCACCAAGTCGCTGTTCCAGAAGTGGCTGTTCTATGGGCTCGGGACGATGTTCTCGATGGCGGTACTGGCGGCGATGACGAGCATCGCGCTGAAGATGGTGACGGCGGTGTCCGAGGCGTTCTGGGGTGCTGCGCTGGTGGGCAGCTTCCTGGACATGGATGCAGTGGACGGCATCAGCAGCCAGGCGATGCAGCAGGGCGGGCTGGGGCTGCTGCTGACGACGCTGATCATCACCGCCCCGCCGATGGCAGCGATGTTCTTCCAGGGGACGCTGGG
>LNAP01006047.1_pt2 | contig 13703 bp, 11 predicted proteins | sample 602601 | NCBI WGS metagenome assembly LNAP01 (sample SAMN02440304, study PRJNA202911) | soil metagenome | biome: Subtropical and temperate rainforests or woodlands; isolation source: soil samples (1 kg each in a 20% v/v slurry with milli Q water) were... ...
TTCCCGCCAGCCAACAGCGAGGCCGTTGGCGTAGCGCAGATCGATGCGCGCAATGTTCGTAATCTGCTCTTTGAGCGTCTTGTCATAGATGGCAATGAAACGGCGCATCTTTTCCACCAGGTTGCCGCGTCCCAGCAGCAGTTCGATCCCGGGGCCGGCACTGCCAGGGCCGGTCGTCAGGAACCAGCTGCCTCGTTCACGCAACTCCAGGCGCGCAATCGAGAAGCCCAATGGCCTGAGCAACTGGCTCAGTACCTGATATTGCTGCATCACCTGCTGTTGGGCCCGCTGCGGACCAAACAACTGCGGCAAGTGTTCGTAGTTGGCCAGCTCGCGCGGGGTGAACGCCTGCCCCTGGTTATTCAGCAGCGATTCGTCGCCCCAACGGGCCACCGGCAGTTGTTCTTCCAGGCGAATCACCACCTGATCCGGCCACACCCTGCGCACTTCGGCGTGGGCAATCCATGGCATCGTTTCAAGCTCGGTGCGCATGCTCTCAAGGTCGATGGTGAAGAAGCTCGCCGCAACGAACGGGGCGATTCGCTGCTGCACCGCTTGCTGGCTGATGTAGCTCAGGTCGCCCTGTACCGCGATCTTGGTGATCGGTCGATCGGCATACGGCAATAAACGCTGCGCGCCTTCATAAGTACCGAACCCCAACGCCACCAGCAGGACTGGCCAGAACAGCGCTTTGACAAAGCCAAAGTTGGCTTTCGGCAGGCGCGCGGACATCGGCTCTTTGGCCACCATTCGGCTGGCACCCCGCGGCACCGGCTTGCGACCGGGTGCGGTAGGCTGATGTCTCAACTGTGCGCCTTGCATGGTCTTAACCTCGCGGCTCTTGCTTGCCGAAGCTCTCGGCCAGAATGGCCAGAACCAGTTGCTGGAAATCCAGGCCGGCAGCACGGGCCGCCATCGGCACCAGGCTGTGATCGGTCATGCCCGGTGCCGTGTTGACTTCCAGGAACCAGAACTGCCCCTCGGCGTCCTGCATCACATCCGCCCTGCCCCAACCGGCGATACCCAAGGCTTCACAGGCTTTCGCCGTGAGGTCCATGAGTTCCTTTTCCTTGGCGCTGTCCAGGCCGCACGGAATACGGTACTGGGTATCGTTGGCGATGTACTTGGCGTCGTAGTCGTAGAAACTGTGCGTCGTGCCCAGGGCGATTGGAGGCAACACCTGGTCACGCAGGGTGGCGATGGTGAACTCCGGACCGTGAATCCATTGCTCGACCAACACTTGCGAATCGTAGGTACTGGCCGCTTTCCAGGCGTCGATCAATTCAGACGCGGAACTCACTTTGGCCATACCGATACTTGAACCTTCATGGGCCGGTTTGACGATCAAAGGGAAGCCCAGTTCCGTCGCCGCCGAAATACAATCGGCTTCGCTGCTCAGTACCGCGTGACGTGGCGTCGGAATCCCCAGGCTGTGCCAGACCTGCTTGGTGCGCAGCTTGTCCATGGCCAGCGCCGAGGCGAGGATGCCGCTGCCGGTGTAGGGAATCCCCAGGCACTCGAGCAGGCCCTGCATGCTGCCGTCTTCACCGCCACGGCCGTGGAGGATGATGAAGGCGCGGTCGATCTTTTCGTTCAGCAGACGCTGCAACAGGTCATCGCCGACGTCGAGGCCGAACGCGTCCACACCTGCACTGAGCAACGCATCGAGAACGGCGTTACCCGACTTCAGGGACACTTCGCGTTCGGCACTCTTGCCGCCGAACAGCACGGCGACGCGGCCGAAGTCTTTCGGCGCGACGGTGCTGGCGAGGTTGGCGTAGGCAGCAGTCATTTCAACTTCCCCTCCACCGATGCAACAACGGCACCGGCGAACAACTCACTTTTCAACAGTTTCGGTGCGAGACCGCCGATATCACCGGCGCCCTGGCACAGCAGGATGTCACCGGCACGCAACAGCGGCTTGACCAGCGGCGCGAGGTCGACACCGCGCTCGATGTAGATCGGGTCGAGCTGGCCGCGCTGGCGGATGCTGTTGCACAGCTTGCGGCTGTCGGCACCGGGGATCGGTTCTTCGCCGGCCGGATAGACTTCCATCAGCAGCAGGACGTTGGCGTCGGCCAGTACATTGACGAAGTCGTCGTACAGGTCGCGCGTACGGCTGTAACGGTGCGGCTGGTAGACCATCACCAGGCGACGCTCCGGCCAACCACCGCGCACGGCCTTGATCACCGCGGCGACTTCGGTCGGGTGGTGACCGTAGTCGTCCACCAGCATCACCTGGCCACCGTCCACCGGCAGTTCGCCGTAGACCTGGAAGCGTCGGCCAACGCCCTGGAACCCGGACAGGCCCTGGACGATGGCTTCATCGCTGACGCCTTCGTCGGTGGCGATGCAGATGGTTGCCAGGGCGTTCAATACGTTGTGGTTGCCCGGCATGTTCACCGACACATCCAGTGGTTCACGGTCAGGGCGCAGCACGGTGAAGAACGTCTGCATGCCTTGCTGGCGCACATTGATGGCGCGCACGTCGCAGTCTTCGCCGAAGCCGTAGGTAACGGTCGGACGCTTGACCTGCGGGAGGATTTCACGCACCACCGGATCGTCCAGGCACACCACCGCCAGGCCGTAGAAAGGCAGGTTATGCAGGAACTCGACGAAGGTTTTCTTCAGTTTGTTGAAGTCACCGTCGTAGGTCGCCATGTGGTCGGCGTCGATGTTGGTGACCACGGCCACCAGCGGCAGCTGGCGTCACTTTCGTCGGCTTCGGCGATCAGGTAGCGGCTGGTGCCAAGCTGGGCATTGGTGCCAGCTGCATTCAGGCGGCCACCGATGACGAACGTCGGGTCCAGGCCGCCGGCGGCGAAGACCGAGGCGATCAGGCTGGTGGTGGTGGTCTTGCCGTGGGTACCGGCAACGGCGATGCCGTGGCGATAACGCATCAGCTCGGCCAGCATTTCCGCCCGAGGCACGACCGGGATGCGACGTTCCAGCGCGGTGGCGACTTCCGGGTTGGAGGTGTTCACGGCGCTGGACACCACCAGCACATCGGCGGCGGCAGCGTTCTCGGCGCGGTGACCAATGAAAATCTGCGCGCCGAAAGATTCCAGGCGCTCGGTGACGGGCGAAGCCTTGAGGTCGGAACCGGACACTTCGTAGCCCAGGTTCAGCAACACCTCGGCAATCCCGCACATGCCCACGCCGCCGATCCCGACGAAGTGGATGCGACGGATGCGGCGCATTTCCGGTTGCGGCATGGCTTTCTGATTCTCAACCATGGGCCACCTCCAGGCAGGTATCGACCACGTTTGGCCAGGCGGCGGGCCGCAGTGGCCATATCGTTGAGTCGTTGTGGTTGCATCAGGACCTCTGTCAGGCGCGCGGCAAGATCCGCTGCACCGGTCGTTCTTTGCGGCATCAGGAAGGCTGCGCCTTCACGGGCCAAATAATCGGCGTTGCGGGTCTGGTGATCGTCGATCGCATGGGGCAACGGCACCAGCATCGAGGGCAGACCGGCGGCAGCCAGTTCACTGATGGTCAGCGCACCTGCGCGACATACCACCAGGTCGGCCCAGCCATAGGCTTGGGCCATGTCTTTGATGAACGGCTGCACTTGCGCCTCGACGCCAGCCGCGAGGTAGCGCTGCGCAGTCACTTCATCGTGGTTTTTGCCGGCCTGATGGAACACGTCCGGGCGCAGGTCGACGGGGACTTGCGACAGGGCTTCAGGCAGCAGCTTGTTCAACGGTTCTGCGCCCAGGCTTCCACCCAGGATCAGCAAACGCGCCTTGCGACCGGCCAGGGCTGGTCGCGGTGTTTCGAGGAACAGCTCGGTGCGCACCGGGTTACCGGTGGTCCGTCGGCTGCTCGACAGGGTAAAGGTGTCGGGGAACGCTTCACAGACCCGGGCGGCCAACGGCACGAGCAACCGATTGGCGGTACCGGCCACGGCGTTCTGTTCGTGAACGATCACCGGCACGCCGGCCAGTTTGGCTGCGACACCGCCGGGACCGGTCACATAACCACCAAAACCCACCACGCAAGCCGGTTGCAAACGACGAATGATCGCCCGCGCCTGCCACACCGACTTGAGCAACATGAACGGCGCCTTGAGCAGGGACAACTTGCCCTTGCCGCGCAAACCGCTGGCGTTGATCCGATGCAGTTCGATGCCGGCCGCCGGAACCAGTTCGTTCTCGATGCCGCGCGGCGTGCCCAGCCAGTGCACGGTGTAGCCGCGGGACTGGAATTCGCGGGCACAGGCCAAGGCCGGGAACACATGGCCCCCGGTGCCACCGGCCATGATCAATACGTTAGCGCCCATGGTTCGGCTCCTCGGCGAAGTCGCTCTCATGGAATTCCATCTCTTCGCTGCCCAGGTGGGTTCGACTCTCCCACTCGATGCGCAGCAACAAACCCAGACAGGCACAGCAGATCACCAACGAACTGCCGCCATAGCTGAGGAACGGCAGTGTCAGGCCCTTGGTCGGCAGCAGGCCGACGTTCACGCCGATGTTGATCAGGAACTGACCGATCCACAGGAACGACAGACCGTAGGCGACATAGGCGGCGAAGAACTGCTTGGCCTTCTCGGCCCACAAGCCGATGTACATGCCGCGAATACAGACGAAGACGAACAGCGCCACCGTGCACAAGGAACCCACGGCACCCAGCTCTTCGGCCAGGACCGAGAACACGAAGTCGGTGTGGGCTTCCGGCAGGTAGAACTGTTTCTGCACGCTGTTGCCCAGGCCGACGCCCAGCCACTCGCCGCGACCGAAAGCGATCAACGCCTGGGACAGCTGATAGCCGGCACCGAACTGGTCGGCCCATGGGTCGGCAAAGTTGGTCAGGCGCGCCATTCGATACGGCTGCATCTGGATCAGCAACACCACCGCCCCGACCGCCAGGACCACCATCAGGGAAAACCGGAACAGCCCGACACCACCGAGGAACAGCATCGCCGCCGCCGCACCCATCATCACGACGGTGGCACCGAAGTCCGGTTCCATCAGCAACAGGCCCGCCATCGGCAGCAACACGATGAATGGCTTGAAGAACCCCATCCAGCTCTCACGCACTTCTTTCTGGCGACGCACCAGGTAACCGGCGAGGTAGATCACCACGAACACCTTGGCGATCTCGGAAGGCTGGACGTTGAAAAAACTGAAGCCGATCCAGCGCATCGAACCGTTCACCTCACGGCCGATCCCCGGGATGATCACCATCACCAGCAAACCGAATGCCCCCAACAGCATCAGCCAGCCCAGGCGTTGCCAGGTGGCGATCGGGATCATCATGGTGACGATGCAGGCACCCAGGCCCAGCACCACGTAGATAAGGTGGCGAATCATGTAGTACAGGGCGCTGCCCGACTGGACCGCCGCCACTTCGGTGGAGGCCGATGCAATCATGACCAGCCCCAGGCCCAGCAGCGTCAGGCAACCGACGAGCATCGGAAAGTCGAGGTCGATACCGCGCCCGGTGATCAGTGGCGATGGGTACGGCTTGATGATGCCTCGAAGACTCATGCCAGTTCCTCCACGGCTTGGACGAATTGGTGACCACGATCTTCGTAGTTCTTGAACATGTCGAAACTGGCGCACGCCGGCGACAGCAGCACCACGTCGCCCGGTTGCGCAGTGGCGCGGCATTGCTCGACGGCTTCGACCAGGGAGCCCGCACGAATCAGCGGTACGGCATCGCCGATGGCCTGGCCGATCTTGTCGCTGTCGCGGCCCATGAGGATCACGGCGCGGCAGTTGGCCGCCACCGGATCACGCAGGTCCTTGAATTCGGCGCCCTTGCCATCGCCACCTGCGATCAGCACGACTTTGCCGTCGATGTCCGCGCCCAGGCCTTCGATGGCCGCCAGCGCGGCGCCGACATTGGTGGCTTTGGAATCGTTGTAATAGCCCACGCCATCCAAGTCACGGACCCATTGGCAACGATGCTCCAGCCCGGCGAAATTGCGCAGGGCCGACAGCATGGCGTCGAACGGCAAGCCGACGGCGTGGCCGAGTGCCAAGGCCGCCAGGGCGTTGGACTGGTTATGGGCGCCGCGAACTTTCAATTCGCGCACTGGCATCAGGTTCTGGAATTCAAAAGCCAGGTATTTCTCGCCGCCTTCTTCGCGGATCCCGAAAGCCCTGAAGTCAGGCTTGTTCAGGCCGAAAGTCCAGCATGGCTGACCCTCGCCGATCAGTGGCCGGCTCAGGGCGTCCTGGCGGTTGACCACGAACTGCCTGGCACCGCGGAAGATCCGGTGCTTGGCCAGGTGATAGGCCGGCAGGCCGCTATAGCGGTCCATGTGGTCTTCGCTGATGTTGAGCACGGTCGCCACTTCGGCGTTGAGTTGATCGGTGGTTTCCAGTTGGAAACTCGACAGCTCCATCACGTACAACTCGATGTCGTCGCTGAGCAAATCCAGCGCTGGCGTACCCAGGTTGCCACCGACGGCCACACGCTTGCCCGCCGCAGCGGCCATCTCGCCGACCAGGGTGGTCACGGTGCTTTTCGCATTGGAACCGGTGATGGCCACGATCGGCGCCTTCGCGTTACGCGCGAACAGCTCGATGTCGCCGGACAATTTCACGCCACGGGCAGCGGCGGCCTGCAGGGCCGGGGTCGCCAGTGCCAGGCCGGGGCTCACGTAGAGCTCGTCGGCACGGCACAGGAACTCGACGTCCAACTCGCCACAACGCACTTCCACCTGCGGGTAGTCACGCTTGAGCGTGGCCAGTTCCGGTGGATTTTCCCGCGTATCGGCCACTGCAAACGCCACGCCCCGGTTCGCCAGGAAGCGAACCAGGGACATGCCGCTCTTGCCGAGGCCGACAACGATGCGGAAGTGGTCAGACGCGATCAGGGACACGAGTTTCTACCTCAATTTCAGGGTGGCAAGGCCAATCAGCACGAGAATCACGGTGATGATCCAGAAACGGACAATCACGCGTGGCTCGGGCCAACCCTTGAGTTCAAAGTGGTGGTGAATCGGTGCCATGCGGAACACACGGCGACCGGTCAGCTTAAAGGAAGCAACCTGAATGACGACTGACAGGGTTTCCATCACGAACACGCCGCCCATGATGAACAAGACGATTTCCTGGCGAACGATTACCGCGATGGTGCCCAGGGCCGCGCCCAACGCCAATGCGCCGACGTCACCCATGAAGACTTGTGCCGGGTAGGTGTTGAACCACAGGAAGCCCAGGCCAGCGCCGATCAGCGCGCCGCAGAATACGATCAGCTCACCCGCGCCCGGTACATAAGGGATCAGCAGGTATTCGGCGAATTTCACGTTACCCGACAGGTAGCAGAAGATCCCCAGGCCGCCGCCGACCATCACGGTCGGCATGATCGCCAGGCCGTCGAGGCCGTCGGTCAGGTTGACCGCGTTGCTCGAACCCACGATCACGAAATAGGTCAGGACGATGAAGCCTGCGCCCAGCGGGATGCTGTAGTCCTTGAGCATCGGCAGGATCAGCGTGGTTTCCACCGGGGTGGCGGCAGTCATATAAAGGAAGATCGCCGCGCCCAGGCCGAACACCGACTGCCAGAAATACTTCCAGCGGCTCGGCAAGCCACGGGAATTCTTTTCGATCACTTTGCGGTAGTCGTCGACCCAACCGATGGCACCGAACAACAGGGTCACCAACAGGACAACCCAGACATAACGGTTGGTCAGGTCGGCCCACAACAGGGTGCTGACACCAATCGACGATAGAATCAGCGCGCCACCCATGGTTGGGGTGCCGGACTTGGACAAGTGCGATTGCGGGCCGTCGTTGCGAACGGACTGGCCGATCTGACGGTTCTGCAGGGTGCGGATCATCCACGGGCCATAGCACAGCGACAAGACCAGCGCGGTCAGCACACCGAGTATCCCGCGCAGGGTCAGGTACTGGAAGACCGCGAAGCCTTTGTAGAACTGTTGCAGATACTCCGCTAGCAGCAGCAGCATTAATGTTTCTCCGGACTGGACCCGCACAAAGCGGCAACGATGTTTTCCATCGCAGCGCTGCGCGAGCCCTTGATCAAAATGGTGGTGTTTGTGTCTTGCTCGGCGCCCAGCGCCTTGATCAGTTCAGCCTGTGTGCTGAAGTGAAAGGCTTGGGGTCCGAAGGCGTTGACGGCGTGAGCCATCATCGGTCCGACGGCGTACAGCGCAGAAACCTTGCCACGGGCGTACTCGCCCACATCGCGGTGCCCCTGCTCTGCCCAATCGCCCAACTCGCCGATATCCCCGAGCACCAGAACGGTGCGACCGGAAAAGCCGGCCAGTATATCAACGGCAGCGCACATGGAGGTGGGGTTCGCGTTATAAGTGTCATCAATCACGCGCATGCCATTGCTGGCCAGTTGCGCGACGGTACGACCCTTGACCGGTTGCACCGCACCGAGGCCGGTGGCGATGCCGAACAGCGACACACCCAGGGCGTGGGCGGCAGCCGCAGCGGCCATGGCATTGGCAACGTTATGGGTGCCGAGCAGGTTCAGTTGAACGCGCTCCTCACCTTCAGGACTGTGCAGGTTGAACGCCGGGCAACCACGCGCATCGGTAGCCAGGTCACTGGCGTAGAAATCGGCACTGACATTGCTCAGGGCGAAGGTCAGCACCTTGCGCTCGCCAGCGCGGGTCTTCCAGATGCCGAACGCCTTGTCGTCGAGATTGAGTACGGCGACGCCATTGGCATCGAGCCCATCAATGATCTCGCCCTTGGCTTCGACGATTTTTTCCGGCCCGCCGAATTCGCCGACATGGGCGGTTCCGGCATTGTTGAGGATGGCCACATGAGGTTTGGTCAGGCCCACGGTATAAGCAATTTCACCCAGACGCGAAGCACCGAGCTCGATCACGGCGGCGCTGTGTTCCGGTGCCAGTTCGAGCAGGGTCAACGGAGCGCCGAGGTCGTTGTTCAGGTTGCCGCGGGTTGCCAGCACCGGACCGCGAGTGCGCAGGATGCTCGCGAGCATTTCCTTGACCGTGGTCTTGCCACTGGAACCGGTGATGGCGGCGACTGGCTGGGTGAATGCCGCGCGATTGAGCGCGCCCAGTTGACCCAATGCCTGGCGGGTATCGCTCACCAGCAATTGCGGCAGCGTGCTGTCGGCGACTTCACGCTCGACCAAGGCTGCCACGGCACCTTTGGCTGCGACTTCATTGAGATAGTCATGGCCATCGAAGCGCGGACCGGCCAAGGCGATGAACAGCTGGCCCGGCTTGATTGCACGACTGTCAATGCTGACCCCGTCGAAGCTCGCATCAGCGGCGATCAACCGCCCATTCAGCGCGCCGGTGAGTTCGCTCAGTTTCAAGGCTTTAAGCATGGGCCACCTCCCACGCGGTCAAGGCGTGATCGGCCTCGACCAGATCGGAAAAGGCATGGCGCTCGCCATTGATTTCCTGATAGTCCTCATGACCTTTACCGGCCAGGACAATCACGTCATCGGCCGACGCACCCGCGATCAACTGCGCAATCGCCTGGCCACGGCCGGCAACGAAGGTCACTTTATCCACAGCGGTGAAGCCTGCACGGATGTCATCGAAAATCACCGATGGATCTTCGGTACGCGGGTTGTCGTCGGTGACCAGCACACCATCGGCCAGACGCTCGACCACTTCGGCCATCAGCGGACGCTTGCCGCGATCGCGATCGCCGCCACAGCCGAACAGGCACAGCAGCCGACCTTTGACGTGAGGACGCAGGGCCGTCAGGACTTTTTCCAGCGCATCCGGGGTGTGGGCGTAATCGACCACCACCAACGGCTGGGTACCACCGCCCAGGCGTTGCATGCGTCCGGCCGGGCCTTCAAGTTTCGGCAGCACCTTGAGGATTTCGTCCAGGGCGTAATCCAGACCGAGCAAGGCGCCAATCGCCGCCAGCACGTTGCTCAAGTTGAAACGACCCAGCAATGTACTGCGCAGGTGGTGTTCGCCCTGGGGCGTGACCAGCGTGGCACGCACGCCTTCGTCGTCGAACTGCGCCTGGCGGCAATAAAGATAAGCGCTGCTGTCGAGCAGGCTGTAGGTGATCAGCCGCGATTCGCGCTTGTCGGCGGCCAGTTGCCGGCCGAAGTCATCGTCGAGGTTGATTACCCGGCATTTCAGATCGTTCCAGGCAAACAGCCTGGCCTTGGCTTCGCCATAGGCCTGCATGGTGCCGTGGTAATCCAGGTGGTCGCGGGACAGGTTCGTCATCACGGCCACATCGAATGCCAGCGCGGTGACACGGCCCTGGTCCAGACCGTGGGACGAGACCTCCATGGCAACCGCCTTGGCCCCGGCTTTTTTCAGGTCGCCCAGGGTCGCTTGCACTGCAATCGGGTTGGGCGTGGTGTGCAGGCCGCTTTCCAGCGCGCCATGAAAACCACAGCCAAGGGTGCCGACAATGCCGCAGTGCTGGCCCAGAAGGTCCAGCGCCTGGGCCACCAGTTGGGTCACGCTGGTCTTTCCGTTGGTGCCGGTCACGCCCACCAGTTTCAGGTGATGGCTCGGCTCGCCATAAAAGCGTCCGGCGATGTCCGACAACTGCGCCGCCAGCCCCTTGACCGGAATCAGCGGCACGTCAGTGATTGGCAACACCGTGGCGCCTTCCACTTCATAAGCTACGGCCGACGCGCCGCGCGCAAGCGCATCGGCAATGTGCGCACGGCCATCGAACCTGCCGCCCGGCACCGCGAGGAACAAGTCACCGGCGCGTACGTTGCGGCTGTCGAGCGCCAATTCACGGATCAACAGATCGTGGCCGGCGTGGGGGAAAATCTTGTTCAGGCTCAGAGACATCAGCCGCGCCCTCCATTGGCTTTCAGTGGAACGACCGGCGCTGCGTTCGCTTGTTGGGTAGGTGGCAGGTTGTCCGGGGTGATGTTCATCAGACGCAGGGTGCCGGACATCACGCGGCTGAACACCGGCGCAGAGACCAGGCCACCGAAGTAACCAGCCTTGGTCGGCTCGTCGATCACCACCACGATGGCGTAGCGTGGATCGCTCATCGGGCCGAAACCGGCGAACAGCGAGCGGTAGGAGTTCTCGGCGTAGCCTTTGGTACCGACCGACGTTTTACGCGCGGTACCTGACTTGCCGCCCACGTGATAGGCCGGCACCTGTGCACGGAATACACCGCGTGGCGCTTCAATCACTTGCTGCAGCATGCCTTGCATGGTCTTCGCGACGGCTTCCGGGAGCACCTGGGTAGTCTGCGGCGCCTTGTCGGTCTTGATCAGTGTCAGTGGCGCCAGGCGACCGTTGTTGGCCAACGCCGAGAACGCGTGAACCAACTGGATCGCCGTCACGGAAACACCGTAGCCGTAGGACAGCGTGGCGGTTTCAGCCTTGCGCCACTCGCGGTAGTTCGGCAGGTTGCCGACACGCTCGCCCGGGAAGCCGAGGCCGGTATCCTGGCCCAGACCGACTTTCTGAGCGAGACGGAAAATCGTCTCGCCACCGATATCGAACGCGATCTTGCTCATGCCAACGTTACTGGAATTGATCAGGATGCCAGCCAGGTCGAGCACCGGCCCTTCGGACTTGGATACGTCCTTGATGGTGTACTTGCCGATCTGCAAGGAGCCCGGATACACCTCGACGGTATCGCTCGGTTTCCAGCGCCCGGTTTCGATCGCGGCGCTCATGGAGATCGCCTTCATGGTCGAACCCGGTTCGAACACGTCGATCATCGCGCGGTTACGCATCATCGCCGGTTGCAGGTTGCGGCGGTTGTTCGGGTTGTAGGTCGGCTGGTTGACCATGGCGAGGATTTCGCCGGTCTTCACGTCCATGATCACCAGGCTGCCGGCCTTGGCGCCGTTCTCGATGATCGCGTTGCGCAACTCGCGGTTGGCCAGGTACTGCAGGCGCAGGTCAATGGACAACGCCAAGGGCTTTCCGGCCTTGGCGTTTTTGGTAACCTGGACATCCTTGATCAACCGGCCGCGCCGGTCCTTGATCACCTGCCGTTTGCCGGGGACCCCGGCCAGCCATTCATCGTAGGCCAGCTCGACACCTTCGCGTCCGTGGTCATCAATGTCGGTAAAGCCGACCATATGGGCCGTGACCTCACCAGCCGGGTAGAAACGGCGGAACTCTTCGATCCCATAGACACCCGGCACTTTCAGGTCGAGTACGGCCTGGCCTTGCTCAGGCGTCAGCCCGCGCACCAGATAAATGAACTCCTTGTTGGCCTGTGCCTCTAGGCGCTCGGCCAGGGCCTTGGGGTCTTGCCCCAGCGCGGCAGCCAGTGCCGGCCATTTTTCCTTGGCCAGCTGCATTTCCTTGGCATTGGCCCACAGGGTGGTGACCGGCGTACTCACGGCCAAAGGTTCGCCATTTCGGTCGGTGATCAGGCCACGGTGAGCCGGGATCGGAATATGCCGAACGCTGCGCGCATCGCCCTGGCCTTTGAGAAAGGCACGGTCGACCACTTGCAGGTCAATGATGCGCCAGGCGATCGCCGCCACCATGACGCCGAGCAGACCCAGCACCAGGCGGAAGCGCCATGGAAAAAGAGCACCTTCGAGTTTCATCATGGCGCCACCATCTGCACTTCGGCGGCACCGGGAATGCGCATTTTCAGTTGTTCAGTGGCCAACACTTCGATACGGCTATGGGCGGTCCAGGTGCTTTGTTCGAGAATCAAGCGCCCCCATTCGGCCTGCGCCTTATCGCGCACGCTCAACTCGCTGTACAACGCGTTCAGCAACTGACGGTTCCAGTGTGCGCTGTAGGACACGCCTATGGCCGACACGAGCACGCCAACGAACAACAGCAGCATGAAAAAGCTTCCGCCGGGCAGTGGCTTGGCGAAAAGCTTGCTCACCGCAGCTTCTCCGCCACACGCATGACAGCACTGCGCGAACGTGGGTTGGCCTTCAGCTCGGCATCGGAGGCCGTCTGCGCTTTGCCATGGATCTTGATTTTCGGTTCGAAGGCGACGTGCCGAACCGGCAGGTTGCGTGGCAGGTTGTCGGCTTCGCCTTTAACCAGCTTGCGCATGAACAGCTTGACGATGCGATCTTCCAGCGAATGGAAGCTGATGACCACCAGGCGACCGCCCACTTCCAGGCTCTCCAGCGCCGCTTCAAGGCCGGCTTCCAGATCGCCCAGTTCGTTGTTGACGTGAATGCGCAGGCCCTGGAATGCACGGGTTGCCGGGTTCTTGCCCTTTTCCCAGGCAGGATTCGCCACTTTCAGGACTTCAGCCAGATCGGCAGTGCGCTCGAACGGCTTGATATCGCGACGTTCGGCGACGGCACGGGCCATGCGCCCGGAAAACCGCTCTTCGCCGTATTCCTTGAACACTCGGGCGATTTCTTCCACGGGCGCGGTGTTGACGAATTCGGCCGCGCTGATCCCGCGGGACGGGTCCATGCGCATGTCCAGCGGACCATCGTTGAGAAAACTGAAACCGCGCTCCGGGTCATCCAGCTGTGGCGAAGAGACGCCAAGGTCGAGCAAAACACCGCTGACCTTGCCGTTCATGCCGCGCGCGGCGACTTCCGCACCCAGCTCGGCAAAGCTGCGCTGCACAACGACAAAGCGGCCGTCTTCGGCCGCTAGCGTCTGCCCGGTGGCAATCGCTTGAGGGTCTTTGTCGAACCCTAGCAACCGACCATCGGGACCGAGCCGGCTGAGGATCAACCGGCTGTGTCCGCCGCGTCCGAACGTGCCGTCCAGATAGCAGCCATCAGGACGTACGGCGAGAGCCTCGACGGCTTCGTCAAGCAGTACGGTGATGTGGTTAAAG
>LNAP01010722.1_pt1 | contig 13699 bp, 13 predicted proteins | sample 602601 | NCBI WGS metagenome assembly LNAP01 (sample SAMN02440304, study PRJNA202911) | soil metagenome | biome: Subtropical and temperate rainforests or woodlands; isolation source: soil samples (1 kg each in a 20% v/v slurry with milli Q water) were... ...
TTTCGAGGAGTACCGCATGACCCTGTCCTTCGGCTATTGGCTGCTGGTGTATGCCGCCATCGCCATCATTGCCCTGATCGTTCTGATCGCCCGTTACCGACTCAATCCGTTCATTGTCATCACCCTGGTCTCCATCGGCCTCGCGCTGCTGGCGGGCATGCCGGCGTCCGGGGTGGTCGGGGCCTACGAGGCCGGGGTCGGCAAAACCCTGGGGCACATTGCCCTGGTGGTGGCGCTGGGCACGATGCTCGGCAAGATGATGGCCGAGTCCGGCGGTGCCGAGCAGGTGGCGCGGACCTTGATCGACCGTTTTGGCGAGAAGAACGCGCACTGGGCGATGGTCTGCATCGCGTTTCTGGTCGGGCTGCCGCTGTTCTTCGAGGTCGGTTTTGTATTGCTGGTGCCGATTGCCTTTACCGTGGCGCGGCGGGTTGGCGTGTCGATCTTGATGGTCGGTTTGCCGATGGTCGCTGGCTTGTCGGTGGTGCATGCGCTGGTGCCGCCGCACCCGGCGGCAATGCTGGCGGTGCAGGTGTATGGGGCGTCGGTCGGACAGACCTTGATGTACGCGATTCTGATCGGTATTCCGACCGCAATCATCGCCGGTCCCTTGTACGCCAAGTTCATCGTGCCGCGCATTCAACTGCCGGCGGAAAACCCGCTGGAACGCCAGTTCCTCGACCGTGAACCGCGCGACAGCCTGCCGGGGTTCGGCATCACCATGGCGACCATTCTGTTGCCGGTGGTGCTGATGCTGATCGGTGGCTGGGCCAACCTGATTTCCACGCCGGGCAGCGGTTTCAACCAGTTCCTGCTGTTCATCGGCAACTCGGTGATCGCGCTGCTGCTGGCGACGTTGCTGAGCTTCTGGACCCTCGGCATCGCCCAGGGCTTCAGCCGCGAATCGATCCTCAAGTTCACCAACGAATGCCTGGCGCCAACCGCCAGCATCACCTTGCTGGTCGGTGCCGGCGGTGGCTTGAACCGGATCCTGGTGGACGCCGGGGTCACCGATCAGATCGTCAGCCTGGCCGACGAATTTCACCTGTCGCCGCTGATCATGGGCTGGCTGTTCGCGGCGTTGATGCGCATCGCCACCGGCTCCGCCACCGTGGCCATGACCACCGCCTCGGGCATCGTCGCGCCGGTGGCCATCGGTCTGGGGTATCCGCACCCCGAGTTGCTGGTGCTGGCGACCGGCGCCGGGTCGGTGATTTTTTCCCACGTCAACGACGGCGGCTTCTGGTTGATCAAGGAATACTTCAACATGACCGTTGCCCAGACCTTCAAGACCTGGACGGTGCTTGAAACCATTATTTCGGTGGTGGCTTTCGCGCTGACCGTGGGTCTTTCTTACAGCCGCCTGCCATGGACATCCTCTACCAGATCCGCGCCCGCCAGGATTCCTTCAGCGCCGGTGAAGGACGCATCGCGCGGCTGATGCTCAACGACGTCGGCTTTGCCTCGGCCGCCAGCCTCGATGAGCTGGCGCAGAGGGCGGAGGTCAGCACCGCCACGCTGTCGCGGTTTGCCCGCACGGTGGGCTGTCGCGACCTGCGTGATCTGCGCCTGCAACTGGCCCAGGCCAGCGGCGTCGGCAGCCGCTTCCTTGACCCGGCGGGGACGCCGGATCAGTCGGCGTTCTATGGGCAGATCGTCGGCGATATCGAGTCGACCCTGCGTCAGCATCTGTCGGCGTTCGACGAGTCGCGGTTCGCCGATGCCGTGAAACTGCTGGGCAAGGCGCGGATGATTCATGCGTTCGGCCTGGGCGGTTGTTCAACCTTGTGCAGCGATGAGCTGCAAGTGCGGCTGGTGCGATTTGGCTACCCGATTGCGGCGTGCCACGACCCGGTGATGATGCGCGTCACCGCCGCCAGCCTTGATGCCGAACGCGCGGTCATTGCCTGCTCGCTGACCGGCATCACCCCCGAACTCATCGACGCGGTCGAACTGGCCCGCAACTACGGTGCACGGATTATCGCCATCACCCGGGCCGACTCGCCGCTGGCGCAATTGGCCGATGTGCTGCTGCCGCTGCAAGGCGTCGAAACCTCGTTTATCTACAAACCGACGGCGGCGCGCTACGGCATGCTGCTGGCCATCGACGTGCTTGCCACCGAGCTCGCGCTGGCCAACCCTGAAGGCAATCAAGAACGTCTGCGGCGGATCAAACTCGCCCTGGACGATTACCGCGGCGGCGACGATCGTTTGCCGCTGGGAGACTGACATGATGTACGACACGCTGATCCGCAACGCCTTGGTCATCGATGGCAGCAACAGCCCCGGTTACCCCGCCGATGTGGCGATTCAGAACGGCCGCATCGCGCGCATCGGCGACTTGCATGAGGCGACCGCCCGCGAGGAAATCGACGCTGCCGGCCGCGTGCTGGCGCCGGGTTTTATCGACGTGCACACCCATGACGACACGGTGGTGATCCGCCAGCCGCAGATGCTGCCCAAGCTCAGCCAGGGCGTGACCACGGTGATTGTCGGCAACTGCGGGATCAGCGCGTCACCGGTGAGCCTGCGTGGCGATCCGCCCGATCCGATGAACCTGCTCGGCACCTCGGCAGCCTTCGTTTATCCGACGTTCAGCGCTTACCGCGCAGCGGTCGAAGCGGCGAACACCACGCTGAACGTCGCCGCATTGGTGGGCCACACCGCGTTGCGCAGCAACCATCTCGACGACCTGTTTCGCACCGCCACGCCTGATGAAATCAGCGCGATGCGCGAGCAGTTGCGTGAAAGTCTTGAGGCGGGCGCCTTGGGGTTATCCACCGGTCTGGCCTACGCCAGCGCGTTCTCGGCGTCCACCGACGAAGTGATGCAACTGACTGAAGAGCTGACGGCGTTCGGCGCCGTGTACACCACCCATTTGCGCAGTGAATTCGAACCGGTGCTGGAGGCGATGGACGAGGCGTTCCAGATCGGCCGGCATGCGAAATCCCCGGTGATCATTTCCCACCTCAAATGCGCGGGGGCCGGTAACTGGGGGCGCAGTCCGCAATTGCTGGCCTCGCTTGAGGAAGCGGCGAAAACTCACCCGGTGGGCTGCGATTGTTATCCCTACGCGGCGAGTTCTTCGACCCTGGACCTCAAGCAAGTCACCGACGCCCATCGCATCACCATCACCTGGTCCACGCCGCACCCGGAATTGGGCGGCCGCGACTTGATGGACATCGCCGCCGAATGGAACGTGCCGTTGCTTGACGCTGCACGCCGTCTGCAACCGGCCGGCGCGGTGTACTACGGCATGGACGAGGCCGATGTGCGAAGAATCCTCGCCCATCCCTTGTCGATGGTGGGGTCCGACGGATTGCCGGAAGATCCGTTCCCGCATCCGCGCTTGTGGGGCGCTTTCCCACGTGTGCTCGGACATTTCAGTCGCGACGTCGGCCTGTTTCCGCTGCATACCGCCGTACACAAAATGACCGGATTGTCGGCGGCGCGTTTTGGCTTGAAGCAAAGGGGTGAGATTCGTGAAGGGCATTGGGCGGACCTGGTGTTGTTCGATCCGCTGAGCATTCGCGACGTGGCGGACTTCAGTGACCCGCAACAGGCGGCCGAGGGGATTGAAGGTGTATGGGTCAACGGCGTGTTGAGTTACAGCGATGGCCAGGCGAACGGGAAACGGGAAGGGCGGTTTCTGGCGCGGGAAGGGGATTTGCGTGACGGGTTTCAGTAGGCATTCCGAGAAATACGTCACAGTGATGGCACATTGCGATTAAAGAAAGCCAACGCCAAGCCGAAGCGCTGACATCCAGCCCAACTTCAACGGGTGTCTTTTCAGTCAGGGAGCAACCCAATGAGCTTCGGCAAAACCACCTCGATCCTGCGGATTTTCGACGAGGCCAAGGCATTGGAATTCTACGTCGACTTTCTGGGGTTCACGGTCGACTGGCAGCATCGCTTCGAGCCGAATTCCCCGCTGTACCTGCAAGTCTCCCGTGGCGAATGCGTGCTGCACCTGTCCGAACACCCTGGCGACAGCACGCCGGGTTCGGCCCTGCGCATCGAGACCGATGAGCTCGAGGCCTTCCAGCAGCAACTGCTGGCGAAGGCGTATCCGTTTTCGCACCCGCAGATCCAGGCCATGCCCTGGGGAAGCCAGGACATGACCATCAGTGATCCGTTCGGCAACCGGTTGGTGTTTACCAACGCGATCTGCCTGTAAAAAGCTTCATCAGTTCCTCCAAATCACCCGTGAGCGTTACGGACGGATAAATGCTCCGTAAAAATGACGAAGCCCTTTATTTAAAGGGCTTCTGCGGGGCTGGAGAGCGGCGGTGCTTTAAACCCTGAAGTGACTGACCATCATCTGCAACTGATTCCCCAACCGCGCCAGCTCAACACTGGACTTGGCCGTTTCATCGCTGGCGGCGGCGGTTTGCTCCGACACGTCGCGCACGTTGATGATGCTGCGGCTGATTTCTTCGGCCACGGCACTTTGTTGCTCGGCGGCGGCAGCGATCTGCTGGTTCATCGACTGGATGTTGGACACCGTGCGGGTGATGTTTTCCAGCGACGTGCCAGCCTTGCGGGTCAGGGCCACGCTGCTGTCGGTCAGGGCGCGGCTGTTGTTCATCACGGTCGACACTTGTTGGGTGCCATTCTGCAGACCGGCCACCAGGCCTTCGATTTCTTCGGTGGACTTCTGTGTGCGCTGGGCCAGGCCACGGACTTCGTCGGCCACCACCGCAAAACCACGACCGGCTTCACCGGCGCGCGCGGCTTCAATGGCGGCGTTGAGGGCCAGCAGGTTGGTCTGTTCGGCGACGGCCTTGATCACGTCCATGACGCTGCCGATCTTGTCGCTTTCCTGTTGCAGCACACTCATGGCTTCGGTGGAGAGTGGCCAGGCGTTCGATCTGGGCGATGGCTTCGTTGACCACTTTATCGCCTTCGCGGGCTTCACCATCAGCGGCGGCTGCGGCCTGGGAGGCTTCTTCGGCGTTGCGCGCGACTTCCTGTACGGTGGCGGTCATCTCGTGCATGGCGGTGGCCACTTGATCGGTTTCGATCTTCTGGCTGTTGACGCCGGCACTGGTTTGCTCGGTGACGGCGGACAGTTCTTCCGCGGCGCTCGCGATCTGGGTGACACCGTCGCGGATGCCGCTGATCAAGTCACGCAGGGTCACGCCCATGCGTGCGATGCCTTGCTGCAACACGCCGAGTTCATCGCGGCGCGTCACTTTGACGTCCTGGGACAGGTCGCCGCTGGCGATGCGTTCGACCACGGCCAGGGTGTCGCGTAGCGGGCCGGTGATCTGACGGGTGATGATCACGGCTGCAATGATGCCCACCAGCAATGCCAGCAATGTGCTGATCAACTGCAGTGTGCGCGCCTGGGCGCTTTCGGCGTCGCGACGGTCGAGCTGGATCTGATACAGCTGCTCGCTCAGGGTCACGATGGCGGCGCCCTGGTCGGTCATTTCCTTGCGCGCCTGCACGGCATCGCTGTTGGCGGCTTTATAGGCGATCAACGCGCTGCGGTAATTGCCCAGTGCGGTTTCCAGCTGACGCAGGGCATCTTGCTGGGTCTCGGCGAAATGCACGTTCAGCGGTTTCAGGCTGGCAATTGCTGAATCCAGTTGGGCGACGGCTTTTTGCTCGGTCTCGGCATTGGTGGTGGCGGTGTAGCCGCGCACTTCGTAGCGGGCCAGGATGAACGCTTCCTTGGCGGTGGTGACGGCCTGGAATTGTTCGAAACGCTGGTCACTCAGGGGCATTTGTTGCACGCGGGTGCTGATGGCGTCGATTAGCGTGCTGGCTGTTTCAGCATTGGCGGCCATGGTGTCGCGAGCGCTGTTGCCGGTGCGGTAGGCGCTGCGCATCTTGTTCAGCGACGTCTTGTAAGCGTCGATGTAAGTGCCTTGCTCTTTGAGCAGCTTGAGGTTTTCCGGGCTCTTGAACTTCGACAACAGCGATTGTTGCTGAGCGGAAAAGGCGTCAAGGGTGGTCTGTACGTTCTGAGCGGCGGTTTCGTCGCCGTTGGTCAGCATGTATTGCAGGCGAACCACACGAAGCTTGGTCAAGCCGGAGTTGAGCTGGGTGATGTCGCTCATCCAGTTGCTGCGGTCAATCAAGCCGCCCAGGCTCGTCCAGCCGGTCAGGGCCAGTACGCAGGTCAGTGCCAGGACCAGGCCGAACCCCAGGCCCAGTTTCATGTTCACGCTGATGTTGCCGAACCAGCTATTCATCAAATTCCTCCAGGAACGTTGCGCTTTCGATCGTCAGTTGGCTGGAAGATTGTTGTTTTTTTAGGTGCCAGCAAGGGTGTGTAGCAGGCCTGTATCGGCAGCAATCGCGAGAGCTGAAAGGTTTTTGTCGGACTGATTCTGTAACAAGGTTTTTGTGAGCGGCTTAAGCTTTTTTTCACATGGGTTTCACCGGCTGCCGACGCGCGCCTCTCTACCCTCGCGGCTTCGAATAACAATGGTGCATGCCGGCGAGGCGGCTTGATGTGGAATTGAGACTGAGTCTGTTCGGGATAAAACGCTCAATTAACCTGAGCTGTTTGACCCGCCATCGAAACACCGTAGTGGTGCTGGCCTCGGCGCTGCTGGTCATTCCATTGATCGTATGGCTGTTGCAGCCGGCCGCTGTGCCTGACCTGGCCCATGGCAATGTGGCCGGCGCACGAACGTTGGCCACCGAATGGGCCAAAGGCGACGTCATCGTGCTGGTCCGCCATGTCGAGCGCTGCGATCACTCGAAAGCCGCGTGCCTGAGTGGCAACGATGGCATTACCGATCGCTCGCGCAGCGTCGCGGTCAGTGTCGGTGCGCGGTTCGAACAGTTGGGGTTGGACAAGACCGATATCTACAACAGCCCGATGATGCGCACGTCACAGACGGCCGGCTACATGTTCAACAAGGTCGGTGTGGGCGAGGACTGGCTGGTGAGCTGCAAGGGCACGATGCTGCGCGATGCCCTGGCGCACAAAGTGGCGGGTCGCAATTTGATCCTGGTGACCCACAGCGAATGCATGGCGCAACTTGAAAAAGACCTCAAGGTGTCGACCTCCACGCTCGGTTATGGCGCTTCATTGTTTATTTCCGCCAGAAAACCTCTGACACCGAAAATGCTCGGCTTCATTGAAGCCTCTGACTGGCGTTCGGTGACCACCGAATGAATTTTTCCTCTGTATCAGGACACACGATGCTGACGTCTTCCCGCAACCACTTTTATTGGATGAACTTCGGTATCCCGTTGGCCTGCGCGGCCTTGGTTTTCCTGATGTTCGACATGACCCGGATCGACATCGCCTTCAGTAATCTTCTGTTTGATCCGGTTGCTCAGATCTTCCCGCTCGACAAGGTTCACTTCTTCGAAAAGCTCACCCACAAGTGGGCGCGCATCATTCCGAACTGGACCGCCGAGATTGCCTTGATCGGTGCGATGCTGTCGTTTGTCTGGCCGCTGATCAACACTTCAAAGCATCCTCGCCTTGGTGGTTTTCTGGAACGGAGCAAGGCGGCATCGGTGTTGCGATTTGCCAACGAACATCGTCGGGATTTTCTGTTCGTCGTCTTCGCATTTGCCATCTGCACCGGCGTGATCCATTTCCTCAAGGCGCACACCAGCGTGTACTGCCCGATCGAAACAACCCTCTACGGTGGGAAATTGCCCCACGTGGAGTGGTACAACAACTTCCAGCTGTTCAGGGAGGCCGGTGATGGCCGTTGCTGGCCGGGTGGCCATGCTTCCGGCGGTTTTACCATGCTCGCGCTGTATTTCGTGGCTCGCCGCTACCGCTGGCGCTACTCCAAGGCGCTGATGTACGGAGCGTTGCTGCTCGGTTTCGTCTATGGCACGACACGTGTCCTGCAAGGCTGGCACTACATGTCCCACACCTTTTGGGCCGGGATCTTCGTGTGGCTGGCCTGTTTGCTGACGGCGTTGCCATTTTACGGACGAGCGCTGCTGGAGATGCCGGTGCTGCAAAAGGCTGAAGCGCCAACCGTCGAGCCGCTTACTGGTTCACAAAGTAGTAAGCCTGACGCCCCACCTTCATGCTCTTGAGCACTTTCAACGGCGCGGCCGGTTCGATTTCACCAGACATGACCGCCACGTTGCTGGGTGAGGCCGCAAGAAACTCATGCAGTTGCGCCTCGGTGTCCAGGCCCTTGAGCACTTGTCGGGTGTAGAACACGCTGGCACCGCCCACCCGTTCGTTGGCCTGGAACAGGGCGATGTGTTGCCCGTTGGCCTGCATCGTCTGGATCTGTGCAGTCAACGGCAGGAAGGACAGTTTGCGGTCCGCATGGGGCAGCGCCCATTGAGCGGCGGCCAGGTAGCTGCCGATCACCAACGCGATCACGCCAATGGCTGCGCCGCGTCGATGCCGTGCGATGTGCCCCAAAAGGTTCGAGGCCCCTTCGCGCATCTTCAGCCGCTCGAACAGAACGCTCGCATACTCCGCCGCAATCACCGCCGCCGCAGGCGTCATCGACATGAGATACACCGTGCGCTTGCTCGACGCCAATGTCAGCATCACAAACTGCGCCACGATCCACAGGGTGAAAAACAGCAAGTAACGATTGGCCATCAGGCGTTTGCGAAAATGCCACAGCCCCAGGTACACCAGGATATTCCACGGCAGAAACGCCTGGGGCAGCTTGGCCAGGTAGTAGTAGTACGGTTCGTAATGCCCGGCCTCGACGAAGGATCCACTGAAGCGCCCGACACTGTTGGTCAGCAGCACTTCCCCCACGGCCTGCGCGCCACCACGCTGGTACAGCACGGCGAGCCAAATCATCAGCGGGATCAATCCAGCCAGCGTCAGTAAACCGGGACGCAACCAGTCGTGGATTTTCAGGCGCCTGTCCATCAAGGTCTCGGCCAGCAGATAGGCGAAAATCACCACGCCCGGCATCGCCAGGCCGAGGACGCCTTTGCTCAGTGTGGCGATAGCGATTCCCGAGGCGAACAGCAGCGCGTTGCCGGGCGTCGATTGACGTTGCCCCTGAAAGAACGCCAGCAACGCCAGGGTCACGCCGAGGGCGAGCAACGCGTCTTCACCGACGCCGCGCACGTTGCTCCAATAACTGGCCATGGTTGCCAGAAAGATTCCCGCCGTCCAGGCAATCGCCTTGGGCCGGCCGAACCGCCGCAGCATCGCGTACAACAGCATCACGCTGAACAGCCCGGCGAACGCCGAGGCCAGTCGCACCGCCCACGGCGTGCCGCCAAATGCACGGATGGCGCCGGCATCGAGCCACAAGCTCAAAGGTGGTTTTTCCAGAAACGGTTCGCCGAACAAACGGGGCGTTACCCAGTCGTTGTCCAGGTGCATCTGCATGGCGATCCCGGCCACCCGGGCCTCGGTGGACCCTTGCAGTTGATGATTGCCCAAGGCAAAGAAAAACAGCAGGGCGGCCAGCAGGAACAGTGAAGTGGCGGGACGCGACATAGGCTTCTGGCTACCGAGCAGGTGGACCGGGAAGCCCGAGCATACGGTGCGAATGCTTAATGAATTGTGAACGGCCGCGAAATATTACGAGAGGCGCCTGGACCAGCGCTGTTCCGGGGTTTCAAAGCGATCATTGATCAACGCGGTCAACACGTGATCCTGCCAGCGCCCGGCGATACTCAGGTAGGCCTTGGCGTAGCCTTCACGTTCAAATCCCAGACGCTCCAGCAGCCGCGCGCTGCGTTCGTTGCCGGGGATGTAATTGGCCATGATCCGGTGCAGTTTCTGCTCATCGAACATGTAGCCGATGCCTGCTTCCAGTGCTTCCTGCATCAAGCCTTGGCCCTGACGGGATTCGTCGATGTGGTAACCGAGATAACACGCCTGAAACGCTCCGCGAGTGATGCCGCTGAAATTGCAGGCGCCGATCATCTGGCCGTTGTCCGGGTCCAGCAGCGCGAAATGCACCGCCAGGCCGGCCTCGAACGCACTGGCTTGCACCTCAAGGCGCGGACGAATGTTTTCAGCGCTGTGGTAGTCGGAGGGGCGAATCGGCGACCACCGGGCAAGGTGCCTTTGGTTGCGCCGGTAGAAATCGCTTTCCAGCGCCGCCTGTTCGGGGGCGAGCACCGCCAGCGTCAAGCGTTTGCAGGGCAGGGACAACAACGGCATAGGGCGCTCCGGTTCGGGGGGATCGTCGCGCAAGCATTACGCGACCATCGGAAAAACTCTGCAGGCCGTTATCATCGATGCTGTACAGGCGCAATTCATCGGAATGGGCGCTGGCCTGTACCTTGACCACCGCCATGATGCGCAACAAGCGGCTCTGCACTTCGATGTAGCGCTGGACAATGATTGCATCGGTGAGAAACGCCGTGCCGTAAGGGCTGAAACGCAGGTCGGTGCAGCGGTCTTCCAGTTCCGAGGTCAGCAACACACTGACACCGATGCTCGTCAGTGCGGTGACGAAAACTCCGGCAAACCTCCGCCCAGCACCACGTCCAGTCCTGGCACGCCGGTGGCAGACATCGAGGGTACACCCAATAAGGTGGTTGGGCGTGATTGGCGACAGTTCCAGAGGAGACACTGGGTGACACCGACCGCTGCTGGTTGATCAAAAGGCAAAAAAAAGCCCGCGGGAGGGCGGGCAAACCGTAGTTTCTTGAATGAGCGGGAGCACTGTACCGGTTGGGGGTAGGTGGTGGGGTGAAGAAAAGTTCATGTGTGGATGGACCGCGTTACCCGCTCAGGGCAAATGATCTGCCGCAAAGTCTGCCTCGGAGCGAGCCTGTAACCGGCCCTTGCGGCAGGCCTGCTGGAATCGCTCAAAGTCTTGCTCATTCTGCGTTGCATAACTTTTCGCATACTTGAACAGCGCGTCGGCCAGCGCATCGCTCTTGCCGATGTAACCGCTGATCTGCGCGGCCTGCCCGGACGATTTGGCATGCGCGCGAGCGAGGGCTCGACCACAGACGCGACCATACGCGGCGAAGGTGTCCGCATCGAACGTCTCGAGTTCGGCCGAGATTTTCATGTCGCGCAATTGCCGCACGTAGAAGTGTCGACCGCTGGGGCCGGTGGTCCAACCGAGAAACAGGTCACTGGCCGATTGCATCAATCGTTGACCCTCAACCACCCGCTGACCGTTATGCCGCACTGTTGATTTCGTCTTCACGTAATCGGCCAGCACCGAGCGCCGTGCTTCCTTGAATTGCAGGAACAGCGGGAATTCCTGATCGTCGGTCAGCAAGACCACCAGACAACGGGTGCCAACACTGCCGACACCCACCACTTTGAACGCCATGTCCTGGGCGTGAAAACGTGAATACAACGCCCGTCGGTCAGCCTGCAGCGTGCCGGGATACTCACGCATGAAGGCGTCGTAGATTGGCCGCCAATCCGAGTGGCGTAGCCAGTCATCATCGGCATCCAGCAATGTGGTGTTTTTGTGCAGGTGGAAAATTTCCGGCAGGTCATCGCGAATGATCAGACGACCATGGGCGTCACGTTCGCTGATTTTCGGCAGTAGCTCGGCGTGGGATCGGCCCTCGGCCTTTTCGATGGCACGCTCGATATGCTCCAGCGTTTTTTTGTTCGCCTGCTTGCGCAAGTCGTCGTAACGGATGGACTCGTACCAGGTTTCCAGCGAGCTTTGTTCGGCGCACTCGAGCATGGTTTCCTGATAAGCGCTGACCACTTCGCGGCAGACCGTCTCTTCGATCGTTTCGCCATGACGCAGATCGCGGGCGGCCACTACGATACTCGCCACCAGCCGTTTAACGTCCCACTCCCAAGGGCCGGGATGGACCTCGTCGAAGTCGTGGACGCCGAACAACAGATTGCGTTCGGGCGTGGCGAACCCGCCGAAATTCATCAGGTGGCAATCGCCGCAGATCCATGTTCGGCGTGGAAGCCAGGTCGTGAGCCTGCAAAAGCGCGGTGCCGCGATAAAAGCTGAAGGGGGAGACGAGCATGCGGCCGTAGCGGAGTTCGATCAGGGACTTGATTCGGCCTTCGCTTGAGGCTTTGATCAGTGGGAGCGGGTCGCGGTTGGTTTTTCCCATGGACGCTTGGGAATTGCGGGGGCAATTCTTGCGGGCGTCCTTGCCTTGCTTCAAGCGGTCTTTGAGGGTGGTCATGGGGGCTCGCTGTAGGCGGTGTGCGGATTGAGTGTAGAAGGCCATACAGAGCGCGAAATATTCGATGAAATAAAAAGCCCGATTATTAGTCGGGCTCTAAATTTTTATCTGATCAAATTTCCCGTGTGAAGGAAATTTCCACGGGACGCGGAATGCTGCGCCGCCTCTGATCAAGTTTGCTTGAGTTGTAATGGCGGGCCACCAACGCACCAAATTATGGGCCTTGTTCCAATAGGATTCGTTTCCCCAGTGTTTAGCCAAGCAAAACACGGGTAGGCCACATTCGCGAAACGCTCGTTTTTCAATATCGCCTTTTGTAAATTTATCTTGAGAGATAACGGCCCAGCCGCCTTCGTCGCTCAGTACTGAAATCCAATCAACGTCCGTGGTGTTCTGCGGAAATTTATCCTTCAGTGGCAATACCGAATGCCCGTCTGCTTTGGTCAGCTCATTTAATGCGCGGGCAAGGGCGGGGGGAAGATTGTTGTCCAGTAAGAAATTCAAGCAGCATTCCTTTGCTCAAAATTGACCGCCGCTTCAACTGCTGCAGCAGGAATCTCATAGAGAAGTGCCACACGTTTGGTGTTTTCCCCTTCTGTCTTGTAGGCGCTAAAAATTGCCGCCGTATCGATTCCCGTGTTTGCAAGAACTGGTTTCCCAAAGTTCCGGGAGGGATCCAGAACGATCGCTTTACTGCGTTTTACCGGATACCAGCGCTGAGCGGCTTCTGATCCCGTGTAATCAATGCCTTCATACAACGAAGGTTTGATGACCTGCTCAAACGCGTACTGTCGTTTGATCAGGTCGAGAAGGGATTCATCCCCTGTTTCGCTCATGACCGTGGCGAAAATACGCCGACCATCGGTTTGAAAACGTTTGCAGGTAAATGGATAGGCTTGATTGAACATCTCTTTTGCTTGCTGCGAGGCATTGCGGATGGCTTGCAGGCTTACACCGTGCTGGCGGAAGGCATGGACGAAACGAATTTCCAGGAGGTCATGAAAGCCTAGTACGCACTCATCCAGGTCGGCCAGTTCCGAGCTCCAAAGCCCCGAATGCTGAACACCATGCGCGGTATATCCGAAAAGCCAACGGCGGATATCGGCAGCTGGAATCCCCGTGTAAAGGGAGGCTTCCGCCGGTGTGTATAAGCCAATACCGACAAGGCGGCTAGGCAGTTTGATGTTTTGCATGTTGGCCTCCTTGTCATCAGGTGATTCGGCGAGGGGATTCTGGTCGTAAGGATGAACTCAAGCAACCAGTCGGGGACGAACAGCCGTTTTGTTTGTTCAGCGTAGATTTAAAGCGTGATCATCACAATCAGCTCAGAGCCGATATGGCTTGCAGGAAATTTCCGAAGAACTTGTCCTGCAATTCGCTCTTGCGACGGATCGAGGGGCCGGGAGTCAATTGAGTCGACAGAAAGTTACAGTTTATGAAACCTTCTGTTGAGTCAAAGCCCAAAAAAGGCACCTGCGATATTCTCGTCAGGTGCCTTTTTTGTTACATCGACGAAACCTGCGCCTGCAATCTTCGCCCAACGACATCCATCAAATCGCAGCCATCGCGCAGCGAAGTCACCAACACCCGCGCCAGTTCACTGTGAACCCCCTCGTTCACAGCAAAACTCTCCAGCAATTGA
>LNAP01004088.1_pt1 | contig 13698 bp, 11 predicted proteins | sample 602601 | NCBI WGS metagenome assembly LNAP01 (sample SAMN02440304, study PRJNA202911) | soil metagenome | biome: Subtropical and temperate rainforests or woodlands; isolation source: soil samples (1 kg each in a 20% v/v slurry with milli Q water) were... ...
GGAGCGGGCAAGAATCTGAGCGCCGGCTTCGACTTCACCGGCTACGAAGAGCAGAGCGAGGGCGACCTCGTCCTGCGCATGGTCCGCATAGAAACGCTCCTGCAGCTCGTGGCCGGCTCTCCCGCTCTTACGGTCGCCCTGGCGCGCGGCAAGAACTTCGGGGCAGGGGTGGATTTGTTCGCGGCGTGCAAGCTGCGCTACTGCACGCCTGACGCCAGCTTCCGCATGCCCGGGCTCAAGTTCGGACTGGTGTTGGGCACGAGGCGATTTCGCAATATCGTCGGCGTGGACAATGCCATGGCTATCCTCGGCAGCGCCAGGCCCTTCGACGCCGACGAGGCCCTGCGTATCGGCTTCGTGACATCCGCCGTCCCGGAGAACGAGTGGGCGGGACGGCTGTCGGACGCGGAATCGGCCGCGCTTGCCCTCGACCCCGACACGCGACATTCCCTGTATGCCGCGCTGAATGTCAATGAGGCCGACACCGACATGGCGGCACTGGTGCGCTCGGCGTCCCGGCCGTGGTTCAAGCGCCGCATTCAACAATACTTGGCGGGATAAGCCCCGCTATCTAGGAGAAAAGCATGTCATCTGGATTCAGCAACCTGGACAAGCAGGTGTCCATCGAGGAACTGGCCGCGCTCATTCCCGACGGCGCCTCGGTGGCCCTCGGCGGCAGCTTCCTGCATCGCGGGCCTTTTGCCCTGGTGCGCGAACTCGTGCGCCAGAAAAAATCCGATCTCGAAATCGTGAAGCAATCACCGGGTTACGACATCGACCTGCTCTGCAGGGCGGGCGTCGCAACGCGCGCGCGCACCGGGATTGTGGCCATGGAGGGTAATTTCGGGCTGGCGCCCCACTATCGGAAAGCGGTCGAGACCGGCGCGCTGCGCCTGGAAGAGCATGCGTGCGCCACCTTGACCGCCGGCCTGCGCGCGTCCGCTTTCGGCACGCCCTTCCAGCCCTGCGCCGGCATCGATGGCAGCGACCTCATCGAGATCAACGGCTGGAAAAAACTGGACGATCCCTACGGGAAAGGCGGCCCTGTCTGGGTGATCCCGGCCATCCAGCCCGATTTCGCCGTGATCCATGCCAACGAGGTCGACGCCCGCGGCAACGTCCGCGTGCTGGGAACCTCGCATTGGGACCGCATCATGAGCCGCTCGGCCAAGCGCGTGCTGGTCGTGGCCGAACGCGTGGTCGACACCGAGATTTTCGAGCAACAGCCCGAAGTGACATTGATCCCTTATTTTCTCGTGCAAGCCTATGCCGTGGTGCCTCAAGGCGCATGGCCGGGCTCATGCTGGCCGGATTACGAGATCGATTACCCGGCAGTCGAGCAATATCTGGAGCCGGGGCCCGAGGCCTTGCAGGCCCACCTCGATGCCGCCCCCGAAGCCTTGCAGGAGCATGTCGAATGAGCGCAGACTGGACCCCATTTTCCTACATCGTAACCAACCTGGCCCGGTTCATCCGGCCCAACGAGATTACCTTCAGCGGCGTCAACTCCACCATGCCCATGCTGGCGTGCCTGATGGCAAAGCAGGCCTACGAGTGGGACTTTATCTATATCAACGTGGCGGGCGGCGTAGACCCGCGCCCCTCGAAGATCCCCATTTCAAGTTCTGATCCTGTGCTCGCCGAGCACACGGCCTCGATCTTCGCAAATGAAGACTTCTATGATTTATGCTGCCGCGGCCGGATGGACCTCACCTTTCTTGGCGCGGCGCAGATCGACGGCGAAGGCAATGCCAATAACTCCTGCATCGGGGATTGGCATCAACCCAAAGTACGGCTGCCCGGCGGGGGCGGCGGCGCGGTCATGCTGCCCACCGCAAGGCGCGCATGCACATGGCGGACGGAACACTCTCCCCGCACCTTCGTCGAACAACTGCATTTCCGCACCTCCTGGGGCGGCTTTCACGGCGTGGTGACGCCAATCGCCATATTCGTGAAGAAGAACGACCGCCTGGCCCTGCAATCCTGGCATCCGGAATCGAGCCTCGATGAAGTCAAGGCGCGCACCGGCTTTCAGTTCGATCACGAAGGGGCCAAACCGACCGCCTTGCCCACGAAAAGCGAAATCGAAGCGCTGGCCGCGCTCGATCCGGACGGCGCCTTCGAGCGCGATGCCGCCGTCAGTTTGCGATAGGAGGGACGAGTGCATAAAGACACCAGTTTGCTGGGCGCCTACCCGTCGCTTTGGCGCTCGGAAGAATGGGCATCGCGCCCCGCCTTGACCGATGCGAAGGGCGTAACGGCCCTTTCTTATGGCGCCCTGTATGAGCGCGTAAGCGATATGGCCGGGAAACTGCGGCACGCGGGCGTAAAGCCGCGCCAATTGGTGGCGCTGGCGATGGAGCGGTCAATCGACAGCGTGATTGCCTTGCTCGGCCTGATGGCGGCGGGGGCGTGCCCCTGCCCGCTCGAGCCCCGCCTGACACCCGCGGAGATCCATGAGCGCCTGCGGGCCGTTGGCGTCGACACCGTATTGGTCGATGCGGCCAACGAATCCAACGTGGCGCCTGCGGGCGGCTTGCGGGTATTGCGCGCCGATATGCTGCCTGCCGCTCAAGCGCACTGGTCTGAAGAAATTCAGCCTGAAGATCCGGGCCTGTTGCTGTTCACTTCCGGAAGCACCGGCCGGCCCAAGGGCGTCCTGCTCAGCCATAAGGGGCTGCTGAATAACGCCAGGGGCGTCATTCCCCTGACGGAATTGAATCAGCGCGACAAGCTGCTGCACGTCATGCCGCTATACCACACCAACGGCTTGAACAACCAGCTTTTCAGCCCTTTTCTGGCCGGCGCGCACGTGGTGCTGGCAGATCGTTTCCGCGCCGCGGATATGCCGCAGTTGATGAATTTGCATCGCCCCACCATCATCACCGGCGTGCCCACTATGTACTCCCGCATGCTCGAACTGTCGTTCACACCGGAAAGCCTCGCCGCCTTGCGCTTTGCGCGCTGTGGTTCGGCGCCCATCACCAAAGCGCTGCACGCCAAGATTGAAGCGCTGCTCCAGCGACCGCTGATCGTGTCCTACGGCCTGTCCGAAGCGACGTGCACATCCACCATGAACCCGCCGACCGGGCGCAAGATCGGCTCCATCGGCAGGGCCCTGCCCTTTCAGAAAATCTATCTGTGCGCCAGCGACGGAAGCACCATCCGCGAACCGGGCATCGACGGCGAGATATGCATCGAAGGCGAGAACCTGATGCTCGGCTACCTGGGGACCCAGGGAGACGGCGTGCTCGAACCACCCGCCGCGGTGTTGCGCACCGGCGATCTCGGGCGCATGGACGACGCGGGGTATTTATACATCACCGGCCGGATCAAGGATGTCATCATCCGCGGCGGTGAAAATATCTCCCCGGCCATCATCGAGCAGGCCATCAGCGCCAGCCCCGACGTGCACAGTTGTTGCGTTGTAGGCCGCCCCGATCCCGACCTCGGCGAAGTCCCTGTCGCTTTTGTCGTTCCCGCCGATTCCGCGCGACGGGACAAGGCAGCCATCCAGGCGCTGGTGCGCCAGCGCCTATCGCGCATCTACCATCTGGATGACGTCTTCTTCGTGGACGCCTTGCCGGAAAATTCGGTCGGAAAGATAGACCGCAAGGCATTGGCGAAATCCGTGGCTCAACGCGGTCCTGTGCATCATTGAGGCAAGTCGCGCAGGCCGAAAAGGCTTGCCGCGCCGGGCGGCACGGCAAGCCCTGAGGCTATTGCTTGTCCTTGATGGAACCGATTGCTTTGGTGAAGAGCTTGTTTTGTCCGCTCAGGTAGTCGCCGTAATCCTTGGGGCTCATTACGCTGACTTCGGCGCCCAGTGTCGTCATGGCCGCGGTGATCTCCGTGCCATGTTCCGCAACCGCTTTCTCGGCGGCTTTGTAGAGCGTGTCGATCACCTGGGGCGGCGTGCCTTTCGGCGCCATCAGGCCATAGACGGTCGGGCTGCCGACGTCGAAGCCCTGTTCGCGCAAAGTCGGAACGTCCGGATAGACCGAGAGGCGCTTGTCGCTGAAGATAGCCAGCGCACGGAGGGAGCCTGACTCGATGTGGGCCTGGGCGGGGCCTACCGCTGATACAGCCATCTCGGTATGGCCCCCCAGCAATGCCGTAATCGCAGGCGCGCTGCCCTGAAAGGGGATGTGCAGCAATTCGATCTTTGCCGCATCCGCGAAGCTCTCGCCCAGAAGGTGGCTGATACCCAGGGCGCCGGAAGTACCGTAAGAGATAGAGGCCGGCTTTTCCTTGGCCGCCGCAACGACGTCGGCCAGCGTTTTGTATTTCGACTTGGCGGGGACGACTATCATCATTCCGCCCAGGGAGATGCCGGCCACGGGCTCGAAGGAGGATAAGGCATATTTGACCTCTTTGTTGGCCAGGGGGACGATCACCGTTGCGCCGGGCGAACTGCCCACAATGGTGTAGCCGTCAGCCGGAGATGACGCCACGAAGCCCGCGCCCACGCCGCCCCCGGCTCCGGGCTTGTAGTTCATCACTATCGGGTGGCCCAGATACTGCCCCATTTGAGTCGTAATTGGGCGCAGCATAGTGTCAGTATCCCCCGGGGCAAATGGAATAATCAACTGGATTGGCTTGACAGGATAGGCCTCGTCGGCGTGTACCGGCGAGTTGAAAGTCAAGCTGACGACAAGAGAAGCGATAGCAGGACCAATGATGTTACGCATATTTGTCTCCTAATATAATTATATTGCTGCGTGATTGACCAGCACTCGCCTATTCGTGGTCAACCTGGATGGCCTCCAGGAAGCGGGAAACCATGTTGTAGGCGGCGATAGTTGCCGTGATTTCGACGATTTCCTTGTCGTTAAAACATTTCCTGATGGCCGCGAATGTTGTGTCTTTAACCCGGATATCGCGTGTCATTTCATCGCAATAAAGAATCGTGGCGCGTTCCTGTTCATTGAAGAGGCTGAAGTCATTCGCTTTCAGTCCATCGACTTGCGCTTGGGTGCAGCCTTCTTTGATTGCAATGGGAAGGTGCTGTTCAAATTCGTAGTCGGCTTTGTTCAATACAGCCACACGCATTATCAGAAGTTCGCGGATCTTTGGCGAGAGCCCGCTTTTCTGGCGGATGGCAGTGAGGTAATTGAGCCAACCTTCTGCTACAGGCGGGCTGTTGAGCAGCATTTTGTACAGATTAGGTACGCTCGAGCGCTCATTTTGAATTCGCTCGACCAGGGGCTTGATGGCTGGATTTGTAATATCCGCATAATCAATTCGTGCCATTCTTATCTTCCTTTTTTAAAACTAATCGCAGCGGACGCTCATGCCGCCATCCACTACCAATTCGGTTCCAGTGATAAACCGGGCTTCGTCTGACGCTAAAAACAATACCGCATTGGCCGTGTCGGTGCCATCCCCCATGAATGGCACAGGAATTCGCTTCTGGCGTATTTGCAGTAAAGCCTCGACGTCACCGCTCGATTGCTGTTTTGCTAAAAACGCATCGACGAGCGGCGTGTGCAGTTGACCAGGCAAAACAGAATTGATGCGTATGCCCTTCTTCGCAAACTCGACGGCGACAACTTTCCCGTACTGGATCACGCCGGCCTTTGCAGCGGCATATCCAACCTGAGCGGCGCCTGTCCAGCGAATGCCGGATGTCGATGACACGTTGACAATCGCGCCGTGCCCTTGTTCTTCCATCACGGGAAGAACTTGTCTGCATGTGAAGAAAACCGATGAGAGGTTGATCTCAAGTTGTTTGTGCCAGTCGTCTTCGGAGAGCTTGGTAGCTCCGCCCGGAATTGGGCCTCCTACGTTATTGACCAGGATGTCGATCTTCCCGTGGGATTGAAGGACTTTCTGGATCAATCTTTCGACCTGGCTTGAATCGGTGACGTCGCATATTTGGAGTTCGATGCGGGATCTGAACTCGCCGGCCATTTCCAAAGTCTCTGGAAGCGATTCAGGATTTTTGTCTACGGCAATTACCGTCGCGCCTTCTTGAGCAAATCGAACAGCAATGGCACGGCCATTTCCCCATCCGGGGCCAACGCAGCCGGCGCCCATGATGATCGCCACTTTATTCGCCAGCCGTCCGGACCCTGTGTCTGGATTGTCCATCGTTCTTCCTTGCTGACTAGGGTGTAGTCATAGTGATGCCGCCGTCCACGATCAACTGCTGGCCTGTGATGTATTTGCTCTCGTCGCTTGCCAAAAAAGCCACTGCATTGGCAACATCCCAGCTATCGCCCATCTTGCCGGTGGGCACTTGATTGTGGCGGTGGGCGACAAAACCTTCGAAATCGCCGCCCGCGTATTTGGTCGCCAGGCGTTCGACCAGAGGGGTGAACATCAGGCCCGGCACGACAGAATTCAGGCGGATGCCATCTTTTGCGTAAATGACGGCGGTGGTCGCGGTCATTTGCATCAGCGCGGCCTTTGCCGCGGCATATCCGACCTGGGGCTTTCCCGCATACCTCAGGCCGGCGATGGATGATATGTTGATAATCGAGCCGCCGCCGGCGGCCTGCATTAGAGGGATGACATGCTTGCAGCAAAGAAATGAGGAAGTCAAATTCACCTGCAGCTGATCGTTCCAGGTTTCTTCGGACATGGTGACTGGGTCGCCAGGCTCCGATCTGCCGACATTGTTTACGAGGATGTCTATGCGCCCATAGGTGTCCATGCAGGCTTTGACCAGGGCCGCGACTTGCCGGGAGTCTGTGACATCGCACTGCTGAACGTGAATCTTTCCCCCCTCGTCACTAATGACTCCGGCGGATTGCTCGGCCGCTTCGATACTCAGGTCGCAGCCGTATATTGATGCGCCTTGTCTGGCCAGGACAGCCGCCGCGGCCTTGCCGTTCCCCCAGCCATCACCGATCGTTCCACAGCCAGTTACGATGGCGAATTTTCCATTAAGACGAAACATTTGACCTCCAGAAGTTTTCTGGAATCAAGAGTAACGGGACCCAAGGAAGAAGTTAAGTTCCAATTTAAAACTTATTGATAGACAAAACGAATGAATCTTTCGATCAGACAGCTCAGGATATTTGTGCTATTGGCGGAAACCCTCAGTTTCCACAAGGCGGCGGAAATGCTCCATGTAACCCAGCCGACATTAAGCAAGTTGCTGAAGGAAATCGAGGAGTCTCTCGGCATTCAATTATTCGAAAGGAGCACGCGGGTTGTAAGGCTCTCCAGGGACGGACAGGATTTATTGCAAACCGCCAAAAATATAACCGCGACATACGAAAAGGGAATGTGCGATATATCCGAGAGCTTGAGAGAGAAAAACAACAGGATTGCAATCGCCGCCTTGCCCACCCTGGCCGCCTCTTTGATTCCCAAGCTGATTCATAATTTGAGGAAGACCAAGCCGGAAGCAAGGATTCAGGTTTATGACCCTGTCGCCAATGAAGTATTGGATTTGCTGCGATTACGCAAGGTCGATATTGCCGTAACGGCGATAGGTTGCGACAGGCCTTCGGACCTTTTATATCAGGAACTGTTCAATGAACAATTTGTTTTGTTTCACAGCAGCGGCATTACTCCTGAAATAAAGCATTGGAATGTAGCTGCACTGTCCCGTCTGCCGCTTATCAGCATGCCGCCCGGAACAAATGTCAGGGCGTTGACAGAAACGGCATTTCAAAATGAATCACAGACGTTCTCCCCGATTTATTCGCTGCGCGATCTGAATACGGTGGCGCGTTTCGTGCAAAGCAATTGCGGCATTGCCTTGTTGCCTGAATCCTCGTTCGACCATACGTCACAGCTCGGTATCAGCAAGACAACATTGCATGGAGCATTGTCGCGCTCGGTCGGAATGTTTACTCCGAGGGATCTTCCGCCAAAAGAACTGGTTCAATTGGCTCTGTCTGAATTATTAGCCCTCGGAAAAGACAGGATAGCCCTGGGTTGAGTACGCAGGGCCGGCGGCGCGTCAGGCCGATGCGCGCCCTGCGACATCCGGCGGCAGATTCGCCCGTACCAGGCGCCCGGCGATGGACTCGACCATGGGAATATCGGGCAACGAGTCGCCAGGGCCGAACCAGCGCGCATCGGCGATTTCGTCCTCCTGGATAAGAAGCTCGCCGCCGGCGTACTCGGCGGTGTAGGCGATCATGAGCGAATGCGGGAACGGCCATGACTGGCTGCCGAAATAGCGCAAGTCCCGGACCCGCAGGCCGACTTCCTCGAGCACCTCGCGGTGGATGGCCTCTTCTATGCTTTCCCCCGCCTCGACAAAGCCGGCCAGCGCGGTGTAGCGCGCGGTGGCGTATGTCGCATGGCGCGCCAGCAGGATCTCGTCGCCCCGCTTGATGAGCACCATCATTGCGGGCGAGATGCGCGGGTAGGCGGAAAAGCCGCAGGCGGGGCAATGGAAACAGTTTTCTTTTTCCGACCTGCGCATGGGCGTCGCGCAAACGCCGCAATACCGGTGGGTGCGCACCCACTCCGACACCTGAAAGGCGCGGCCGGCCAGCGCGCCGTGTTCGCCAAGCTCGGCCAGGATGGCCCGCAGCTTGCGGAAAGCAAAACCGGCAGGCGCCTCGACATCGCGCGCGACATGACAGGTACGGTGGCTGGAGGCGGCTGAAAGCCAGACCGGCTGAAGCGCGTCGGCGCCCAGGCCGATGAGGGCGCAGACATCGGCATCGGGAAAGTCGATGCCGGATTCGCGCAAGAGAAGCTCGTCGCCCCGGAAAATGAAATTCATCAAATTGTCTCCCTGATTATCTCTGCGAAGCATCATACTCCCGCAGCCGCCCGCGGCGATATATGAATGAATGCGTGTCCCCGCCGCTAACGCGTATCTCGGGCGCGCAGCCGTACCGAGGCGCGGACCCTGCGCCACCCGATCACCATCCCCGCGGCCGCGACAACGGCACCGCCCGCGCTCAGCAAGATCAAGACCAGCTCGCGCAGGGTAGCGGCCCGCAACAAGCCCGGCGTATCCCAACTATGCAGGAAGTAGAACAGCCAGCGGCCCGTTCGCTGCGAGCGTGAAAGACTCAGTTCCACCTCGCCGGTTTTCAGGTCTATGTACACCCGCGTGCGGCCCGGGTCGGCGAACTGCAGCCGCAAGGCGGGCAGCCCGAGTTGGGCGCCGCCATTCATCGCCTCGGGATGCCGCTGGTAATAATAGGCGTCATAGTCCAGCAAGGTGCTCCGGCGCAGGATCGGCGCGGAGAACAAGCGCTTTGCCGCGGACTCAAGCTCGGCGGGCGCCCAGTTCCGGCCGACTATCAGCCCGCCGCCCTCTGCCTTGACGATCCGCGTTTCAGCCTGAGCGTCGTAGGCCAGCACATAAGCGCGGCCCGCAAGCCGATGCCAGGCCAGCTCCACAGGGCGGAAGCCATCGCTTCGCAATGCGTCAATAACGCGGGCGGGCTGCGCAAGCCCGCCGTAGGCCGGCGGCTCGCTGCCTCTATAAGCCTGCAGATCCGGCTTGCCATGCTTCGGAGAAAAAATGCCGGCCGGGTTCATGGACATCAAACCGCTGAATATCCATGTGCAGACGAAGCCGCTGAAGAGCAGCCCGGCGATATGATGCCACTTCATCCAGGGCTCACGATAGGGCGAGCGCGAACCGGATTTGTAGCGGCTTCTGAAACGCCAGCGCCAGATTCCGACGCATACCCCGCTTATGGCCGACACGGTGCCCGCGGCGGAGAGCGCAATGACGATCCACGACCAGACCGGATCAACGGATTTCCCGCGAAAGACATAGAGCCAGTGCAGCCAGGCGCCGACGTAATTCCAGCGCTGTTGCGCCAGAGGCGCATCGAGCACGACCTGGCCTGTCTTTGATGACACGTACAGCGTGGAAGGCTTGGGCGCATGAACCTGGACCTTATGCAGAGGACGATGGACGTCGAGCCCGCGCGAATGCGTCCAACGGTCCTCGTATACCTGGCCTTCATACCGCGCCGACGGGTCCGATGCAAAGGCCTGGGCGGCTTGAACCGCCTGCCCGACGCTGATGAGCGCGTCATGTTCGGCGCCTGTCAGCGCGGAGAACACGCGGTGCTCGCCCTGCCCCCGCCGCAACAGGTATGCGGGCTCGTTGCGGATCGAGGTCAATACCAAGCTTGCATCGGGATGCCTTGATTCGTCGCCGACAACGTCTTCCAACGAGACGCAGCAGCTTTGCGGATCGAGCTGCGGGAGCGCTGCCAGCCGCTCCCAGGGGGTAAGTTTCGGATAGCCCACATACAACATCACCACGCCGCTGATGAACCACAGCAGCATCAGGACGCAGCCCGCCACGCCCGTCCACCGGTGTACGAGATAGGTCAGGCGCTTTGCCTTCGAGGCCATGCTCATCACGGGCTTCCCGGTCAGAATTTATGATTGAGCGTGAGTTCAAACCGCCGGCCGGGCCCGTATAGCCACTGCGTCGACGTATAGTAGGCCGTGGTGAAGTAGGCCTTGTCGAACACGTTGTAGCCGCGCGCGGTGACCGTCGTGTCCTTGCTCATGTTCCAGCGCAGGGCCAGGTCGGTGCTGGTATAGGACGGCAGCTCCAGCGTATTGGCATTGTCGGCGTAGCGCTTGCCCACATACTGCAGCCCGCCCATGGCTGTCCACCCGGGTGTGAAGTTCCAGCTCACCCAGACGTTCGCAAGGCGTTGGGCGACATTGGGCGGCACCTTGCCGCCGCGGGACACCGCCGCGGGCGGCGACCCGGCCGACTCGCTGAAGTCGTCGTACCTTGCGCGCAGGGCCGTGGCATTGGCCTGCAGCTTCCAGCGATGCGCAAACTCCACCGCCAGGGACGCCTCGATGCCGCGCGAAGACTGTTCGCCCACTTGCACGCGCAGGCCGGGATCGGCGGCGTCCCGGGTCATCAGATTCGTTTTCTTGATGTGATACGCGGCAAGCGTCCACTCCCCCTTTTCCCGCCAGAAGCCCTGCTTGAGCCCGACTTCGATCTGCCGGCCTTTCGCCATCTCGAATTCGCTATTGGCCGGGCTCAGCATCAGCACGCCGCTGACTGGATCGGCCGCCTCGGAGTACTGGGCATAGAGGGCGAGTTCGGGCCGCAGCTCGTAGACCGTGCCGAATCGAAACCCCACGTCGGAAAAGGAACGGTCCAACGCTCTCGTTCCCGAAACCAGGTCGTCGCGGGATACTTTGCTGTGGTCATAGCGCAGTCCGCCCAGAATAGACCACTTGGACGTGAGCTTGAGCCGATCTTCCATGAACAAGGCGTATTGGACGGCTTCGTTGCGGTAGCGCGGAATCGTCGGAATATCGCTGTGAAAATAGCCCGGCACGGGATCGTAGGGATCCACGGGACCCGAGCTTCCCGCATAGGTGTTGTTGGCGTGCTGGAAAGTGCTCCTGTTGACGTCGAACCCTATCGAGAACGTATTCGGCAGCGAGCCTAGATAGCCCTCGAAGGCGGTATCCGCCGTGAAACCAGTCTGTTTCTGGTCATGATGGATTTCGGTGTTGTCCGAGCGGTCGATCAGCCGGGTCGCCGGGTCGTACACGTAGCTTTCGGCGTTATGCCAATCGCGCTTGCTGCGAATGTGGTACAGCTTTGTCCGCACCGTGGCGGCCGCGGTTGGCGTCCAGAGCGCGTCCAGTTCCGTCCATTGGTCGCGATAGCGGATCAGGCCGTCGCTGACGTTGTAGTTTTTTTCCCGCAGCGCATCGACTTGCCGGCCATCGACCAGCGGCGTGCCAAAATACCGCATGGGCTTCTGGTAACCGTAGGCATGGCTGAGTTTCAGGCTCAGGTCCGGGGTGGCTTCCCATTGCAGGGCGCCCGAGAAAGTCATATCGCGCGAATCGCCCCGATCGACCCAATTATCAGACCGGTTGCCGCTCAGGTCCACGCGGTAGGAAAGACGGTCGGTAATGCCGCCGCCGCTTCCCAGGCCGAACCGGGCCGTGTCGTCCGTGCCGATCGTGGCCTGCGCTTCATTTTCCACCGGGCCCGGCCTGGGCTTTTTGGGAATAATGTTGACGACGCCGCCTATGGCGCCATCGCCATATATCACCGAAGCCGGCCCGCGCAGCACTTCTATCCTGTCCACCGACCAGGTGTCGAAGGGGAAAGTGACGCCAACCCCGCCGTACTGCCGCATGCCATCGTACAGCCGCATGACCGACGTGCTGTCCGTAAAGCCGCGCGAAGACAGGGATGAGCCTCCGTTGCCGGGGTGGCCCATGGCGCTGATGCCGCCCGCGCGGGTAATCGCGTCGGTCACGCTGGCATCGCCGCGCTCCTCCAGCTGCCCACGGTCGATGATGTCTATGCTTGCCGGTGTTTCTCTTGGGGTGAGATCCAGATTGGAGCCGGTGGATGCCGGCGTGTCGAGCGCGGAGGGCTGCCCGCTGGTTACGACAATGGCGGGTAGCGTAGCCGGGCTGCTTTGCGCCCGCGCGGGCGCCGATGTGAAAATGAGTGCGGCAAACAGGCCGAGGGCCAAGGGGCGGCCGGCAATAGTATTAACGGATTTCACTGGTATTTCCTGGATGTGCGAGTTCAGTCGACCGCTATCGCGCGCGCCCCATGGAGCCGGCGATAGTCGAGTGTTGAGAGCTGCGGACATTGCAAGAGCGCTGTTTCGGCATCGTCAGGCGTCCTCGCGAGGATCTGCGAACGATGCGCGCCGGCCATGCAATATGGCTGGCAACGCGCTATGCAATGATCTCAGGTAAAGAAGGGAGGGGCCCTGGCTAGCGGCTTGTTCCACGCCCGGGAATACCAGCCCCGCGGCCCGGTCGCGGCAGCGACGCGCAAGAGGGGCTCGACGACCGCCACCGGTGTGACCGGCGAGTTCTGAGGAAGGGTGGAGGGGTGAAAACAGAGTAGACAATGGCCCGTGTGCGAGCCATGCGCGTCGTCAGATGTTGCAGCCGTGTCATCGCTGACGTCGATAGCCACCCGCTTGGGGCCATCGACGCTACAAAACTGAGCCCATACCGCCCGCGACGCCGCATTCCCGCCCGCGGCCATCCCGAGGGAAGGAGCCAGCGCCGCAAATAAGAATGCGATGAGTACGAACCAGCTGGTTCGCTGTCGCACTTCGGGGCTTAATGCCATGGGCGTCAAAAGTGATTCTGAATGCGCGAAATCTTAGCACGATAGGGGAAGTCAGGGGACCGGGCGCGATCCCCCGATACGGGCGCGTCCAATGACTATGGCCTTTACTTGGCCTTGAGCAATTTGTCGAAGTCCGCGTCCAGCCGGCCCAATCCCGCGGCGATTTTCTTGCGCTGGCCGTCGATCCAGTTTTGCCGGGCGGCAAGATCTTCGTTGGCCGCGGCGATCATGCGCTGCATTTCGGCCGGCTGCGGGCCGCCGACAGTCTTGCGGTTTTTGACTATCATGACCGGGTCCAGGTTCTCTTTGAACTGCGCCTCGCTCATTGGAAGCGTTTGCGGGTAGTCAGTGCCGCGAACCGTTACGGTATAGATGCGCTGCGCCTCGGCATATGGAAATTCGAGCGGCTTGATGTTGTTCTTCTTGGCATAGCTTACGACCTCGGAGGCGAAATGATGCCCGATGCGGAAAGGCAGCCCGTGATTGCGCATCAATGCGTCCGCCAGCTCCTGCGATGCCGTCCAGTCGCTATTCAGTTCTTCGAGCGCGCGATCGGGGCTCACGACCAGCGCCTTCAGAACATGGTCCCAATTCGACAGCGCCTTGATGGCGCTGTTCACCATCGCGCTATTGGTCTTTGAACTTTTGGGATCGGACAT
>LNAP01006921.1_pt1 | contig 13694 bp, 11 predicted proteins | sample 602601 | NCBI WGS metagenome assembly LNAP01 (sample SAMN02440304, study PRJNA202911) | soil metagenome | biome: Subtropical and temperate rainforests or woodlands; isolation source: soil samples (1 kg each in a 20% v/v slurry with milli Q water) were... ...
GTACTGGAAGGCGTTGTAGATGCCCACGCCCAGCAGGCCGAGCACGCTGTAGCGCCGCCAGTGGCGCCACATCGGATGGTCGCGCCGCAGCACCCCGTGCGCCATCGGCAGCAGCACGACGAAGGCCAGCACCCAGCGGATGAAGTTCAGCGTGAGCGGCGAGGCCACGTCTTTCAGCAGGCGGCCGAGTACCGCGTTGGCGGCCCACAGCAGCGGCGGCGTGGCGAGGAGGAGGATGGTGGCGGGGGTGAGGCGGGAGGGCTGCATGGCGCAAGAGAGAACGGACCACCTGATTGTCCCTTCCGCACGCGATAGGGTCGGCCATGGCAGGATCGAGGGCTGTCGTCGACCACGTCCTTTCTGCAGGAGACTTTTCCCCATGAGCAAAGCCGTTCGCATCGACCGCCCCGGCGGTCCCGAGGAACTCAAGATCGTCGACGTCGAGGTCGGCGAGCCCGGCCCCGGCGAGATCCGCATCCGCCACAGGGCCGTCGGCCTCAATTTCATCGACACCTACCAGCGCAGCGGGCTCTACCCGTTCGCGATGCCGCTGCAGCTCGGCATGGAAGCCTCGGGCGTGGTCGAGGCGGTGGGCGAGGGTGTGACGCACCTGCAGCCGGGCGACCGTGCCGCCTATGCCAGCGGACCGCCCGGTGCCTATTGCGAACTGCGCGTGATGCCGGCCAAGAACGTGTGCAAGCTGCCCGACGCGATCTCCTTCGAGACCGGTGCGGCCATGATGCTCAAGGGTCTGACCGTGCAGTACCTGCTGAAGAAGACGCTGCCGGCCGAAGGCCTGCAGGCCGGCGACTTCATCGTGTTCCATGCCGCGGCGGGTGGCGTCGGCCTGATCGCCTGCCAGTGGGCCAGGGCGCTCGGCCTGCAGCTCATCGGCACGGCCGGCTCGGACGTCAAATGCAAGCTGGCGCTCGAGCATGGCGCGGCGCACGCGATCAACTACAGCACCGAGAACTTCGCCGAGCGCGTGAAGGCGATCACCGGCGGCAAGGGCGTGAAGGTGGTGTACGACTCGGTTGGCAAGGACACCTATGAAGGCTCGATCGACTGCCTGCGGCCGTTCGGCCTGCTGGCGGTCTTCGGCAACGGTTCGGGCCCCACGCCGCCGATCAACCTCGGCCTGCTCGCATCGAAGGGCTCGCTCTACGTGACGCGCCCCACGCTGTTCACCCACATCGCCACGCGCGAGGCCACGCAGGCCATGGCCGACGACCTGTTCGCGGTGGTGCAGAGCGGCGCGGTGAAGATCCCGATCGATCAGCGCTATGCGCTGGAAGACGTGCAGCAGGCGCACCGCGACCTGGAAGCGCGCAAGACCACCGGCTGCACCATCCTCACGCTGTAGCCGCAGCAGTCTCCCGCACCAGCCGCCACACGCGCTGCGCCAGGGGCGAAGGCGCGCGGTTGCGGCGGTGCACCAGCATCACGCGGCGCTCCACGCGCGGCACCAGCGGCAGCGACACCAGCGTGCCGAGCCCGCCGGGCGGCACGGCCAGCGCCGGCATCACGCTGATGCCGATGCCGGCCTCGACCATGCGGAACACCGTGGTCGGGTGGCCCAGCTGCTGCGCCACCTCGGCCTGCACGCCATGGCCGGCCAGCGCGTCATCGATCAGCCGGCGGCTGCCCGACGCATGGTCGAGCAGCACCAGCGGATGGCCGGCCAGCGCCGACCAGCGCACGGTCTTGCGCGAGGCCAGCGGATGGCCCGCGGGCACCACCAGCACGAAGGGGTCGTTGAGGATCGTCTCGGCCGTGAGGTCGTCGGTCGACGAGGGCTCGATCACCACGCCGAAGTCGACCTCGCCGGTGCGCACGCTGTCGAGCGCGTCCTGCTGGATGCGGTCGAGCAGCACCAGCTGGATGTCGGGCTCCTGGCGCGCGCAGGCCGCGATGCAGGCCGGCATGAGCTGCGCCGACAGCGTCGGGCTGCTGGCCACGCGCACCTTGCCACGCCGCGCGCTGGCCATGCCCCGCACGTCGAGCAGCGTCTGGTCGAGTTCGTCGAGCACGCGTTCGAGCCGGGCCGCCAGCGACTGGCCGGCATCGGTCAGCACCACCTCGCGCGTGGTGCGGTCCAGCAGCTTCAGGCCGACCTGCGATTCGAGCTCGAGGATGGCGCGGCTCACCGCCGGCTGGGTCAGCGCCACGATGTCGCCCGCGCGGCTGAAGTTGCGCTCCCCGGCGACGGCCAGGAAGACGCGGAGCTGGCGCAGCGTGACGTTCATGCACCGGAATCATATATCTATCAGATAAATCCATTTCTCTTTGGATCGCGTCCCGGGCCCAATGCACGCATGGCCCGTTCACGCTACCTCCCCGACAACTTCACCCTCGCCCTCGTCTCGACGGTGGCGCTCGCCAGCCTGCTGCCCGCATCGGGCGGCACGGCGCATTTCTTCGAGCGCCTCACCACTGTCGCGATCGGCCTGCTCTTCTTCCTCCATGGCGCCAAGCTCTCGCGCGAGGCGATCGTCCAGGGCGTCGGCCACTGGCGCCTGCATCTGCTGGTGCTGGCCTGCACCTTCGTGCTGTTCCCGGCGCTCGGTCTGGCGTTGCGGCCGGTGCTCGAGCCGCTGGTGACGCCCGCGCTCTATACCGGCGTGCTCTACCTCTGCGTGCTGCCCGCCACCGTGCAGTCTGCCATCGCCTTCACCTCGCTGGCCCGCGGCAACGTGCCGGCGGCCATCTGCAGCGCCTCGGCCTCGACGCTGCTCGGCGTCTTCGTCACGCCGCTGCTGGTCGGCTTGATCGTGACGACAGGCTCCGGCAGTTCGGCATCGCTCGACGCCATCGGCCGCATCCTGCTGCAACTGATGGCGCCCTTCGTGGTCGGCCATCTGCTGCGGCCGTGGATCGGCGCCTGGGTCAAGCGGCACGCATCGACGCTCACGCTGGTCGATCGCGGCTCGATCCTGCTGGTGGTCTACACCGCGTTCAGCGCGGCCGTGATCGAGGGGCTGTGGAAGCAGGTCTCGCCCACGGCGCTCGCCGGCCTGCTGGTGGTGCTGGCCGTGCTGCTGGCGATCGCCCTGAGCTCGACGACCTGGCTGGCCCGCAGGTTCGGCTTCGACAAGGCCGACGAGGTGACCATCGTGTTCTGCGGCTCCAAGAAGAGCCTGGCGAGCGGCGTGCCGATGGCGCATGTGCTGTTCGCCGCCAGCGCCGTGGGTACCGTCGTGCTGCCCGTGATGCTGTTCCACCAGATGCAGCTGATGGTCTGCGCCGTGCTGGCGCAGCGCTATGCGCGCCGCCCGTTGGAAGAAGAAGCGCCTGCGGCGGTCGCCAAGCTGGCCTGAGGGCCGGGGCCTGTCGGCCGTTCAGGCGTTGTCGAGCGGGTGCAGCCGCGATTCGCGCAGCCGGCTCGGGGCCAGCGCGCCGGCCGAGTCGAGGATCGGGTAGGCGATCGAGCAGATGTGCGAGTTGATGCGCTTCAGGTCGCTGATCAGGTCGATGTGCAGCGAGCTGGTCTCCATGCTGGGCGCGGTGCGGTCCATCAGCCGGCTCAGGTGGGTGGTGGCGTAGGCGCGTTCCAGGTCGCGAAAGCGCGCCTTTTCCTCCAGCAGCTTCTGCGCGTCGCGCACGTTGCCGTTGAGGAAGACGCTCATGCCCAGGCGCAGGTTGGCCACCAGCCGCTCGTGCAGTTCGACGATCTCGGCCATGCCGGCCGGCGAGAAGTTGCGTTGCGGCTTGATCTTCTTGTCCTCGATGTCGATGATCACGCGCTCGATGATGTCGCCCACCTGCTCCATGTTGATGGTGAAGCTGATGATGTCGGTCCAGCGCTTGCTCTCTTCCTCGCCCAGCGCCTCGCGCGAGATCTTCGTGAGGTAGTACTTGATGTCCGAGTAGAGCCGGTCGACCGTGTCGTCGAGCTTGCGCAGTTCCTCGGCCAGCTTCAGGTCGTTGTTGCGGATCACGTTGAGCATGCCGATGAGCATGGTCTCGACCACGTCGGCCTGGTGCAGCGCCTCGCGTGCGGCGTTCGAGATGGCCAGCGTGGGCGTCGACAGGGCCGAGGGGTCCAGGTGCTGCGGCCGTGCCGTCGACGAGCCTTCCTGGGGCACCGGCAGCAGGCGCTTCACCAGGTCGGCCACCCAGCCGGTGAAAAAGATGAAGCCGATGCTCACGACCACGTTGAAAGCCAGGTGGTAGAGCACCGTCGCGTCCGTCACATAGGGCCGTACGTAGCGCAGGTACATCCCGATGAAGGGCGCCGCCAACGCCACGCCGAGCAGCTTGAAGAGCAGGTTGCCGACCGTCACCTGCCGCACCGCGATGTCCGACTTGGCGGTGGTCAGCACCGCCAGCACGCCGCTGCCGAGGTTGGCGCCCAGCACCAGGCCCAGGGCCACGTCCAGCGGCACGACCGCGGACGTCGCCATGGCCGCCACCAGCAGCACCACGGCGAGGCTCGAGTACGCCGCCACGGCCAGCGCGGCGCCGATGGTGATCTCGAGCAGCACGTCGCTGCTGATGGACGCCAGCACCGCGCGCATGGCCGGCGAATCGAACAGCGGGCCGGTGGCCTGCACCACCAGTTGCAGCGCCAGCAGCATCAGGCCCAGGCCGATGAGGATGCGGCCGAAGCGGCCCGCCGCGCTGGCCGGCCGGGTGATCGACAGCACCACGCCCGTGAAGATGAACAGCGGCGACAGCCACGACAGGTCGGTCGAGAACAGCACCGACATCAGCGCCGTGCCCACGTCGGCGCCGCGCATCACGGCCAGCGCCGCGGGCAGGGTGATGAGGCCCTGCCCGACGAAGGACGAGGTCATGAGCGAGGTCGCGGTGCTCGACTGCACCAGCGCCGTCACGCCGATGCCCGACAGGGCCGCCGTGAAACGGTTGCGCATGCTGCGCGCCAGGAACTTGCGCAGGTTGCCGCCGAACACGCGCAGCACGCCGGTGCGGACCAGGTGGGTGCCCCAGACGAGGAGCGCGACTGCTGCCAGCAGGTTCAGCAGATGTTTCATGGACGGCGGATGGCTTTCTCTTTTCTTGTTCGAGCCTCGATTGTCAGCACGGGTCGTGTGGCAAGGCGCCTGGATGGGCGCCGGGTTCAGTCGATCAGGGCTCCATTCTCATGGAAAGGATACGGCCCCTCGAAATCGCCCGAAGCCGCCAGGTGCGTGACCACCCGTTGCCCCTCCCAGGCGTGCACCCGGAAGCCGGGCGGCTCCAGCATCCAGGCCGAGGGCGCGGCCGGGTCGAGGTCGAGCGCGACCTGGTGGCCCGGCGCCGGCGAGGTCGACGCGATGGTGCCGCCGAAGCGCACGTCGATGGCGCGGTGCAGGTGGCCGCAGATCACGCGCTCGACGTTCGGGTGGCGCGCGACCAGCGCTTCGAGTTCGGCCGCGCCTTCGAGCAGGCCGATGTCGTCCATGTGGCCGATCAGCGTGCGGAAGGGCGGGTGGTGCATGGCGATGACGACCGGCTCGTGGCTGCATGCATCGAGCTGCGCGGCGAGCCAGTCGAGGCGCTCGGCATCGAGCGTGCCGTGGCTGTGACCGGGCACGCAGGTGTCGAGCGCGAGCAGCCGCAGTCCGCCGACCTTCACGCTGTACTGCACGAAGCCGCCGCTGTCGCCGGCATCGCCCAGATAGGTGTGCGCGGGGAAGCTGCGGCGCAGCTGGTCGCGGTCGTCGTGGTTGCCGGGCATCAGGTAGATCGGCATCGTGAGCGGCGCCAGCAGTTCGGCCATGTGGGCGTATTCGGCCGCACGGCCGAAGTCGCTCAGGTCGCCGGTGATCACGACCGCGTCGGGTGCCTGCCGCAGGCGCAGCACGCTCTGCACCGCGCGCTTCAGGTACGGTGCGGTGTCGATGCGGCCGTAGGCCAGTCGGCCCGGTTCGCGGATGTGGAGGTCGGTGAGTTGAACGAGGACGGTGGTGGTCATCGGTGTACCTTCGTGTGGCCGGGCGGCGCTCATGCGGCAGCAGCCTCCTGCGATGTCATGAGCCGATCGGGGTGGATGCGCACGCCGATCTCGTCGCCCGCCTGGAAGCGGGTGTCGCGTGCCGCGTCCGCCAGCAGGCTCGGCTGGCCCGCCATGCGCAGCCGCAATTGCACCCGGTCGCCGAGAAAGGTGCGCTGCTCGACGGCCGCGATGCCCCAGCCGGCCTGACCGGCCGGACCGACCTGGACGTCTTCGGGGCGCACGAGCAGCGTGGGGTGGTTCATCCAGCGTGCCGGGCATGCAATGGTCGTGCCGCCGACGAACACCACGCCGCGGGCGATGGCTTCCGGCGAGCGCTCCAGGCGATTGATGCGGCCGAGAAACTCCGCCACGAAGGGATGCGCGGGCGCGCGGTACAGGTCTTCGCCGCGGCCGATCTGCACGATGCGGCCGGCCCGCATCACGGCCAGACGGTCGGCGATGGCCATCGCTTCCTGCTGGTCGTGCGTGACGTGCACGGCGGTGATGTGCAGCCGGCGCAGCAGCTCGGCCAGTTCATCGCGCAGCGACTCCTTGAGCTTCGCGTCGAGCGCAGCCAGCGGCTCGTCGAGCAGCAGCACGCGCGGTCGCACCGCCACGGCGCGCGCCAGGGCCACGCGCTGGCGCTGGCCGCCGGATAGTTCGCTGGGTCGCTTGTTCTCGAGCCCGCCCAGGCGTGTGAGGTCGACCAGCTCGCCGACCACGCGCCTTTCTTGCGCTGCCGCCACGCCGCGGATACGCAGGCCGTAGCCGATGTTGGCCGCCACGCTCATCTGCGGGAACAGCGCGTAGCTCTGGAACACCATGCCCACGCCGCGCTGCTCGACCGGCTTGTGGGTCACATCCTGGTCGCCGAAGCGGATGGTGCCGCCGTCGTCGAGCGTTTCGAGCCCGGCGATCAGGCGCAGCAGCGTGGTCTTGCCGCAGCCCGAGGGGCCGAGCAGCGCGAGCACTTCGCCCGGCTCGACGTGCAGGTTCGTCGGCTGCAGGCCGCGCGTGCCGTCGGCGTAGGTTTTGGCGACGTTCTCGATGTCGACGGGGATACGTTCAAGTTCCATGGCGTTTCTGCATGAGATGGGCGAGGGACTGCAGGCCCCACAGCACCGGGAGGATGACGATGAAGAAGACCAGCGTGTAGGCCGAACCCACTTCCAGCCGCATCGAGGCGTAGCTGTCGGCCAGGCCGACGGGCAGGGTGCGGGTGAGCGGCGTGTGCAGCATCCAGGTCAGGTTGAATTCGCCGACCGAGAGCGTGAAGACCATCAGGCTGCCCGCCACGATCGCGGGGAACACGGCCGGCACCAGGATGCCCATGAAGCGCTGGCGGAAGCTCGCGCCCAGCGTGCGCGCGGCTTCTTCCAGGGCGACGAGGTCGTGGCGCTGAAAGGCCGAGGCCACGGTGCGCACCATGAAGGGCAGCGTGAAGACGATGTGCCCGACCAGGATGAAGGCGAAGCTCTGGCGGAAGGCGCTGATCTGCCCGTAGGCCAGGATCAGCGCCAGCGCGGTGGCCAGGCCCGGCACCGCGACCGGCAGCGTCAGCAACTCCTCGAAGATGCGCGCGGCGCGCGAGCGGCTGCGGGCCAGCGCATAGGCGCAGGGCACGCCGAGCACGATGGTGGCCGCGACGCAGATGAATGCCAGCGCGAGCGACCAGCCGACCGTGCCGCCGTAGACCTCCCAGACCTCGCCGAACCAGCGCGTCGTGAGCCCGCTCTTGAGGCCCACGCTGTAGTTGTTGACCAGCCCGGCCATCACCGACAGCAGCATCGGGGAGATCATGAAGAAGCTGACGATCGCGGTCACCGCGAAGAGAAAGGGCGCCTTGCCTGAAGTGTTGTGTCGCATGCGTCCTCCTCAGCGCGTGATCGGGCTGCCGCCGAAGTGACGCGCTATGAACAGTACGGCCCAGGTCACCACGCCCAGCGCAATCGACAGCGACGCGGCCAGCGCGAAGTTGGCGTAGTTGGTGAACTCGTTGTAGATCGTGATCGGGATCACCTCGAACTTGCTCGCCAGCGTGAAGGCCGTGCCGAAGGCGCCCATCGAGGTCGCGAACAAAATCGCGCCGCACGCGAGCGTGGTGGGCGCCAGCTCGGGCAGCCACACGTCGCGCACCACGCGCAGCCGCGAGGCGCCGAGCGAGCGCGCGGCTTCCTCCAGCTGCAGGTTCATCGATTCGGCCGCCGCCGCATAGGTCGCGATGGCGCGCGGCAGCGAGAAGTACAGGTACGCCAGGAACAGGCCCAGCAGGCCGTACGCGAAGGTGATGCGTTCGCCCACCAGCGCGTCGGACAGGTCGGCCATCAGGCCCTGCCGGCCCCCCAGCAGGATCACGAAGAAGCCGATGATCACGCCGGGAAAGGACAGCGGCAGCGTCAGTAGCGACAGCAGCACGCGCTTGCCGAGGAAGTCGCGCCGCGCCAGGTAGACGCCGACCGCGCCGCCCAGGATCAGCGTGGCCAGCGTCACGCCCAGCGACAGCAGCACGGTGTTGAGCATGCTCTGCAGGTAGCGGCCGTCGGTGAGCACGGCGAAGTAGGTGGCCCCACCTTTCTCTGCCGGCAGCGCCAGCAGGCGCAGCACCGGCAGCAGCCAGAACATCAGGAAGAAGGCGGCGGCCGGCGCTGCGCAGCCGAGCAGCAGCCAGCGCTGGCCGGACTTCAACGCACGTCCTTCAGGTAGCTGTCGGAGAAGGCGCGCTGCGCGGCGGCCATGCGGCCGTAGTCGATCGTCTTGGCGCGCTTGTACTCGGCGGCGGGCAGGAACTGCGCCTCGACGTCCTTGGGCATCGCGCCGGCACGCACCGGGCGCAGGTAGGCCTTGGCCCAGATCGCCTGGCCTTCGTCGGACAGCACGAAGTCGAGCACCTTCTTCGCATCGGCCGCGTGCGGTGCATTGGCCACCATGCTCATCACGTAGGGCACGACGACGGTGCCTTCGGCCGGGATCACGAAGGCGACGTTGGCCTTGTCCTTGTACTTGGCGCGGTAGGCGTTGAAGTCGTAGTCCAGCAGGATCGCGATCTCGCCCGACAGCACGCGCGCATACGAGGTCTGCTTGGGCACGATGGGCTCGTTCTTCTGCAGCGCCTTGAAGTAGTCGATGGCCGGGCCGAAGTTGTCGAGCGAACCGCCGCGTGCTTCGTTGACCGCCACCGCGCCGACGTAGCCGACGAAGGCCGAGGCCGGGTCGAGGTAGCCGATCAGGCCCTTGTACTCGGGCTTGAGCAGGTCGGCCCACGACTTCGGGACCGGCTTGCCCTTGAGCGCGTCGACGTTGACCATGAAGCCGAGCGTGCCCGAGTGGATCGTGAACCAGTGGCCGGCCGGATCCTTCAGGCCGTCGGGGATGTCCTTCCAGTTGGCGGGCTGGTAGGGGGCGACCACGCCGTCCTTCTGCGCCTGGATCGCGAAGGTGACGCCGAGGTAGGTCACGTCGGCCACCGGGCTGGCCTTCTCGGCCACCATCTGCGCCAGTGCCTGGCCCGAGTTCTTGTTGTCGGCCGGCACGGTGACGCCGGTCTTGGCCTTGATGGCGCGCAGCTGCGTGCCCCAGTCGGCCCATTCGGTCGGGCAGTTGTAGCAGATGGCGGTCTGGGCCATGGTGATGCTGGCGGCGGCGAGGCCGGCGGCGAGGCCGGCGGCCAGCACGCCGAGGCGGGCGATGCGTTTGAGGGTGAGTGACATGGGGAAAGCTCCTGGGTTGGAAGAGATCGTTGGGGGAAAGGGAGGAGTCAGGTGGGGGCCGCCGCGCACGACTCGCCTTCGCGGAAGGCGTGCGGCAGCAGCAGGCTGGCGTCGGCACGGGGGACGACGCCGTCGGCCAGCGCCTTCACCAGCAGCTCGACGCTGTGGCGGCCGATGTCGTGGTTGGGCTGCATCACGGTGCTCAGCGCCGGCGTCAGGTCCTGGCCGAGCGCGATGCCGTCGAAGCCGACCACGGCCAGGTCCTGCGGCACGCGCAGGCCGTCGAGCGACGCGGCGCGGATGCTGCGGATGGCCAGCAGGTCGTTCGAGCAGAACAGGGCGGTGGGCCGCGGCGCCTGCGCGAGGTAGTGGCGAAGCGCATCGACCGCGGTCTCGACGAAGGGCACCTCCAGCACCGGCGGCGCGCTCAGGCCGGCGGCATCCATGCCTTGCAGGTAGCCGCGGTAACGCTGCTGCGCCCGGTCGGACGCGGCCATGGTGCCGGTGACCATCGCGATGCGCCGGTGGCCGAGCCGCACCAGCCGCGCCACCACGTCGGCCGAGGCGCCTTCGCTGTCGACCGACACGCAGGGGTGCGATGCGTGCTTGTTGTAGGCCAGCACGTAGGGCACGGCATTGGCCCGCAGGTGCTCCAGCGCCTGCGAGGTCGTCGGGTTCGACACCACCAGGATCATCCCGTCGACGTTGCCCGCGAGAAGCTGGTTCACCGCGCGCTCTTCTTCGCCCAGCTGGTAGGCCGTGGTCACAGGAATGATCGCGTAGCCGCCGGCCGCCGCCGCCTGGGCGATGCCCTGCAGGCATTCGGCGAAGGTCGGGTTCAGCAGCGTCGGCAGCACGACGCCGAGCACGCGGCTGCGCTGGGTGCGCAGCGTGCGGGCGCTGGCGTTGGCCACGTAGCCCAGTTCCGCGGCCACGCGCTCGACCAGCGCACGGGTGGCGGGCGCCACCTTGTCGGGGAAGTTGAAGGCGCGCGACACCGTGGCGACGGACACGCCGGCGCGCTTGGCAACGATCTGGATGTTCATCGAGGGCATCGGGGCAGCTTCATGTAATCGATTACATTGGAGCGCGCCAGTGTGACGCCGTGATGACCAGGAAAAAACCGCGTTAACCCTGGGAGGTCAACGCGGTTGTCTGTTCAGCGCAGGCTCGGGCTACTTGCCGCGCCGCACGCGGCGCAACTCGTCGAGGATCAGGCAGATCGCGCCGATGGTGATGGCGCTGTCGGCCACGTTGAAGGCGGGGAAGTGGCTGGCGCCGAGGTGGAAGTCGAGGAAGTCGACCACGTAGCCGTGCATCATGCGGTCGACCACGTTGCCGATGGCGCCGCCCAGGATGCAGGCCATCGCGAAGCTGAAGAGCTTCTGCCCCGGGTGCGACTTGAGCATCCAGACGATGAACACCGCCGCCGCCACGCCGATGCCGGTGAACAGCCAGCGCTGCCAACCCGAATGGTCCGCCAGGAACGAGAAGGCCGCACCGGTGTTGTGGGCCCGCACGATGTTGAAGAAGGGAGTGACGTAGGTCGCGTCGCCCAGCCGGTAGTAGCCCAGGATCAGCGTCTTGGTGAACTGGTCGAGGATGAACAGCACCAGCGCCAGGCCCAGCCACGGCCAGATGCCGGCGCCGGTCGACGACAGCTTGCGGGTGGTGGCGGCGCGGGCCATCAGGCGACGCTCCGCGCTTCGCCCGCGCCGTAGAGGTTGCTGGTGCAGCGGCCGCAGATCGTCGGGTGGGCCGGGTCGTGGCCGACGTCGGCGCGCCAGTGCCAGCAGCGCTCGCACTTGGTGTCGGTGCTGGGCTTGACCACCGTGGCGGCTGCGTCGCCGGCCAGCAACTCGATCGCCGAGGTGATGAAGACGAACTTCAGATCGTCGCCCAGCGACGCCAGCAGTGCGTGGTCTTCCGGCAGCACCGTGAGCGCCACGTTGGCCTGCAGCGACGAGCCGACCTGGCCGGTGCCGCGCACCGCCTCGATCTCCTTGTTGACGCCGTTGCGGATCTCGCGGATGCGCGTCCACTTGGCCAGCAGGCCCTCGTCCGGTGTGCCGAGGTCGCTGTAGACCTGCGTGAAGATCGAGTCGCCCGGCTGGCCGGTGCCCACCAGCTTCCATGCCTCTTCGGCGGTGAAGCTGAGGAAGGGCGCCATCCAGCGCAGCATCGCCTGCGTGATGTGCCAGAGCGCGGTCTGCGCGCTGCGGCGTGCATGCGAGCCGGGGGCGGTCGTGTAGAGCCGGTCCTTCAGCACGTCGAGGTAGAAGCCACCCAGATCTTCCGAGCAGTAGATCTGCAGCTTGGCGACCACCGGGTGGAACTCGTACACCTTGTAGTGCGCCAGCACCTCGGCCTGGAACTGCGCCGCGCGGCTGAGCGCGTAGCGGTCGATCTCGAGCATCTGCGCGAGCGGCACCGCGTCCTTCGCGATGTCGAAGTCGCTGGTGTTGGCCAGCAGGAAGCGCAGCGTGTTGCGGATGCGGCGGTAGGCGTCGACCACGCGCGCGAGGATCTTGTCGTCGCCCGCGATGTCGCCCGAATAGTCGCTGGCTGCGACCCACAGGCGGATGATCTCGGCGCCCAGCTTCTTGCTGATCTCCTGCGGGTCGATGCCGTTGCCGAGCGACTTGCTCATCTTGCGGCCCTGGCTGTCGACCGTGAAGCCGTGCGTCAGCAGGCCGCGGTAGGGCGCACGGCCTTCGAGCGCCGAGGCCAGCAGCAGGGAAGAGTGGAACCAGCCGCGGTGCTGGTCGTGGCCTTCGAGGTACAGGTCGGCCTCGGGGCCGGCGTCGTGGTGCACCGTGGGGTGCGTGCCGCGCAGCACGTGCCAGAAGGTCGAACCGGAGTCGAACCACACCTCGAGGATATCGGTGCTCTTGGTGTAGCTGGGCGCGTCTTCGGCGCCCAGGATCTCTTCGACGGTCACGCGGCTCCAGGCCTCGATGCCGCCGCGCTCGACGATGGATGCGGCCTGGTCGAGGATCTCCATGGTGCGCGGGTGCAGCTCGCCCGAATCCTTGTGCAGGAAGAAAGGGATCGGCACGCCCCAGCTGCGCTGGCGCGAGATGCACCAGTCGGGCCGGTTGGCGATCATGTCGTGCAGGCGCGCCTTGCCGTTCTCGGGGTAGAAGTGCGTCTTCTCGATGGCCTCGAGCGCAATCTGGCGCAGCGTCTGGGGCGCCTTGTCCTTGGTGAAGACGCCTTCGCCCTCGTCCATGCGGATGAACCACTGCGCGGCAGCGCGGTAGATCACCGGCGTCTTGTGGCGCCAGCAGTGCGGGTAGCTGTGCGTGATGCCCTCGGTGGCCACCAGGCGGTTCGCGTCGCGCAGCGCGGCGATGATCTCCGGAACGGCCTTCCAGATGTGCTGCCCGCCGAACAGCGGGAAGTCGGGCGCATAGGTGCCGTTGCCCTGCACCGGGTTCAGGATGTCGTCGTAGGCCATGCCGTGCGCGATGCAGGAATTGAAGTCGTCCACGCCATAGGCCGGCGACGAGTGGACCAGGCCCGTGCCGTCGGTGGCGGTCGCGTAGTCGGCCAGGTACACGGGCGCCAGGCGCCGATAGCCGTGGACGCCGTTCTCATCCTTGACGTCGTACAGCGGATGCTCGAACTCGAGCCCGCCCAGCGCCTCGCCCTTCACGGTGGCCAGCACCTCGCCGTCGAGCGCGTAGCGGTTCATGCACATCTCGACCAGCGACGCGGCGAGGATCAGCAGGCCGCGCTCGGTGTCGACCAGCGAGTACTCCAGCTCGGGATTCAGGTTGATCGCCTGGTTGGCCGGGATGGTCCACGCGGTGGTGGTCCAGATGACGGCGAAGACATCGCCCAGCACATCGGGGCGGCCGAAGGCGGCCAGCACCTTCTCGCGCTCGTGCGCCTTGAAGGCCACGTCGAGCGTCTGCGACTTCTTGTCGGCGTATTCGATCTCGAATTCGGCCAGCGACGAGCCGCAGTCGAAGCACCAGTACACCGGCTTCAGGCCGCGGTAGACGAAGCCGCGCTCGATCACGCGCTTGAAGGCGCGCAGCTCG
>LNAP01004090.1_pt1 | contig 13692 bp, 10 predicted proteins | sample 602601 | NCBI WGS metagenome assembly LNAP01 (sample SAMN02440304, study PRJNA202911) | soil metagenome | biome: Subtropical and temperate rainforests or woodlands; isolation source: soil samples (1 kg each in a 20% v/v slurry with milli Q water) were... ...
CATCGCCTTCGACCAGAAAGAGCACATCGTGTCCGGCCTGCAGCACCGGCAGCACGCCCGTGGCGGCGAGGCGCCGCTGCTCGGTGCGCTGTTCAGCGCCGTCAGCCTGCGCCAGCTGCTGGAGGAGGGGCTGGCCGCAGAGATCCATGACAGCCTGGCGCTGGAACTCCACGACCTCGAGGACGCCGGCAGCACGCCGCTGTACCGTGTAGGCACGCCCGCCACCGACAGCCCGCTACACGCCAGCCGCGACTTCCGCTCCGGCACCTGGCACTACCGCCTGACCCTCCGGCCCACGGCCAGCTTCCTGCTGCAGAACCCCAGCCTGGCCGCCTGGACCGTGGCGCTGCCGGGCGCCAGCCTCAGCCTGCTGCTCGGCATCCTGCTGTTCGTCCTGCTCAGCCAGCGCCAGCGCGCCCTGGCCCTGGTCGTGCGGCGCACCGCCGAACTGCAACGCAGCCGCGAAGCCCTGCGCATCAGCGAGGAGCGCTGGACGCTCGCCCTGGACGGGACCGGCGACGGCGTGTGGGACTGGGATCTGCTCGCCGACCGCCTGTACTTCTCGCCGATGTGGAAGGCCCTGCTCGGCCATGCCGAGGACGAGATCGGCGACAGCCCCGAGGAATGGCGCAGCCGCCTGCATCCGGACGATGCCGAACGCTGCCAGCACGCCCTGCACGAGCACCTCGCCGGCCGCACGCCGCTGTACCGCTGCGAAAAGCGCCTGCGCTGCAAGGACGGCAGCTGGCTGTGGCTACTGGCCCGCGGCAAGGTGGTCGAGCGTCTGGCCGATGGCCGGCCCAAGCGGATCATCGGGACCCACGTCGATATCTCGGTGCGCAAGGCCCTGGAGCTGGAGCTGCGGCAGAGCAACGGGCGCCTGCAGGGCCTGCTCGAGGCGGCGACCCAGGTGGCGATCATCGGCGTCGACGCGGACGGCCGAATCCGCACCTTCAATGCCGGTGCGGAGCGCCTGCTCGGCTACGCGCGCGAGGACATCCAGGAGCAGCCGCTCGACCCGCTGCTGGACTGCCCGCGCCTGGCCGCCAGTGCCGGCATGGACGTGCCCGCGGGCGGCGCCCTAGCGCTGCTGGAAGCGCTGCTCGGCAGCCGACACCAGCACCGCGAACTGGAAACCATCCTGCTGCACCGCAACCGCGAGCCGCTGCCGGTCACCCTGATGCTCTCCGCGATCATCGAGCCCGATGGCCAGCGCGGCGGCTACCTGCTGCTGGCCCTCGACATTGGCGAGCGCCTGCGCGCCCGCCAGGCCCTCGAGGAGCGCAGCCAGCTGCTGGAAAAGCTCGGCGCCCAGGTGCCCGGCAGCATCTACCAGTATCGCCTGTTCAGTGACGGGCGCAGCTGCTTCCCCTATGCCAGCGCCGGCATCCGCGAGGTCTACGAGGTCGAGCCTGAGCAGGTACGCAGCGATGCCGCGGCGGTGCTCGAGCGCATCCACCCGCAGGACCGCGAGCGAATCGTCAGTTCCATCCAGCAGTCGGCCCGCGAACTGACGCGCTGGCAGGAAGACTACCGCGTGCTGCTGCCGCAGCGCGGCCTGCGCTGGCTGCGCGGCGACTCCATGCCGGAGCGCCTGGCCGACGGCTCGGTGCTCTGGCACGGCTTCATCGCCGACATCAGCAGTCTCAAGCAGGTCGAGCACGAGCTGCGCATGCTGACCATCACCGACCCGCTGACCGGCATCTACAACCGCCGCTACTTTCTCGACCACCTGGGCCGCGAGCTGGCCCGCCATGCCCGGACCCGGCGCGGGGTCAGCCTGATCATGCTGGACATCGACCACTTCAAGCGGGTCAACGACACCTGGGGGCACGCGGTCGGCGACCAGGTGCTCCAGGAACTGTGCCGGCGCATCGGCGCACGCCTGCGCCGGCTCGACATGTTCTGCCGTTTCGGCGGCGAGGAATTCGTCATCATCTGCCCGGAAACCGAGCACAACCAGGCCCTGCACCTCGCCGAGGTGCTGCGTCACCTGGTGCAGGACACGCCCTTCGCGCGGGTCGGCCAGGTGACCGCCAGCTTCGGCGTCAGCGGCGTGCGCCCCGGCGACAGTGGCGAGTCCCTGCTGCAGCGCGCCGACCAGGCGCTGTACGCCGCCAAGGACAGTGGGCGCAACCGGGTGTGCGGCGAGCCCGCGGCGATCAGCGCCTGAGCCTCGCAGGCCACAGGTTTGGCTTGGCCGCCCGCTCGGCGCTGCGCTACCATCCGGGCCTCCCCGCCTCGAAAGCAGGACCTCAGGATGAACCGAGCGCTTTACCCCGGCACTTTCGATCCGATCACCAAGGGCCACGGTGACCTGATCGAGCGCGCTGCACGGCTGTTCGACGAAGTGATAGTCGCAGTGGCGGCCAGCCCGAAGAAGAACCCGCTGTTCAGCCTGGAACAGCGCGTGGCAATGGTCGAGGCGGTGACCGCGCACCTACCCAACGTGCGGGTGCTCGGCTTTTCCAACCTGCTCGCCCAGTTTGCCCAGCAGCAGCAGGCCAACGTGCTGCTGCGCGGCCTGCGCGCGGTGTCGGACTTCGAGTACGAGTTCCAGCTGGCCAACATGAACCGCCAGCTCGCGCCCCAGGTGGAAAGCCTGTTCCTCACCCCGTCCGAGCAGTACTCGTACATTTCCTCGAGCCTGGTGCGGGAAATCGCCGCGCTCGGCGGCGACATCGGCAAATTCGTCCACCCGGCTGTCGCCCAGGCCCTGCACGAACGCTACCCGGGTTGAGACACACGGACGCATGCAGGCCGCGCGCAGTTGCGGCACAATAAGCACGTTGACCGTTCCTGCGTCTGGAGTAGTTCCCATGTCCCTTATCATCACCGACGACTGCATCAACTGCGACGTCTGCGAGCCGGAGTGCCCCAACGGCGCGATTTCCCAGGGAGAGGAGATCTACGAGATCGACCCGAACCTGTGCACCGAGTGCGTCGGCCACTACGACGAGCCGCAGTGCCAGCAGGTCTGCCCGGTGGACTGCATTCCGCTCGACCCCAACCATGTGGAAAGCCGCGACGAGCTGATGCAGAAATACCTGATCATCAGCGGCAAGGCCTGATCACCGCTGGCTGAGCACAACGCCGGCCATCCCGCGAGGGGTGGCCGGCGTTGTCGTTTCTACTCCAGCTGGATCAGCGGCGCCTCGTCGCCGCTGCGGAACGGCAGCTGCGGCATGATCTCGTGAGCGTCGCCCAGCCCCAGCAGCAGCACGTTGCGCAGGCTCTGGCCGATGCGACTGGCGTAGCCCAGATCGTTCATCAGCGAGCCGGCCCGCAGGCCGTCCATGCGCTGCTCGCGCACCGCGGCGAACAGCCGTTCGCGGAACGCCGCGTCGAAGCTGGCCGCCTGGTTGTCGAACAGCTCCAGGCGCGCCCTGAGCGCCTCGGCCGGCAGATCCAGCAGGCTGATCGCGCGCATCTCGCGCAACACCCAGAGCAGCTGGCGGCGCAGGTCGGCATAGGCCGCGCTGACCGCCGGTTCGCCGTTGGTCAGCAGGCGGCTGAGGTTCTTCTGCAGGTGCTTGGCATCCTTCACCGCATCCACCAGCTGCAGCGCCACCAGCTGGCTGGCCATCCAGGCGCGGCTATGCGCCTCGTCCAGATTGACCTCCAGACGCCCCATGTAGCTCAGCAGGTCGCCGTACACCCCCTTGATATGGCGCTGGTACAGCTGCTCGGCATCCAGCGCGCGCCCGGCCGTCTTCGCCGAGGCCTGCAGCAGCGCCTCGTCGATCTGCACGCTGCGCAACTGGTCGACCGGCAGGTACAGGGCGTGGCAGATCACCTCCAGGCTCAGCCGTGCCAGGTGCTGCAGCTCGCGGGCCACCGCCTGTACCGCAGCGCCGGCCGAACCCAGCGCGTTCTCGTCGAGGTAGCGGGCACGGGTCTGCGGCAGCTGCGGTGGCGCATGCCCATTGCTCACCTCGGCGATCAGCACGCGGGGCTCGGCCACCTCGGGCAGGATGCGCTCCAGCCAGCCCGCCAGGCCACGGTGCCAGGGCACGAACAGCAGCAGTCCCAGGCCATTGAACAGGGTGTGGAACAGCGCCAGCTCGAACACGACGCTACCGCCCAGGCCAAGACCGGCAGCCGCCAGCCGGGTCAAGGCCGTCAGCGGGCCGAGCAGCAACAGGGTCAGCACCGCACTGGTGCCGTTGAACAGCACATGGGCGACGGCCAGGCGCTTGCCGGCCCGCGCCCCGCCGAGCGAGCCGAGCACCGCCGTGATGGTGCTGCCGACATTGGCGCCGATGGCCAGGGCAAAGGCCTGCTCGAGACCGATCTGCCCCGCCGCCAGGGCCGTCAGGGTCAGCATCAGGCTGGCGTGGCTGGACTGCACCAGCGCGGTCACCAGCATGCCGACGCCGGCGAACAACACGGCGCCGAGCAGACCGGGCACCTGGATCTGCGCGGGGTCCAGCCACTCGCCGGCATCGAGGAAGCCGGTCTTCATCAGGTCGATGCCGAGGAACAGGAAGCACACGCCGAGCATCACCCGGCCGACGCCCCTGGAGCGCGGGCCATTGAAACCGAGCAGGATGCCGAACACCGCTAGCGGCAGGGCCAGCGCGCTGATGCTGGCGCTCTGCCCGGCCAGGGCCAGCAGCCAGACGCCACTGGTGGTGCCGAGGTTGGCGCCGAAGATGATGCACAACCCGGCCGCCAGGCCGATCAGCCCGGTACTCAGAAAGGCGATGGTCAGCAGCGAGACCAGCGAGCTGGACTGCACCACGACCGTGGCGAAGATGCCGAAGCCCAGGCTTTTCCAGGCCCGGTCGGTGGCCTTGCCGAGGAAGCGTTCCAGCTCGCTGCCGGCCAGCAGGTGCAGCCCTTCCTCCAGGCACTGCATGCCGAATAGGAACAGGGCCAGCCCGCCGGCCAGATGGGTCCACCCCGGACTGAACCAGAACGATACGGCCAGCACCACGGCCAGCAGCCACATCACGAGCGCGTTAGCAGAATTTCTGGACAAGACTCCCCCCGGAGCAGTGTGCACTCGGCACGTTCAAGCAATGGCCGTGCGCAACACCGCTACGTGGGCAGCAATGTGGCAGCAGCGTGACTGCCAGATGGCAATCGCGTGGCAATTCTGCCCGAAAGTAGCGCGGGAGGGGGGATGGGGAAAGGGCGCCCGGACGGACGCCCTTCGCAGACTCAGTACTGGCCTTGCGAATCCTGCTGCGCCTGACGGTACGGCTTCTCGGCGCTGGTGCAGCCCAGGCAGCGCACGAAGGCCTCGCGCCCCGGCGTGCCGATCAGCGCATCCGCGGCCTCGGGGACATTGCCGCCCAGTGCCGAGAACGGCAGGCTGACGATGAACACGGCGGCGCCGATGATGGTGCCGGCGATCAGCAGCGGGCGGGCGACCAGCAGGTCGCCGACCATGGCATAGGCCGGCGGGGCCTCCAGGGTGTAGGTCGGGTCGCCGCTGACGTTGTCCTGTTGAGCAGACGCGGACAGCGGAAGGGTGGCCAGGCCGGTGGTCAGGATCAGGCCAAGAGCGGTGGAACGGAACAGATTCATGCGCAGGGTCCTTTTGCCGCGTTGCACGTGGGGATAACTATATCAGCGAATCGACGGCCGCCAGCGTGAACGCCGTCAATCGCCGCAGCCACACCTGGGTAAAAGTCGCCCGTCAGTGCTGACAGCGCGGACAGTACACGCTGGCGCGCTGGCCCAGCTTGACCTCGCGCAGGGTGCCGCCACAGACCTTGCAGAACTCGCCGCCGCGGCCGTAGGCGAACAGTGCCTGCTGGAAGTAGCCGGGCTTGCCGTCGCCGCCGACGAAATCACGCAGGGTGGTGCCGCCGCAGTCGATGGCCTGGGCGAGGATGCGCCTGATCTCGCCGGCCAGCCTGACATAGCGCGCCCGCGCGATCGAACCGGCCTCGCGGCGCGGATCGATGCCAGCGGCGAACAGCGCCTCCGTGGCGTAGATGTTCCCCACGCCGACCACCACCGCGTTGTCCATGATGAACGGCTTGACCGCCACCCGCTTGCCGCGCGACAGCTGGTACAGCCGCTCGCCGTCGAAGGCATCGCCCAGCGGCTCGGGCCCCAGCTTGCGTAGCAGCTCGTGCTCGAGCGGATCGGTGCTCCACAGCAGCGCGCCGAAGCGCCGCGGGTCGGTGTAGCGCAGCGCCAGCCCGGAATCCAGCTCGATGTCGACATGCTCGTGCTTGGCCGCCGGCAGGCCGGCCTCGATCAGGCGCAGGCTGCCGGACATGCCCAGATGGCTGATCAGGGTGCCGCACTCGGCGCCGATCAGCAGGTACTTGGCGCGCCGCTCGACCCGCTCGATGCGCTGGCCGGACAGGCGCACGTCGAGATCCTCGGGGATCGGCCAGCGCAGGCGGCGCTCGCGGACGATCACGCGGGTCACGCGATGGCCTTCCAGATAGGGGGCGATGCCGCGGCGGGTGGTTTCGACTTCGGGCAGTTCGGGCATGACGGCAGACACAGAAAAACCGGGGGCGCCAACATAGCAGGATTGCCCGTGCGGCTCACCTTCGCGCGCCAGCCGGCAGGCGCCCGGCGCCCCGCCTTCCGCTATACTCGGCGCTTTTTGCGAGAGTGCCCCATGACCCTGCCCAGCCTGCGACTGAAAGCCAACGCCGAGCGCCGCCTGCGCGCCGGCCACCTGTGGGTCTACAGCAACGAGGTGGACGTGGCGGCTACCCCGCTCAGCCTGTTCGCCGCCGGCGACCAGGCCATCCTCGAGATGAGCAACGGCAAGCCGCTGGGCATCGTCGCGATCAGCCCGCAGAACCTGATCTGCGCGCGGCTGATCTCCCGCGACGTCAAGCACATGCTCGACAAGTCGCTGCTGGTGCACCGCATCAACGTCGCCCTCAGCCTGCGCGAGCGCCTGTTCGACAAGCCGTTCTACCGCCTGGTCTACGGCGACTCCGACCTGCTGCCCGGCCTGGTGGTCGACCGTTTCGGCGACTACCTGGTGGTGCAGATGGCCTCGGCGACCATGGAGCACCACAAGCACCACCTGATCGAGGCGCTGGTGCAGGTGGTCAAGCCGGCCAGCATCCTGCTCAAGAACGATTCCTCCGCCCGCGATGCCGAGGGCCTGCCGCGCTACGTCGACAGCGCCTACGGCCAGGTGCCGGAGTGGGTCGCGCTGGAAGAGAACGGCGTCAAGTTCGAGGCCCCGGTGCAGGGCGGCCAGAAGACCGGCTGGTTCTACGACCACCGCATGAACCGTGCGCGCCTGGCGCCCTACGTCAAGGGCAAGCGCGTGCTCGACCTGTTCAGCTACATCGGCGGCTGGGGCGTGCAGGCCGCGGCGTTCGGCGCCTCCGAGGTGATGTGCGTGGACGGTTCGGCGCTGGCGCTGGACGGCGTCGAGCGCAACGCCGCGCTGAACGGCGTCGCCGACAAGATGGCCTGCGTCGAGGGTGACGTGTTCGAGGCGCTCAAGGAGCTGAAGGCCGCCGAGGAGCGCTTCGACGTGATCGTCGCCGACCCGCCCGCCTTCATCAAGCGCAAGAAGGACCTGAAGAACGGCGAGGCCGCCTACCGCCGCCTCAACGAGGCCGCCATGCGCCTGCTCAACAAGGACGGCATCCTGGTCAGCGCCAGCTGCTCCATGCACCTGCCGGAAGACGACCTGCAGAACATTCTCCTGCAGAGCGCCCGTCACCTCGACCGCCACATCCAGCTGCTCGAGCGCGGCGGCCAGGGCCCGGACCATCCGGTACACCCGGCGATCCACGAGACCCGCTACATCAAGAGCCTGACCTGCCGCATCCTGCCCAACTGAGGCGGGCAGACCGTAGGGTGGAAAACTCGCGCAGCGATTTTCCACCTTGCCTTTGCGATGGTGGCAAAGGCCTGCGGCCGTTTTCCACCCTACCGTCGGCCCCGCCGTCCAGCCTGTGCGCCCGCCGCCAATCGCGTTATCCTGAAAACTTCCGTATCTGCCTGCATTCCGGGAACCCGCCATGCCTGACTATCGCTCGAAAACCTCCACCTTCGGCCGCAACATGGCCGGCGCCCGCGCGCTGTGGCGCGCCACCGGGATGAAGGACGAGGACTTCAAGAAGCCGATCATCGCCGTCGCCAACTCCTTCACCCAGTTCGTGCCCGGCCACGTGCACCTGAAGGACCTCGGCCAGCTGGTCGCCCGCGAGATCGAGAAGGCCGGCGGCGTGGCCAAGGAATTCGACACCATCGCCGTCGACGACGGCATCGCCATGGGCCACGACGGCATGCTCTATTCGCTGCCGAGCCGCGAGATCATCGCCGACTCCGTCGAGTACATGGTCAACGCCCACTGCGCCGACGCCATCGTCTGCATCTCCAACTGCGACAAGATCACCCCCGGCATGCTGATGGCCGCCCTGCGCCTGAACATCCCGGTGATCTTCGTCTCCGGCGGCCCGATGGAAGCCGGCAAGACCAAGCTCGCCTCCCACGGCCTCGACCTGGTCGACGCCATGGTGATCGCCGCCGACTCCAGCGCTTCTGACGAGAAGGTCGCCGAGTACGAGCGCAGCGCCTGCCCGACCTGCGGCTCCTGCTCCGGCATGTTCACCGCCAACTCGATGAACTGCCTGACCGAAGCCCTGGGCCTGGCCCTGCCGGGCAACGGTTCGACCCTGGCCACCCACAGCGACCGCGAGCAGCTGTTCCTGCAGGCCGGCCGCACCATCGTCGAGCTGTGCAAGCGCTACTACGGCGAGAACGACGAGTCGGTGCTGCCGCGCAACATCGCCAACTTCAAGGCGTTCGAGAACGCCATGATGCTTGACATCGCCATGGGCGGTTCGACCAACACCATCCTGCACCTGCTGGCCGCCGCCCAGGAAGCCGAGATCGATTTCGACCTGCGCGACATCGACCGCCTGTCCCGCAGCGTGCCGCAGCTGTGCAAGGTGGCGCCGAACATCCAGAAGTACCACATGGAAGACGTGCACCGCGCCGGCGGCATCTTCAGCATCCTCGGTTCCCTGGCCCGTGGCGGCCTGCTGCACACCGACCTGCCGACCGTGCACAGCCGCAGCATGGAAGAAGCCATCGCCAAGTGGGACATCACCCAGACCAACGACGAAGCGGTGCACCACTTCTTCAAGGCAGGCCCGGCCGGCATCCCGACCCAGACCGCGTTCAGCCAGTCGACCCGCTGGCCGAGCCTCGACGACGACCGTGAACACGGCTGCATTCGCAGCGTCGAGCACGCCTACTCGAAAGAAGGTGGCCTGGCCGTGCTGTACGGCAACATCGCTCTGGACGGCTGCGTGGTGAAGACCGCCGGCGTCGACGAGTCGATCCACGTCTTCGAAGGCAACGCGAAGATCTTCGAAAGCCAGGACAGTGCGGTGCGCGGCATCCTCGCCGACGAAGTGAAGGAAGGCGACATCGTCATCATTCGCTACGAAGGTCCGAAAGGCGGCCCGGGCATGCAGGAAATGCTCTACCCGACCTCCTACCTGAAGTCCAAGGGCCTGGGCAAAGCCTGCGCCCTGCTGACCGACGGCCGCTTCTCCGGCGGCACCTCGGGCCTGTCCATCGGCCACGCTTCGCCGGAAGCTGCCGCGGGTGGCGCCATCGGCCTGGTCCAGGACGGCGACAAGGTGCTGATCGACATTCCGAACCGCTCGATCAACCTGTTGGTCAGCGACGAAGAACTGGCCGCGCGCCGTGTGGAGCAGGACAAGAAAGGCTGGAAGCCCGCGGAAAAACGCCCACGCAAGGTGACCACCGCCCTGAAGGCCTACGCCCTGCTGGCCACCAGCGCCGACAAGGGCGCGGTGCGCAACAAGGCACTGCTCGACGGCCTGTGATTGCCTGCCGCTGAATGAAAATGCCCCGCCAAGTGCGGGGCATTTTTTTGCCTGGAGATCGGCCTCTGCGAGGCCTATCGCGGGCAAGCCTCGCTCCTACAGACGACACTGATCCTGTAGGAGCGAGGCTTGCCAGCGATGGGTTCAACCCGCTGTTACTGGATATCCTCCGGCTTGACGATCACCCAGTTCTTGTCCGCCGTCACCGGCAGCCCTTCCTTGGCCTGGGCCGCGGCGTGCTTGGCCATCATGCCGTTGATCTGCGCCATGTACTTGTCCTTGCGGTTGACCCACAGGTGGATGCCGCCCTTGGCCACGTCGACACCATGGAACAGCATGTAGCCGTCGCTGGTCGGGGTGTCGCCGCCCACCAGCACCGGTTTTTTCCACTCGTCGATGTAAGTCAGGATCGCTGCGTGCTTGCCGGCCATCCAGGTCGCCGGGGTCCACAGGTAAGGGGTCAGTTCCAGGCCGAGGTTGGCCTTCTCGTCATATTTGCCGGCGGTGATCTGCTTGCGCGCGGTGGTCAGCTCGCCGGTCTTGCGATCCTTGAGCAGGGTGGTCACGCCGATGACGTTCTGCGGCTTGACGTTGTAGCCGTACTTCGGATCGGAGGCGACCATGCGCACCAGTTCCTCGGAGGCGGCGGTCATCACGTAGACCTCGATGCCGTTCTCCATCAGCTTGTTGTACAGCTCTTTCTGGCCGGTGAAGATCTTCGGCGGATTGATCTCGGTGTTCTTGACCACGTCGCCTTCGAAATAAGTGGCCGGCACCGGTTTGCCCGAGGCCATCAGCTCGTCGACATAGCCCTTGAGTTCCTTGAGGGTGAAGCCGGAGAACACCTGCGCCACCCAGGGGTAGCAGACCATGTCGTCGACTTCACAGAGGCGGTAGTAGTAGCTGAACAGGCTTTCCTTGTGCTCGGCGGTGTCCTTGAACGGCATCAGCTTCAGGGAGGGGTCGAGGGTCTCGCGGGTGATCAGGCCCTTGTTCTCCATGAACGGCAGCAGCGACTCTTCCAGGTCGTAGCGGTAACTGGTGTTGTCCATGTCGAACACCGCGTAGTTACCCTTGTTGGCGTTGGCCGCGATCATCGCGTCCAGTTGCTTGGCCTGTTCCGCGGGCCAGTGCTTCAAGTCGGTGGCGAGAACCTGGCCGGCAAGGCCCAGGCAGAGTGCGGCAACCAGAAATTTCGGAGTGAGTTTCATCGGCGTTTTCTCCCTGATTTAAAGAGATCGACGCTAACAAATCGCTGTGACAATCCTCGCCTGTGGGCGACCGCCCGCGTCCTGATTCCGCCACCGGCATGTGCCTGAGCGTCAGCGGCTTATTCCAAAAACGACAGTCTCAATGCGTTTTTGATATTAATTCATTAGATATCAAGCTGTTAGGCTTGCCGGTTCGCAATCGCAGCCACAAGCGATTGGCACAAGTCTTATGGAGCCTCAATGAACCTGCCGCTGATCCTCAATCTGCTGGTGTTCCTCGCCTTGCTGCTGGGCCTGGCACAAACCCGTCACACCACCTGGAGCCTGGCCAAGAAGGTCCTGCTGGCGCTGGTGCTGGGCGTGGTCTTCGGTGTTGCCCTGCACAGCCTCTACGGTGCCGGCAACCCCATCCTGAAAACCTCCATCGGCTGGTTCGACCTGGTGGGCAACGGTTACGTGCAGCTGCTGCAGATGATCGTGATCCCGCTGGTGTTCGCCTCGATCCTCAGCGCCGTGGCGCGCCTGCACAACGCCTCGTCCCTGGGCAAAATCAGCTTCCTGACCATCGGCACCCTGCTGTTCACCACCGCCATCGCCGCGGTGATCGGCATCGCCCTGACCAACCTGTTCGGCCTGACCGCCGAAGGGCTGGTGGCCGGTACCCAGGAAATGGCTCGCCTGCAGGTGATCCAGAGCGATTACGCGGGCAAGGTCGCCGACCTGAATATCCCGCAGTTGCTGCTGTCCTTCATTCCGCAGAACCCCTTCGCCGACCTGGCCCGGGCCAAGCCGACCTCGATCATCAGCGTGGTGATCTTCGCCGCCTTCCTCGGTATCGCCGCCCTGCAACTGCTCAAGGACGACGCCGACAAGGGCCAGAAAGTGGTCAACGCCATCGACACCCTGCAAGCCTGGGTCACCCGCCTGGTGCGCCTGGTGATGAAGCTGACCCCTTACGGCGTGCTGGCGCTGATGACCAAGGTGGTCGCCAGTTCCAACCTGCAGGACATCATCAAGCTCGGCAGTTTCGTGGTGGTGTCCTACATCGGCCTGGGCCTGATGTTCGTGGTTCACGGCCTGCTGGTGTCGCTGGCCGGGATCAACCCGCTGCGCTTCTTCCGCAAGGTCTGGCCGGTGCTGACCTTTGCCTTCACCAGTCGCTCCAGCGCCGCGACCATCCCGCTGAGCATCGAGGCGCAGACCAGCCGCCTGGGCATTCCACAGTCCATCGCCAGCTTCGCCGCCTCGTTCGGCGCGACCATCGGGCAGAACGGCTGCGCCGGCCTGTACCCGGCGATGCTGGCGGTGATGGTGGCCCCGACCGTCGGCATCAACCCGCTGGACCCGCTGTGGATCGCGACCCTGGTGGCGATAGTGACCTTGAGTTCGGCCGGTGTGGCCGGGGTAGGCGGTGGCGCGACCTTCGCCGCGCTGATCGTGCTGCCGGCCATGGGCTTGCCGGTGTCCCTGGTGGCGCTGCTGATTTCCGTGGAGCCGCTGATCGACATGGGCCGTACCGCACTGAACGTCAGCGGTTCGATGACCGCCGGGGCGATCACCAGCCAGATCATGCAGCAGACCGATAAAGAAAAGCTCGATGCCGATGAGCATGCGGAGCTGGCGCAGGCCTGATCTTCCAGCCCCGTTCCGGGTTCACGCCCGGAACGGGATCACGACCTGTAGCCGCTGCCGAGCTCGCGAGGCTGCGATCGACTGCGAAGCAGTCGTAAAACCAGACAACCTGTTTTTCCTGAAACACCGCGTGCTCAGGTTTTGCGAGGACTTCGTCCTCGATCGCAGCCTCGCAGGCTCGGCAGCGGCTACAGGGCTACGGGGTTAAACCCTTTCCCAGACTTCGAAGCTGTAGGCCGGCTTGTCGCCTTCCGCCGGGTTCGGCATGTCAGACACCAGTTTCCACTGCTGCTGATCGAACTCCGGGAACCACGCATCCCCTTCCGGGCTCAACGCCACGCGCGTCAGGTACAGGCGATCGGCCTGCTCCAGGCCCTGGGCATACAGCTGCGCCCCGCCGATCAGCATCAGCTCGGCGACGCCCTGCTCCAGCGCCCATTCCTCGGCACGCGCCACCGCGGCGTCCAGCGACGGGTACACCTCGGCGCCTTCGAGCCGCAGGTCGGCCTGGCGACTGACCACGATATTCAGCCGCCCCGGCAGCGGACGCCCCAGCGAATCCCAGGTCTTGCGACCCATGATGATCGGCTTGCCCAGGGTGGTGGCCTTGAAGTATTTGAAATCCCCCGGCAAGTGCCAGGGCATGCTGTTGTCGACGCCGATCACGCGGTTTTCACCGAGGGCCGCGATCAGGCTGAGAGGGAGAGATTTTTTCATGCCGGCGAGGATACCAGAGGCTCGGTGCCCCGCAACGTACCCCGATCGGCGCGACAGCGGTTATGCTCACCCCTCATTTGAGCAACGGAATGACGTGTGACAGCACTGACCCCACTGGAAAAACTCTGGCTCACCGAAGCCGTACGCCTGCGTGAAGAACACGCCGGCGCCCTGGAGGACCAGGAAGCCAATCGCCTGGCGCGCACCGCTGGCGGCGATCTGGCGAGCCGCCTCCAATACCGCGCGCTGTGGCTGGCCGAACGCGACGGCCTGGCCGCTGCCCTGCGCCACTGGGTCCAGGGTGCGCGCCTGGCGCTGATGCT
>LNAP01004092.1_pt1 | contig 13686 bp, 12 predicted proteins | sample 602601 | NCBI WGS metagenome assembly LNAP01 (sample SAMN02440304, study PRJNA202911) | soil metagenome | biome: Subtropical and temperate rainforests or woodlands; isolation source: soil samples (1 kg each in a 20% v/v slurry with milli Q water) were... ...
ACTGAAAGAACGGTTAAGCCGCTGTCCTCAATACTTCGGCATACGCCCTGAGTTCGCAGAAAAGAATCTGAGACAGGTTGTCGAGTCGGCTGGCACGTACAAAACGATCACGGCGGTTACGGTGAACAATCGGCTACGTAAACTCTCTGCCTTTCTTAACTGGTGCAAGGGCAACGGGTACATAACGGAGAATCCACTGGTGGGACTGAAAGTAATGACTGGAGCGGCCAAGGAAGCACGCCTGTCCTTCGACCAACACGACCTGACTATCCTCCTCGACCTCAATGTGCTCCAAGCCGAAGCTCGTAAACATCCTTGGCGGTACTGGCTACCGCTCATGGGGCGAGCCACCGGAGCTCGACTGGAAGAGTTATGCCAACTGCGTGTTGACGACTTTATCCAGCAACAGGGTATTCAATGCATCCGTATCGATGACAACAGTGAAGGCCAGAATCTGAAGAACTCCAGTAGCCGACGTGTACTACCCATTCACCCTAATCTGGTCGAACTTGGCCTGCTGCGCCATGTTGAGTCAGTCAGGGCCACTGGGGCAGATCGCCTGTTCCCTGAACTTGACCCCGTACGAGGAAAGCTGGGCCATGCACCATCCAAATGGTTCGGACGTTACAAGGTGAAACGCGGGATCACCGACTCCAAGAAAACATTCCACAGCTTTCGACATACTCTGATCGATGATCTTCGGGACTCCGGAGCCCAGGACTCTCTAATCAAGCGAATAGCAGGACACGAGGACGGTGCCGTGACGTTCAGCATCTACGGCAGTCGCAGCCCATTGAAGGCAATGGTGGACGCACTGCGACACATTGAGCTGTTACCCGGCGAATAAAAAAGGGGTGCCTCTCAAAGCTGTATCCATCGAGAAGGCCCCCCAAATAATTAAATCAAACTAAAAGCAAACAACTAACACCACAGCACACCACCAACAAAACAGCGCCAATAACGATTTAATCAAATCATTATTCAATACAAACAAACAAGCCCCCAACAATATTCTTACACCCCCAAATTAAAAATTTAGATTCTGTTTAGAATCACCGGAATCAGTAGTAAGATCAGCTCAACAAAAACGAAATCCCCGCTGACACCGACGATCCCCGTCATTATCAGCTAGGATTAATTCAACCATAAAAAGGTACATTAGTAATGCCCACTAAATCTATTTACACCGCCATTGCGGCACCAGGCGCTGGGAAGACCCAAGCCGTAATCAACAAGATTCCAGGTTATATTAAACACGGATGCAAAATTGTAATGGCACTTCCTACATTAAAATTAAATAATGATATTGTTAGCTCCATGAACACAGCGAAGCTAACCCCTAGGATCATCAACAGTGAGCAGGACGAAGTTAAGCACAATCAAACATCAGTAACCAAAGTGCTGACCGAAGCTCTAACAAATGGAAATGACTCTTTGATTATCATCACGCATGATTCACTGAGACGCGTAGATCCCAACCTTCTTAAACCCTACATTTTGATCATTGACGAAGTTCCGTCGGTCATTGATATCAATCACTTTACCGTAAAGGCTTGGGATGCAATAACAATTTTCGCTGCAACTGATGTATTTAACAACCAACTGAAAATCAAGGACAGGCAGCTTGCGGCAATCAAGGAACAGGTTAAGACTTACAAAGAATCTTTGACAAATAATGGATATGCGTCCACATTATCCGGATTGGAACATAAAATTTATGACGCTATTCTGACCGGTAATATCGTTCATTTTGATGTGGAAGATGGTGGAAAGATAACTTTCCACATCATTGTTGAACGGTCTATCTTCCCCCAAATTGACCGAGCTCGGCGAACACACATTTTGGCAGCAAATATCGACGGAGGTATCTTCGACCTTTTTGCTAAGAAATTAGGGTACCACTACAAAAAATCGGAGTTTACTCCTGAGTCACCCGGTTACATGTGCGATACTTATATTTACCCGATGCTGAATGGTCACTGGTCAAAACGTAAAGTATTAGGAAATGAACAAGGCGACCAAAGTCATATCCACACCGGAACAAATGATCAGATTATTGATAAAATTTTCGAAACCGCACTACAACACACTCCTAGCAGCAAACTGTTGATCGTACAAAATAAATGGGGGAAATTTAGCGAGCGTTATGCCCCGTCAAATTTGAAGGCAATGAAAAAAATTGATTTTCTTCAACTGGACTGCCGTGGCCTCAACTGCTATCAAGACAGTAATGCCGCACTTTTGTTATTTGGCGGAAATCCAAGCCCCAATGACAAGAGAAGCTTTAAAATGATCAGTGACAAGCACAATATCAGCGTAGCGAGCCTTAATGATGCGTGGATCGTACAAAATAAATACGAGGCTAGTTTACAAGCTTTAACTCGAACTGCAATTCGGACTCGAGGCAATACGAGTTCCGTTTATTTTTACGTGCAAGATATGGCAGTCGCAAATTATCTAAAATCAACCTATATGACAAATGCAATCATTGACGATTGCCTTGCTTTAACCATCGAAAAACCAGATGGCAGGTCTAAAGTCTCACCCGACGAAAAAGCTAAAGCTGTAAACTTTATCAAACAAGCTTTATACAAAGGCACCAAACAAGCCGATATCAATAACGCCTTGGTGGAGCTTTGGAGCGTAGCAAAGAGAACTGCCCGAACATGGACAAAGAATGTCCGCGAAAGCTTACCAGCCGAGCCTGTCGAAGGTCTTGAACGGTTCTTCGTATAATACTGATTCCGCCCTGTGAAAGCTGGGCGGCTAGTCTGCATAAAACGGCCGCAACCCTAAGAATATATCTTAGAGATATAGCCGCTTATAAAACCTTCAAAGCCTTTAAGCTTCTAAAAGTCTAAAAGCTTTAAGTTTTTCTAGAGCTCTATTAGCCATAACAATCGAAGACCAAATTAGAAGGCACGAAGTGCGTTCTCCGTGCGAAGCGCGGCTATCCAAACCCATGAACACTATGATAGCTCTAGACTTAGAAACAACTAGAACTGGATAGTCTCAGCCTTCGGCTTCGAACCTTAAATATTATCAATGACACTAGCCGCTATTAAATTATTTAAAAGTCAAAGATATTCATCAGTTCATGTTTATTCTCTGAGCCCGTACCGGGCACACTCGCGAGCTCGTGTAATCAAACCTAATGGAACATAACCCTAGAGATTCTATATGATGGCTTGAAAGCATAGACCTTTAATAAGCACATCCGTTTCCATCGCCCCTGGCGCTACATCGGGTATGAATCAGAAGTTCCGCATCAAACACTATGCAGCTTGAGTAAAATTACAACCAGCATAAAATAACAGGAAATATTAATGTAAAATGGTTTCTTGTTATTTTTAATGTCACGACATTCGCTGACCACAGCCTATGAACCTAAGGACAAGTAACAGAACCGTCATACCAATGCGCCAAAACACGCCATTTAGAGGCACTTCTTTAAACAACAGTATGATAGAGCGACCAGACCACATAGCACTGGCCTAATGTGCCTTTTTATATTTCGAGCTGAGTCATTCCATCCTATGACCTAATAAATTGGGGGCATCCTAGAGGACGCAATACAACAGACCAAATAACCTTCAGAAATAAATTCGCATGAAAAGCCCCTGAAAACGGGGCTTATACCATTAATTTTATCCCACCTTCAAACTTAACCAAACTTATAAAGAATGAGAAGCGACGATATCAAGGCACTGTTGAAGCACCTCGAACCTCAGAACGGTTTAGGCCTGCATAAGTGCGCTCGATCTGCGTCGGTCGACTGCGACACCCACACCCAAAGTACAGGAATTAAAATCCAAGGGGTTCGTCCAATCAGCCACAGCATCTGGCCTAGGAGTCAGTCTAAGCAACGTCAAAAGGTTGTGTAACAAGGCTGGATAAAACCTAATCCAGCCTACCTTCCCGACCTAAAATTTGATATCCCCCAATTTTAGGGGTTGAAGCCCTATTTGGATCCCCGTGGCCTGATTGGAACTAGGCTCTAAGTTAGAAGCTTAAAAAAGCGCCATCATTTAGCCATAGTTCAGATATTTCCTTTAGACTCGTTTTTTTTGGATACCGTGAGAATATGGAAGTGGGCCAATCATTCGTGAAAAAGAGTTGGAATTGCTATGCACGTCCGTTGCTTCTGGGGCTTTGCCTCATGCAGACGGCGCTCTATACGCATGCTTCGCAGGATCTAATCGAAAACAAGAGTATGGCCGAAAACGGCGATACCTCTGCCCAAACGCTGTTCCATTCCAAAGAAAGTGCCGAGGCGGAAGCTAAGGCAAAGGCCGCAGAATATGCCAAGGCTCGGATGGTAGAAGATGCTAGAACTATCAAACAGATAAAATCGATAGAAAATGCCAATGATCTGAAGTATTCAGGGGGGCTATCAGAAGCACTACAAAACAACAAAGATAAGGGGTTAGACTGGTTCAAGAACAAGCTGTTCAAGCTAGACAAAGCCTCTGTCATCACCATGTGCGATCCAGGCATATGCTACGTTGTTGCATTTAGTGGGTTATCGGGTCTTGGAATAACCTCAGAAAATGGAGACTTCAACGGTCGACAGCTGCAAGGGCAGCTTGTACGTGTTATTGGCACGGACCGGTTCGGAAATATTGTGGTAACTCGATTAACCACAAATGATAAACCCTCGCAAAACTCACGCCCAGCGAAACATGTGGAGGAAGTGCGACAAGTACCTATAGCTATAGACAAACCTGAACGTCAGCCTATAGATAAACCTGAGCGCCAGCAGGAACCTGCCGATCATGGTGGTGAAGAAGTTACGGGCACTTTCCAAGATCTGATTCTTGCTCGGGCATCAGAAGGCTGGGCTCGCCCACCGTCAGCAAAGAAAGGCATGAAGGTCGTACTACAGATCAATATGTTACCGGATGGCTCAATGAAGTCAGTCAGTGTAGCCAGGTCCAGTGGAGATACTCCATACGATAACTCGGCGGTGGCTGCTGTCAAAAACGTCGGTCGATTGCCAGAAATGCAGGGGCTTAGGCCTAGTGATTTCCAACAGTACAGTTCATTCAGGATGACGGTAACGCCTGATGATCTAGCCTTGTAATCAATGGGGCCCAACATGCACGTGAGATGCGTTGAGGATGCGTGATATGCGCGTCTTCGATGCTGGGGTCACCATAGCCAAATATCCACTGCCCAGCCCCCAGCGTCATTCCGCAGTGGGCTTGGACTATTAAATCTGCTTGCTCGATCCCGGCAGCCCACATTCGATCACAACCCATTCAAGGATGACCACCATGCCAGACAACATAGATGCCGACATCGCCACAGCGGACGTACTGACCTTGCTACTGCACAACCAGCACGCACTAGCCGCAGCAATTGAAGAAGTCGCCTTGTGGGCAAGGTCAATTGGTTCGCCCGAAGCACATAACAACGCCATCACGGCGCTGGATACACTCGACACAAATGCCTCGGCCATCACCGCTGGTGATTCTCAAGTTGAGGCAATAACCGCTATCAAAGACGCCTAGGATCAAGGAAAGAGCCACTGTGGTGTTCAAATAGAGCTCCCGTCTTCCTCACCTCCAAGCCCTGATTAAGCTGGGGTAATATGATCACCAGGAAGCCAGGAGTAATTTATGGATAGCAAGCAGGCGATAGAACTTGGCGCTAAGGTCATAGCAATACAGACATTAATGATCGCGTTTGCCACCGATGGCCGGACCTCTACTCAACCTGCCGAATACCGAGAGCTCTATGCGGAGGTGACGATTGATCTGGAAGAAGCGAAATATGCGAATCCCAACCCGCACAAATCTCTCGAAGTCTTCATGGCATTTTGCAAGCTCCAGGTAATGAGCACCTATGCTAGTCGGCGTGTCTACGTGCAGGAACTCTATGCAGATGTCTTGCTCGACCTAAAACGGATACAACGACACGCGCCATCATCTAGGAATTGGGCCAAAGCAAATGAAGCGTTGGCCAACGAACTGACGCCAATCCGTGTGCAATGGCTAAAGGCGAAGAACTTCATCTACTCAGCAACGCCTGACTTCGAAAACTCCATAAAGGAGTCAATCAGCTCCGTTGAATCAAGCCTCATGGTGCTTCTGAATGAGCCGAACGGAACGCTCGGCAAGATCATCAGACAAGCAAAGCTTGACGCTGATATTGAACGCTTGATTACCCAAGCCTATGGCTATGCGAGTAACAAAGATTTCGTTAGGCACGGTGGCACAATCGAGTCAAGGCTTTCAAAGGCAGAAGCAGAGTTTTTCCTTGAGTTCGCAGCAACATCCATCGTCTACATCACGAATCGGCTAAAAAAGGGGTGACACGGGGGGGACCGACTACGTGCTCTCAGAAAGGGCTAAAGGGGCTAAATCGATCCACCTTATTGGTATCGTCGGATCAAAAAATCGCCGCGCATATTTTTTGCGTCCCGAGGTTTTCGGGCTGCGAAATTTAAATACAACATCTACGTACAATGCAGAAACGAAAAAACAAAGTGTCCACGTACCTATGCAAGTAGAGCATCATTAAACGACCATTAAACGATACCTTCCTGATGAGCGGTATGCGGTATCATTAATATAGCCATTTAGCTTTGTCGATACCCTGATAAACTGATACTACCTTAGGTGATACCAGTGGAGCCGCCTGCCATGTCCCGCACATTTCTGTACTGCCGAGTCAGCACCTCAACCCAGTTCACTGAGAATCAAGTGCAAGAAGTTAAAGCTGCTGGTTTCGATGTGCAGGCGAGCCGGGTGGTCGAGGAAACCATCTCAGGCAGCATCCCCGCCAGTGAGCGTAAAGGCTTCCAGACTCTGCTAGGCAAGATGGAGTCGAGTGACGTGCTGATCGTGACAAAGCTGGACCGCCTAGGCCGTAACGCGATGGATGTACGCCAGACGGTTGAGCACTTGGCATCTGCTGGCATCCGTGTTCACTGTCTCGCCCTTGGTGGCGTGGACCTTACCAGTCCGCCTGGGAAGATGACCATGCAGGTGCTTGGCGCGGTCGCAGAATTCGAGCGTGACTTGCTGATCGAACGTACTCAGCAGGGCTTGATTCGTGCCAAGGCGGAAGGGAAGAAACTGGGCCGTCCAGCAGCAACGGACACTACAGCGGCGGTGCAAAGACTCAAGGCGAGAGATATGACGCAGGCGGAGGTAGCGGCCGACCTCAACATCGGTATTGCCACCGTCAAACGACACTGGAACAAGGCTTAGCCCACTCAGTAAGCCTCGCCAAGTGTGGGGCTTTTCTATGGCCTGCGATATTTTGAATTCGTAGCCGCTGACAGCGATGTGGCACGAGATTGGCTCTTAACCTCGACCCACCCTGTGCGGAAAACCCGCCGATCTGCCAGATACCCCATTGATATTTCCGCCACAGACTCGGGGGGCGCGACATTTCCCAGGGACGAGTGCCGGCTTAAAAAGTTTAAGGGGTGCTGGATCCGGAAAGTTACTGACCGACAGAGAACGGCCATTTGTCGCCATTCGTAAAGGACAGCAATCGGCTAGAAGCGCACCTTGTTTGAGTTTCCTAAATTGACGCCTTCGCGCCCTTCTACGCACAAAATCAACCGACCGTCTCGCCATGGAAGCCCACCTGCGTGGTAGAGTAGTCTTTGACCGATTAGATGGGCTAGTCATTTAGAAGGACCTATTATGGACAACAATCTACAAAACAATATCGAAGATGCATTTAACTCGATGCTTCGTACTGATTACATACCTCTTCGAGACACCGCCAAGCTTCAACGACTAGCCCGTTACTATGTTGATTATTTTGGATATCTCCGGCAGATAGTTGGCGAGTCGGATCAACTTATTGTAGGTCGACGCGGCACAGGAAAAACCACTCTATTATATCGAGCATTGATTGAGTGCGTTCACTCATGGAACCCTCAGATAGAAACGAAAGCAAATAAAAGAACTCTCGCGGTCTATTTAGATCTTAGCAAGTGCCAGACCTTGTCCGACACGAGTGCAAGCAATTTCAACGAGTTCGAACATGTTTTTGTTTCCGAATTGGTTGACTCTATTAAAGACGAGCTTGTGCGAAACTGGCCTGATCTCGGAACAGATCCAAACTTATTTCAGAAAATTTTTGCTCGAGAGGAAGTTAGGCGCAATTCCGACTCATCGACTGCATTAGGGAAGTTGTCTTCGATTGTACTATCCGGAGTACCTAGGAGCGAAGAAGAAGTCGGCCCACGCAAATATAGGAGCAAAGACACCGCTAGTAACTCTGCGAGCCAAAAATTTGGATTAGGCGCTGACTCAAAAGGCATCAACCTCGCCTCAGAATTTAGCGAACTGGACTCGGCAAGCCATGAAGATGAAATAGAGTCTTCACGAGTTGTTAAGAGCCGTCTCGCTATAACCGATATTCTTAGGGTACTCGGTGAACTGAGAGATGCGTGTGAGATGAGTCATATAGTCATCTTAGTAGATGAGTTCTCCTCAGTAACTCAAGATCTGCAACGAAGATTTTGCACGCTTCTAAGAAAAATCTTAGGCAACCATTCCGGGGTTTATCTGAAGGTATGTGCGATAACGGATAATTACAGCCTTGGCAGTTCCATTATACTTCAACGGGATATTTTTCAATTGTCACTTGACTTAGACGCTTATGTCGAACGCAGTGACAACTTGGGCAGTGCCATGGATGGCCTCCGCGAACTCACAAATACTTTGGTGACTGAACGGCTGCGAGAATATACTAACCGGCCAATAAATGACATGTTCGAAGATCCGAGCAAAGCATGGTTGGAGCTAAGTAGATCGGCAATGGGCGTACCCCGAACCGTCGGAATCGCGCTAAAGCAAGCCTTCTATCGCTGCCTTCAGTCTGGTCGCTCTAAAATTCGCCAAAGCGATATCGAATACGGAATAAAATATGCAACAAAGGCTTATCTTGACCAATTTCTAGGTGCCGCTGGAATAGCGATCCCAAGTTACTGCGAAGATATTTGGGGAGCACTGACTGATCGAGCGATCGAGGAAAAATCGAAAGTCGACTCAACGGCATCTCACTTCATGATCCTCCCGCGCAATGAAGAAAAACTCCGTTATCTGAACATGTTTTTTTTGGTGCATTTAATAACGAAGGGGCGCACCACAAAAAAAGAGAAGCTATCTAGAAGCCTGTATTCATTTGACTACGGAGTATGCCTAGAAAACAATCTCGACTACGGGACAGATAAAAATACGATTCGCCAACAGCGTTTTGCGTATGATGATTCACTTAATGAATTTGATAAATACTTTCTCAAAACCACCGAAAAACAATTTCAGTGCACTAGCTGCTCCAGCCTTTATAAAGAATCCGACCTATATGTAGCTGGCCAACTATTAACATTTTGCCCAAAGGAGCGAGCAGACCTTCGGGAAGTAGTTACTGAGGACATGTATAGAGCCGACTATACAGAAGAAGAAATAAAAATTATTGGTGCAATCCGTTCCTCTCAAGAGGAAGACAAACTACTGGCTAGACAGATTGCGGACGACGTAGGCTGTTACGTTCAAAAAGTGGCAAAGTTTGGTGAGAAGCTCGAGCGTGAGCACGTTATAGAGAGAAAGCTGCATGTAGATGTTGGTAGAAAAATATATTTCAAGAAAGATGACAGCTAACTTATTGTGTGACCCACTAGCACGCTGACGAACTCAGGGTATCGAATAGGTTATTGCCAGAGGAAAGCAATCTTCCTCTGGCAATAGAAAGCAATGAAGGCTTCTGTCAGCCAGTCTGTCTTTTGGCAACGACAGCTGTGGGTCGTTTACTGGCGGTCATAACCAGGACAGCGTGCTAGTCAACTCTGATGCAAAGACCTGTTCAAGTCGCACGCAAACAATTGGGTAAATATGGGCAATTACCCGCCCAAGCCCAGCCAGCGGCGGGATGAACTAGTATTCCCGCACCATCGCTCAAGGACGATAGCAATGCCAGACAACACAGATGCCGACATCGCCACAGCGGACGCACTCACGTTGCTACTGCACAACCAGCACGGTCTAGCAGCAATAGAGGAATTTACTAAGTGGCTCTCAGAGAATGGTGTGGGGGACGTTGCCGCTAATGCGATGGCAGCCATGGAAACGCTGGATAAAAACGCTCAAGGCATCACGGATGCGATTCTGCGACTGAGGCAATCGTGAGTTAAACGCTGAGTTCAGCAATTATCCTGACGCTCGCCGTTGACCATCAAAATGACATCATGCTAAACCTACTGTCCACCGAAGCCTGGATGCTCATCGTGACTTTGTTAAGAACCCTCTACCTTTTCCCATTGATTTTGACGGGCTGTATTTCTATCCCTGATGCCGAATCTACCAAAGTATCCGGCGCCACTAATTTAGTCGTGGATCAGACACCTATCTGCATCACGACCCCCGAAGATCCGTCATTTCAGCAACATGTCTACGCCGGAGCCGGAAAGTTAATTGCAGAAAAGGTGCGATTAGGAGTCGAAAAGTCTGGCCGCAGTGCGTTTGTTATTGATGACCCGGCGAAGGCACAAGTCGCAGGCTGCCAATTCATATTAGACTCGCAAATCATTGAATATGAGGATCGAGCCACGGGTTGGTCGGGGATTCCAGACCGTATATCACTTCGTCTCAACCTCTTTCCTCTTACTGATCCCGCATCGCAGCGTTCATTTACCTATGTCGCTAAGTCATCAGCGATGGGCAGTGCATTTTTTGAGTGGGGTAATGCCAATCCAACATCCCTTCTGCAACAACAATTCACCAATGATGTATCCACGTTAATCTCGGAATAAATGCAATGTCAGATGATGCAGGGGACTTGAACAAAGCTCGGGGCTTTTTGCTTACATATTCAGTGGTTGTCTTGGCGCTCTGGTTCTTCGGTGCCGAACTTTCAGCCTTCAAGCTTATGGGAACCGAAATTCAACTTAAGCATCGGACCGAGAGTGCCTGGCTTGTACTTGCTTGCTTAAATATCTACTTCTCGCTCCGATTCTTTCAACACATTCCGAGCGGGGGGTTTCGCTTCGATAAGCCAATGCACGACCTCTACGACCTTTCCCTGACTAGGCTTGCCACGTGGACAAACCATTTCAAACTGCGGAGGATGGTCCGTAGCATCCAATCAGAAAAGCATCTGAATGAGAAGGTCAAGTTTATACGCGGAAGTGCTCACATGACCTGGAATGACAGACTACAGGACGATCACCGCAATAGCCCTGAAGACAAGCGGGAGCTGCATCATTACAACAGGGTAGAGCGAACAGAGATGAAGGTATCTGGTTACTACGAGTTCACCAGCGATGGTAAATGGAACCGCTTCGGTGATTTTGTTCGTTTAGACGTGTATACCCCCAACTGGCTCTTAGCATGGATTGTAAAATCATATGTGACTGTAAAGGGGGCCCTACTTACCCCTTGGTTCACGAACAACATATTTCCACTCATGGTGGGGTTGGTTAGCACCGGGATCGCCTGCTGGAAATGGTGGCAGGTAAATTTTCCAGCAGTGGCCGCTTAGCGATTCGTTACGATCATCACTCTCCCTGTGAGTGGTCACCGTAGGCATATCCCATCAGCGCCACTTCCTGATCGCTCTCACGCTAGTACATGTCGCTTAACGTCCATTACAAACGCTCGTGTTCCAGCTTCAAGGCTGCCAGCTCCTTGGAGCTATCGCGCCACATGCAGATCATCCCGGCAAGATCCTTGTGGGCTTGCCGAAGGTCGCGTTGCGTGACCTCCAGCTCAGAGCACAGTAGGTCACACTGTTGCTTGAGCATTTCCTCGCGAGAGGGCAGGCCCAGTTCGAACCCCGTTGTCATCGATTAAATCGTCTTCCATCTGTACGCACTGAATACTGTATGCCTGCACAGTTCAGACTGAAAAATGTATGCTCAAGTGAGAGAGGACAGGTGTTGAGAAATGGGCCAAAAAGGCCCTAGGTGCATGCCCCTTGGGCCAACTGCTACCATCGGCCATTGCTCATGAGGTTACCGGCTATGCACGATATTGATCCGACCGATTTTAACAAGGCACGCGGATTTCTGATCGGATACTCCGGTATCGTTCTGGCCCTGTGGTTCTTCGGGGCGAAGCTGGAAAAGGTTCAGCTTATGGCAACGGAGATTCAGTTTGGGGCGAATGTTGGCAAGGCGTGGCTCGTACTCTGCCTGGTTAACGTCAACCTCTGGTGGCGGTACTATCAGCGACTACCAGCCAAAGCGCTCCTGTTCGATGACGCTATGCAGGACCTTTACGATACCAGCCTCAAATGGGTGGCAATCCGTGCCCACACGCGGACGATGAAGAAGAAATTACAGGAAATGTTCGATACAGACCCCAATGGGTCGGACGCTGTTGAGTTCTTTCGTGGTCGAGCCTTACTGACCTGCCATCACAAAATCGAAGAAGCGAATCGGACCCACCCAGAAGGGGCAGACATTCGTTATGTAAGCAGAGAGTTTCGCACCGAGGTGCGTCTTTCGTTTGATTACCGTGTTCGAACGAAGGGAGAGTGACACCCCTTTTGGCAGGAGGGTTCATTGTGCACCTACAATCCTCAAGCGATGATCACTTGGCCGATCAAAGCATTCGTCATCGTGCGAGGAACATTTTTTACGCCATGGATCACAGACTACGCAATCCCGCTCATCTGGGGTGCAACAAGCACGCTAGCCGCACCATGGATGTTCCTACACATTAACCAATACCTCTAGCAGTGAATCACCGGATCATCACCCAATCGTGTTGAGGATGAACTCCCAGCGCCGCTGCACTAGTTTTTCTGAGGAGTAGCCTTGACGACCCAATGGCGACTTGACCAACTACGCGATGGCGTGAAGATCAAACACCCCAGCAATGCCAAAGAGCTTGTTTCACTTATCAATTCTCTGGGTCGATCCCGCGAAATCTTTGACTACCACAAGTGCCTCGCGCGTGACGCGTTCGAGGCTTTCAACGCAAAGAATGACCCAGACGGACTAAGTTTCGCCAAGCACATCTTTGGCGTCGTGGATAATGAAGGCGTACTGTGGAATGCAGGAATTACCAGCGAAGCAAATCTCATCGCTTGCATAAATATCACACGAAGCGCGTTCGATAGTTTTGGGCAACTCGTGAATCAGCTTGTGGTGCCGAAGCCGTGCAAGGGCAATCCGTATGTGCATGATGTTGTCCAAGCGCTGTCACCAGGCGAGCTGAAAGACGAGCTTATCGCTGCGATATCGTCCGAATGGTTTGCGTACATTCAAGCCTTCTTGAACATCGTAAAGCATAGGCAGCTCGTAACGCACAACCCATCGTTCTCGTTTATAGATGAAAACCGGGGCGGTAAGGTCGAAGGCTTCGATTACAAGGGCAAACCCTATGCCGCATGCTGGGTCAGGGAAGCTCTAGAGGGCACTGTGGAACTTCAGAACTCGCTAGTAGCCTGCGGACGAGCACTTAACCGTGCCTATCTGTGATCAGCTGAATCGAGCTTGGGCGAAGAAATGAAAGACGCTAGTATGCTGTAGGGCAATACCATTCCGGTATGCCTAAACGCTGTCACACTTCGAGATTTTTTACTGAGAAATCCTTGTAAATCAAGGATTTAGAGATAGGAGGCAACCCCACCAGCCACACCCCGGCACACAATGTTCCCGCTGTGGCTGCTTCCTTCCGGATCTGACCAGGTTCACGGGTAATCGTTGCGGGGGGA
>LNAP01008857.1_pt1 | contig 13686 bp, 15 predicted proteins | sample 602601 | NCBI WGS metagenome assembly LNAP01 (sample SAMN02440304, study PRJNA202911) | soil metagenome | biome: Subtropical and temperate rainforests or woodlands; isolation source: soil samples (1 kg each in a 20% v/v slurry with milli Q water) were... ...
GGCCCCGGCATTCTCGACTGACCCGAACCGAAGCCGCTCCGACATTTATGTCCGAGCGGCTTTCTTTTTAGCCTTGGTGCGTTTGCTACCTAAGACCGCTGAAGTCCACCGGCCGGGCGCGGTTCGCCCGGCCGCCCGGCGCGTTCTACATGTTCTTCGGCGTCGACGGCGAACACGATATGCGTGCGCTGGCACTCAAGCTGGTTGACGAGGCCGGCATCGGGCTGGCGCCGGGCACCGCTTTCGGGCCGGGCGGCGAGAACTACATCCGCATGTGCTTCGCCCGTGGCGAGACGCAGATGATGGAAGCCACCAATCGCCTCGTGCGCTGGCTGACGCGTTGAGCGGCCTGCGGCGCCCGCTCGCCTTGCGGCGGGGCGGGCGGCGTCGCACAGTGCTACCATGCGCGATCTGAACAGTGATTCCGAACGGGCGGTGCCGAACACGGTCTCCCAGGCCCGGTTGCTGTCGGTGCTGGACACAGCGGCCGACGGCATCATCGTCATCGACGATGCCGGCCTCATCCTTGTCTTCAACAAGGCGTGCGAGGCCATGTTCGGCTTTCCGGCCGTCGAGGTGGCGGGCCGCAACGTCAAGATGATCATGCCGACCGAATATGCGGCCGAGCACGACGCCTATCTCGGCAATTACATCCGCACTGGCGAGAAGAAGATCATCGGCATCGGCCGAGAGGTGCGCGGGCGGCACTCCGACGGCACGGTCTTCCCGCTGGAACTGTCGGTGGGCGAGGCAAAGACCCCGATGGGGCGGCAGTTCATCGGCATTCTGCGCGACCTGCGCCCGCGCAAGGAGAGCGAGGCCCGGCTCGCCGAACTGCAGAGCGAACTGGTGCATCTGGCGCGGGTCTCGGCCATCGACGAGATGGGCGCGGCGATCGCGCACGAGCTGAACCAGCCGCTGACCGCCCTGATGCTCTATCTGCAGGCGATCCGCCGGGCGCATGCCAAGGGCGTCGACCTCAACGACATGATGGGCACCATCCTCGACAAGGCGGCGCACGAGGCCGAGCGCGCCGGGCACATCATCCAGCGTATGCGGCAATTCGTGGAGAAGCGCGAACCCGAGCGCCATATACGCCAGATCGACCCGCTGATCGACGACGCCATCGACCTTACGCTGCTCGGCCAGCACCACCGCATCCGCATCGACCGTGAGATCGAGCCGGACCTGCCGCCGGTCTCTGTCGATCCAGTGCAGATCCAGCAGATCGTGGTCAATCTGGTGCGCAATGCCATCGAGGCGGCGGCGGTGGCGGGTGAGCCGGCGATCCGCGTCGTCACGCGGCGCAAGGGCGACACAGTGGTGCTGGATGTCCACGACAACGGCCCCGGCATCGCGCCGGAGGCGATGGCGAAGCTGTTCCAGGCCTTTGCCAGTTCAAAACGTCGCGGCATGGGTCTCGGGCTTGCGATTTCGCGGACGATCGCCCAGAACCACGGGGGGGATCTGACGGCGGACGCAGGCGGAAACGGAAATGGGGCGTGCTTCTCGCTCGTCCTGCCAATGGCGCCTGCGAAGGCGCCGACTGAGGCCAGGTAGGGGAGTGTGAACATGGCTGGCATGGGCGAAATTTTCGTCGTCGACGACGATCCGGCGGTGCGCGACGCGCTCTCGCTGGTGCTCAGCCTCGAGGGTTACCATGTGCGCGGCTTCTCCGATGGCGCGGCCTTCCTCTCGGTGGCGCGCGGCCATGTGCCGGCCTGCATTGTGCTCGATGTCCACATGCCGGGCCGCTCGGGCCTCGACATCCTGAAAGAGCTGGAAGCCGACCGCTATCCGGCGCCGATCTTCGTCATTTCCGGCCAGGGCGATATTCCGATGGCGGTCGACGCCATACGCCATGGCGCGCTCGACTTCATCGAGAAGCCATTCGATGCCGACACCGTGGTGGAGCGGGTGCGCGACGCGATCGACGCCCATCGGCGTCGCGGCAGCACCGAGCCGAGTGACCTGCTCACCGCGCATTTCCCCGGCCACGACCTGCTGACCCCGCGCGAGCGCGAGGTGCTGGTGCAGATCGCCTCGGGCGCCTCGAACAAGGAAGCCGGGCGCGTGCTGGGCATCAGCCCACGTACCATCGAGGTGCACCGCGCCCGCATCATGGAAAAGTTAGGGGCCAAGAATGCCGCCGACCTGGTGCGCATCGTGCTGAAAGACATGCGGGACTAAGGCTCCGGGAATATCCATCTCCACCCCCTCCCTTCGCATTCCTACGCATTGCCCCGGCACCCGCTGTTGGCCACTTTCGAGGCCAATAATGGGGAGAGACGCCTTTGCGGGTTCATTTGGTGGAAGATGACGAGGGAGTGAGCGATTCGCTCGGCATCATTCTGCGCAATCTCGGTCATGACGTCGTCTCGCACCGCAATGCGGAAAGCCTGTTCGCGGGCGCGCCGCCGGTTGCCGCCGATGTCGTGATCGTCGATCTCAGCCTGCCGGGAATTCCCGGTGGGCAGGTGGTGCGTTGGCTGCAGCAACTCGCCGCGTCGCCGCGCGTGGTGGTGATTACCGGCCAGTCGCAGAGCGCCATCGACCACCAGTTGCGCGGGCTGGCGCCGATCCGGCTGATGCGCAAGCCGCTCGATCTCGACGCCATCACGCGAGCGCTGCCGGCGGATTGACGCGCCTTCCGCAAATACCCTTACGCAGCGCACCTTACGCAGCCGCCCGAACTGTGCAGCGCACATCGGCCCACTACAGTTTGCGCCAGATCAAAACGGCGGAGGGTCGGATGCGGCAGCTTATCGAAGAACGGACCGGCGGCTATTCTTGGCATCCGTCGGCCATCGAAATCCATCCCACGCATCTGCGCGTCGCGCCGCACACCACGCTGCTGCACGAGGGCGACCCTGCCCGGCGCATCATGGAAGTGGTGGATGGCGCGGTGATGCTGACCAAGCTGCTGGCCGATGGCCGCCGGCAGGTGGTGGAACTGCTCGGGCCCGGCGACGTGTTCGGGCTCGCCTTTGAAGAAGCCTATGCCTGCTCGGCCGAAACCCTGACCACCGCCACCATCTCCACTCATGATCGCAGCGCGCTGGAGCGCGACCCGGCGCTCGGTGCCCGGCTGCTGCGGCGCTTCGAGGCTCAGCTCTGCATCATGCATTCCCACGCGCTGGTGCTGGGGCGGATGTCGGCGCTGGAGCGGGTGGCGTTCTTCCTGCTGCGGCTGATGCCGGAGAATATGGTCGGCACGACGCTGCACCTCTCGATGACCCGTCAGGAGATCGCGGATTTCCTCGGCCTGACGCTGGAGACGGTGAGCCGCGCGTTCTCCGAACTGAAGCGTCGCGGGCTGGTCGCCCTGGCTCGTGCCGACGAGGTGCGCATCCAGGATCGCGGCAGCATGCGGCGGCTGGCCGGCGCGGCCTGAGGGCTCGAAGCCGAAGCGCGCCTTCGCATCGTTCGCGCGACCTACGCCTCGAAGCGGCCTGTGGCGTCGCGATCACGGTCGTATCGTCTCGTGAGCGGAAACGGCGGCAACCAGGACTCGCGACGGACGGTCCAGAGTTCGTAGGTCGGCATCAGTTGGTCCGGGGCATCCAGCGATCCGAGGTTCACTTCGATTTCGTCGGCGCTGCGTCCGAAGACGGACGAGCCACAGCGGGGACAGAAAAACCGCCCGGCATAGTCGCGTGTTTCGCCATCGATCGTCACCGCATCCTGAGGGAATATCGCTGACGCGTGAAAGAGCGCGCCATGATGCTTGCGGCAGTCGAGACAGTGACAAAGGCCGACCCGGTAGGGGCGTCCCGATGCCACAATTCGGACGTTGCCGCACAGGCAGCCGCCGGTAAATCGGTCCATGCTGCGTCGCCTCTAAAATCAAGCCGTCGGAATGTTCTCAACGAACAGCACTGTCATTGCAATTGCCCGCGGCGGGCAAGGACGTTTTGCTTTTGTCAGACGGCGGCGGAGTGCCGGGCATTGCCGGCCTGAAGCCGGGCGTCGAGCGCGGCGGCGGCGAGCCGCACGAAGTGGCGGCCAGCGCTGGTCATGGCGATGTGGTGGCCGTCGATGCGGATAAGGCCATCGGCCGCCAGCGAGGCGAGCCGGGGCGAGGCATCCTGAAGCACCTCGTCGTCGAGATCGACCTCGAGGTCGCACATCAGCCGCTCGATCAGCGCGCCGCGCTTGATGTCGTCGCGGGTGAAAGCGACGCCGCGCACGGTGGCGAAAGTGCCAGTCTCGATGGCGCGCTGATAGGACGCCGAATCAGGTGCGTTCTGGGTGAAACCCTGGGGGAAGCGGCTGATCGCCGAGGCGCCGAGCCCAATGAGCGCGTCGGCCTGATCGACGGTGTAACCCTGGAAATTGCGACGCAGCCGGCCGTTCGCCGCGGCAATCGCCATCGGGTCATTGGGTCGGGCGAAATGGTCGAGCCCGATAGGGGCGTAGCCGAGCTCCATCAGGGTGGTGCGCGCGGCTTCCGCCTGCTCAAGCCGTTCCGCCGCGCCGGGAAGGGCGGTCTGGTCGATGAGGCGCTGGTTCGGGCGCACCCATGGCACATGGGCGTAGCCGAACAGAGCCAGACGGTCGGGCGTCAGCAGCGATGCCAGGTGCGCGGTGCGGCGCACGTCGCGCTCGGTCTGGTGCGGCAGGCCGTACATCAGGTCGAGATTGATGGCCGAGATGCCGGCCTCGCGCAGCAGGTTGACCGCGCGCTCCACCGTGCCGAAAGGCTGCACCCGGCCAATGGCGGTCTGCACATGGGCAGAAAAATCCTGCACGCCGAGGCTGGTGCGATCGACCCCGATGGCGGCGAGCGCATCCGCCAGTTCGGTTGAGGTCTCGCGCGGGTCGAGCTCGATGGCATGCTCGGAGAGTTGCTCCAGATCGAACTTTTCCGCGATGCGGGCATAGAGTCGCTTCAGCGCGTCCGGCCCGATCAGGCTCGGCGTGCCGCCGCCCCAGGCGATGTGGGTGACGGTCCGCCCGCCCGCGCGCTCGGCCAGAAGGTCGATCTCACGCTCCAGCCGCACGACATAGGCGCTGACCGGACCGTGGCGCCGCGTCGCCTTGGTGGTGCAGCCGCAATAGAAGCACAGCGACGAGCAGAACGGCACGTGCAGATAGAGCGACAGCGTCGCCGCCTTGGGCAGGCGCTCCAGCCATTTGCCGTGCTGATCCGCCCCGATATCGGCCGTGAAATGCGGCGCGGTAGGATAGGAAGTGTAGCGCGGCACCGCGCGCTCGGCATGGAAAAGCGATGAACTATGCATAGGCATAAATTGACCCGGTCCGGCATTCGTCGCATTGATCCCGCGCAAACTTTCAAGCCGAGTCTCGCCTCGTCGTCATGCCGCTTCCCACGATCTTCAAGCATCCCTCGCTTCAGCCGCGTACCCTGCTCTGGGTCGTCCTCACGCTTGTGATCGCGACCGCGGGTGGCGCGCTGTTCGCCTATGCCGGCATGCCGGCGGGCTGGCTCTCGGGCGCATTGGTGGCAACCGCCGTCATCGCCTTGATGGGCGCGCCGGTTGCCATGGACAGCAATATCCGGATGGCGACCTATGTCGTGCTGGGCACCTCGATGGGCTCGGCGCTGTCGCCGGAGACGCTGACCGGCATCACCACATGGCCGGTGACGATGGTGGTGCTGATCATTTCCGTGCCGGTGATGATGGCCGCCGTGATGCTCTATCTCGAGAAAGTCGCGGGCTGGGATCGGCGCAGCGCGTTCTTTGCCGCTGCGCCTGGCGCACTCTCCGCCGTGCTCGTCATGGCGGAGAATAGCGGGGCCGATACGCGCCGCGTGGTGTTCGGCCAGTCGCTGCGACTGTTCGTGCTGGTGGCGCTGCTGCCGGCGGCGATCGGCGGGCTTGGCCACGAGCCGTCAGGCGTGCTGCCGATCAATCCGGTGGTGCCGGATCTGCTCAGCTTCACGCTGTCGGTCGTGGTCGGCATCGTTGGCGCGTTCCTCGCCGAGCGCTTCCGCTTTCCCGGCGGGGCGATGGTCGGCGCGATGCTGGCGAGCGGGGGCGTGCACGCCTTCGGGCTGATCGAGGGCCGGCTGCCGGACCTGTTCCTGATCGTCGGCTTCGTGGTGCTCGGCGCCAATACCGGCTCGCGCTTCGCCGGGACCAAGCTGGAGACGCTGAAGAGCTTCTTTCTCGATGCGCTGGTCGCGCTATTGATCGCCACCGCCGTGGCGCTGGCCTTCGCCATGCTCGGCTCCTGGCTGTCGGGCGAGCCGCTGCCCAAGGTGCTGGTGGCCTATGTGCCTGGCGCGCTGGAGGCGATGACCATTATGGCCTTCGTGCTGGGTCTCGACCCGGCTTTCGTGGCCGCGCACCACCTGACACGCTTTCTCGGACTGGCGCTGCTGATCCCGCTGGCGGCACGCCTGCTGTTCGGTCCTGCCGCGATTCCCTCTGAAAAGACCCCGATCGACGAGACCGAGCCGAAGGACTGAGCGGCGTTTGGGCTGCGGGCTTTCGGTCTTGCGCGCTCCCTTCCCCCTCCCCAACCCTCCCCCGCAAGCGGGAGAGGGAGCCGGTCGGGTGGGCGGAGCATGTCCCGCACCAATTTCACAGCAGGATTAAGGGCGAGGGCTCCCGTGAGAACCAGCGCACTCCCTCTCCCGCTTGCGGGGGAGGGTGGGGAGGGGGCCTCTGGACTGAACCTTATTCGGCCGCTTCGGCCCGGGCCACAAACGGCAGGCCGAGCCGGGTCCACACATCCACCAGCGCGCTGGCCAGCGCCGCGACCAGCGCGTCGTCATGGAACGGGCCGGGCGTGATGCGCAGCCGCTCGGTGCCGCGCGGCACGGTCGGGTAGTTGATCGGCTGGATGTAGATGCCGTGGTCGGTGAGCAGCATGTCGCTTGCCGCCTTGCAGGCCTCGGCATCGCCGACCATGACCGGCACGATGTGGGTGTCGGTGGAGAGCTGCGGCAGACCGGCGAGATCGAGCGCGCGCTTTACTTTCGCAACCTGGGTCTGCTGGCGGGTGCGCTCAGCGATCGACGCCTTGAGATGGCGCACCGAGGCGGCAGCGGCAGCCGCCACGGCCGGGGGCAGGGCGGTGGTGAAGATGAAGCCGGGGGCGTAGGAGCGCACCGCGTCGATGATCGCCGCACTGCCGGTGATGTAGCCGCCGACCACGCCGAATGCCTTGCCGAGCGTGCCCTCGATGACATCGACGCGGTCCATCACGCCGTCGCGCTCGGCAACGCCGCCGCCGCGCGGGCCATACATGCCGACCGCATGGACCTCGTCGAGATAGGTCATGGCACCGTAGCGTTCGGCCAGATCGCAGATCGCGCGGATCGGCGCGACATCGCCGTCCATCGAATAGATGCTCTCGAACACGATCAGCTTCGGCCGGTCGCCGGCCGCCTGCAGCAATTCCTCGAGATGGGCGATATCGTTGTGGCGGAAGATGACCTTCTCGCGTCCGCCATGGCGAACGCCCTCGATCATCGAATTATGGTTCAGCGCATCGGACAGCACGAGGCAATCCGGGATCAGCCGGGCCAGCGTGGCGATGCCGGTGTCGTTGGAAACATAGCCCGAGGTGAAGACGAGGCCGGCCTGCTTGCCGTGCAGATCGGCGAGCTCGGCTTCCAGCTCGACGATGGCGTGGCTGTTGCCGGAGATGTTGCGGGTGCCGCCGGCGCCGGCGCCGGCCTGGCGCGCGGTGGCGCACATCGCCTCGACCACGGTGTCATGGCAGCCCATGCCGAGATAGTCGTTCGAGCACCAGATGACGATGTCGCGCTCACCCCCAGGCGTGTGCCATGTGGCGCGCGGGAATCGGGCGGTGTCGCGCTCGATCTCGGCAAAGGTGCGGTAACGCTGCTCGTTCTTGAGCGTATCGACAGCGTTCTGGAAAAAGCGTGCGTAGTCCATGAGGCATCCACTCCGGCCGCCTTGGCCGCGAAGGGCCGGGGCGCGTGACGGCACCATGAACTTTGGAGCGGTTCCGATCAACCTGCCAAATCGTCCACGCGGCGATCGGGCGCGCATATCGGAAAAAACCGTGCCTCACGTCTCCGCGAGCATGCGCACCTGCGCCAGCGACAGCGGCAGCGACGCCTTGCCGTCGAAATAGACGAAGCGCAGGCGCCGGCGGCGCGACACCATCTGCGCCGGCATAGCGGAAGCTGCCGCCGCCCAGATGCGGCATTACCGTGCCGACATCGGTGACATCGTCGGTCTCGACGCGCAGCAGGGTGATACGGGTGCCGTCGGTGGCGATGGCGTCGAACGGCACGCGGGCGAGGCGCAGGAAGCTGGTCGGATCACTGGCGGTGCCGAAGCTCTCGACGAAGGCCTGCTCGACCAGATCGAGATCGGGTTCGACATGGAGGTGGTCGTCCTCCTCCAGCGGCGGCTCCGGCAGATGCGGGGTCTGCCACTGCGCGGCGGGCTTGGGCGAGACGCCGTGATTATGGCCGTGGGCGTTCCCATGGCTGTGTCCGTGCGAATGGCTGCCGGCGCCATGGTCGTGATGATGGTCGTGTCCGCGATGCATGGCGGTGTCTCCTCTGCGTGCTTCGAGGCCGGCTTTCGCCGGCACCTCAGCATGACGCACATTGTCTTGGGAACCACGTCATCCTGAGGTGCCCGGGCAAGGCCCGGGCCTCGAAGGAGGCTCGTGACCGCTTCAGAAGCTCACCGGCTTGTCGATCATATGCTTGTGGCTGCCGAGCTTGCCGTGCGCCACCATCGAGCCGAGCGCCTCGACCACCACGCGGGTGGCGAACAGGGCGGTGATATCAGAGGTGTCGTAGGGCGGCGAGACCTCCACCACTTCCAGGCCGCACAGGCCCTCGGCGGCGACCAGGCCGAGGATTTTCAGCGCCTCGCGCGGCAGGAACCCGCCGGGCTCCGGCCAGCCAGTGCCGGGCACGAAGCCGCAATCGATGCTGTCGACGTCGAATGAGATGTAGACCGCGTCGGCGTCCTTCCAGGCCAGTTCGAGCGCGATCTCGGCGGTCTTCTCCAGCCCGATCTTCTCGATGTCGTCGATGGTCAGCACGTTGGTGCCGCGCTTGCGGGCTTCGGCCACGCCATAGCGCGGAACCTGCCAGCCGCCGATGCCGAGCTGGACGAGATTAGTCGGCGAGACGTTCGGCAGATTCGTCGCCCAGTACCAGGGCGTGGTGTGCATGCGCTCGTCCAGATCCTTCTCCTGGCAGTCGATGTGCCGGTCGAAATGGATGATGCCGATGCGCTTGGAGCCACGCACGCACGGAAAGCCGATGGAATGGTCGCCGCCCAGCATCACCGGCAGCGCGCCGGAGGAGAAGACGTGGCTCACGCCCTTGGAAATCTGGTCGAAGCTCTTTTCCAGATTGGCTGGGATGGTGAACACGTCGCCGGCGTCGCACATCGTCATCTGCTCGCGCAGATCGACGCCGCTCTCGTAGTTGTAGGGCGTGTAGAGCGCGGAGATGCGGCGGATGCCCTGCGGCCCGAAGCGTGTGCCGGGGCGGTAGGTGGTGCCAGAGTCGAACGGAATGCCCAGCACGGCGGCGTCATACTTGCCGACGTCGCGGACATTCTCGACATAGGGCGCCTTCATGAAGGTGTTGATGCCGGCAAAATGAGGCAACTCGCCGCGCGCGAAGGTCGGGATCGACTTGTCGGTGATGGAATCGGCGCCGGGCAGGCCCATGTCGAGCGCCCATTGCTGCTCCTTGCGCCAGCCATTCTCCGAGAGCCGTTCCTCGGCTTCCAGCGCCTTCCAGCCCTGCATGCCGCGTATCTCGAAATTGGGATGGTGGCGGCGCGCGCGCGATGGGGCGCCGATCAGGCCCGCAATGCGGGTGGAGCGAAGGGGGAGAGGGCGCATCGGATGTCTCCTGTATGCCGAAAAGCCCGCGACGCTCAGCTCAGGAAGACCCCGGGATGCAAAGCCGGGGCTTCCGCTGCGATCCAAGTCGCGCGAGCCTCCCGGGCTTTTATCCCGCCGTGGACCCGGCGAATGTCTCGCCACCGGGCTGCCCCTCTCGGTCCAGTCGCGCCGCATGCGACGCCGGAACCCTAGGGACATTTGATAGGTAACACCGGATTCCGGCGGACCGGAAGCCTTCATTGTCGGCAGTCGCGCCGAAAATTTCAGCGCGACTGGAGTGTCTTCAGATGATGCCGGTGAGCAGCCCGACGCCGGCAACCGCGACCAGCGCGCCGAGGCCCTGCGTCACGCGGGGTGCGTTCACGCCGATCTTGCCGATGGCGATGCCGACACCGATGCCGACCATGTGCAGCAGCGCGGTCGCCAGCATGAAGCCGGCGGCGTAGGTGGCGCCTGACGCGCCAGCGGGCATTTCTGCGCCATGGGCGAAGCCGTGGAACACGGCGAAGAAGCCGACCATCGCCATATAGGCGCCGAGCGGCCAGTTGTTCCAGCGCAGCGCGACGGCCGAGCCGAGCACGATGACGGAAGCGGCAATCCCGATCTCAACGAAGGGGACGCTGACGCCCATCATGCCGAGCGCGCCACCTAGCGCCATCAGCACGACGAAGCTGGCGGGCACCGCCCACAGAGCGCGGCCACCGAGCGTGGCGGCGAAGATGCCGACCGCGACCATGGCCAGTACATGGTCGATGCCACCGATCGGATGCACGAAGCCATGCGAGAAGCCGTGCGCGTCGCCGACGCCGACATGGGCGAAGGCGAGGGTCGGGGACAAAGCGAGGATGGCGGCAAGCGCGCCACGCGCGACGGTCTTCGACATGGAAACTACCCCTGAATCTGTCTCGTTGGGCTCAGCATAGGACAGGGCCGGGGGGCGTCAATCGGCATTTTGCAGCTGCGAAGACGCTCCCGCCTACGGCTACTTCGTCCCGTAGATGCGGTCGCCGGCGTCGCCGATGCCCGGCACGATGTAGCCGTGGTCGTTGAGCTGGCGGTCGACGGCGGCGCAGTAGACCGGCACATCGGGGTGCGCCTCGTGGAACACGCGCAGGCCCTCCGGCGCGGCGATGAGGCAGACGAACTTGATCGACTGGCAGCCGGCGGCCTTGACCTGCTGGACGGCGGCGGCGGCGGAATTGCCGGTCGCCAGCATCGGGTCCAGCACGAGGGCAGTGCGCTCGAAAATGTCGCGCGGCATCTTCAGATAATACTCGACCGCCGCGAGCGAGACCGGGTCGCGATACAGCCCGATATGGCCGACGCGGGCGGCGGGCAGGATTTCCAGCATGCCTTCCAATATGCCGCCGCCGGCGCGCAGCACGGAAACCAGGCAGAGCTTCTTGCCCGCGACCACCGGCGCCATCATCTTTTCCAGCGGCGTCTCGATCTCGATCATTTCGAGCGGCATGTCGCGCGTCACCTCATAGGCGAGCAGCATGCTGATCTCGCGCAGCAGCAGGCGGAACTCGTTGGCCGCCGTCTTGGTGCGGCGCATGAGGGTGAGCTTGTGCTGGATCAGCGGGTGGTCGACGAGGATGACGGAGGGCGGCAATTCGGGGGTCATATCAAGGAGGCTCGCTTGACGCTGGGGTGGCTCAGCTTCCCACAGGCTAATGAAAAGCGCGAACGGCGATACAAGAAACGGACCAAACTGTCCGATTTTTTCGGTGAGGCTTTCAAACCCCTTGCGGGGAACCGAAAATCACGCTCTCCTGCATTGCTTCCCAAGGCCGGTGACGTGCCGGCGAGAGGCGAGCTGATCAATGTCCGTCAATGCCGGTGCAAACGGTCGTCCCCGTAGTCACATCATCCTGACCTCCCATGGCGCCTCGACCGGCGTCGCGGGCGGTGCGCCCGCGCTGAACTGGGGCGCCCCAACGCCGGCCGAGCGCGGCCCGGTGGTCGCCACCCTCACCGACCCCAAGCACCGCAACGCCATCGGCACCCATGCCGGCGGCTATGCGGTGTATCGCGCGCTCGCCATTGCGGCCGGCGCGCTGCCGGCGGACTTCAAGGCCGATCTCACCGACACCGCGCCGTCCGACAATGTCGGGCCGCACCCGCAATGGGCGGACCCGACCAAGATCGTGTCGTTCGATCCTTACGGCCACATCGTCGGCCAGGTGTTCGCTGCTGAGATCGCGGCCGGGCTCGACGTGCGCCCGAGCATCGCCATCACCCGCGCCCATATCGACATGCCGGAAATCCGCGAGGCGATCAGTGCCGGCCGGCTGAAGATCGACGGCGACATCATCGGCCCCAAGGGCGACGTGCGCGTCACCAAGGCGGCGATCGACCCGGTCTGGTATCTGCCCGGCATCGCCGCGCGCTTCGGCGTGAGCGAGGGCGAGTTGCGCCGAGACCTGTTCGAATATACCGGCGGCATGTTCCCGGAGCTGGTGACGCGCGGCGACCTCAAGGCGTTCCTGCCGCCCATCGGCGGTATGACGCTCTACATGTTCGGCGATGTGGCGAAGATCGGCGACGGCGTCACCCCGCTCGCCTGCCGCGTGCATGACGAGTGCAACGGCTCGGACGTGTTCTCCTCCGACATCTGCACCTGCCGGCCCTATCTCGCCCATGGCATCGAGCTGTGCGTGGAGATGGCGCAGAAGGGCGGCACCGGCCTCGTGGTTTACAATCGCAAGGAAGGCCGGGCACTGGGCGAGGTCACAAAATTCCTCGTCTACAACGCCCGCAAGCGGCAGGAGGGCGGCGACCTGCCGGAGACCTATTTCAAGCGCACCGAATGCGTCGCCGGCGTGCAGGACATGCGGTTCCAGGATCTTCCACTGGCTCGGCATCACCCGCATCGACCGCTTCGCCTCGATGAGCGACATGAAGTTCAACGCGCTGGAGCGGGCGGGCATCGACATCGTCGAGCGCGTGCCGATCCCGGAGGATTTGATCCCGCTAGACGCCCGCGTCGAGATGGAGGCCAAGGTTTCGGCGGGCTATTTCTCAGGCGGCGCCTTCAACAGCGCCTATGACGCCACGCAGGGGCGCGGACTGAAAGAGTAGGGGACTAGGTTTGTCACACCGTCATCCTGAGGTGCCGGCCGTAGGCCGGGCGTTGAGGGATGCTCACCCAGCCCATCCCTCAAAGCTCGCTACGCTCGCACCTTAGGATGGCGTCGTTCTTGATAGTCTCGGTTGAAAGTCGCGTCTGACATGAATCCCCCCGAACTGCTCGCGCTCCGCTCCACCGCCGCCGTGCGCGCCCGTTGCCATACCGTGCTGGACCATGTGGTGGCGGGGCGCTCCCCGCACTTCACCGTGGATGAATCCGCGCTGGATGCTGTCGCGGACTATGTGACCGAGGTGACCCGGCGCGCCTATCCCTTGCTCGACATCCCCTATCACAGCCGCTGGCGGCACTTCGACGTCGGCGGGGTGGACCGCTGGGCCACGCTGGCGCCGCGCTTTGAGGGGCTGGACGAGGCGGCCCGCGCGCGCACCATGATCGATCTCGCGGTGGTGAGCGTGCTGCTCGATGCCGGGGCGGGCGACGCCTGGCGCTTCCATGAGGCCGAGACCGGCGTCAGCGTCGGGCGCTCGGAAGGGTTGGCGGTGGCGAGCTTCCGCATGTTCGAGGCCGGCGGGTTCTCGTCCGATCCCACGCAGCCTTTGCGCGCCGACGCGGCGGCGCTGATCGCGCTCGATGCGGAAACGCTCAGTCAGTTCTTTCAGGTGAGCGTCGACAACCCGCTGGTAGGCGTGCCGGGCCGCGCGGCGTTGCTGAACCGGCTCGGGCAGGCGCTGGCGGCGCGGCCGGATTTGTTCGGGACGGGGCCAGCG
>LNAP01005963.1_pt1 | contig 13681 bp, 16 predicted proteins | sample 602601 | NCBI WGS metagenome assembly LNAP01 (sample SAMN02440304, study PRJNA202911) | soil metagenome | biome: Subtropical and temperate rainforests or woodlands; isolation source: soil samples (1 kg each in a 20% v/v slurry with milli Q water) were... ...
CATCCGGGCGCTGGTCTTGAGCAGCACCCAGGTCAGTATCGCCAGCAGTGCGATGCCCACGCCGAGCCCGCTGAGCAAGGCGTTGCCGTTTCCATCGGCCGACAGCGCCGAGTAGAAAAGCACCGTCTCGAACACCTCACGGTAGACCGCGATGAACGACAGGCCGAACAAGGCCCAGGCCGATCGCTTGGACATGGCTGAGGAGAGCTTTTCCTTGAGGTAGGCCTGCCAGCGGCCTGCCGCGCTCTTCTGATGCATCCACAGGCCCACGCTGAGCAGGACCAGGGCAGCAAAAAGGGACGAGAGCCCTTCGGTCACCTCGCGGCTCGCACCGCTGATGTTTACGAAGTAGGTTGCCACCCCCCAAGTGAGCCCGCCAGCGGCCAAGGCTGCGATCCAGCCACCATGCACGTAGCGCAGGACGTCAGGACGGTTGGCCTTCTTCAGGAAGGCGACCATGCCGACGACGATGAGCAAGGCCTCAAGGCCCTCGCGAAGCAGGATGGTGAGCGAACCCAGGAAGGTGGTGAGCGGCTCGGCCGCTTGGCCGCCCAGCTCCTTCTCCACCTCGGCAAAAAGATAGTCGAGCTTCTGTGCAGCGGCCTCGGTCTGAGCCAGCGTGCCATTGGCGATCGCCGAGCGATAGGCCAGCATGCCGTTTTCAACTTCGGTGAGGAGCGCCTTGTTGCGCGCGCCCAGCGAGGGCTCCAGGGGCTCGAAGCCGTCCAGGTAGGCCGAGAGAGCCAAACGCGTCGCACTGGCCTTGTCGCCCTTGCGGATAGCCGCCAAGCTTTCGTCCAGGCGGGTGCGAGACAGTGCTAGCCCGCTGGCGTTGCCGGCCGCCGACGCTGCATCGGGTTGGCTGCGCAGGAAGGCGGTGATGTCCCTCGCCGCATCCGGGGCGATCTTGCCGGCAGCCGCCGCCTCGGTGGTCGTGGTCACGGCAGCCAGGTCGGGGAATGCCTTCCGTGCAGCAGGATCTTGCTTCCATAGTTGCTCGCCATGCTCACGCATGCTGCTGTCATAAGAGAGCGTTCCGGCAAAGAACGCCAGCGCCCATCGGTCCTCGTCAGGCAGCGTGGCAAAACTCGGCATCGACGTACCGGCCACGCCTTGAGAAACGACTTGGTAGAGCGCCATGAGGCTTCGCGAGCGCGCGCGTTCACGGTCGGTGAAGGCGATCGGAGGTGGGTCCAGCTGCGCAGCCAGGGGGCCATCACCGCCACCCGCGGCGCCGTGACAGGAGGCGCATTGGGCCTGAAACAGGGCGGCGCCTCGCTTCAGATCCGGGAGCACCTTGGGGGCCACCGGAATTGGGTAGGCCGCAATCAAGAGCGCCTCGGCTTCATGCGCAAGTCGAGCCACGTCGGCTCCATCGGCCTTGTTGGTGACTGCCTCCTGCAGTTTGGTGGCCGCGGCGACCACGGCGTCTTTCGAAGCGTGCGTTGGCAGGCTGCGCGCCTGGTTCACTGCGTTGGCCGTGAAGTCGCGCATCTCGGCGTACTCGGATTCGCTGACGATGGCGCCCTTTTCGACGGCACCCCCGTAGTCCACGGCGACATAGTCCAGCAACTGCCAGAGCTGGCGAGGACCCTCGTCAGCACCTGGCGATGGCGTCTGAGCTACTGCAACGCCCCAAAAACACATCCACACCGAGAACACCAACAGCAAGCGCTTCATGTTCAACCCAAATAAGAACGACAAGGATTCTTGTTCAACCACCGAGAGGGGACTGCTCTCACGGACAGCACTGCATTATCACGATGCAGTGCTGGCCAGCCCTCAGGACTGCGGTTTTGCCTTCATGAGCCGGCGACCGTTTGCAGCCGCAGCGAGGTTGGCACCACCTTGGCAAAAACTGCAGCCCGAGGTCTCGGAAGTCGGGGAACGACATCGTTCGGGACACGAAGTGGCAGTTTCCATAGCGTTGCCATGCCGCACCGGCACATTCCCAACTCAGATTGCGCATCGCCACTCACTTCAGGTAAGACCGCAAGGCGGATACGACCGCATCCAGATCTTCACTGCGGGTTCCCGGGTCGAGGTCGGCAGAGCCGAGGTGTTCGCGAATGTGGCCTTCCAAGACGTTGGCCATGAGGCCATTGACCGCACCGCGCACCGCTGCAATCTGTTGAAGGATTGCGATGCATTCGACACCCTCATTCAACGCCCGTTCAAGTGCTTCCGCCTGCCCCTTGATGCGACGTACCCGCGTGAGGAGCTGCTTCTGTCCCTGGATCGTATGCGCCATTCACGAAGTGTAAAGGATCGTTCGAGCATACTGGGGTACAGTACCCTGATGAATCGATCAGGCACTGCCCAACCCTCTCTTGCCGCTAACGGCTGGGAGCATTCACACGTCTTTGACGATGGCAACCCGCTGGCGGAACGGAACACGCTTCTGGCTGTCGTACTGACAGCGGCGATGATGGTTGTGGAGATCGTGGGCGGTTGGATCTACAACTCCATGGCATTGCTTGCCGACGGCTGGCACATGAGCTCGCATGCGCTTGCCCTGGGGCTGGCCGTGGCCGCGTATGTCGCGGCCCGGCGTCTCGCAGCTGACGGCCGGTTTGCGTTCGGAACGTGGAAGATTGAAGTACTAGGCGGCTACAGCAGTTCGATCCTGCTTCTCCTTGTCGCTGGGCTGATGCTTTACCAGTCCATCGAACGTCTCATCACGCCAGCGACGATTCACTACGATCAAGCGATAGCCATCGGCATCGTTGGCTTGCTGGTAAATCTCGCATGCGCCTGGTTGCTGCGCGGCGGCCATCACCATGAGCACGGGCAAGGGCATGGGCATGGGCATGGGCATGGGCATGGGCATGGGCATGGGCATGGGCACGATGAATCGCACGGCGACGCTCACGGAGACTTGAACCTACGTGCGGCATACATGCATGTGGTTGCTGATGCAGCTACGTCGGTCTTAGCGATCGTTGCGCTTTTCGGTGCGAAGTTGTGGGGAGCGGACTGGCTCGATCCAGTGATGGGGATCGTCGGAGCCGGACTTGTTGCGGTATGGGCTTATGGATTGCTGCGCGATTCGGGTCGGGTCTTGCTCGATGCGGAGATGAACGCGCCCGTTGTCGAGGAAATTCGGGAGGTCATTGCCGAAAGCCCTATCAAAGCCAGAATTTGTGACCTTCACGTATGGCGCGTGGGCAAGGGCAAGTACGCATGCATCGTGTCGTTGGCCACGGAAGAGGACGTCCAGCCTGACTACTTCAAGGCGCAACTGCGAATCCACGAGGAGCTTGTCCACATTTCGGTGGAAGTTAACCGCACAACGGCAATGCCTAGCGAAGTCCTCGCTTCTTAGCTCCGTTGCGCAAAGGTGCAGTGAGGTCATCAGCCTCGCGGAATCCTTGAGGCTTTACGCCGGCTTCAATTGCTTCCGTGTTTAAAGGTACCTCAAGCAACCGCCGTCAGATGCTCATAGAGAATCACAGCGCCGATGCCAAGCAGTAGGACCCCACCAATGGCCTCTGCCCACCGTCCGGCAATCTTTCCGAGCAGTCGGCCAACCATGACGCCCAGCGTCACCATGACGAAGGTGGCGAGTCCGATCGCTGCGGCCACCGGCAGGATGCTGACATTCAGAAAGGCCAGACCAACCCCCACGGCCATCGCATCGATGCTCGTGGCGAAGCCCGTGATCGCGAGCAGCCAAAAGCCGTGGCGCGTGGGCTTTTCCTCGTCGGTCTCATCTGGCGTCTGGAGCGCTGCGGCAATCATCCGTACACCCAGGATCGTCAGTAGGGCAAAGGCGATCCAGTGATCCCACTTTTCGACGTAGCCAGACGCGGCATAACCCAGTCCCCAGCCAACGATCGGCGTGATCGCTTCGATGACGCCGAAGAGGCGCCCGTGCGAAGCGCTTCGGACCATCGGGGCTTCTGAAGAGCGGTTCCTTTGCCGACGGCCGCGGCGAAAGCGTCGGTCGACATGGCCAAGGCGAGCAAGGCGGTGGATGCGAGATTCATGTGGGGTCGTTCTACAGCCGGGCGAGAGCAGCAAAGGCACGCCTCCACTGCCCGACCTGCGTCGCGGGGACATGCCGATGGTCTCGCCAACCGCGAACGGCTGCATGCGCCACGACAGATCAATGCCGAGTGTGTTGACGCAGGCGCTTTCGTGACCGAAAGCCGGCTACTCCCCAAGGGAAGCTAAGATTTTAGCTGACGGCCCATCCACAGGGTGGGTTAGCTTCGCATCGACGCATCAGACTCAGAACTGCCCTCGGCTCGCAGCAGCATCAAAGCGAAAAACGCGATTAGCCCGAGCCCCCCGGAGAGCCAAAGCGCTCCTGCCCCCCATCGGTCCAAGCAGAGGCCAAAGATCCATGGCGCCAGCGCCTGTGCCATGCGTGCAGGAACCATCAGCAGACCCTGCCGCGCGCCATAGCCCTGCGGCCCGAACAGGACGAGCGGGAGCGTTCCCTTGGCAATGGTCAGGATGCCGTTGCCCGCGCCGTGAAAGATCACGAAGAGGGCCGCCAGTGGCGCACCGGCCATTGCCATCAGCGCAGCGCCTGCGGGGTGCATGAGCGTCGCCAGCCTGGCCGACAGCAGCGGATGGACCTTGCGTAGAAGGCCGAACTCAAGGATCCTTGCGCCGACCTGCGCCGGGCCGACCAGCGCACCGAACGCAACGGCGGCGGCGAGCGTGGCGCCACCGGCCATCAGCAACCTAGGTAGGTGCGCGGCCATGGCGGTGCTGACGAACCAGGTGATTGCGAATACGACCGACAGCAAGACAGAAGCCCTGAGCGGACTGCTAGCGCTCGATGGAAGCGTTGTTTCTGCGGCCGTGTTGGGGACGCAGCCCACTGCAGCCGCTTTGGGAAGCAGGGCGTTCAGCGGCAGGCCGATCACTAAATGCAATGCCGCCCAGCAAAAACACGCGCCGCGCCACCCGAAGTGCGCATCAAGAACCGTCGACAGTGGCCAGCCGACCGTGCTCGCGAAGCCAGCAAAGAGCGTGATTCCAGTGATCGCGCTGCGAGAGTCTCGCCCATACAGCCGAACCAGGCTAGCGAAGGCGGCTTCGTAAAGTCCGCAGCCCATGCCGACGCCCAGAAACGCCCAAGCCAACAACAGCTCTGTGAGGCTCTGCGCCATTCCGAGAAGGCTCAAACCTGCGGCGAAGATCAGGTTCGTCACCATGAGCACAGGGCGCCCGCCCCAGCGGTCGATGCATCGCCCAGCGTATGGCCCGAGGAATGCAGAAATCACCAGCGCGAAGGAGAAGGCAGCGAAGACGGTCGGCGTCTCTATGCCGAGGTCTTTGGCCATCGGCGCGGCCAGCATGGCCGGCAAGTAGTACGACGATGCCCAGGCCAGCGTCTGCGTGATGCCCACGGCAACAACGACGGCAGATCGGCTGGATAGGGACATCAGATCGAGCGCTGGTTGACCCGCTTAGAGAGTTGCTCCGCGCTTTCGCGGCGCTCGCTGTAGCGGTCCACCAGGTAGCCGGCCGTGTCGCGGGTGAGCAGGGTGAACTTCACCAGCTCTTCCATGACATCGACGACCCGCTCGTAATAGGACGACGGCTTCATGCGACCCGCGTCGTCGAATTCCTGAAAAGCCTTGGCCACCGACGACTGGTTGGTGATCGTGATCATGCGCATCCAACGTCCGAGCACCCGCAGCTGGTTCACGGCATTGAACGATTGCGAGCCGCCCGACACTTCCATCACCGCCAGCGTCTTGCCCTGCGTTGGCCGGACAGCGCCGATCGAAAGGGGGATCCAATCGATCTGCGCCTTCATGATGCCGGTCATGGCTCCGTGGCGCTCGGGCGAGGTCCAGACCATGCCTTCGGCCCACTGCGCCACGCTGCGGAGCTCCTGTACCTTGGGATGGTCTTCAGGTGCGTCGTCCGGCATTGGCAGGCCGAGAGGGTCGAAGATCCGCGGCTCTGCGCCCAATGCCTGCAGCAACCGTGCAGCTTCCTCGGTCAGCAAGCGGCTGTATGAGCGCTCGCGCAGCGATCCGTAGAGTAGGAGGATCCGCGGCGCGTGCGTGGAGCGCTCGGCCGGATGCAGCCGTTGCAGATCTGCTTGTTGGAAAAATCCAGGATCAATGTTGGGAAGCTCAGGACTTGGCGACACGCTGCCCCTTTTCGTCGACCACCGTCTCACCGTCTTCCTTAGAAAACGTGCCTTGCTGCGGCTGCGGCAGGATGTCCAGCACGGCCTCTGAGGGCCGGCAAAGCCGGGTGCCTAGCGGCGTGACCACGATGGGGCGGTTGATCAGGATCGGGTGCTGCAGCATGAAGTCGATGAGCTGCGCATCGGTCCACTTCGGATCGCCAAGGCCGAGCTCGTCGTAGGGCGTGCCCTTCTGGCGCAGCACGTCGCGCACCGGCAAGCCCATCGCACCGATCAGGCCTTCAAGCGTGGCGCGGGCAGGTGGGGTCTTGAGGTACTCGATCACCTCCGGCTCTTCGCCGGAGTTGCGGATCAGCGCGAGCACGTTGCGGGAGGTACCGCAATTCGGGTTGTGATAGATCGTTATGGGTGTCATGGGATCTCAGCTTTGTTGAACTCAGCTCAGCCGCAGGGCGAGTGCTGCCAAGGTCAAGAAGAGCACCGGCACGGTGAGCACGATGCTCACCTTGAAGTAGTAGCCCCAAGCGATGGTTGTGCCCTTCTTCGCCAGCACGTGCAACCAGAGAAGGGTTGCCAGGCTGCCAATAGGCGTGATCTTCGGGCCGAGGTCGCAGCCGATGACGTTGGCGTAGATCATGGCCTCCTTCACCACGCCGCTGGCGGTCGAGGCATCGATGGATAGGGCGCCGATGAGGACCGTCGGCATGTTGTTCATCACCGAGGACAGCAGGGCTGTGAGAAAGCCCGTGCCCATGGCTGCGCCCCAGACGCCACTTTGCGCAAAGTAGTTCAGCAGGCTTGCGATCTGGTTGGTCAAGCCTGCATTGCGCAGCCCGTAGACCACCAGGTACATGCCCAGGGAGAAGATCACGATCTGCCACGGTGCGCCACGCAGCACCTTGCGTGTGCTGATCACATGACCTCGCGCTGCGATCGCCAGCAGCAGCACTGCGCCCGCAGCTGCGACCGCACTCACCGGCACGCCCAGCGGCTCCAAACCAAAAAATCCGACCAGCAGAAGGACGAGCACAACCCAACCCGCCCGAAAGGTTGCCCGGTCTTTGATGGCTGCCGTCGGCGCCTTGAGCTGCGCCAGGTCATAGCTCGCAGGGATGCCACGCCGGAAATAAAGCATCAACACGACCAGGCTGGCGAGCACGGAGGCCAGGTTCACCGGGACCATCACTGCGGCGTAGTCATCAAAGCCGATCTTGAAGAAATCCGCCGAGACGATGTTCACCAGATTCGACACGATCAGCGGCAGGCTGGCCGTGTCGGCGATGAAACCTGCGGCCATTACGAAAGCCAGCGTGGCAGCGGGCGTGAAGCCCAGGGCCAGCAGCATCGCCATGACGATGGGTGTGAGGATCAGCGCGGCACCGTCGTTCGCGAACAGGGCAGACACCGCAGCACCCAGCAGGACGATGAAGGCGAAGAGCAGACGGCCCCGGCCGCCGCCCCACCGAGCGACGTGCAGCGCCGCCCATTCAAAGAAGCCGGCCTCGTCCAGCAGCAGGCTGATGATGATCACAGCCACGAAGGTGGCGGTGGCGTTCCAGACGATGCCCCAGACCACGGCAATGTCGCTTAGCTGGACCACACCGGCGAGAAGGGCGATGACAGCGCCGAGCGAAGCGCTCCATCCGATGCCCACGCCGCGCGGCTGCCAGATGACCAGAATGAGCGTGGAAATGAAGATGAGGACAGCCGTCAGCATGTGGGCTTCACGGCCGGGAGCCGCAACACGCTTGTTTCCCCAGTCTTAGCCCCTCAGCCGTCCTGCTCACCAGACTTTGAACTTGCTGACTGACTTGGTCGCGGCGCTGACCAAAGGTTTGGGATGCTTCCATCGTTCTGTAGTGCTCCCAGACCACGCCTTGCGGGTCGGTTACCCAATGCTTTTCGCTCTTGGCATAGCAGCAGACAGTCGCGCCTTCATCGAACAGCGTCCGGTGGGCGGCGCCAGCACGGCGCTTCAGTTCGGCAAGCTCATGCTCGTGTTCGGCTTGGAAGCCAAGGTGGTCGACGCCCTTGCTCCGGCTGACGGTGGAGATTGCGAAATTGACGCGTGGATCTTCCAGCATCCACTTCGCATAGTCCGGCTCGAGGCGGGTCGGCTCCGCATCGAAGAGCTTGGAATAGAACTCGATGCTCTTAGAGATGTCGTCGACGTGCAGATGAACGTGGAAGCGCTTCATGGAGGAACTCCTCAGGTTGAACAAACCATCGAGCTGTTCGAGGCAATGCATGCGTCGCCTTGGCAGCAGTTTTCTGTGAGGTAGCCGATCAGCGCATTCATCTGATCGAAGGCAGCACGGTAGATGAGATTGCGACCTTGGCGCTCCTGGGATACGAGGCCGGCGTGCGTCAGTTCCTTGAGGTGAAACGACAGGCTGGTGGCCGGTACGCCGATCGCTTCGACAAGCGCACCGGGCGTCATCCCCTCTTGGCCGGCGACAACCAGGCAGCGAAACACCTGCAAACGCATCGGCTGCGCCAAGCCGGCAAGAGCACGAACAGCATCGTTTGATTCCATCGTTCAATTATATTCGAATCGTTGCAGGCTAAGCGAAAGTTTTGTGACACCGCGCCGCCAGGAAGCAGACGTGCCCAGACGTCTGCTATTGCCGTATGTAGCCGGTGTTTTCTTCAACGGACCGATGCGCGGGGGCCGAACATGATGATGGCCATGCCAACGAGGCACACAGCGACGCCGATCCAATCGCTGGCTGACGGGGTGACCTTATCCACCGCCCAAAGCCAAAGAATGGCGACGCCGATGTACACGCCCCCGTATGCCGCGTAAACGCGGCCCGCGGCCGTAGGGTGAAGGGACAGCATCCACGCGAACAGCGCCAAGCTCAGCGCCGCAGGGATGAGCAACCAAACCGATTTGCCTTCCCTCAGCCAAAGGTACGGGAGATAGCACCCGACGATTTCAGCCGCGGCCGTGGCGACGAACAGGCAAAGAGTCTTAAGGGCTTCCATGTTGCATTGTCCTCAACGGCGCAGCGTAGGGATCGCTTCGGTTTGGTCATGGCGGAAAGCCGGAGCCGCCGAAAAAAAGGCGGCGCGGCCGTGGAGGCGGTGACCTTAACTATGCTTACGGTTGGGGGACTACACAGTTCTTACCCAGCCCCGTCGCCCTGCACAGAAACCCGTTTTGTGATGCATCTATGTCATATTTAGGTACAGGTTCGATGCTGTAGATCTCGATGCGCGACGCGTAGCGCGACCCGATCGCCATGATTCGGGCACTCATATCCGAATAGAGCTCGTGGTTCGCGGAGACTGCGATCAACCCCGCAGTCTTCTCGAGATGCTTGACCTTGAACCAGGGTTCCGCCATCCCTACGCCGAGGTCCTTGGCCTCGTTGCTGCGTGCGATGCACGCGCCATCGTTCGAGCTCAGCACGACGACAGGACGGCCCACGAGGCGCGGCGAGAAGGCCCTTTCGCAAGAGACGTACATGTTGTTTACGTCGAAAAGCGCAAACATGGCGACCTCAAAAGGACAGCGTTTTGATGACAGTAGTCACCACACCCCACACAGCGAGCGGAGCCTCTTCCGTGATCGCGATCGGCGCCACTTGAGGGTCTGCGGCTACTAGGCGTGCACTTGCCGCGGCATCGCGGCGTGCCGGCTTCGACAGCTCGAGCTTGCGGCAGATCCTCTCGCCGTCGACGTCTGCGATGACCACTGCACCATGGCCCGCGGTGATCGCGCGATCGACCAGCACGACGTCGCCATCGTCGATTCCTGCACGGCGCATCGCATGGCCGGCGATGCGCATCGCGAAAGTGGCATCAGGGTGGCGAATCAGTGCGTCGTTGAGGTCGATGCGCTTGACGGTGGAGTCGGTGCCGGGCGAGCCGAACGCATTCGACGTCCGGCGCGCGGCCGGCCCGGGCGCGTCAGCGTCACGGCCGACGGCCGCGCCGTCTTCGAATTCAGGTGTGCTGGGCATGAGCCCAGTGTAAGAGTGCCCATGCAGCCCGCGCTGCGCGTCAGAATCCATGAATGCAGTCCGAAATTTTCCCCCAGCAGCGCACCGTGATGCGCTTCGCCTCCTGGCTCGGCAACGACGTACGAGAAGAGCGCGACCTGCCATACCCGCCTGGCGATTACGAAGTGACGGCTGGCGCCGAAACCAGGCGCTGGACAGTAACCCTGCGCAAGACGGGGGAGCTCGTCTACAACGGCATCGGGCCGGTCGAGGTGGTCAGTGCGAGCGGTGGGCACGCCACGCCGGCAGGGTGACAGGACGCGCGCTCGATGCAAGCGTACTTCCACGGTATTTGAGAATCTTGACCGAGCAATTTGAGAATTCGCGTCCTGGTCCTTGAGAAAACCGGGCGAGCTATCTGAGAACGGCCCTCAAGCCGGTGCCGTGGCCACCATCGTCCCGCGGCAGCCGGCCGCACCGCAGAAGCAGGGATAGTCCGCTGGCGAGTCGCTCTCGTCGATGACCAGGCCGTAGTCGAGGAAGGCTTCCTCACCGGCGCGCAGCGCGACCATCGTACGACCAGGCGACCGCGAGGGCCCTCCTCCTCCACAGCCTCGCAGTTGGGCAGGCAGGAATGATTGATGTGGCGCGTCGCATTGCCTCCCCGGCCACCATCGATCGTGTTGCCGTTGGACATGGAGAAAAGGTACGTGACCTTGTGATCCCAGTCTTTGGCGAGGAGCTGTTCGGGTGTGAGCCGCCTGCCGTCATAGGTGCCGATCAGCGCCCCGGCTGGCAGATCGGTGGTGACGAAGGCGCCAAGACCATGGATGCCGCTTGGTGCGACTTGAAGCTTGGGAGTGGGAGAGGCCATGAACCAATGTTGTCGGGGGCAAGGGAGGCAAGCGGCATCCCGATCGCGACCCAGGCAAGGGAAGCGCCCGTTGCTCAGAGATTGAACCTCAACGACCGATTTTCCTGCACTTCCGGGTCGGTTTGATAGGCAGCATGCTCTTCTTGCCATGCCTTGAACGCCACTTCGATGTCCATCCTGCGCGACAGGCGTCGCAACCGCGGCCGGTTCAAGAGCGTTAGGTCCAAGTCCATTGGTGGCCGGGTCATGCGACTCCGTGGTGACGCTCCCAGATAGATCCAATCCAGCAGCGCTTTCTCGGGTGTGGCTCGCGGGTAGTCGAACGTATGGTCGCGGAAATCATCAAGTTCCTTCGCTGACCCGTCAGGGATAACCATGCGCGCCGGCATCGCGAAAAAACGAAACGAGGCCGTTGAGGTCGTCCGAGTGCCGATCTGCGGATTGGTCCATGAGGGGTCGGTCGGAATGACGCAGGTGATCACGTCCCCGAAGTTGTTGGTGACACCAGCCTGCTCGAGCACCCAGGCCAGACTCACGACGCTGCGCGCGCGAATGTGCTGGGCGGCCGCAGCAGGGCTGACGTTGGGGTGCCGCATCCTGTTGAGATACACGCCTTTGATCACTTCAACCAGCTTGTTCGCCTGCGCCATGTCGTGCAGCCACCGATCGAAGGTTCTCCCCGAAGGCGGTGTGCCAGCTTGGTTGCACGCGATGGCGTGCAGATCGCTTGAGCGCAACACCTGTGGCGTCTCGTCGCGCAGCAACCAGGCCTCTGTTTGAATCTTCCAGGCGGCGGTCATCAGTGTGGCGCGTCGGGTGATGGGTTTTGCCGTTGGATGGCGCCTGCAGCCCAATCGTCGATGTACTGTGCGACCTGGATGGTCATTTCGATCCATCGATCCTCACTGAGCGCATTGCGCTCGGCCGTCGGCAAGTACGGCAACAGCTCTTCCCGGGCCAGGTCGTAGGTGATTAGCTCCAGCTTGGCCAGTGCCTGTGCCTGCACGTCCTCGAGCAACTCGGTGGGCTGCTGGGCGAGCAGTTCCACGGGGTCTGCTCCGAGTCCGGCTAGATCATTGAGGTCGTAGATGTCGCGAGGGGCATTGCGGCGTTCTGACATGGCCGCCGCGATCTTCATCGCAGCAAGCATGTCGACGGTGTAGGCCGTCACCACGAATGGCGCCATGCCGTACTCACGGGGAGGTGACACCGTCACGACCTGAATATATTCCCGCTTGAGCTCGGCGGCTCTGCCCGATACCTCGACTTCGAAGCGCAGCTCAACGCCGCCCGCCGAGCGCCCGACTAGGCGTGCGCGTACGGTCGTGCTCGTCTCCTTCGTGATCTCGGCGGCGATGTCGCGGATGCCTGCATTGGAACCCGCTGCTTTCAGCGCGTTGCGCAGCTGGTTTTTTGTCGACTGCAGCGAGAGCGACGGATCGCGATCAAAGTCGATGTCTTTCGTAAGTCGCATGCTTCCCACCACCGCGCGCATTGCCATTCCGCCCTTGAGGATCATGCGTCGCGGACCAAAGGCCGAAGTGATCTCGCGAAGTAGTGCAACCTGTGCTCTGTCCACAACGGCCAAGCGCTCAGAGAAACCTTTTTCAGCAGGACTGTAAATAGCGGTCATGCGCCATTATGTGACGTTTCTGTACTAGGTGTCACAGAGGTGCGTGCTCAGAATGCGGTCCGGGTGCGAAGCCGGCGGCGCTTTCATGCGACCCCATACCCAGGCGTCCGAAAGTGAACTAAGACATCAGTTTATGGTGATTGTCGCGCATCCCTAAGAGCGAAGTTCCGTTGGAACACATGACGAAATGATTCCATTTTCGCGCCATATTTGGCGTATTATCCCAACATGACCATTCAGTCGGATGAAGCTGTGAAGGCGCTTGGAGAAGTGGTGAAGCGTCTGCGCCTCGAGCGCGGCGACTCACAGACCATTGCCGCGTCACGGGTCGGTGTGAGCCTGCGCACGTGGCAGCGGATGGAGTCGGCCGCGCCTGGGGTTGCCGGCCAGGTGGCCATGGGCGACTTCGTGGCGGCGCTCGAGATCTACGGCGTCGACGTGATCGAGTTGCTGCGGCCGCTGATCGGGGTTGGTCGGCCGGCGCGCCAGCGCGGCCGAACGCCTACCTTGCCGACTGTGACCACAGGACCCCACTGAGGCCAGCCCACATGGGATCCTCCACCCCCTCCGCTGACGCCCGCTCCATCCCGGACCGCCTCTTCGTGCACATGGACCGACCGGACGGCGTCCACCTGGTTGGCGAGATGCGATTCGACCTATCCGTGCTGGGCGGCTTTAGCGCCAGGTTCCGCTACGCCAAGGACTGGCTGCAGTCCGCCGACGGCTTCGCGATCGACCCGATCAACCTGCCGCTGTCGCTCAAGAGCACCTGGGTGGAGACCTCGAGCAAGTACGAGAAGCTGGGAGTGCTGTTCGACGCGGGCCCGGACATGTGGGGCCGGACCGTGGTGCGGCACCAGACCGGCGTTGCCGATCCTGCCGAGTCCGCCCTCCTCCTCATGGGCCGCGGCAACGGCGTGGGCGCTCTGCTGTTCTCCCGCACGCCCGCCCTGTCACGAGCAGATCTGCCGCCCTACGAGCACCTGCCGACCATCGAGCATGACCTCCTGCGCGTGCACCAGGCCGCTCACAACGTCTTCAACGCGGTTCCGCTGCCGGAAGACCAGGCAGGCCTGCTCGCCGGCACCTGGTCAATCGGCGGCGCG
>LNAP01004094.1_pt1 | contig 13675 bp, 15 predicted proteins | sample 602601 | NCBI WGS metagenome assembly LNAP01 (sample SAMN02440304, study PRJNA202911) | soil metagenome | biome: Subtropical and temperate rainforests or woodlands; isolation source: soil samples (1 kg each in a 20% v/v slurry with milli Q water) were... ...
GAGCCCCACGGCGCGGATATGCCCGTCGCCAAGGTGCCTGAGAAGCTCGTGACTCATGAGCGTCTGGATGTGTCGACGGCTGTTCGACGACGGCGCTTTGTAATGACTATGGGCATGGGAGGCATGATGATGGGCCGCGGCACCGGCATGTTAGGCATCAATGGCCATGCATTCAGCATGGGGCGAATCGATGAAGAGGTCCGACTTGGAGATGTCGAGATTTGGGAGGTCTCTGGAGAGATGATGGCGCATCCGTTTCATATTCACGGTGTGCACTTTGAGGTTCTGAGTCGAAATGGCTCAGCCCCAGGTATTCGAGATCAAGGCCTTAGGGACACAGTTGTGGTTCAGGAGCCCGTCGAGCTTCTTGTGCGATTTTCGCAACCGGCGGCGACAGCGCCCTTTATGTACCACTGTCATGTCCTTGAGCATGAAGACGGCGGGATGATGGGCCAGTTCGTTGTCCGTTGATACTTTCCACCTAGCGGATTCCTACACAGACGGGATTCCGAAGGTGTGACCCAATTTAGGGCTAACAACCTAATAGGAATAGATTATGCATCGAAATGATCCTTTGACTCCCGCTGCGCTGCCGCGTCGGGGTTTCCTCTCTAACTTGGGCGCGACCCTGGCGGGCGTGCTCACTCTCGGTGTGGCCACCAGGACCACTACAGCGTCCGCCAAGGGCGGACCTGCTCAAGTGAGTAACGCGCTTTCCCAGGAGACTTGGCTGGATGGTTTGGATGGGCAGCATGGGCAGGTCTTCGAGGCACCTGCCCTCAATGGTGGGGCAGCGTTGAAGCAAGCGCGGAACTTCCTGGATGTATACCGAGACGTCTACGGCTTGGAGAGCGGCGAGATCGACGTGGTCATCGGCGCCCACGGTAGTGCTCTCTCTTTATTTTTCCAGGACCAAATTTGGGAAAAATTCAGTCTAGGAGAACGCTTCGATGTGAAGGACCCTCGCACCGGCGCAGCAGCGCGCCGCAACGTCTTCGCTTATCGCGAAGACGGTGGCCTCGTGCCTGCGCAGGCATCGGTTGAGGCGCTGCAGGAGCGCGGCGTGATATTCCTGCTCTGCAACAATGCCCTAAACGGCTTGGCTGGCAGGCTGGCCCAAGCTGGGCTCGGCACCCAGGAGGCTGTTCGCGCCGATATTTTAGCCGCGTTGCTCCCGGAGGCAAAGGTTGTGCCGGCGGTGGTGGTAGCGCTGAATCGTGCGCAGGAAAAGGGCCTCTCGTATATCTACTCCGGTGGCTGAGTCAATGTTCAACGGGTGAGATGATGGAACAGTCGTTCCACATCCATGGTGTTCACTTTGAGGTCCTGCGTTAAGTTTTTCCGGCCGGCATACCTCGATGGTCATGATCCGAAGGTCACGACCAGGGTTGAGCATAGCTAAGTTAAAGGAAGAATCACGATGGCTGAGCTCATCGAAATTGCACTGCAAGCATCCGTTATAGGTATCGGCGCCACGGTAATCCTTGATCTATGGATTGCAGCCGGCTCGAGGCTTCTTGGCATTTCAGGCCCCAATTGGGCCATGGTAGGGCGTTGGGTGGGGCATATGCGATCGGGGAGTTTCGTCCATGAGAACATCGGCACGGCATCTCCCATTCGCGGAGAGCTTGCGCTTGGTTGGGTAGTACATTACGTCATTGGAATTGCATATGGCCTGATTCTTGTCGCGTTATGGGGCGACGGGTGGCTGAGGCAACCCACACTGCTTCCCCCAATGGTTTTGCTGTGGGCATTTTTGGTTGCGCCTTATTTCGCGATGATGCCAGGCATGGGACAAGGCGTTCTGGCATCGAAGGCTTCGAAGCCCAACCTTGAACGCCTGAAGAGCTTGATAGGGCATTCTGTATTCGGTGGAGGCATGTACCTGATGGCGCTACTCCTTCATCACGAACTAGTGCGGCAGGTTCTATAAGCCCATTCTGACGGCGAGTTGGAAATTTATTTCCTGTTGTCTGTGTTCTCGAGATCGTCCAAGATCGGGCAATCGGGGCGGTCATTGCCTGAGCAGCCTTCGATCAGCGACTGAAGCGTAGTGGCAATTTGTTCTAGGCTGTCGATCTTTTCGCGCAGTTCGGTCATATGAGCCGTGGCAATACGTTTCACGTCGGCACTTTGGCGCGATTTGTCGCGCCAAAGGCTCAAAAGCTCGTTGATCTGTGCCACTGGAAAACCCAGGTCACGTCCTCGCCGGATAAACCGTAGCATGTGGACATCAGACGCAGAATAGTGGCGATAACCTGACTCTCTGCGATTGGCCGGGGGGATCAGTCCAGTCTGTTCATAGTAGCGGATCATCTTCGCCGAGACGCCTGAGGCTTTCGCCGTTTGTCCAATATTCATGTCAATGTCTCCTTTTGTATTTACGCGGACTGCGCCAGGTGAGAAGATTCGGTAGCTTCCATCGGTGAGCGAAACCCACGCAAACGCAGTGCGTTGCCCAGGACGAAAACACTGGAAAGCGCCATCGCTCCTGCCGCGAAAATTGGCGACAAGAGGATGCCCCAGGCAGGATAAAGTGCGCCCGCCGCCACCGGAATCAGGGCGGTGTTGTAGGCGAAGGCCCAGAACAGGTTCTGACGGATGTTGCCGATGGTCGCGCGCGACAGCGCGATGGCGGTGGGCACACCCATCAGGTTGCCCGACATCAACACCACATCGGCCGCCTCAATGGCGATATCCGTGCCAGTGCCTACTGCCAGGCCTACATCGGCTTCGGCCAGCGCGGGCGCATCGTTGATGCCGTCACCCACGAAGGCAAGCTGCCCGTGCTCGGCTTTCAGTGTGCGCACGGCATCGACCTTGCCCGCAGGCAGAACCTCAGCGATGACTTCGTCGATGCCAAGCTGGCGGGCAATGGCTTCCGCCGTGCGATGGTTGTCGCCGGTGATCATCGCAACTTTCAGGCCCAGGGCGTGTAGAGCAGCGATGGCAGCTGGCGTGGTTTCTTTGATGGGGTCGGCAACCGCGACGATAGCCGCCAGCCGGCCACCGATAGCCGCATAGAGCGGCGTCTTGCCTTCATTACCCAAGCGCTCGGCGCTTGCCGCGAACACATCAACATCAAGCCCCAGCTTACGCATGTAGCGGTCGGCCCCGACTTCAACCAGCTCTCCGTTGACTTGTGCTTGCACGCCGAAGCCGGTGATCGATTCGAAGTTCGTGATGTCCGGAATCGCAATCCCCTCGTTGGTGGCCGCCTCAACGATGGCGCGTGCGATAGGGTGCTCGGATTTTTCCTCGACGGCGGCGATGCGGCCAAGTACGTCCTGGCGCTCGAAGCCTTCAGCGATTTCCAGATCGGTTAGCGTAGGGCGGCCCTCGGTCAGTGTGCCGGTCTTGTCCACGGCGACAACTTTCGCATCTTTCAGCAATTGCAGGGCCTCGCCTTTACGGAAAAGAACGCCCAGTTCCGCTCCACGCCCGGTGCCCACCATGATAGAGGTGGGCGTGGCCAGCCCCATAGCGCAAGGGCAGGCAATAATCAGCACGGCCACGGCATTGACCAGAGCGAAGGTCAGCGCCGGTGATGGCCCAAAGACGAGCCAGAGAAGAAAGGTCAGTGCGGCGACCGCCATGACAGCTGGCACGAACCACATGGTTACTTTGTCCACCAGCGCTTGGATGGGCAGCTTCGACCCCTGCGCCTGTTCGACCATGCGGATGATTTGCGACAACACGGTTGCACCGCCTACGGCTGTTGCGCGAAAGGACAGTGCGCCTTTCTGATTGACGGTGCCGCCGACCAGCTTGCTGTCTATCGTTTTTTCAACTGGAATGGGTTCGCCGGTGATCATGGACTCATCGACATAGCTTTTGCCCTGCGTTACTTCACCGTCCACAGGAATGCGCTCGCCGGGGCGTACCTCGATGATGTCGCCAGCGACGACGTCGGCAATAGGAATTTCGATTACCGCGCCATCACGCTGAACGCGGGCGGTTTTGGCCTGTAACCCGACCAGGCGCTTGATGGCTTCAGACGTGCGGCCTTTGGCGCGCGCCTCCAGAAATCGGCCCAGCAAGATCAGCGTGACAATGACAGCCGCCGCTTCGTAATAGACGTTAACGGTGCCTGTAGGTAGCAAAGATGGCGCGAAGGTCGCTACCAGGGAATAGGCATAGGCCGCGAACGTGCCGACTGCGACCAACGAGTTCATGTCGGGCGCAAGACGAAAAAGCGCTGGAATACCCTGCTTGTAGAAGCGTATGCCCGGCACAGCCAATACTAGCGTCGTCAGCGCGAACTGGATGTACCAGTTCCATTGCATGCCGATGGTGCGCAGGATCAGTTCATGCACGCCCGGAATGAGGTGCGAGCCCATTTCCAGCACAAAGACCGGTAGTGTAAGAACGGCGGCAAGCGTCAGGTCGCGCTTGAGCGCCGCGCGTTCAGCGTCTTTGCGCTCGTTCGTCGCTTCATCGTCGGCGGACGAGCCAGCGTCTATCGGTTGCGCCGCATAGCCTGCCGCTGCGATTGCCGCGACCAAAGCGTTGGCGTCGACGCTGCCGCGCACCTGGGCGCGTTCAGTTGCCAGGTTCACCGTTGCCTCGGCAACACCAGGAATGGCCTTCAGTGCCTTTTCGACCCGGCCTACACACGATGCGCAGGTCATGCCCTCGACCGAAAGGTCGATGGTAGTGGCGGGTACGCTATACCCTGCGGCCTCGACGGTGTTGACCAGCGCCTGGCGATCAACGGAGCCGCGAGACGTGATGTCGGCCCGTTCGGTCGCCAGGTTGACGATTACCGAATCAACGCCTTCGACCTTGCTAAGGGCTTTTTCCACGCGTCCTACACACGATGCACAGGTCATGCCTTCGATAGGCAGGCTGATCGCGGTTGTGAGGGCGCTTTCTTGTTGGGTCAGGGCATTCAAATCCCACCTCCTTGTCATTCAATTGAACTAGATTAAGAAAAAGATAAGGCTTCCCATGGTTGGAAGGTCAAGCGTGCAAAACAATGTCCGGTAGTGGCTGTGCGAAGCGCGTCTTCGAATCATGCTGCCATGCTGACCGTTTGCTATTTTTAGCGCAAGGCTGGTCGTTCTGGGGATTAGTGATGCCGCAGTCATCGTCCGGTCAGTGGTCAGCCAATATAGTTGTCATCAATTGTTCGATGAAGAGTGCTCGGTCAGAATAAAAGCCGATTTTTCTGCAGCGATAACGGCCCACGGTTGCTACTTTGCATACTCTTGTTTGTAAGACACGCTTTTCACTTGGTACAATCGTTCCCGTGATGAAGAAATTTCTCCTTATTTTTATGCTGGTCATGCTGCCGCTCCAGGCGTCCTGGGGCGTTGTGAGTATGTATTGCCAGCCAGAACGAGAGATTTGTATCGGGGCTTGTTATAGCGGCGAACAAGAGCAACGTGTCGATTTAACCGACGCGTCAAAGCAGATCAATGCGACCTCGACAGCCCTGGATCAGTACGAGCATTCCTGCCAAGCACCGGCTGCATCGATTATTTCGTCGTCACAACAACCCATTCCTTCATTTTCTTCCCAGTTAGCGGCTCAGTTTCATGAAGCGCTGTTGAGCTTACCGACCTTTTCCGAGCGGCCCGAGCGGCCCCAGTGGCTTTTCGCTGCCTAAGCTGGCACGCTGCTGATTCGACTCTCCTCCTGCGTTATCCCTACGTCCTCAGCGTTGTCGCGTTCAATTGAGTTTGAGCGTGCGCCCAGCCATTTTGGACGGTAGCGCTTAGCCGCGCGTGTAACGGACGATCCATTGCATAGCGGTGCCAAGCCAATACCGATGTCACCTAGTGATTAACGTTATTGCGAGCAAAGGTCGACGGTGCTTGAGGCCATCAATCTGGAGTGCGTGCGCGGTGAGCGCCGCCTATTTCATAATCTGAGCTTTCAGCTTAAGGCAGGCGAATGCCTGTTGGTGCATGGCGAGAACGGCAGTGGCAAAACCAGCCTGCTGCGCACGCTGGTGGGGCTCACGCCTCCAGCAACCGGTGCCGTTCATTGGCAAAGTAGTTCGATTAAAAAGCTCGGCGATGAATACCGTCGCGAGCTACTTTATTGCGGCCATCCTTTGGGCCTTAAGGGTGGCCTGAGTGCCACGGAGAACTTGATTTGGAGCATGGCGCTGGCTGATGAGCTTGTTTCCGAGGACGCTGTACACGAGGCCCTAGGCCAGGCTGGATTGCGGGGTAGGGAGCATTTATCGGCGCGAGCTTTGTCGCAAGGGCAAAAGCGTCGAGTAAACCTGGCCAGGCTACTGCTGCAAAAGCGTGCATTGTGGGTGCTGGATGAACCCCTGACGGCGTTGGATACCCAAGCCAGCTTATGGGTAGCACGAGTGGTAGACCAACATCTGAGTAATGGCGGGATCGCAGTCTTGACGACGCATCAGGATTTGACCTTGGCAGGCACGACGCACGTTATACGAGTAGGCGTATGAGCGACACGATCGGCTTATCCGTACTTCGCGGGATGATACGTCGCGAATTAAGGCTTGCCATGCGGCGCAAGTCCGATGTGCTGACACCGCTTTTTTTCTTTGTCATTGTGGTCAGCCTGTTCCCATTGGGTATCGGCTCTGAGCGTGACACGCTGCGGCAGATCGCGCCAGGCATTCTTTGGGTGTCGGCGTTGCTGGCGACCATGCTGTCGCTTAACCGGCTATTTGAGCAGGATTATGCCGACGGCACCTTGGAGCAAATGGCTCTTTCACCTGCCCCGCTGGGAATCCTGGTGCTTGGCAAGGTGGTCGCGTACTGGTTGTTGACGGGTTTGCCGTTGACGTTACTGGCTCCGCTCCTGGCAATGCAATTCGATTTACCCACCCCTTCGTTGCTGGTACTGGCCGCGTCGCTGGCCATTGGTACGCCCGTACTTAGCTTTATTGGCGCGATTGGAGCGAGTTTGACCCTGGGCCTGCGAGGCGGGGGTGTCCTTGTCGCCTTGCTTGTACTTCCGCTTTATGTGCCGGTGCTGATCTTTGGCGCGGGTTCGGTAGACGCGGCGGCTGCCGGGCTGGGCGCCACGGCGAATCTATCGTTATTGGGTGCCGTGGTGGCTTTATCTGTTTTTTTTGCACCGTGGGCCACGACCGTGGCACTACGGATTGCGTTGGAATAATGAGTAAGTGAATGATTAATTGGTTTAAGTATTCATCGCCAAAAATGTTCTATCCACTTGCGGGGAAGCTCATCCCCTGGTTTGCGGCCGCAGCCGCGATTCTGGCGATCATAGGGATGTACGTGGGTTTCTTTCTGGCACCTACCGATTTCCAGCAAGGCGAGGGCTATCGCATTATCTTCCTGCATGTGCCGGTCTCCTGGATGTCGATGTTCATTTACGTGGTCATGGCTTTCTGGGCCGCTGTGGGACTGATATTCAACAGCCGTCTAGCGGCCATGATGGCCACCGCCTTGGCTCCCACCGGTGCCATGTTCACTTTCCTGTCACTCTGGACGGGCGCTTTGTGGGGCAAGCCCATGTGGGGGACTTGGTGGGTCTGGGATGCGCGCTTGACCTCGGAGCTGATTCTTCTCTTTTTGTACATCGGTTTTATGGCACTTCAGTCAGCGACTGATGAGCCGCGTCGCGCGGATAAGGCCGGTGCAGTCTTGGCGCTGGTTGGGGTGGTCAATATTCCGATTATTTATTTCTCGGTGCAATGGTGGAACACCTTGCATCAAGGCGCATCTGTCTCTCTGACCAAGGCCCCCTCCATGGCAACCATCATGCTGGTCGGCATGCTGCTTATGGCGTTGGCGTCATGGATGTATACCATCGCGGCCTCCCTAACGCGTGTGCGCTGCATCATCCTGGAACGTGAACACCATGCCGGGTGGTTAGATGACTTAAAGGAAGTAAAGCAATGAATTGGACAAGTCCCGCTGAGTTTTTCGCGATGGGCGGCTATGGGCAGTATGTGTGGGGTTCAGTCGCCATGACCATGGTCGCTCTTTGTGCTGAGTGGCTCCTGCTGCGCCAGCGCCGCAAAGTGGCTTTATCGCAAGTAAAGCGCCAGTTAATTCTGAGGAAAGAGGAATCTCGATGAAAAGTCGCCATAAGCGCCTCGCGCTCATTGCTGGAGGCCTGGCCGCATTAGGCATTGCCACGGCGCTAGTGCTCAATGCTTTCCAAAGCAATCTCGTGTTTTTTTTCACCCCGACGCAGGTGAGTGCGGGTGAGGCGCCCCAGGAGCGGACGTTTCGCGTTGGCGGCATGGTGCAAACCGGCAGTGTACAGCGCCAAAGCGATGGGCTTACTGTGAAATTCGTCGTGACGGACACCGCCAAAATGGTACCGGTCAGTTATACGGGAATATTGCCCGACCTGTTTAGCGAAGGCAAAGGGGTGGTAGCTCAAGGCAAACTCGGGGTCGATGGGTTGTTCCGGGCAGAAGAGGTGCTTGCCAAACACGATGAGAACTACATGCCCCCTGAAGCGCAACATGCGCTTGATGAGGCCACCAAGAATACGACGGTTACGAGGCCATAACGCACATGATTGCTGAACTCGGTCATTTTTCATTGATTCTGACGCTATTCGTGGCCCTTGCGCAGGGTTGTTTAGCGCTCGCAGGTGCGGCGCGTGGCAATGCTGTCTGGATCGCCTTTGCTCGACCCGCTGCGCGCGCGCAGTTTCTGTTAATTGTTGTTAGCTTCGCGACGCTTGGATGGTCTTTTATCGTTAAGGATTTTTCGGTGGCTTATGTCGCCCAGAATTCCAATTCGCAATTGCCTTTGCTTTACCGTGTATCGGCCGTTTGGGGTGGTCATGAAGGGTCGCTATTGCTGTGGCTGCTGATGCAAACAGGATGGGCGTACGCCGTAAGTGTGTTTTCAAAGCAGCTACCCGATGTCATGGTTGCACGCGTACTGGGCGTGCTGGGCTTGGTTACAGCGGGATTCTTGCTCTTTGTACTGCTTACCTCCAATCCGTTTGAGCGTTTCGTACCAGCCCCTATAGAGGGAATGGATTTGAATCCTCTACTGCAAGATATCGGATTGATATTTCATCCACCGCTGCTCTATATGGGGTATGTCGGGTTTTCGGTTGTTTTTGCATTTGCAATTGCTGCGCTCTTGGCAGGACAACTCGATTCGACGTGGGCCCGTTGGTCGCGCCCCTGGGCAACGGCAGCGTGGTTGTTCTTAACTCTGGGTATCGCCCTGGGAAGCTGGTGGGCTTATTACGAACTGGGTTGGGGTGGCTGGTGGTTTTGGGATCCGGTAGAGAATTCTTCATTCATTCCATGGTTGGTTGGTACCGCATTGATTCACTCTCTGGCGGTGACTGAAAAGCGGGCCAGTTTCAAAAACTGGACGGTGCTGCTTGCCATCAGTACGTTCTCGCTTTCATTACTGGGTGCATTTCTTGTACGGTCTGGCGTACTGACGTCAGTACACGCCTTTGCCACCGATCCGCGCCGAGGGGTGTTCATCTTGATGCTTTTCGCCGTGGTGGTGGGCTCGTCCTTGGTTTTATTTGCTTTGCGTGCACCCAAGGTGGGCATGGGCGGGCGGTTTGATCTGATATCGCGTGAATCCCTTTTGTTAGTGAACAACGTGTTATTGGCAGTCGCTGCAGGGGCCGTGATTCTCGGCACCTTGTATCCGCTCTTCATTGATGCGCTCGGACTAGGCAAGCTTTCCGTAGGGCCCCCGTACTTTAATGCCGTTTTCATACCGCTGATGGTGCCTGCGTTGATTCTCATGGCGGTGGGCCCGGTGGCTAATTGGAAGTCGGCCAAGATAAGCGCTCTTATAAAGCACCTGCATGTCCCCGCTGTGGTGGCGCTTGTGGTCGGCATTGGCGCACCGTTCATGCTGGGGCGTTGGTCAGCGCTGGTGGCTTTAGGGCTGGCGCTCGCCACGTGGATTGCTACTGCGGTGGTTAAGGGCATCGTTGACCGTATGCGCGCTACGCGCAGTGGACTGCTAGCCCAACCGCTTAGCTGGCTAGGCATGCATGTGGCACATTTGGGTATCGCCGTGTTCGTAGCGGGGGTGACGCTCGTCATGGGGTATGAGACCGAACAGGACGTGCGCATGACGCCCGGCAGCACGGTAAGTACAGGAAGCTACGAACTGACGTTTCTAGGCGTCAAAAAAGCACAAGGGCCTAACTACGTGGCAGAAGTCGGTGATATACAGCTTTCACGCAATGGGCGAGTCCTGCGTCTGCTGCACCCCGAAAAGCGCAGCTATATCTCCTCGGAAATGCCCATGACAGAAGCCGCAATTGATGCCAACGGGTTGCGTCACGTGTACGTCGCCCTGGGTGAGCCGCTGGCTGATGGTGCCTGGAGCGTACGTGTTTACTACAAACCATTCGTTGACTGGATCTGGATAGGCTGCATCTTGATGGCGCTGGGTGGGTTATTAGCCATCAGTGATCGTCGTTATCGACTGAAGCGTCGCGAACGAAAAGCGGCATTGGCTGCTGAAGGGGTCACGGCATGAGTCGCTTTGTATGGCCGTTGGTCGTTTTTGTCGTCCTGGTTGGCTTCCTGGCTTTCGGTTTAACCCTCAAGCCCAGCGAAGTCCCCTCGCCTTTTATTAATAAACCGGCACCGAGCTTTACTTTGCCCCAACTGGCGTCCCCAGAAGAAACCTTTTCGCCGGAGGCCATGAAAGGCAAAGTGTGGCTGCTTAATGTGTGGGCTTCATGGTGTTATGCCTGTCTTGAAGAGCATCCGGTAATTACCGATTTGGCTACAACGCATGCAGTGCCTATTGTTGGCCTCAACTACAAGGACGTACGTGGGGAAGCGATCGCGTGGTTAGAGCGCCATGGCAATGGGTATGTGTTGTCGGTATCCGATACGCAAGGGCGAGTCGGAATCGACTATGGCGTTTACGGGGTGCCCGAGACCTTTGTTATCGATAAGGCCGGGTTCATTCGTTACAAGCACATCGGAGCAGTAACTGACAGCGCGGTGCGCGACACGCTTCTACCGCTAATACGGGAGCTTGAGAAATGAAACATTGGTGGCTGACATTGTTGTGCGCTGTCATCGCCTTACCATCGTGGGCGAATAACGACGCGGCGGAACAGCGAATGCTGGATATTGCTTCCGAACTACGCTGCCTGGTGTGCCAGAACGAATCCATTGCAGCTTCACGCGCCGACCTGGCAGTGGATTTGCGTCAACAAATACGTGAGCAGATTCAAGCTGGCAGAAGCGATACCGAGATCAGAGCCTATATGGTTGATCGCTATGGCGATTTCGTACTCTATCGCACGCCGTTAAAAGCCACCACCTTATTGCTATGGTTTGGACCCATGCTATTGCTGGCCTTTGGGTTCCTCGTCCTGGCGATAACATTGCGTCGCCGCAGAAACAGTGCGGCTGATGCAATGTTAAGCGACGATGAGCGAAGCAGGGCGCAGGCGCTGCTGGCGCAAACCAGAGACACCGGAACATAATCATGAATCTGATTTTTATCCTTATTGCTGCATTACTCGTTGCCAGTGTCACCCTGTGGCTAGGCCTTGCCCTCTGGCGCGGGCCCAACCAGGATAGCAGTGTGGCACACCATGTCGTCAATGCTGCGGTACTGCGCGACCAATTGGTTGAACTGGAACAGGACCGTACCAACGGTACCCTGTCCGCACATAATTTTGCAGAGGCTAAACAAGATCTGCAACGGCGTGTGCTCGATGAAGCAACACCGGTTCAGGCTGCTGGGCTACGCCGTCAGGGTAGCAAGTACGCGGCGATAGCATTGATCGTAGTCCTACCTGTAGCGGCAACGCTTAGCTATCTGTCGTTAGGAAATCTCGCCGCGATTACTCCCCCGTCGGCGCAAAGCACGCCTGCCATGACACAAGCTGACGTGCAGGCCATGGTGGACTCGCTTGCTGCGCGACTGGCGCGCAATCCCGATGATCCTGCCGGCTGGCTCATGCTAGCGCGCTCTTATCGCTATTTTGAAAAGTACGAAGAGGCTGCTGCGGCCTTCGCCAAAGCGGAAGCCGTTGTGCAGACGGATCCTTTGGCTTTGTCGGAGTATGCCGAAACACTTGCTAGAACCAGCCCGGCGGGATTTAAAGGGGAGCCTACGCAACTGCTGCAGCGCGCGCTATCACTCAATCCTCGGGAGCCATTCGCCTTGACTTTGGCGGGCGCTGCAGCGCTCGAGCGCCAAGACTATCCGGCAACTATTGACTACTGGCAACAGTTATTAGAACTGCTTCCGCCTGAGTCGGACGCCGCGCGGGCACTCGCAAATGGCATAGAGCGGGCGCGCCAAGAACAGGTCGAAACGGCAACCCCCGCGAATTGAAGGATGCTGGACATTAACAATGAAGAACTCTTTTAAGATAACCGCCTGGGCGGCGCTGGCGGTAATTTGCGTGCTCGCCATCGCAACAGCTTTGTTTTTTTACCAACGTAATAACGCCTCGAAAAGCCTCCTTGGTGGCGTACTTAATGTTTCGGTGGACATAGGGGGGCAGCGCTTTATGCGCTGGCATACCCCCCGTGAACTGCCTTTGATCTCTTTCCAAGATGCGACCGGACAGACGGTGACCTTGGCTGACTTTCAAGGTCGTGTCATATTGCTCAACCTATGGGCGACCTGGTGCCCTCCATGTCGAGAGGAGATGCCATCGCTGGATCGCTTGAATGCCAAGCTTGGCAGCCCGAGCTTTGAAGTCGTTGCGCTGTCGATTGATCGAGATCCCGATTTGCTTAAACCGTTCTATCAGGATTTTGGCATTCGAACGTTAAAACATTACGTTGACCCGACCACAAAAGTTTCAGATACGTTGCGTGCCCCGGGCGTGCCGACAACTCTATTGATTGATCGAGAAGGACGGGAAATCGGCCGGGCGATGGGGCCTGCTGCCTGGGATGGCCCGCAAGTCGAAGCGTTGATTGAGGGCGCACTGCTGCAAGCGTCTATTCGGGATTGAAAGTGATGAGTCATGACGTTGGAACCGATTATTGCCTGGAGGCTATGCGATGTTTGAATTGACTGTCATTGGGCTATTAACGGCATTTTTCGCCGGAATTGCTTCCTTCTTATCACCCTGTGTTCTACCGCTCGTGCCAGGTTATCTCTCCTATATTGCAGGCGGTACCGTTCAGGTGAGCGCTTCTTCTATCGAAGCGCGTTCTGCCCGGTGGCGCGCATTAGGCCTTAGTGCGTGCTTCGTGGCTGGCTTTTCCATGGTATTTCTAATTTTGGGAGCCAGCATCACCGCAATCGGGCGTTTGTTCTTATCGTATCGCTACGAACTAAATATCGCTGCGGGAGGCGTTATTGTCATCGCCGGCCTGATGATTATGGGTGTCATACGTGCACCTTTATGGATGCAGCGTTACTACCGCTTTGAACCGCGGGGCGGCGGTGGCAAACCTTGGTCGGCTACTGTGCTTGGCATGGCGTTCGGCTTCGGTTGGACACCATGCATCGGTCCCGTACTCGGCGGTATTCTGTTGCTTGGCGCCACCTCTGAGAGTCTTGGGCAGGGCGTACTGCTTTTGGGGGTCTATGCACTGGGGTTAGGCGTACCGTTCCTTCTTTCCGCTTACTTCATGACGCCGTTTATGCGTCGACTGGGTTCGTTGCGCCGAACAGGCCGTTATCTTCAGATAATCACCGGCGCGATTCTGGTGCTGATGGGCATTGCGGTGGCGAGTGGACAGTTGGTGCGTTTTGCGATTTGGTTATTGAGGACG
>LNAP01004067.1_pt1 | contig 13673 bp, 8 predicted proteins | sample 602601 | NCBI WGS metagenome assembly LNAP01 (sample SAMN02440304, study PRJNA202911) | soil metagenome | biome: Subtropical and temperate rainforests or woodlands; isolation source: soil samples (1 kg each in a 20% v/v slurry with milli Q water) were... ...
GGCGTCCTTGGACGGTGCGGCACCGGCTCCGGCCAAGGACGCCGCACCGTCCTCCAATGGCAGCCGCATCTTCGCCTCGCCATTGGCAAAACGTCTCGCCAAGGACGCCGGCATCGAGATCGGCCGCATCAACGGCTCCGGCCCGCATGGCCGCATCATCGCCAAGGATGTCGAACAGGTGAAGGCCGGCGGCGGCCCGAAGGCGCCGGCGGCGGCTCCGTCGGCATCGCCGTCCATCGCCCCGTCGATGTCCGACCAGCAGATCCGTTCGCTGTTCCCCGAGGGCAGCTACGAGGTCGTGCCGCATGACGGCATGCGCCGGACCATCGCCCAGCGTCTGACCCAGTCGGTGCAGACCGTTCCGCATTTCTATCTGACGATGGACTGCAACCTCGACAAGCTGATGTCGGCGCGCGAGGAGATCAACGCCACCGCCCCGAAGGACGCCGACAAGAAGCCGGCCTACAAGCTGTCGGTCAACGATTTCGTCATCAAGGCCATGGCCATCGCGCTGCAGCGAATTCCGAACTGCAATGTGAGTTGGACCGAGAGCGGCATGCTCAAGCACAAGCATTCCGACGTCGGCGTCGCCGTCGCGATGCCGGGTGGCCTTATCACCCCGATCATCCGCAGCGCCGAGACCAAGTCGTTGTCGGCGATCTCGGCAGAGATGAAGGATTTTGCGGCACGCGCGCGGGCGCGAAAACTGAAGCCGGAAGAATACCAGGGCGGCACCACCGCGGTGTCCAACCTGGGCATGTTCGGCATCAAGGATTTTACCGCGGTGATCAACCCGCCGCACGCCACCATCCTGGCGGTCGGCACCTCCGAGGAGCGCGCGATCGTCAAGGCCGGCAAGATCGAGATCGCCACCATGATGAGCGTGACCTTGTCCTGCGACCACCGTGCGGTTGACGGCGCGCTCGGCGCCGAACTGATTGGCGCGTTCAAGATGCTGATCGAGAATCCAGTGATGATGATGGTGTAGTTGAAACGCAGTTCTTCCCTCTCCCCTTGTGGGAGAGGGTGGATCGAACCGCGAAGCGGTTCGAGACGGGTGAGGGGGTATGCGCCAGACCGTACCGAAGCCGAAACGCACCTTCGCCAAGACCCTCCGCGCCAATGCGACCGAGGCGGAGAAACAACTCTGGCGATTGCTACGCTCTCGCCGCCTCGCAAGTTTGAAGTTTCGCCGTCAGGTACCGATTGGCCCCTGGATCGTTGATTTCGTATCGTTCGAACATCGTTTGGTTGTCGAAGCCGATGGTAGCCAGCACGCGGAAAGCGAAGACGACAAGCGGCGCGACCACGATCTGTCGGAGCGCGGTTTTCGGGTTTTACGTTTCTGGAACAACGACGTTCTGGCGCGGCCGCAGGCGGTACTCGAAATGATTCTCGACGTCGCCGCGACCTCCCCCTCACCCGTCTGCGCGCCTGGCGGCGCGCATCCACCCTCTCCCACAAGGGGAGAGGGAAGAAAGAGCAGAGAAGAACATGGCCGATAATTCCTTCGACGTCGTCGTGATCGGATCCGGTCCCGGCGGATACGTGACCGCGATCCGTGCCGCGCAGCTCGGCTTCAAGACCGCCATCGTCGAAAAATCCTACCTCGGCGGCATCTGCAACAACTGGGGCTGCATTCCGACCAAGGCGCTGCTGCGCTCGGCGGAAATCTATCACTACATGCAGCACGCCAAGGACTATGGGCTGTCTGCCGACAACGTGTCGTTCGACATCAAGGCGGTGATTGCGCGCTCGCGCGGAGTGGTGAAGCGCCTCAACGGCGGCGTCGAATATCTGATGAACAAGAACAAGGTCTCGATCATCTGGGGCAAGGCGGCGCTGGACGCGCCCGGCAAGTTCACGGTGACGAAGTCGGAGGCCGCGGCCCCCAAGGGCGCGCTGGGCGCCGGCACCTATACGGCAAAACACATTATCGTCGCCACCGGTGCGCGGCCGCGCGTCCTGCCGGGCCTCGAACCCGACAGCAAGCTGGTCTGGACCTATTTCGAGGCCATGAACCCCGACAGGATGCCGAAGTCGCTGCTGGTGGTCGGCTCCGGCGCCATCGGCATCGAGTTCGCGTCATTCTACCGGACCATGGGCGCTGAGGTGACCGTGGTCGAGGTGCTGCCGCAGATCCTGCCGGTCGAGGACGCTGAGATCGCCGCCGTCGCGCGAAAACAGTTCGAGAAGCAGGGCATCAAGATCCTCGTCAACACCAAGGTGACGAAGCTCGACAAGAAGGCCGACAGCGTCGTCGCCACCATCGACGATGGCAAGAAGCCGGTAACCCAGGAATTCGACCGCGTCATTTCCGCGGTCGGGGTGGTCGGCAATATCGAGGGCTTTGGCCTCGAGAAGCTCGGCGTGAAGACCGAGCGCGGCTGCATCGTCATCGACGGCTATGGTGCGACCAACGTGCCCGGCATCTATGCCATCGGCGACGTCGCCGGCCCGCCGATGCTGGCGCACAAGGCCGAGCATGAGGGCGTGATCTGCGTCGAGGCCATCAAGGGCCTGCATCCGCATCCGATGGACAAACTGCTCATTCCCGGCTGCACCTATTGCCAGCCGCAGGTGGCCTCGGTCGGCCTGACCGAAGCAAAGGCCAGAGAGAGCGGCCGCGAGATCCGCGTCGGCCGCTTCCCCTTCGTCGGCAACGGCAAGGCCATCGCCATGGGCGAAGACCAGGGCCTGGCCAAGGTGATCTTCGACAAGAAGAGCGGGCAGCTCCTGGGTGCGCATCTGGTCGGCGCGGAGGTTACCGAACTGATCCAGGGGTTTGTGGTGGCGATGAACCTGGAGACCACGGAAGAAGAGCTGTTCCACACCATCTTCCCGCATCCGACGATTTCGGAGACGATGAAAGAAGCCGTGCTCGATGCCTACGGGCGCGTGCTGAACATGTAGGAAAACCCGAGCGCGGGTCGCGATGGCTGGCTCCCGAGCCGGCCATTGTCGTTTGGACTGTACCTTATTCGCATTCCAGAGGGTTGCTGTGCGGCAACGAATGTTGCGCCCGCGCAACAGTTCCCCAACATTTGACCGGCGCCACTGCCGGCCCTTGCGTGCGCCGCTATTTAGCCACACGCCTCCGTGAAATCATTCTTCGTCAGCTAACGGCCACGGCGCTCGCGAAGACAATGGGAAATCACAAGATTTTCCGGGTTCAGGGAGATGGCCGGGGAAACGGGTTCAAGATGGACGCCAAGACGCCAGCCAGCAGCCTCAAGTCGCGCCTGCCCAGCCGTCATGTGACGGAAGGGCCGGAGCGGGCGCCGCATCGGTCTTATCTCTATGCGATGGGCCTGACCACCGAGCAGATCCACCAGCCGTTTGTCGGCGTGGCGTCGTGCTGGAACGAAGCCGCTCCCTGCAATATTTCACTGATGCGCCAGGCGCAGGCCGTCAAGAAGGGCGTCGCCTCCGCCGGCGGCACGCCGCGCGAATTCTGCACCATCACCGTCACCGACGGCATCGCCATGGGCCATGACGGCATGCGTTCGTCGCTGCCGTCCCGCGAATGTATCGCCGACTCGGTCGAGCTGACCATACGTGGCCACGCCTACGACGCTCTGGTCGGGTTGGCCGGCTGCGACAAGTCGCTGCCGGGCATGATGATGGCCATGGTCCGGCTCAACGTGCCCTCGATCTTCATCTATGGCGGCTCGATCCTGCCCGGAAATTTCCGCGGCCAGCAGGTCACCGTGCAGGACATGTTCGAGGCGGTCGGCAAGCACTCGGTCGGCGAGATGTCCGACGAGGATCTCGACGAGATCGAGCGCGTGGCCTGCCCGTCGGCCGGCGCCTGCGGCGCACAGTTCACCGCCAACACCATGGCGACGGTATCGGAAGCCATCGGCCTGGCGTTGCCGTACTCGGCCGGCGCGCCGGCGCCCTACGAGATCCGCGATGCGTTCTGCACCACAGCCGGCGAGAAGGTGATGGAGCTGATCGCGCGCAACATCCGGCCGCGCGACATCGTCACCCGCAAGGCGCTGGAGAATGCCGCCGCGGTGGTCGCCGCCTCGGGCGGCTCGACCAATGCTGCGCTGCATCTGCCGGCCATCGCCCACGAATGCGGTATCAAGTTCGACCTGTTCGACGTGGCGGAAATCTTCAAAAAGACACCCTATGTCGCGGATTTGAAACCGGGTGGCCGTTATGTCGCCAAAGACATGTTTGAAGTTGGTGGCATACCGCTTCTGATGAAAACATTGCTCGATCACGGATATCTTCATGGCGACTGTCTGACCGTCACCGGCCGGACCATTGCGGAAAACCTGAAGAACGTGAAGTGGAATCCTCACCAGGATGTGGTGCGTTCGGCCGACAAGCCCATCACCGTCACCGGTGGTGTTGTCGGCCTGAAGGGAAATCTCGCGCCAGAAGGCGCGATCGTAAAGGTCGCCGGAATGTCGAACCTGAAATTCACCGGACCGGCCCGCTGCTTCGACCGCGAGGAAGACGCCTTCGAGTCGGTGAAAAACAAGACCTATCGGGAAGGCGAGGTCCTGGTGATCCGCTACGAGGGGCCGCGCGGCGGTCCCGGCATGCGCGAGATGCTCTCGACCACCGCGGCGCTGACCGGGCAGGGCATGGGCGGCAAGATCGCCCTGATCACCGACGGTCGTTTCTCCGGCGCCACCCGCGGCTTCTGCATCGGCCATGTCGGCCCGGAAGCCGCTGTCGGCGGCCCGATTGCTTTGCTCGAAGACGGCGACATCATCGAGATCGACGCCGACAACGGCACACTTAACGTAAAATTGACTGACGCGGAATTGGCCGAGCGCAAGACCAAATGGAAGCCGCGGGCGACAGACCACACGACCGGTGCGCTTTGGAAATATGCCCAGCAGGTTGGACCGGCGGTCGATGGTGCCGTCACCCATCCGGGCGGGGCGCACGAGAAACAATGTTATGCGGACATCTAGGCGTATCATTCTTGTAGTGTTTGCTTTGGGAGCCGCAGCGGCGGCCGGCCCCGCGTTCGCCTTCGATGGCGCCGCGGTGAACGGTTCCGATACGACGATCCCGGTGGTAGCGGCGCAGCCCGGTACCGCCACCGCCTTGAAGAAGGCAGCGCCAGCGGATAATTCGACCCAGCTGACCGCGCTGCAATATGCCGCCGAAGGCGGTCACCCGATCGCCCAGTGGAAGCTCGGCCGGATGTATGCCGACGGCAACGGCGTGATGCAGGACGATGTGCGCGCCTTCGAATATTTCAGCCGCATCGCGAATGCTCACGCCGAGGACAGTCCGTCGGCGCCGCAGGCGGCGATCGTCGCCAACGCCTTTGTGGCGCTGGGCCGCTATTATCTTGCCGGCATTCCCAATTCCAAGGTCAAGGTCGACACCGAGCGCGCGCGCGAGATGTTCTCCTATGCGGCATCGTATTTCGGCAATGCCGACGCGCAATACGATCTGGCCCGTCTGTACCTCAAGGGCATCGGCGCGCCGCGCGACACCAAGTATGGCGCGCGCTGGCTCGGCCTTGCCGCGCAGAAAGGCCAGCATCAGGCCCAGGCCATGCTCGGCCAGATGCTGTTCAACGGCGAACAACTGCCGAGGCAGGCGGCCCGCGGCCTGATGTGGCTGACCCTGGCGCGTGACAGCGCGGCGCCTGACGAGACCTGGATCAAGGACAGCTACAACAAGGCCATCGCCAGGGCCTCCGAGGACGACCGCGCCATGGCGCTGCAGATGCTCGAGCACTGGGTACAGGGTCGCAAGGACTAAAGCCGGAGCGGATCGCGGCGGTAGTTGCCAGATGTGGAGCGATCATTGGATCGGCCCGATCTAGGAATTGCTTTGAATGATCAGACAAGTCGTGCGTCAGCGCGCGTTTTCCTGTTTGCTCCCGACAATCAAGTTCTCCTTATCCGCTTCGTCGTTCAGCGATTGTCCGGCGAGTTTGCCTTCTGGGCAACGCCAGGCGGTCGCGTCGAAAAAGGCGAGACCCCGTTAGCAACGGCGCATCGCGAGTTGTTCGAAGAACTGGAAATACGGACAACCCTAAAGGGGCCGGTGCATTCGGCAACCGATCAGTTCGAGCATGAAGGCTCCATGATCCGGAATACCGATCTCTTTTTTCTTGGTCGCTGCGATCACGCCAGTCCTCGGCTTCGGGGTGTCACCGATCTGGAGCGATCAGCCATGCGATCTATTCGATGGTGGACTGTGGACGAGATCGCGGATGCTGAAGAAACGGTCTTTCCGAACGATCTCGCAGAGGTCTTGCGCAAGATCGTGTAGACGGGGCCGGCTTCAGGCAGCCTCGAGATTCAGATCGATCCAAACCGGCACGTGGTCCGACGGCTTTTCCCAGGCACGGACATACTTGTCGATGCCGACATTGGTCAGGCGGTCGGTGGCCTGCGGCGACAGCAGCAGATGGTCGATGCGGATGCCCCAGTTCTTCTGCCAGGCACCGGCCTGGTAGTCCCAGAACGTATACTGGCCGGGCTCGTCAGTGACGGCCCGCAGCGCGTCGGTGAGGCCGAGGCCGAGCAGCGCCTGGAAGCTTTCACGGGTCTCCGGCTTGAACAGCGCGTCGTTGGCCCAGGCCGCGGGGTTGTGCACGTCAGCCGCCGCCGGAATCACATTGAAGTCACCGGCAAGAATCAGCGGCTCTTCGGCCTTCAGCCGCTGCTGTGCGTAGTCGTGCAGCCGCGACATCCATTTCAGCTTGTAGGGATACTTCTCGGTCTCTACCGGATTGCCGTTGGGCAAATACAGGCAGGCGACGCGCACCACGCCCGATTTCAGCGACACCACACCTTCGATGAAGCGGGCGTGCAAATCCTCGGCGTCGCCGGCGAGCCCCGGATTGGCCTCCTCGAGCGGATACTTCGAGAGCAGCGCGACGCCATTGAACGTCTTCTGGCCGTGCGTGACGACGTTGTAGCCGAGCGCCTCGATGGCCTCCCGCGGAAACGCTTCGTCGACGCATTTGATCTCCTGCAGACAGACCACATCGGGCGCGCAGTCGCGCAGCCAGGTCAGCAGATGGTCGAGCCGTTGGCGGACGGAGTTCACGTTCCAGGTGGCAATTCTCATTGGGTGGGATTCCGGTAACAACAATGGCAAAAATAAGTCCTGCTGGCATACCATCGGATAGAGGGGCATGATACGCTTTAAGCATAAAGCGCATAAGTCGCTGTCAGGGACGGAGAATCGAGGAGAGTTCACCCGATTCCGGACCGATTGACGTGGGATGTTATGAAGAAACGTACATGGATCTTCGTTGGCCTGTTGGGTGCGGTCGCGGTGACGGCCTATCTGACAAAATCGTCGTGGACCACCGGCAACACGGCGGCCCAGACCGCGCCGCGGCCCCGTGTCGTTTCGGTGGAACTGGCCAAGGCCGAACGCAAGCCCATTCCCTTTGAGGTCGACTCCATCGGCACCGTGACGCCGATCTCCAGCGTCGCGCTGAAATCCCGCGTCGAGACCACCATCGTCTCGGTGCATTTCGAGGACGGTGCCAAGGTCAACGAGGGCGACCTGCTGTTCACCCTCGACTCGCGACAGATCGATGCCCAGATCGAGCAGGCCGAAGGCACGCTGGCCCGTGACCGCGCGCAACTTGCCGGCGCCGAACGCGACCTCAAGCGCTTCAGCGACCTGATCGGCAAGGGTGCCACCACACAGGTCAACGTCGACAACGCCAAGACCCAGGCCGACATTCTCGGCGGCACTATCCAGGCCGATCAGTCCGCACTGGACAATCTCAGGGTGCAGAAAAGCTTCACCACCATCCGGGCGCCGTTCGCCGGCCGGATCAGCGCAGCCAACGTCAAGGTCGGCAACTTCGTTCGCCCGGCAGACACGACTCCGCTGGCCACCATCAACCAGATGGCGCCGGTCTATGTGTCGTTCGCGATTCCCCAGCGCATCCTCGGCGATCTGCGCGAGGCCATGGCCGCCGGGTCGACCGCGGTAATCGCGACCATTCCGAATAGCGGCCGCTCCGAGGACGGCAAGGTGGCCATGGTGGAGAACACCGTGGATGCCACCACCGGCATGGTCACGGTGCGCGGCATCATGAATAATGGCAACGAGACGCTGTGGCCGGGGACGCTCGTTCAAACCAAGCTGATTGTGCGCACCGTGGATGGCGTGGTGGTGCCGACGGTGGCGGTGCAGCGCAGCCAGACCGGCAACTTCGTGTTCGTGGTGAAGGAGGGCGTCGCCCAGGTTCAGCCAGTCACGGTGGACCGCACCTTCCAGGGCCTGTCGGTGATCTCCTCCGGCCTCTCCGGCAGCGAGGATGTGGTGGTTGACGGGCAATTGCTGCTGTCGAACGGGACGCGCGTCGAAGCGCGCCAGCGCAAAGCCGGAGCCTGAGCCATGACGCTTTCGGAGCTCTGCATCCGCCGGCCGGTGATGACGACGCTGATCACCGCCTCGATCATCGCCTTCGGCATTTTCGGCTTCCGCCTGCTGCCGGTGTCGGCGCTGCCGAAGGTAGATTTTCCGACCATCGCCGTGACCGCGACCCTGCCGGGCGCCAGCGCCGACACCATGGCGGCCTCGGTCGCCGGCGTCATCGAGCGCCAGCTCTCGACCATCGCCGGCATTTCGTCGATGTCGTCGAGTTCGTCGCAGGGCACCACTGCGATCACCATCCAGTTCGACCTCAACCGCAACATCGACGCCGCGGCGCTGGACGTGCAGACCGCGTTGACCATCGCGCAGCGCCGGCTGCCGATCGAAATGACGACGCCGCCGAGTTTCCGGAAGGTGAACCCGGGCGATTTCCCGGTGCTTTTTGTGTCGCTGAGTTCGTCGACGCTGCCGCTGTCGACCGTCAACGAATATGGCGACATCACCATCGGGCAGGCGCTGTCGCAGATTCCGGGCGTCGCCCAGGTCTCGATCTTCGGCGCGCAGAAATTCGCCATCCGGGTGCAGGCCGATCCCGAGGCAGCCGCGGCGCGGGGCCTGTCGCTGGAGGACATCCGCACGGCGGTATCTCGCGCCAATTCCTCGACTCCGGTCGGCACCCTCAACGGCCCCAAGCAGGACATCTCGCTGCAGGCCTCCGGCCAGATGGACAAGGCGATCGACTACCGCCAGGTGGTGGTGGCGTGGCGCAACGGCTCGCCGGTCAAGCTCGACGAGGTCGCCAAGATCTATGACAGCGTCGAGAACGACAAGGTCGCGACCTGGCTGAACGGAGAACGCGCCATCGTGCTGGCGATCCAGAAGCAGCCCGACGCCAACACTGTGGCGGTGGTTGACGGCGTGCGCGCCAAGCTGCCGTCGCTGCGCGCGCAGATCCCGCCGTCGATCGCCGTCAACGTGATGATGGACCGCTCGGTGTCGATCCGCCAGGCGGTCAGCGACGTCGAGGAAACCCTGCTGATCGCCGTGGCGCTGGTGATCATGGTGATATTCCTGTTCCTGCGCTCGGCGTCCGCCACCTTCATCCCGGCGCTGGCAGTGCCGATCTCGCTGCTCGGCACCTGCGCCGTGATGTACATGCTGGATTTCTCCATCAACAACATGACGCTGCTGGCGCTCACTTTGTCGGTCGGATTCGTGGTCGACGACGCCATCGTCATGCTGGAAAACATCGTCCGCCACATCGAACACGGCATGCGGCCGTTCGAGGCGGCGCTGAAGGGTGCGCGCGAGATCGGCTTCACCATCATCTCGATCACCTTTTCGCTGATCGCCGTGTTCATTCCGGTGCTCCTGATGGGCGGCATCGTCGGGCGCGTGTTCCGCGAATTCGCGATCACCATCGCCGCGGCCATTATCGTGTCGGGCTTCGTGTCGCTGACGCTGACCCCGATGCTGTGCGCGCGGGTGCTGAAGGCCCACGATCCGCACAAGAAGAACAATATCGTGTTGCGCGCCTTCGAGGCGATATTCGCCGCCTGGCTGAGGGGCTACGAATGGGCGCTCGACCACGTTCTGGCGCACAAGGCGCTGATGCTGCTGGTGACCATCGCCACGCTGGGCGGCACGGTCTATCTCTACATGATCGTGCCGAAGGGCTTTTTTCCGCAGGAAGACACCGGCTTTCTCACCGGCGTCACGGAGGCCGCCACCGACACCTCGTTCGAGGCGATGAAGGCGCGGCAGCAGGCACTGACCGAAGTGCTGAAATCCGATCCGGCGGTCGACTACATCAACTCGACCGTCGGCTCCGGCGGGCCCAATCCAACCGGCAATTATGGCCGGCTGTTTATCGCGCTGAAGCCGCAGAAGGAGCGCGACAGTGCCCAGACCGTGATGACCCGGCTGCGCCAGAAGGCGACGGCGGTCCCCGGCCTGCAGGCGTTCTTCCAGAGCATCCAGAACCTCAACATCGGCGGCCGGCCCTCGAAGAGCCAGTACCAGTACGTACTGCAGAGCGGCGATACCGAGTCGCTGTACCGGCTGGCGCCGGAAATGCGTGACAAGATCGCCAAGGTGCCCGGGCTGCTTGATGTCACCACGGATCTGTACATCAAGAACCCGCAGATGACCGTCGACATCGATCGCGAGAAGGCCGCGGTCTACGGCATCACTGTCGATCAGGTGCGCAACCAGCTCTACAATGCATTCGGCTCGCGCCAGGTCGGCACCATCTACATGCCGTCCAACGACTACCAGATCATCCTGGAGGCGCAGCCGCAGTTCCGCATCGACCCGTCCGACATCTCACGGCTCTACATGAAGACGGCCAACAACCAGACCATCCCGCTCAGCGCGGTGGCGCGGCTGGTGCCGACGGTGGGACCGCTGCAGATCAACCACCAGGGCCAGCAACCGGCGGTGACCATCTCCTTCAACCTGACCCCGGGCACCTCGCTCGGCTATGCGGTGGACCAGATCACCGCCATCGAAGGTGCCTCCAATCTGCCGGTGACCATCGCCACCGGCTTCTCCGGCACCGCACAGGTGTTCCAGGATTCGTTGCGCGGGCAGGGCGTGCTGATCCTCGCCGCGGTGTTCGCGGCCTTCGTCATTCTTGGCATTCTCTACGAGAGTTTCATCCACCCGATTACGATCATCTCCGGCCTGCCGTCGGCGGGCATCGGCGCCATCCTGACGCTGATGCTGTTCAATATGGAGTTGTCGGTGATCGCCATGATCGGCATCGTCATGCTGGTCGGCATCGTCAAGAAGAACGCCATCATGATGGTCGACTTCGCGCTGGAGCGCCGCCGCGTCGGACTGTCCGCCGAGCACGCCATTCGCGAGGCGGCGCTGCTCCGGTTCCGCCCGATCATGATGACCACCTTCGCGGCAATCTTCGGCACCTTGCCGATCGCGCTCGGTGCCGGCGCCGGCGCCGAATTGCGCCAGCCACTCGGCGTCGCGGTGGTCGGCGGCCTGTGCGTCTCGCAGCTGCTGACGCTGTTCATCACGCCGGTGATCTACATCTATCTCGATCGCATCGACCGCCGCCTGAAGCGTCGCCTTGAGCCGCAGTTCGACGAGGCGGAAGACGTCGGGCGCCAGCACGGGATCGCGGCCGAGTAGGGGGCGGCCGGGCTTGTCGGGCCGGCAAGGCGCTACGTGCTGAGTAAACCCGATCGTGCGATTGCGGAAGTTAGCTGGCGGGCGCAGGGCGAGATCATCTCTGCCGCGCCGCGGTCTGAAAGCTCAGATCGAAAAGCTCGTTCCGCAGCCGCACGACGCAGTGGCATTCGGATTGACCACCCGGAACGAGGCGCCGATCAGGTCATCGACGAAATCGACCTCGGAACCGGCTAGGAACGGCACTGAAGCCGAGTCGACCAGCACCACGGCGCTCTCGCGGGCGATCACCAGATCGTCATCGGCCTTGGCGCGGTCGACGTCGAATTTGTAGGAAAAGCCGGAGCAGCCGCCGCCTTCCACCGAGATGCGCAGCATGGCGCCTTCGCCTTCGGTCTTCAGGATCTCGCCGATGCGGCGGGCCGCCCGCTCGCTGATGGTGACGTTGGCTGCTGTCATGATCTGGCTCCGTGGCGCGGGTCATTCAAAGGTTTGAATAAGCCGCCTGCCATAGTTAAGTGCGCCGGGCCGTGGAATCAATTGGATAGAGGATAAACACCCTTGTCGGTCGGAATGGCGGCGCCCCGCGCACCTTATGCCTGCGATCCCGCGCACAGCCGCGGGCGGCTGTTCGCCGAGCCGGAAAGCAGGACCCGAAGCCCGTTCCGGCGTGATTGCGACCGGGTGATCCATTCCACCGCCTTCCGCCGCCTCAAGCACAAGACCCAGGTGTTCGTGTTCCACGAGGGCGACCACTATCGCACCCGGCTGACCCATACGCTGGAAGTGGCGCAGATCGCCCGCGCCATCGCCCGCCAGCTCGGTCTCGACGAGGATCTCACCGAGACGCTGGCGCTGGCCCATGACCTCGGCCACCCGCCGTTCGGCCATGCCGGCGAGCGGGCGCTGGATGCCTGTCTGAAGGACCATGGCGGCTTCGACCACAATGCCCAGACCTTGCGGGTGCTGACTTCGCTGGAGCATCGCTACCCCGACTTCGACGGCCTCAACCTGACCTGGGAGGCGCTGGAGGGCGTGGTCAAGCACAACGGCCCGCTCACCGACGCGTCCGGTGCCGCACTCGGGCGTTATGCCGAACACGGCCTGCCGTTCGGCATCGCTGATTACGACCGCACCTACGATCTCGAGTTGTCGAGCTTCGCCTCGCTGGAGGCGCAGGTCGCCGCACTGGCCGACGACATCGCCTACGACGCCCATGACATCGACGACGGCCTGCGCGCCCGCCTGTTCGGCGTCGACGACCTCAGGGAGATACCGCTCGCCGCCGGCATGATCGCCGAGATCGCGCAGCGCTATCCCGAGCTCGACGAAAGCCGCCGCGGCGCCGAACTGGTGCGTGAACTGATCTCCTATCTGATCGGGGCGGTGGTTGGCGAGACCGAACGGCGGCTCGCCGCGGCGCGACCGGCTTCGGCCGCGGACGTCCGTCATCACGGCGAGGTGCTGGTCGCGTTCCCGCCGGAGGCCGCGGCTGCCGAAGCCACCATCAAGGCCTTCCTCAAGCTGCGGATGTACCGCCACGAACGGGTGATGCGGGTGATGGGCGAGGCGGAGTGCATCCTGTTCGACCTGTTCGCGCGCTACCAGCGCGCGCCCGAGGATCTGCCGGCGGAATGGTTGCCGCCGCGGAGCGCCGGGCCGGAAAACGACACCGACCGCGCGCGTCGGATCGGCAATTTCATTGCCGGGATGACCGACCGTTTTGCCATTACCGAGCATATGCGACTGTTCAATTCATCTCCTGAATTACGTTAGAAGATGACGACAAGTATCTGATATTGAAAGTTATTGACATTTAAAATCAAGCCGAGCCGGCTTCATCAAAGAAATGGCGGTCAGCCCGCAAAACGTCTATCCAACCCCCTGCAATCCAGCCGGAATCGTCCGGCGCAAGTTCTGGTTCCTGCGATGTCCGTTCCGTCTCCGCATCTGTTCGCCAATGTCCTCGCGCGCGTCCACGCGGCCTGCCAGGCGCTCGCCGCCGAAGGCGTGCTGCCGGCCGGGCTCGATCTGGCGCGCGTGGTGGTCGAGCCGACCCGCGAGGCGTCGCATGGTGACATGGCGACCAATGCCGCGATGGTGCTGGCCAAGGAAGCGAAATCCAAGCCGAAGGACATCGCTGAGGCGATTGCCGCGAAACTGCGTGACGACGATCTGATCGCCTCAAGATA
>LNAP01004096.1_pt1 | contig 13671 bp, 9 predicted proteins | sample 602601 | NCBI WGS metagenome assembly LNAP01 (sample SAMN02440304, study PRJNA202911) | soil metagenome | biome: Subtropical and temperate rainforests or woodlands; isolation source: soil samples (1 kg each in a 20% v/v slurry with milli Q water) were... ...
TGCCCCGCCTCGATCCAGAGTTGCAATCGGCTACGGGAATGCTCAGGAATAAGCCTGGCCAAAACCTTGTCAAGCCGCTCGGGCAGGGCCTTAAAAGGCAGCTCGAATTCAAGCGGCACGGGGTCCTTTAAACTTTCTTTGGCAATATCTGTGTCAGGCATGGCGACAAATCATATAATCAGCCTGCAATGCTAACATCAAGGACGCCTTTGTGATTCGCCCAGATTTCAATTTATCCAGATTTCCCATCCTGAAACGCCTGACTCGCGCAGCAATCGCTTTTGCGGCTGTGGCCCTTATTGCGAGCTGCGGCACATTTAAAGGAGACGTCGACCCAACCGCAGGCTGGAGCGCCGATCGTCTTTACAAGGATGCCCGCGTCGAAATGAGCGGTGCCAACTGGAAAGAAGCCCGCACCCGGCTGGAACAAGTCGAGGCGCGCTATCCGTTCGGAGGTTACGCCCAGCAGGCATTAATCGACCTGGCGTACGTTAACTGGAAAGACGAAGAGCCCGAGCAAGCGCTTGCGGCCATCGACCGGTTCGAGCAGCAGTACCCGAACCATCCCGGCACCGACTACATGCTGTACCTGAAGGGACTCATTACCTTTACGCCGCCCAGCGCCAACTTCTCGAAGTTTACGCGTCAGGATCCAAGCGAACGGGATCCTAAAGGTCTGCGCGAATCGTACGAGTCGTTTAACGAACTTATCAATCGCTATCCCGACAGCCGCTACACTGCCGATGCCAAAAAACGCGTCACATGGCTGGTAAGCACAATTGCCCAAAACGAAGTTCACGTTGCACAGTACTACTACGAACGCGGCGCGTACCTTGCAGCAGTTAATCGTGCACAAACGGTAATTACCGACTTCCAGGCAGTGCCGGTTGCCGAAAAAGCGCTATATATTATGTATCTGTCGTACGACAAGCTTGATCTGACCGATTTGCGCGATGACACCAAGCGTGTGCTGGACCAGAACTTTCCCAATAGCAAATATTACGAACAAGGCCTGGACAGCCCCGTGAACTATTTGAATCCGGTTAACTGGTTTTAAAACTATCCGAAGACTCGCCGGTTAACGGCGATAATTCAGCGGGCTCTGATTGAGCCTGCTTTTTTTGATAGAACGCCAACACTTCAGCCAGCTCGCGAGTACGGGAAAACGCCGGCAGACCGCGCCACAATAGCTTGCCGTAAGGCTTTTCCACCATGCGTGTGTCACCCACCATCAATACGCCCCAGTCTTTCTCCGAACGTATTAAACGCCCCGCGCCCTGCTTTAACGCAATCGCCGCCTCGGGCAACTGGTATTCCATAAAGGGATTGCCCCCATTATCGCGGCAAAGCTTCAAGCGTGCCTCAAGAACCGGATCGTCGGGCGGTGCGAAAGGCAGCTTGTCAATGGCCACCAGGGTCAAGGCGTCTCCCGGGACGTCAATGCCTTCCCAAAAGCTTGCGCTTCCCACCAAAACCGCATTTTTCTCAGTACGAAAACGCTCGAGCAACGCCCCGCGCGAACTTTCCCCCTGACGCAATAACACACGGTCTATACCAGTTTCGTCAAAATCATCGCCCAACAGTTCGGCAATCTGGTCGACAGCGCGCAAGCTTGTACATAAAATCAGAACCCCGCCGGTGGCCAGCTTGATAAGCGGAAGCAAAGTCGCAACGAATTTTTCGTTAAAAGAACTGTCGCTGGGAAGGGGCAAACCTTTGGGAACAAACAGGACACCTTGGGATGGGTAGTCGAACGGCGACTCCCAACGCCTGGTTTTAGCATCCCACAATCCAAGCTGTCGTAAGAAATGCCCGAAATCGCCCCGCACCGACAGCGTCGCCGACGTTAATACCCACGCCTGATCTTTACGGCGATATCTGGAAAAAATCTGTGCTACTGACAAAGGAGCGCTATGCAAGCGCATATGGTGCAAGCTATGTTCCACCCAACGTACAGCGGCGCCTGCGTCATCTGCCGCCGGCTCTTCACCCTTGCCGCCTGCCGGCTTCAGGGCGTTATTACCCTGGCGGTCAGGCTGGCTCCATTGGAATATCTTGGCACGAATATCCATGCACGACTTGGCAACCGCGGCCAGATCAGGGTGCTTTTCGGACACGACGTTTAATAGCTGGGTGTTTCGATCCAGTACCTGCAATAAATCCTCGAGCGCTTTATCGAATTGCCCGGCATTGGGAATAACGTCAAAAGTAGCTTTGCGTCCGGGCAACTTGTCGATCGGTGCGGCCACCAGCCGCAATTCACGCGCTGCATGTTCTATTTTCTTGCCGATCTCGCTCCAGTTGGTGGACTCCCGGGCATGCGCCAGCCCGGCGGCCTCGGTAGTTCGCGCCAGATCCAGCAATTGATGGGACGACACGCTGGTGCCTAGAAACCGGGTCGCGATATCGGGCAATTGATGCGCTTCGTCGAAAACCACCAGGTCGACGGCCGGCAATAAATCGGTAATTCCCTCTTCGCGCAGTGCCAAATCAGCCATAAAAAGAGCATGATTTACTACCACCAAGTCGGCATCCTGCGCATAACGACGCGCTTTGAGCACAAAGCAATCGCGTACATTCGGACAATCCTGACCGAGACAGTTATCGCGCGTTGAGGTAACGCGATTCCAAATATCAGCGTCTTCGGGCACTTGCGCCAGATCGGCCCGGTCGCCTGTTTTGGTTTGCTTTGCAAACACCTGAATATGCCGTAATTGACTGACTTCGGAGCGTGACTTCAGCGCCCTGTCGTCACCTGACAAACGCTCAAGATGGTAATGACACACATAGTTGCCGCGCCCTTTGAGCAACGCAATCGTAATGGGCAACCCCAAAGCCGCGCGCAACCGGGGCAGATCCCGCCGAAACAACTGGTCTTGCAAGGTGCGGGTACCCGTCGAAACCAGGACTTTTCGGCCGCTTAAAAAAGCCGGTACAAGATACGCCCAGGTCTTGCCCGTACCCGTGCCTGCCTCGGCAACCAGCGTGGACTGTTCTTGCAAGGCCTCTTCAATAGCTTGAGCGAGTTCCAGCTGAGCCTGCCGCGGCCGGTAGTCGGGCACCGCTGCGGCAATAGGCCCATCCTCGGAAAAAATGTCGGTAAGTTCTTGCAAAAGCATTTAAAGATATATTTGAAATAGCGGGAAGAGCCAGGAAACCAAGCGAATGGTCACCGGGAGGGGACAGCAACGAAACTGCAAATCAATATGCCGAACACGTTTTCTAACAAACTTTAGCGGGCACAAACCAAATGATACCCCCCTGGATTCCGTAATGCTTCTCGGGTTGTGGCAAAATGGCCCGCTTATCTATGTTTCCTGCGATAGTAGACTCCATGACTGATACTTCTGTTGACTTAGCTCCAAACTCTCACGCAAAAGGCAGCGACCCTGCCCGTATTATTGCCCTGCTGGCCACCGAGCTGGGTGCACGCGCTCCGCAAATCGCAGCGGCGATAGAGCTGCTTGATGGCGGCGCCACAGTCCCTTTCGTCGCTCGTTACCGTAAAGAAGCGACCGGCGGGCTTGATGATACTGTTTTGCGTAACCTGGAAGTACGCTTGCTTTACGTTCGCGAACTGGAAGGCCGCCGCACAGCCATTCTGGACTCCATCGACCAACAGGGAAAACTAAGTCCCGAACTTCAAAAAGAAATCGAAGCCGCGGACACCAAGCAACGCCTTGAGGACTTATACGCTCCTTATAAGCCCAAACGGCGCACCCGCGCCCAAATCGCACGGGAGGCAGGTTTAGAACCGTTGGCCGACGCCATTTTACAGACACCCTCATGCGATCCATCGCTGCTGGCCGAGAGCTACCTTAATCCGGAAGCATCCATCAATGACATCAAGGCCGCACTGGACGGCGCACGCGACATTCTTGCTGAACGCTACGCCGAAAACGCCGATTTGCTGGCCAATATGCGCGAGCATTTATGGTCTACCGGCCTGCTGTACTCCAAAGTAGTCGAAGGTAAAGAAAACGAAGGCGACAACTTTCGCGACTGGTTCGATTTTAACGAGCCTCTGCGTACCTTACCGTCACACCGGATTCTGGCTCTTTTACGCGGCCGCCAGCAAGGCGCTCTGGACATTCGTCTTGGCCTCGAAGCCGAACTCGAAGCACAAACTCCGCATCCCTGCGTACTACGAATTGCTCAATTCCTGAAAACCGGCGCTGATTTTCAGCTGGATGCCACGCCTCGCGCACGCTGGCTGGGCGAAGTATGCCGTTGGACATGGCGCGTTAAATTGCTGACTGCTTTTGAAACCGAGCTTATCGGACAATTACGCGAAAGTGCTGAACAAGAAGCCATCCGCGTCTTTGCAGCCAATTTGAAAGACCTGTTGCTTGCTGCTCCCGCAGGCCCCAAATCTGTCCTGGGGCTCGATCCCGGGATTCGTACCGGCGTCAAAATCGCTGCAATCGATCCCACAGGAAAGCTGCTCGACACAGCCACCATTTACCCGTTCGAACCGCGCCGCGACCGCGAAGGCTCTATCAATACGCTGGCAGCGCTGGTTGCCAAACACAAAATTGAACTTGTGGCGATCGGTAATGGCACGGCATCGCGGGAAACCGAAAAACTGGTCAGCGACATGCTGGAAAAGTTTCCAACCCTGGCTCTGACTCGTGTTGTCGTGTCGGAGGCTGGCGCCTCGGTGTATTCAGCATCGGAGCTCGCAGCACACGAATTTCCCGAGCTCGATGTAAGCCTGCGCGGAGCGGTATCCATTGCACGGCGCTTACAAGACCCTTTGGCCGAACTGGTAAAAATCGAACCCAAAGCTATTGGCGTCGGACAGTATCAGCATGACGTCAACCAGCGCGAGCTTGCACGCTCGCTGGATGCCGTTATTGAGGATTGCGTTAACGCCGTCGGCGTCGACGTCAATACCGCCTCGGCCCCTCTGCTCACCCGCGTGTCGGGCTTAAACTCGCTACTGGCCAAAAACATCGTAGCCTGGCGTAATGAAAACGGTGCATTCGGCAACCGTAAAATGCTGCTAAAAGTGCCGCGATTCGGTGAAAAAGCCTTTGAACAGGCAGCGGGTTTTTTGCGCATTCCCAACGGCGACAACCCCTTGGATGCCTCGTCGGTACACCCCGAGGCCTATCCCGTAGTTCAGCGCATTCTTAAAAAAATCAATGCGGATGCACGTCAGGTCATGGGTCAGCAAGGAGCCCTGAAGGGTGTCTCTCCTTCGGAATTTACCGACGAGCGCTTTGGCCTGCCTACCGTTAAAGACATATTCACCGAGCTGGAAAAGCCTGGACGCGACCCTCGGCCGGAGTTTAAAACCGCCCAGTTCAAGGAAGGTGTGAACACGCTTAACGACTTGCATGTCGGCATGGTGCTGGAAGGGGTAGTGACTAACGTAGCCAACTTTGGCGCTTTCGTTGATATTGGCGTCCATCAAGACGGGCTTGTGCATATTTCCGCGCTGGCCGATAAATTTGTGAAAGATCCGCGGGATGTCGTGCGCGTTGGCCAAATGGTTAAAGTGAAAGTCCAGGAAGTCGACGTTGCCCGCAAACGCGTCGGACTTACCATGCGCCTGAATGATGATACAGCCCCACTGCGCAAGACTAACGATGAACGCCGCGCGATGCCAGCCAGCGGGCAAAAACGCACGAGCCAGGCACGCCCGCAAGAAGCAGCAGGTCTTGGCGCCATGGCCGCTGCATTTGCAAAACTCAATAAGTAAACATCATGACAAGCGACGCTCTGAACCACGAAACGAAATTGACAACGCTCATAAACTTATTGAGCTGCAACGATATGGACCCCCACGAAGTTGGCCGGATTGTTAGCATTTGTCTGCAGGCCAGGCTGGACCCGGTAAAAACCTTAACGGAAAACTACGGGGCGGAAGCCGCGCAAGTGGCACAATACGACCCGCAAGGGGTTCTTGCCTTCATAATATTTATTGAGCTTGAAGACTACTTTGCATCAGCCGATACGGTAGACGAGCTTTACGAACAGATCACTGAAGCATTTGAAACGCCGGCATTGCCCGAGTACCCATACGATAACAATAGCTTCGAAATAGTCTCGGACTATTACCAATGGCTTGACCAGCAATTGCTCGTTCATCACCCGAAGTACCGGCTGATCAATTTTGGGCAAAGCTATTCCAATGATTTCCAAGTAATCCTGGTCTATCGCGACGATGCCCAGCACATTCTACGACTTTGCGAACAGTTGGACATTGACGCCGGGTTGTGCGAATAGCGCGTAAATAGCGCTTTTAGGCTATATATAGCCTAAAAGCACCAACACCAGGACAATAATCAGCACCAAACCCAAACCGCCTGTCGGTGCATAGCCCCAGCTTCTGCTATGCGGCCAGCTCGGCAGCGCGCCAATCAGCAGCAAAACCAGGATAATCAGTAAAATTGTTCCGACGGTCATTCTAATTCCCCTTCAGACAAGTTGAAAAAGCAACGACACTGGACTTCTTTTTGGCCACAAGCAATGATTTAGCTAAAAGCACTCATTTTCGGCCAATACAACAAGCTTAGTTTACACATTTCACACGAATGGATCACTATTTTTTCTTAAAAATCGATCCATTCGCGCGGTGCGCCATGGTATCAATCTTGTATTAAACTTTCGATAGCCTTTTGAATTTCAAGGATTTTTTCAGCCTCGAACCGACAAATCACGACATCATCAATAGAAACCGTTGCAATACCTGCCTGCTCGAACGAAAGCGTGCTTAAAGCCTGACTTTGCAAATGCTTTATTGCCACGCCAGCAGCTTTAGGATCGGAAAATGGCTCGGAAAGCAATAGCTCCTGTCCGTCGGCTCCAAGCAGCCGAAATCGGAACTGGGCCGCTGCGTCGCGAAAGCTGATAAACCGGGCGCGTTTCCCTGCGGTTTTTTTGCTTGCTACCGACCTATCTGCGTCTGCAACGCTTTTAATCGCATGCAGGCCGACGGCGTCCCGCAGTTGTGCCATAAACCCGCTGGAAAGGCGGCGCGCCTTGTGGGCGCCGGCCTGAAGTATTTCCTCGATGCGATCCGGAGCGGCCATGAGATCGGCATACCGCTCGCGCATAGGGGCCAAGTCTTGTTCAATACGGCTGCACAGACGGTTCTTGGCATCTCCCCACCCCAGTCCGCCCTCGAGTTCCTGTCGAAACTGCATCGCCTCATCGGCTGTCGAAAAAGCGCGATACAAAGCATACAAGTGAGAACTTTCGGCGTCTTTAGGCTCGCCCGGTAAACGAGAGTCAGTGACAATACGCATGACGGCAGAGCGCAACGCTTTTTGGCCACCCTCGAACAACGGAATCGTGTTGTCATAGCTTTTGGACATTTTCCGTCCGTCCAGACCGGGCAAGGTTGCTACTTCGTCGTCAATCTGCGCCTCGGGCATGACAAAAAAATCTTTGCCCTGGCCGTACAAATGGTTAAATCGTTGAGCGATATCGCGTGTCATTTCCAGATGCTGTATTTGGTCCCGGCCCACTGGAACTTTATGCGCATTAAACATAAGGATATCGGCAGCCATCAGGATGGGATACGAGAACAAGCCCATATTAATGCCATCATCGGGCTCAATATTTTTTGCTACATTCTGATCGACCGAGGCTTTATAAGCGTGTGCGCGATTCATTAAACCTTTAGCAGTCACACACGTCAGCATCCAGCACAGTTCGGGTATTTCCGGAATATCGGACTGGCGATAGAACGTTACCTTTTCGACATCGAGCCCTGCGGCGATCCATGTAGCCGCAATTTCCAGCCGTGAGCGGGCAATACGCCGCGGATCATCGCACTTGATCAACGCATGGTAGTCGGCCAGGAAAAAAAATGCATCGACCTCGGGTTGCGTGCTGGCCTGAATCGCGGGACGTATGGCTCCGGCATAATTGCCTAAATGAGGCGTTCCAGTAGTAGTAATGCCAGTCAATACTCGGGTAGTCATAAATCGCTATTTGAAAAATTAAATAAAAATGCCTTGCGTGCCGCGATGGCAAGGACAATAACTTACAGTGTCACAGCCTCGCGGCGCTCGGTCTCGAGGTATTCGCGTGACTGCATTTCTAGAATACGCGAGACTGTACGGTGGAACTCGTTAGACAACGGCCCTTGAGTATAGAGCTCTTCAGCATCACATTCAGCCGACATGATCAGTTTAATCTTGTGGTCGTAGAAGACGTCGATAAGCCATGTAAATCGCCGTGCTTCGGAAGCATGCCGTACGCCCATGCGAGGCACTCCCGATAAGATAACGGTTTGGAAACGACTGGCCAGTTCCAGATAATCGTTCTGCGAACGAGGTCCTGCGCACAATGTCGCAAAATCGAACCAGACAATACTGCCGCCCAGTGCAATGGCCTTGATCTCACGATGCTCGATGGTCAATACCGGCTTTTGCGCCGCCGTATCGGATAAGCGCTCGAACGCAGCCCTTAGCTCGATATCAGTCTGATCTGTAATCGGCGTAAGATACATGCGAACCTGTTCGAGTGTGCGGCGGCGATAATCCAGGCCAATATCCACATTAAGCACGTCCATACGATCTTGAATCAACTTAATCGCCGGCAAAATGCGATTGCGATGCAAGCCATCGGGATATAAAGTAGACGGCTCATAGTTGGATGTCATGACAAACGAGGTGCCATGTTCGAACAGCTTAAGCAACAGGCGGTAAAGTATCATGGCATCGGCCACATCCGACACATGAAACTCGTCGAAACAAATTAACCGATAGCGCTTTGCAATACGCTTGGCTACCTCATCCAGGGGATCTTGCTGCCCCTTGACCTCGCGCAGCTCTTGATGAACGCCGCGCATAAATTCATGAAAATGCAGACGAGCCTTGCGCTTGACAGGCACCGTCACATAAAACGCATCCATCAAAAAGCTTTTCCCACGCCCAACCCCGCCCCACATGTATACACCGCGGGGCACATCGGGTCGTTTGAAAATTCTTCTCAATGACGTTGAGCGTGAAAGTTTATAGCTAACCCAATCATCGTAGTAAACCTGCAAACGCTCAACCGCCGCCAATTGCGCGGGATCGGACTGATAGCCACGCTCTTCGAGGGAGTGGTGATAATACTCGCGGACATTCATAGAAAAAAACTCGTATAAACAAAAAAAGGGGGACTTACGCCCGCCCTTTTTAAAAAGCTTTCGCTTTATAGAACCGCAATCTTAAAAATTAAGAGCGCGTTTATCAACCGCCAATGCCGCCTCTTTAAGAGCCTCGGACAAAGTCGGATGCGCATGGCAAATACGCGCGATATCTTCAGATGCGCCGCGGAACTCCATGATGGTGACCGCTTCGGCTATTAGCTCGGAAGCAAGCGGCCCTACTATATGCACGCCCAGCACTTCATCGGTTTTGGCATCGGCCAGAACCTTTACGAAGCCTGTAGTATCGCCTAATGCGCGCGCACGGCCGTTAGCCATAAAAGGGAAGCTGCCGGCTTTATAGTCTATACCTTCCGTTTTAAGCTGTTGCTCGTTTTTACCTACCCAGGCAATTTCAGGCGACGTGTAAATGACCGACGGGATCGTACCGAAGTTGACATGGCCATGCTGGCCCGCGATACGTTCGGCAACGGCTACGCCTTCTTCTTCCGCTTTGTGCGCCAGCATGGGGCCACGCACCACATCACCCACTGCCCAGACGTTAGGCAAATTTGTTTTGCACTCGTCATCGACGGCCACAAATCCGCGTTCGTCCAGTTTAAGCCCGACTGTTTCCACGCCAAGCCCTTCGGTGTGAGGTACACGGCCGATCGAAACGATTAAATTATCGACGACCAGCTTTTGCTCTGCGCCTGATGCATCGGTATATGGGACCGTAACCGATTTGGCCGCCGTTTTGACTTCACCGATTTTCACGCCGGTATGAATTGCCAGGCCTTGCTTAGCAAATGCCTTTTGTGCTTCTTTGGCCACTTGCTGATCGGCAACAGCCAGGAAGTCCGGCATTGCCTCAAGGATGGTGACTTCCGCACCAAGACGACGCCATACACTACCCAATTCAAGACCAATAACACCCGCGCCGATAACGCCCAGTTTTTTGGGCACAGCCGGTATGCTCAGGGCACCGTCGTTAGACAAAACCTGCTTCTCATCGAATGGCAATCCGGGCAAGGCGCGCGCTGACGAGCCTGTAGCAACGACAACGTGCTTGGCAACGAGCTCTTCTTCGTTCGAGCCCGATACCTTGATAGACCAGCCGCCATCAACCTGGGCTGCAAACGAGCCTGTCCCATGAAAATAGGTAACTTTGTTCTTTTTGAACAAGTACAAAATACCGTCGTTATTTTGCTTGACGACGGTATCCTTGCGGCCAATCAAGGTGTCGAGCTTAAGGCTTACGCCTTTTACTTCAATGCCATGCTCGCCAAAGTGATGGTTCACCTGCTCGTAATGCTCGGACGATTGCAACAATGCCTTGGATGGAATGCAACCTACGTTGGTGCATGTGCCGCCTGGTGCGGGTTTGCCATCTGCAGTGCTCCATGCATCGATACATGCAACCGACATGCCCAACTGAGCTGCACGGATCGCAGCAATATATCCACCGGGCCCTGCACCAATAACGACAACGTCGAATTGTTTAGCCATGTTATTTACTCTATTAAAGTGTTAGCGCAAGCACACGAGGTGCGCGCATTTTATAAAGAAAGCGTCAGCCGCTACACGAAGTCACGTGCGTTGTAGAGACGCTCAAACAATAAGCCCCGGTAAAACGTACCCGAACAAACCGGTACGTTTTCCGGGGCTTTGAGCTAGATCATTAGCGATTCGCTTATACGTCCAGCAACAGACGTTGTGGATCTTCAAGCGCATCTTTCATTGCAACCAATGCCAGGACAGCTTCACGGCCGTCAATAATGCGGTGATCGTATGACAGCGCCAGGTAATTCATGGGGCGAATAACAATTTGACCTTTTTCTACAACTGCGCGCTCTTTAGTGGCGTGAATACCTAAAATTGCGGCTTGCGGAGGATTGATGATGGGGGTTGACAGCATGGACCCGAATACCCCTCCGTTCGAAATAGAGAACGTACCGCCAGTGAGCTCTTCAAGCGTTAACTTGCCATCGCGGGCGCGAGCGCCAAAGTCGGCAATTTGCTTTTCGATGTCGGCCAGCGACATTTGATCGGCGTTGCGTAAAATAGGCACAACCAGTCCGCGCGGGCTGCCCACGGCAACACCAATGTCGAAGTAGCCGTGATAAATAATATCTTTGCCATCGACCGACGCGTTGACGACCGGGTATTTTTTAAGCGCGGCCACTGCGGCTTTGACGAAGAACGAGGTGAACCCCAATTTAACGCCGTGCTCTTTCTCGAACGATTCTTTGTATTTGTTACGCAGATCGAGAATAGCCTGCATGTTGACTTCGTTGAAAGTCGTAAGTATGGCGTTTTCAGCCTGCGATTGCAGCAAGCGCTCAGCGACACGGGCACGCAAACGGCTCATGGGGACGCGCTGTTCAGGACGGCCGTCAAGCGATAGCGTCGGTGCGGCGGCTGGCGCAGCTGCCTTCTTGGCGGCTGGGGCTGCTTCGGCTTGAAGCGCATCGCCCTTGGTAATACGGCCACCGCGGCCGGAGCCTTCTACCGATGCGGGGTCAACGCCTTTCTCGGAAAGAATTTTACCGGCTGCAGGCGAAGCTGCGGTCGATGTTGCTGCAGCCGATGCCGCAGCAGGCGCGGGCGCGGGGGCCTCGGCTGCAACTGCCGGAGCCGAAGCCGCTGCTTTAGCTTCTGTGTCGATGCGAGCCAGAACCTCGCCCGACGTAACCAGGCTGCCGTCGCCTTTAACAATTTCGCTTAACACACCCGATGCAGGCGCCGGAACCTCGAGCACCACTTTGTCAGTTTCGACTTCTATGAGAATTTCATCTGCTTCGACTGCTTCACCAGGCTGCTTTTTCCAGTTAAGCAAAGTCGCTTCAGAAATCGATTCTGATAATTGGGGAACGAGAACCTCTGTAATAGCCATAATATTTAATCCGTTATTAAAAATATACGTTATTTGGTGAGCATGAAGCCTTTGAACTTCGGCGCCAGAGCTTGTTCAAGCAAATTCTTTTGCTGCTCTTGGTGCTTAGCCAAATAGCCCACAGCGGGAGACGCCGACGCAGCGCGTCCGGCATAGCCCAGTTTCTGGCCCTCATCCATATTCTCGTACAAATGATGCTGAACATAAAACCAGGGACCCTGGTTTTGCGGCTCGTCCTGGACCCATACAATTTCTTTAGCATTGGTGTATTTTTGCAATTCAGCCTGGAATGACTTATGTGCAAAAGGATACAGCTGCTCAACACGCAAGATGGCGACATCTGTGCGGGCCGCTTCGGCACGCGCATGCACCAGATCGTAATACACCTTGCCCGAACAAACCAGGACTCGCTTGACGCCTGCGGCATCGATCGTTTCGTCTTGTTCGCCTATGACGGGCTGAAATTGACCTGTGGCCAGATCGGACAACGGTGACGTAGCGTCTTTATTCCGTAGCAGCGACTTTGGCGTAAGGATAATCAACGGTTTGCGGAACGGACGAATCATCTGGCGGCGCAAAACGTGGAAAATTTGCGCACCGTTGGTAGGCTGCACAACCTGGATGTTATTGTCGGCGCACAGCTGCAGGAATCGTTCGATACGTGCCGACGAGTGCTCGGGCCCCTGGCCTTCGTAACCATGCGGCAGCATAAGGGTCAAACCACACTGACGGCCCCACTTTGCTTCGCCCGAGGTAATAAACTGGTCAATAACAACCTGTGCGCCATTGACGAAGTCGCCGAACTGGGCTTCCCAGATAGTTAAGGTATTGGGCTCGGCCGAAGCGTAGCCGTACTCGAATGCCAGCACCGCTTCTTCGGATAGAACCGAGTCGATGACCGAAAAAGGAGCCTGGGTTTCAGAAACGTTCTGCAGCGGAATATAAGTGCCGTCATCCCAGCGCTCGCGCTTTTGATCATGCAAGACCGCATGGCGATGGGTAAATGTGCCGCGGCCCGAGTCCTGGCCAGTAATGCGAATGGTATAGCCCGAAGCCACCAGCGTGGCAAACGCCAGGTGTTCGCCCATGCCCCAATCAAGTTTTTGCTCGCCGCGAGCCATATTGCGGCGGTCGTTCAACAGCTTATTGACCAAAGGGTGGACAGTGAAGTTTTCTGGAACCGTTGTAAGCTTTTCACCAATGCGGGTCAGTTCGGCCAGCGGCACCGCTGTATCGGCCTGATCGGTCCATTTGGCGCCCAGGAATTGCGACCAGTCGGTGGCATACTTGTTTTTGTAGTCGGTTAAAACAGGCTCAACCGTACGCTGACCGTCTTCCATAAGTTGACGGTAGTCTTTAACCAGTTGATCGGGCTCGCCTTCAGCCAAAACACCTTGGGCAACCAACTTGTCGGCATACAGCTTGCGCGTTCCGGGATGCTGCCCAATGCGCTTGTACATAAGAGGCTGCGTAAGCGACGGTGTGTCTTGTTCGTTGTGCCCCAGCTTACGGAAGCAGACAATATCGACCACGACATCGTGCTGGAAGGCCTGACGGTAGTCGAGCGCCAGTTGCGTCACGTAAACAACGGCCTCGGGATCGTCGCCATTAACATGGAACACAGGGGCTTCGATCATTTTGACAACGTCGGTGCAATACAGCGTGGACCGTGTATCGCGCGGAT
>LNAP01004097.1_pt1 | contig 13669 bp, 12 predicted proteins | sample 602601 | NCBI WGS metagenome assembly LNAP01 (sample SAMN02440304, study PRJNA202911) | soil metagenome | biome: Subtropical and temperate rainforests or woodlands; isolation source: soil samples (1 kg each in a 20% v/v slurry with milli Q water) were... ...
CGAGGCCGCGAATTCTACAGCAGCCTTACAACCTGTCAAGCGTTTCGTGAAAATTTCTTTTCGTTTCAACCACTTGCGCTAGCTTCAACCCGGAGGCCGTTGTAGCGAGGAGGTGAATAATACACCCCTGAAAACCGATGTCAACGCCCCTGTCGCACTTTCCGGCAATCACCCACCGAAAGCACTGGCGAGACCTCGATCTCGCCAGCGCCTGCCACTCAACCATCGAGCACAAGCCATTGATGATCAAGAGCTTCTGCCCAGCTTGTCGCTGGAAGCGGGGGCGTCATCGGAATCCCGGAGCAGCAGTCAGGCTCTTTTAAACCTGCACTATAAAGCGCCGCTTCAGTCTTCAGCCGTCGGAGTCGGCTTCTTGCGCTTCGGAGCAACGGAGCCATCCCCCAGCGCAACGGGGGCAGACCGCCCCTTGTCGCTCTTACGCCCAGCCGGCTTGCTGCCCGCCTTGCCAGTCGCCCCGGTCTTCTTCGCCTGCTTTTTCTTCTTGCTGCCCGCAGCCTTGCCCGAGGCCTTGAGCTTCTTCGGCCCCTGGTAACTGCCAGGCAGCTCCTTGACCACGCGTCGCTCGAAGGATTGCTTCAAGTAACGCTCGATACTGGACATCAGGTTCCAGTCGTTGTGGCAGATCAAAGAGATGGCCATGCCTTGCTGCCCGACCCGGCCAGCACGACCGATGCGATGGACATACTCGTCACCACTACGCGGCATGTCGAAGTTGATCACCAGATCGACCCCTTCGATATCCAAGCCACGTGCCGCCACGTCAGTAGCGATCAGTACGTTGATGTTGCCCTGGCGCAAGCGCTCGACTGCCTCCTTGCGCTCCTCCTGGGTTTTCTCGCCATGCAGAACATAGGCATTGAACTTGCGAGAGCGCAGCACTCCCCCCAGACGATCAGCCAGAGCCCGGGTATTGGTGAAAATGATGGCCTGGGCAAACGCCTCATGGGCCAGCAGCCACTGCACCAATCGCTCCTTGTGCGATGGATCGTCCGCGGTAATGATCTGTTGCGTGAGGTTTTCGTTCAGATCGTCGCGACGGTTGAGCAACAGCTGTTGCGGGTCGCGCATGATCTCGCTGACCACATGATTCAACGCCCGCTCGCCAGCAGTCGCCGAGAACAGCAAGGTCTGCCGTTCCGCCGGGCAGGCCTTGGCCAGCTTCAGTACGTCCTCACTGAGCCCCATATCCAGCATGCGATCTGCCTCGTCGAGCACCAAAACCTCGACGTCAGCCAGGCGCAGGCTCCCGGTCTCGATATGGTTGAGCAGACGCCCAGGAGTGCCGATCACAATCTCGGGATTCTTGCGCAGTGCCGCAGCTTGCTCCTTGAAACCTTCACCACCGGTCACCAGTCCAGCCTTGATAAAAGTGAACTGGGCAAACCGCTCGATCTCCTTGAGCGTCTGCAGCGCCAGCTCGCGGGTCGGCAGCATAATCAGAGCCCGCGCCCCGGCTTGCGGCTTGCTGGTCTGCAACAGGCGATGCAGCAGCGGCAGCACGAATGCAGCCGTCTTGCCGCTACCGGTCTTGGCGGTCACGCGCAGATCGCGCCCCTCCAGGGCCGGCGGAATGGCGGCAGCCTGAACCGCTGTCGGTTCGGTGAAGGACAGGGACGACAACGCCTTGAGCAGACGCTCATGCAAACCGTAATCAGCAAACACAACCTACCTCGAATGATAAAAATCGCTGACGCATAGACTACCCCAATGCGCGCCATCACTCAGGAGTTGTTTATCGCTCGCCAGTCGGGGCACAAAAACGGCCGCCCGCAGGCGGCCGTGAAAGAGCTGCGCACCCCCATGACACGCAGCGGAGCAAGCGGGCGTCAGGCAACCGCCGCCAGTTGCCTGCGCGCCTTGGCCAGGCCCTGCTCGGCGACATCGCCCCCCATGTTCAGCCCTTCGGCATGAATGAAGGTGACATCAGTGATGCCGATGAAGCCCAGCACCTGACGCAAGTAGGGCTCCTGTTGATCCAGCGGGCCGCCGGCATAGACGCCGCCACGAGCCGTGAGGACAAAGGCGCGCTTGTCTTGCAGCAGGCCTTGCGGCCCCTGCGCGGTGTACTGGAAGGTAACGCCAGCTCGCAGCACGTGGTCCAGCCAGGACTTGAGGGTGCTGGGAATCGCGAAGTTGTACATCGGCGCTGCCAGCACCAAGACATCCGCAGCCATCAGCTCGTCAGTGAGCTGGCTGGAGCGCACCAGCGCAGCCTGCTCGGCAGCGCTCTGTTCGGCAGCCGGCTTCATCCAGCCGCCAAGCAGGTCGGCATCCAGATGCGGTACAGCATCGCGGGCCAGATCGCGGACCGTCACCTGATCCTGCGGATGCGCCTTCTGCCACTGAGCGATGAACTCGGCAGTCAGCTGACGGGATACCGAGCCCTCTTGACGGACACTGCTTTCGACTACGAGAACCTTGGACATTGGCATTTGCCTCCACCGGGTCATGCACTGGATCGATGAAGGAAAGGCTATTACGCAGCAGATCGATAAAAAAGCCGAAAAACCCGCTACAAACAATCGAGCTGATTGATGTATTTTCCATCCCAACCTAACGCCCAGCAGCCTGCATCCCGGAGCAAGCACCGATGAAAGCCCCCCGCGTGACCCTCGAACAGTGGCGCACCCTGCAGGCGGTGGTCGATCACGGCGGCTTTGCCCAGGCAGCGGAAGCCCTGCACCGCTCGCAATCGTCGATCAGCTACACCGTCGCACGCATGCAGGAGCAACTCGGCGTCCCCCTACTGCGTATCGACGGACGCAAGGCCGCACTCACCGAAGCCGGTACCTTGCTCCTCCGCCGCTCACGACAGCTGGTCAAGCAGGCCAGCCAGCTGGAAGAACTCGCGCACCACATGGAGCAGGGCTGGGAGGCCGAAGTGCGCCTGGTGGTGGATGCCGCCTACCCCACCCAACGGGTAGTCAGTGCCCTCTCCACGTTCATGCCGCAAAGCCGCGGCTGTCGAGTGCTGCTGCGCGAGGAGGTGCTATCCGGCGTCGAGGAGGCGCTGAACGAAGGCGAAGCCGACCTGGCCATCAGCGGGCTGATCCTCCCCAATCAACTCGGCACCGACCTCGCCAACGTCGAGTTCATCGCCGTCGCCCACCCCGACCACCCGCTGCATCGCCTGCAGCGCGAGCTGTCCTATCAGGATCTGGAAACCCAGCTGCAGATCGTCACTCGCGACTCAGGGCGCCGCCAGCCGCGCGACGTTGGCTGGCTCGGCTCCGAGCAGCGCTGGACCGTCGGGAGCCTGGCCACCGCCACCACGTTCGTCAGCAGCGGCCTCGGTTTCGCCTGGCTGCCGCAACACATGGTCGGCCGCGAACTGGCCGAAGGCACACTCAAGCGGCTGCCGCTTAGCAACGGCGCGCGGCGGGAAATCCGCTTTTTCCTCTACCCTAACAAAGACCGGCAGATGGGGCCTGCCACCCGCATTCTCAGCGAGCTCTTGCTTCGCCATGCACAGAGTCCGGAGCCGGCCGTATCGCCATGAACCGCGGGCATGCCAATCGCCACCGCCACCCACAAAACAACTGCACTCGTCCAACCACCACAGGAAATCCACACATGCTGAAAAAACTCGCCATGGCCGCCAGCACCCTGCTCTTCTCGGCCAGCCTGCTGGCCGCCGAAGCCCCTCACGTACTGCTCACCACCAACCTGGGCGAGGTCGAGGTTGAACTGGACGCGGAGAAAGCCCCAGTCAGCGCGAAAAACTTCCTCGCCTATGTCGACAGCGGCTTCTACAACGGCGTGCAGTTCCACCGGGTCATCCCCGGCTTCATGGTCCAGACCGGTGGCTTCACCGCCGACATGCAGCAGAAAGAAACCCGGGCACCAATCAAGAACGAAGCCGACAACGGCCTAAAGAACACGCGCGGCAGTCTGGCCATGGCCCGCACCAGCGATGTCAACAGCGCCTCCAGTCAGTTCTTCATCAACCTGACCGACAACGATTTCCTCAATCACGGCGGCCGCGACTTCGGTTATGCAGTGTTCGGCAAGGTGGTGCGCGGTATGGACGTAGTCGACCGGATCGCCGCCGTGCGCACCGGCAACCGCGGCATGCACCAGAACGTGCCCGTCCAGCCGGTACTGATCCAGTCGGCCAAGCGCCTGTAATTCCCGAAAAGCCCGCAGGGTGCGCTGCGCACCCTACGCCTGCCGATAGGGCAGCGCCTTGCGCGAGTCCTCGGCATACGCCAGTACACCCGCGCGCTCCTGCGTCAGGAAGTCCGCCACCGCCGCGTGCAGCCCCGGATGCACCAGGTAATGCCAGGAGCGCGTAACTACCGGCTCGAAACCGCGGATCAGCTTGTGCTCGCCCTGCGCACCGGCATCGAAGCGCCCCAGCCCTAGCGCAATCGCCTGCTCCAGCCCCTGATAGAAGCAGGTTTCAAAGTGCAGGCGGTCGAAGTCCGCCAGGCAGCCCCAGTAGCGCCCGTACAGGCAATCGCCATCCAGCAGGAAGAAAGCCATCGCCACCGGCCGGCCACTCTGCCGCGCCAGCACTACACGGATAGACTCGGGCATGCGTGCGGCCAGCAGGCTGAAGAAGTCGCGACGCAGATACGGCAGCTGCCCGCGCACCGCGTAGGTATTGGCATAGCAGGCATAGACGAAATCCCACTCGACCTCAGCAAGCTGGCTGCCCTCGCGCCAGTCGAAATCGATCCCCTGCCCAGCCACCTGCTCGCGCTCCTTGCGCATCTGCTTGCGCTTGCGCGAGGCCAGGGTATCGAGAAAGTCCTGAAAGTCCCGGTAATCGCGATTGAACCAGTGGAACTGGCAACCCAGGCGCTCCAGCCAGCCCGCGCGCGCGCCGATCACGCCATCCGCGAAGGCATCGGTAAAGTTCACATGCAGACCAGACAGCCCCTGACCGGACAGCCCAGCGGTCAAGCCGTCGAGCAGACGCCCGGCATCCGCCGCCAACCGCGCCAGCAGCCGTGCACCACCCACCGGGGAAAACGGCACGGCCGCCAGCAGCTTGGGATAATAGGTGATCCCCGCGCGCTCGCACGCCTCGGCCCAGGACCAGTCGAATACATACTCACCGCGCGAATGACTCTTCACGTAGGCCGGCATGGCCGCGAGCAACATGCCATGTGCATCGCGCAGCAAACGATGGGCAGGCTGCCAGCCACTGCGGCCGCCGACACTGCCGCTGTCTTCCAGGGAAGCAAGAAAGGCATGGCGCAGGAACGGCTGCCCGTCGGGCAACAGCCGATCCCAGTCATGGGCGGCAATCAGGGCGAGGGATGGCAGGGTCTGGATCGTCATCGGCACAGTCTGGCGCGGCGTGCGGACGAAAAAAAGCCCCACCGGAGTGGGGCTTGAATGGGATTTTTACGGATGAAGCCTGGTGATTAGAACTTGGCTTCGAGGTCCAGCTGCAGAGTGTCGGTGTCGGTGTCGGCGATAAAGCCCCGCATACCGTCGGTCTCGGTCATGTAGTAGGTCGCGCCCGCAGCGAAGTTCTTGCTCAGGTCGTAACCCAGCTTGAACTTGTGACCGCGCGAACCGGTGAAACCGGAAGCGAAGTCGGAGTCGGTAAAGATACCAACCACGGCATTGCGCTCCACATCGCGATAGTTGTAGTCGAACTTGACCTTGCCGTAACCGGTCTTGAAGCCGACCAGCCAAGCGGTGTCGCCATCGTTGCCACCATCGCCGTCACGGCCGTTTACGGCGATCTCGTCGTTAGCAGCGGCGTTGACTACGTACTGGCCGTAGAACGACAGCGGCACGGCGAGGCCGGTGAAGTCGACCTGACCGAAGCCTTCCCACAGCTGGAACTCGCTGGTGGTATTGCCGGAAGCGGTCAGCGCGGACGCCTCAGTCGCGAGGTCGATGATGCCGTTGCCGTTGCTGTCGCGGAGCTTATCGTTGTCGAAGCTGTATACGCTGCCGCCCAAGGTCACGCCGACCTTGTCGGCCGGGGCGAACTTGACGCCCAGCTGGCCGGTGTACATCTGGGTGTCGTGACGGAATTCCACGCCCTCGCCGTCGACGTTGTCATCCATGTTGTAGTAGCCGGCGCTGCCGAACAACTCAGCGCTGCCGCCCAGCGGATACTTGTAAGTGGCGGCCAGACCTTCCGGGTTGATGTCGCCGTCCCAGATCACGTCAGCCACGCTGAACCACGGCTGGGCCATCTTGCCGCCGATCAGGTGCAGGTTCTTGACCGCTTCCGGGTGGAAGTCGATGTAGGCCTGGTCCATCCAGATGCTCTTCTTGGTGAAGAAGCCTTCCATGGTCTGGTTGGTGGAACGACGATCATCGCTGCTGCCGCTGGCGATACGGATGCCGACGTCGACTTCCGGGTTGACCTGGCTGTAGGCGCCCAGACGCATGCGGATACGCTGACGGTTCTGGTCACCGCTATCATCCACACCTGCTGCGTTACGGCCATCGGTGCTGGTGATTTCCTGGCGCAGGCGCACATCGCCCTTGAACTGGGTCTTGGTGGCCCAGGCCAGCTTCTCATCGAACTTGGCAGCAGCAGCCTTCTGCGCAGTGACTTCCGCCTGCTCCTTGGCCAGTTCAGCCTGCAGTTCGGAGTGCTGGGCGGCGGTGATCGAGCCGTTGGCCTTGAGCATCTCGAGCAGTTTTGCATCGACAGCCGCGCTGGCCGGTACACTCATGGCCAGCAGCAGGCCGGTGCACAGACCCGAAGCAACGTGCTTAGAAACAATACGACCCATCAGAAAATTCCCCTCGACAATTATTGGCGTCCAAAACACGTCAGCCAGCGGCTTAGTTGTGTTGGGGGGAATCTTGGTGACCGCTCATTACAGGTCCGAGACCGAATTATGAAGGTTTTGTGAATGCGGAACTTTTCCCATTCGCTGTTCGCAGTCGCCCGGCCAGGAACTTGACTGTTCGCGACGAAGCGTCAAGCACGCGGCTTCCAGCGCAAGCTCAATCCTGCTTGAGCGATGGGCGGGGCATCCCGTAGTGTGGCGGCCGAACGGCAGGCCACTATCCGTGCCCCCATCGACGGCAGCAAGACACCGCCCAAGCGCAGACCGGAGGCGCCCCATGTCCACCGCATCCCCCAGGCTCGGCCACTACGCCCTTGGCGGCATCGCCGCCTGTATCCTGCTCAACCTGCCGGTACGCACCCTGCTCAAGGTCGGCGGCCCATTCGCCACCCTGCTGGTTGCTGCCCTGGTTGCGTTCGGCCTGGCCCTGGTGTTCCGCTGGCGCACCGGTCGGCGGCCCTATCCGGTGGAGCGCCGCGTGCTGGTTGGACTCTACGCCCTCGGTCTCGGCCTGCTGTATGCCGGCCTGCTGGCGCTGATGTATCTCAAGGAGGAACCCGGCCTGCCCGGCCAGTTGCTGTTCGCTGCCCACTACCTGGCCTACCCGCTGCTGGCGTGGATCGCCCTGACGCCGGAGCGCAACGGCGAATGAACCGAACGCCCCTCGCATTGACCAACGCGAGGTCACTCGCCGCATTTGTGAAACATGAACGCCCTACCATTGCCTGAAGCTCATACCGCCGACCTGCCCCTGGTCCTCGCCGGCCCGCTGCTGCGCCGCCTCGAAGCGCGGCGCCTGGTGCTCTGGCTGGTCGGCACGCGCCCACTCGACGCCCGCCTGCAGCTGGCCTGGGACGACCCGCAGCGTGGCCTGGTCGAGCTCGACCTGCCCCTTGACGACTCCCGCTGCCAGCGCCTGGCCATCGGCCGCCACGCCTGGCTGCACCTGATCGATGTGATGCTCGACGAGCCGCTGCCGGCCGACACCTTCATCTATTACGATCTGCCTATAGAAGAGGATGGCCGCAGCCTGGTCATCGCCGACTGGGCGCCGCACCTGCTCTACCCCGGCCAGACACGGCCGAGCTTCGTGCGCCGCGGCCGGCTCGACCACCTGCTGCACGGCTCCTGTCGCAAGCCGCACCACCCGAGCAAGGACGGCCTGCTGCAGGCCGACGCCCTGCTCGAAGCCAGCCGCGAACAGCCGAGGGAACGTCCGGCGCTGCTGATGCTGAGCGGCGACCAGGTCTACGCCGACGACGTCGCCGGCCCGATGCTGGCGGCCATCCACCGCCTGATCGAGCGCCTCGGCCTGTACGGCGAACACCTCGACGGCGCCACGGTCAGCACCAGCGAGGCGCTCTACGCCCACCCGGCCGGCTACTACCGACGCGAAGACCTGCTGCCCGCCTACACCGCCAACGAGGAACTGCGCGAGCGCTTCTTCGGCGGGGTGGAGAAGCCGGTGTTCACCAGCGCCAACGCCCACAACCACCTGGTCACCTTCGCCGAAGTGCTGGCCATGTACCTGCTGGTCTGGTCGCCCGTGCCCTGGCGGCTGATCGCCCTGCGCAGGCCGGAGCTGCCCGACCATCTGGCCGCCCGCTACCGCGACGAGGACAAAGAGATCCGCGCCTTCGTCGCCGACCTGCCGCAGGTGGCGCGGGCCATGGCCCAGCTGCCGTGCCTGATGATCTTCGACGATAATCCGAATGTAGCAGTGCGGAATCATAAATCCGAATGTAGTAGTCTATGGACACATGACGCTGCTGAGGATGCTGTTCAATGTCGCGCAACCTACTTAAGAGCAAGACAGGCCAGGGTCGCTACGAGTCCCGCGCCCGGCGCGTACTGATTCCTGAGTTCCGCTTTCAGAGCATCAAATTTCTTTCTACTTACCACGACGCCAATCGCAATGGCGTGCCTGATTATGTGTTTTCAGGCAGTGAGGACGGGTACTTCCCAAACTTCCCAATTCTGATTCAAGGTGATGGCGCACCTTGGGAAATAGGCAATCTCTATCTCACGACTAAGCTCAGGTCGGAAAGTGCGTATGAGTCTCGAACCTATCGAGGGATTGCCGATCATCTACTGGACTATCTGCGATTCCTTGAAGATGAGCGATTGGATTATTTGATTTTCCCGAAGAATGATCGACTCAAAGTCACGTTTCGCTACAAGCAGCGCCTCGTTGAGCAAGTGACCAAGGGCGAATTGTCTGCCAGTACCGCAAAGGCGCGTATTAACGCCGTGGTGAGCTTTTATCGTGGCGTCATGCACTGGAACCTGATTGATAGGAGCCAGATTCAGAATGCTCCGTTTGAGGAAGTCGAGCGCTACATCAATGTGACCTCAGAGTATGGCATCCAGAATGCCATGAAAATCAAGTCACACAGCCTCGCCATTCCGACACCGAAGAAGCAGCGGCAATCAGAATATATCAATGACGGCGGTGACCTGCGCCCCCTCACGGTCGCGGAGCAGGAGAGTGTTCTTAAAGCGTTGCAGGCTTCCTCGCGCGAATATCAGTTAATGTTTTACTTTGCACTATTTACGGGTGCGCGAGTCCAAACTATAGGCACCCTGCGCGTCAAGCACCTCCAAGGAAAACTGGATGGTGATGGATATTTAAGGTTGCCCGTTGGGCACGGCACGCTGATTGACACGAAGCGCGGAAAGCCAATGACGCTGCTTGTGCCTGGCTGGTTGGTTCAAGATGTATTGATTTACTCCCGCAGCCCGGAAGCCATCAAGCGGCGAGAGCGCTCGTTTTACGGTGATACTGAGGATAATTACGTTTTTCTAAGTAAGAATGGCGTCCCCTACTACACGAGCAAAAAAGAAATCTACGACAGGCGTGATGCCAGTGTGAGCCGGCATGCAGGTATGACAGATCAAGCGCTTAATGTTTCAATTCAAGATGGTGCAGCGCTGCGACAGCATATTCGTGACATTTTGCTGCCCCGTATTCATCCCGACAATCCTGATTTTCAGGACTTTACGTTCCACGATCTGCGCGCAACCTTCGGCATGAACTTGTTCGAAAGTCAGTTGCAACATATGGGCGACCAGCACATGACTGCGGCGCTAGAGTACGTTCAACAGCGCATGGGGCACGCTAACAAAGAAACAACCATGCAGTATTTGAATTACAAGTCGCGCTTGCAATGGAAGAACAGCGTCCAGCATGAATTTGAGTCTCAGTTATTCGAGCATGTGAACACAGCGGCTAACGCGGGCGGCCTTGCATGAGCAATGAGTTTGTTCAGCGCCAGGTCATCATCATCGACCTGAAGGATGTAAATATTGAGGTCATTCAGCCGCAATTTGCTGTGTTGGTGGTTGATAATCCCGTTGGCCCAGGCAAGCGATACCTTGATGTAGGCGCTCTCTGTTACCGACGCCGGAGTAGGGCAACCATTCAGCAAGTCGGCAATCCGGTCGATACGTCGTCGCTCGACAATGCACGAATCCCTTTCGTGCAGGCGCTAATCGAGGAATTGAGGCGACCCCACAGTATTAGCAGAAAAATTAACCAATTCGGAAATAGCAAATTATTTTTTGACTGGCTAGACGCTCAAGAGCAACCCTACGCTTTTGATGATGTCGCGGCCATGAAAAACGCCTATTTCGACTATACCCGGCATTTGCTGCACCGGATGAATAGTTCGGGTATCGGTGGACATCAAATTACACAAGGGGCTGCATCGCAATATCAATCCGCTGCGCTAACAGTGGTGAGACTGGCAACTGGCCTTAGTGAGCCTGAGATCAAGAGCATTGCCACTGTTATTCATCAAAAAAGCGCTCAGGCGACCCATGTAAGCGTGAAACTCCCAAGTTCCGATGTGCAGGCACAGACATTCGCCGCACTGCTCAATTTCATTGATGAAGCACATCGCCTCTTGATTGGGAATGGTGCGTTGCCGCTGCATCTCGTTTCGCCCAGCGGCGAGTCCTGTTATCTGTACTCATTGCAGGTTGATAGCGAGAAATCTAAGACCGCAGACGTTAGCCTCGCGTCCCTGCTGCTCAAATCCCCGGCATTTCCGACGTGGGACCAAGTAAAAGCGCACTTTAGGCAGGTCGGTAATGACAAAGCGTTGCTAACCGGAAAAACCATTTACGAAAACGCAAGAAGACGCTGTGAAAAAAACAACAAGGACTTGCGATCTGATCTTAGGCGGTGGGTCGGCAATCATGCAGTAACGGCGGGCATGCTGGCACTTATTGCCGCTACGGGTTGCAATCTGAGTGTTGCTAAAGCTCTTGAGGTCGATACGCTTGAAGTTGTGCCGAGTACGCAAGGTAAGCGTTTCTCAGGAACCAAGGCGCGGGCGGGCGGAAAAACCGTTGCGCCAGAGTTCGGAGCGCGGTTCACGCCAGTATTCAAGAAATATCTTCAGTTGCGCGAGTGGGTTTTGAACGGTAGCGATAGCGCGCTAGTGTTTCCGTTTATCTCAGCCGAACATGGAATTTCGCAAGTCGGCATTGCGTCTATTAAGGGACTCAAGAAGCTCTTTGCTAGAGCGCTACCCCAAACAGTATGGGTCACGCCGACGCAATGGAGGAAAAACGTCAGTTATCAATATGTGAAGTTGAGCGGTGGCGACATGACGCTGACCGCCGAAAAACTCAGCAATACTGAAGACACTGTTCGCCAAGCCTACAGCCGGCCCGCCCTGGAAGACTTCGCCGAGGAAATGGCCAGTTTCTTTGAGGCGATGCACCAGGCGGCGATTGATCGCACGCGCACTGTAGAGCGAATCCCAGTGCGTATTCTCGACGAAAAGAGACCCGAGGCTGTGACGGGAGCAGGCGCGTGTGAAAAAGCGCCTGAAACGCAGCCGGAGCGTGCCCGAGGCTTTACTGAAGTGGCGCCCGCGCCCACTTGCCGCGATCCTGAGACCTGTTTGTTCTGTGAGTTCTATGCGGTTCACGCAGACGAAGAAGATATACGTCGCCTGCTGTCGTTGCGTTACTTGATTCAGGCCACTAAAAACAAACAACCCGTTGACCATTGGCAAAGCAAATTTGGCCCGACTGTCCATCGCATTGACGAAGTGCTGTCGGCCATACAAGACACTGATGGCGACAGTCAATCAACGATCAACCGGGTACACGAAGAAGTCGAATCCGGTGATCTTGACGCTTTCTGGTCTATTCACTTCGATACATTGGTTACGCTAGGAGCCGTGTCGTGAGCATTATCGCCAATCTTCAGATTAACCAGTGGCAAGAGCATCAGTTGCCCGATAACTGCGCCAGCGCATCGGACTACCTTGCCGTTGACGGTGAATTTGTAATCTCGCGCACTGCGACGAGCGAGGTTGTTTCGCGTTATCAAGATGATTCGTGGGATATGAAGGGGTACGACGCCAAAGGCATTTGCATCTATAACTTCGATAAATGGGCCGATGGTTCGGACAACCGGCTGGTTACGGTCATTATCGAGGAAATGAAGCGCATTCAATTGGCGCGAATGTATTTTTTCCCATGCCGCGCAAGCCTTCGTCATTAAACATGGTCAATCTTAGAAGGCTGGCGCGTCTAGCGCTCAGTAACGATCTGTCACTGAGCCTGCTATTCGAGAGCGAAAATATCAATCGCGTGCTGCTGCCGAGCTTTGCGTGCCTAGAACGCAACGCCATGTCTGACATGCTGATATTGCTCAAAGAGCTATTTGGCTTCCGGGCAAAACACCCTGAGTTTATGCTTGCGCCCACCGATTATGCGCCTATTCTGCGCATGCAAGCGATCTACGATAAGTATCCCAAAGCGCGCAAAAATGACCCGCGACAAACCAAGCTCATTCCGTCCCGAATCTACGCAGCACTTATTGCGGCGTTCAATGCTGAGCTAGACACATTCAATGCCCATGGCGATACGCTAGTCGCGTTTTTCCAGCAGCAGAAAGAAAGCCAGCGATTTGGCCTGTCTAAATTCAAAGCGCGCAATTACAAAGACAGCGTTACCTGGCCGGACGCAGTTTCGCAGTTTGGCTTGCGTTCTTTTTTTGAGAAGCAGTCCATTGCGGACTGGGCAAAACTGCGTGGGTATCTTGGTGAGATTCAATGCACTGCAAAATACTGGATTCACTTGTTTTCGGGCATGCGCGACAATGAAGCCCGGCACCTGCCAGCCAACACCTATAAAACGATTGACGTAGCCGGCGCGGATATTGCGATCTTGCGCGGCTATACGTCGAAGATCGCTGGCCAAAATCAGACGGATACATTCTGGATAACGACGCCCGCTGCCGAGAGAGCTGTTGTCGCGGCCAGGTACGTCGGGAAGATCGCTGCGCTGCTGCACGATTATGATGAAACCGATTTGGGTCAGTATCCGCTATTTCCGGCGATAGGTGGGCATGTTGGTGACTACCGGGCATTTAAGGGCGCTCCTGTGATGGGTCTTGCCGCTATGCGGGATAGACAAAAACGACTAACCGCTCGATGGCCTAATCTAATTGTGCAGGAAGCAGATATTCGTGAACTGGAGCAGTTCGATGGCTTTCGGAATTGGCGCAGCGATCCTGATATTCAAGTCGGCCAGCCCTGGCCGCTGGCGACTCACCAGTGCCGGCGCTCGCTTGCTGTCTATGCAGCACGCTCGGGCATGGTTTCAGTCGGTTCATTGGGCCTGCAATTCAAGCACTTGACCGAAGTTATGACCTCGTACTATCGGAAGGGCAGTGCCTTTGCCTTGAACTTTCTGCAAACAGAAGAAGCGCAAGGCTGGCTGGAGGAGTTGGAGTACGAGCGCCTTAAATCGCAAGGCGGCCGCAAAAACTGAGTGCAACACCCGACCATTTCGGTAAGGTGTTGCCCCATGTCCTATCACGAACTCAGCGCCACAGAGCGCGTCACGATCCA
>LNAP01004098.1_pt1 | contig 13668 bp, 14 predicted proteins | sample 602601 | NCBI WGS metagenome assembly LNAP01 (sample SAMN02440304, study PRJNA202911) | soil metagenome | biome: Subtropical and temperate rainforests or woodlands; isolation source: soil samples (1 kg each in a 20% v/v slurry with milli Q water) were... ...
ACCGCTTCGCTGGCGAGTGCTACCACACCGGCCTGTGGCCACAGCGGCCGGTCGACTTCGCCGGCAAGCGGGTCGGCGTCATCGGCACCGGCTCCTCCGGGTTCCATCCCATCGCTTCGATCAGCTCATCGACGAGACGCGGATGGTTGTCGGGATAAATGCCCAGGCAATCGCCCGGTTCAAACTGCAAATTCGAGCCTTCCAGCGACAGCTCCAGATGGCGAGTCTCCCGTTTTGAGCCGCGCCCGTTCAAGTTGATATTGTCCAGCACTTCCGCCTGGAACGGGTGTGTCCGCGAATATTCCGCAGCCGCGCTTCCGGACGGGGCCGGAGGCGCGCCAACGACGCTGACCGGGGCTGCGCCCGCAGAAGCATTGCCGAGCGACGAGAGTACCTGCTTCATCCACTCCGCCGCCGGCTCGTCGTAGTCGACATCGCAATCGACGCGCGCGGTCAGCCGCTTCGCGCCCAGTTGCTCCAGACGTTCGTCGAAATCTTTGCCCGTCTTGCAAAAATGCTCATAGGAGGTATCCCCGAGCGCCAGAACGGAATAGCGGAGCCCTTCAAGCCGCGGCGCTCTCTTGCTGTGCAGAAATTCGTAAAAAGATATCGCGTTGTCCGGAGGGTCTCCTTCCCCGTGCGTGCTGACGATCATAAGCAAATGTTGCACCTTCTTCAGCGCGTTCGGCTTGAAATCGCTCATGGACGATACCGTCACCTGAAAGCCTTGCTCCTGCAGCTTGCCGGACAACTTCTTCGCCAACCCTTGGCTGTTGCCCGTTTGGGACCCAAAGAGCACCGTTACCTCTTTCGAGAAAGCAGGCGCATCGGCGGCTGAGAGAGCTTGCTGTACGGCGGTTGAAGCTGCGGTACCTGCTGCAGAAGGTGCCGCGGCTCCTTGACCCGCTGCCGTAACGTATCCGCTCAGCCAAATTCGCTGCACCTCCGTAAGCGTGGGCAGCAATCGATTCAGCAGCTCCACTTGCTCCTCGTTAAAAGGACTGTTTGTCACCTGAAGCATTAACACATACACCTCACCTTGCAAAATAATTCCTAGTATTCTTATATTATTTATTCACTTTATCGAACGTACCATATCAGCCGAAACGAATCAAACAGAATCATTTTATAAACTCCATCAGTTTTACTGATAAAAGCTAATTTGCGCAAAAAAAAGCCGCTGCCGGTTCGGAACCAGGCAGCAGCCGCTGAAAAAGGCATACTATCAAACCTTATTCCTTAACACTCGCCGGGAACGCCCGCCTCTTCCCTCGTCCGGAAGGAGGAGCCGCACCCGCACGTCGCGGAAGCGTTCGGATTGTCGATGGTGAACCCTCCGCCCATCGCCGATTCCTTATAATCAATTTCAAGACCGCGCAAATATTTGACGCTGTCCCGTTCCATCGCAATCTTCAAGCCGTTCATCTCAAGCGTGTCGTCCGCTTCCGTCACACTTTCATCCGTGCCCATCGAATACGTAAACCCGCTGCAGCCGCCGGTCTTCACGCCAAGGCGGAGGTAGACGTTCGGCTGTTCTTCCGCAGCCATAATTTCCTTAATTTTCTCAACTGCCGCATCCGAAATTTGAATCATCGATCCATGCACCTCCTTGACTTTCAGTATACTACGCTGCGCCTGGCGTCTCAAGGGATGGACAATGTGTGAAACTTGTCACAAACTTGTCGCTTTTCCCGGTCTTTATATTGCCCCTCGTTTTCAACAGGTTTATAATAGATAAATGTTTGAGACGGGACAAACCGCCGCCGTGCGGTTTCATGAATATTGCTGCTCCCTTGAACGGGCTATCCATACGATGCTCTTATTACACTTCCCTCATACGGACAAGGAGGAGAACGGTTCCTTATGACTGCCATCATTACCCCTGCGGACAAGCGTTTGTCCGAGATTGCCGAGAAAGTTGAAGCCGGCGCGCGCTTGACGATCGAAGACGGGCTGTATTTATACCATACGAACGATCTGTTAACCGTCGGGCAGCTTGCCGACAAAGTCAACCGCCGCAAGAACGACAACAAGGTCTACTTTATTGAAAATATGACATTGTATTTCACCAACGTTTGCGAAGCGCACTGCGCCTTTTGCGGCTACCGCCGCGATCCGGGCGAAGAGGGCGCTTTTACACTTAGCCCGGAAGAAATGATCGCCTACGTCGAACAGCATTACCACCCTGGGGTGCGCGAATTCCACATTACCGGCGGCCACAATCCGACCGTTCCGTTCCAGTACTACGTCGATTCGATCCGCGCATTGAAGGAGCGGTTCCCCGACGTAACGATTAAAGCTTATACGGGCGCGGAAATCGAATTTTTCTCGCGGATCAGCGGCACCAGCTATGCGGATGTGCTCACGAAGCTGAGGGATGCCGGACTCGGCAGCCTCACCGGCGGCGGAGCGGAAATTTTGTCCGAGCGGTACCGCAAAAAGATGGCTGTCGATAAAGCGACGTCAGAGCAATGGCTTGAAGTGCACCGCACGGCGCACCGGCTCGGCATGAAGACGCACGCTACGATGCTGTACGGTTCGATCGAAACGATCGAGGAGCGTCTGCAGCATATGGTTTACTTGCGGGAGCTGCAGGATGAATTGAACGGCTTCCTCGTCTTCATTCCGCTTGCCGTTCAGCCGCTCAGCAAGCAGGCGAGCATCAAGCGGCGCACGTCCGCCTTCGAGGATATGCGGATGATCGCTATCTCCAGGCTGATGCTGGACAACTTCCCGCACATCAAGGCGTATTTTATCAACATCGGCACGCAGCTTACGCAGATGGCGCTCACTTTCGGCGCTTCGGACGTTCACGGCACGCTTGTGAGAGAGCGAATCAGCCATGCGGCGGGTGCGAACACGGAGGCGGGATTAACCCGGGACGAGCTGATTTGGCTCGTAAAGGGAGCCGGCCGCGTAGCGGTCGAGCGGGATACTTTTTATAACGAAATCCAAGTTTACAAATAATAAGCTCATAAGCGCACATCACCTAGAAAGGATGCCAATCATGCGCAAAATTGTCATTCTTGGCGGAGGCTACGGCGGATTAACCGTAGCCCAAACGCTATTAGAGGAACGTATGTCCGACGATACGATCATTACGCTTGTCGACCGGATGCCGTTCCAGGGGCTAAAAACTGAATATTACGCGCTGGCGGCCGGTACCGTCTCCGATCTCGATATTCGGGTTCGTTATCCGATCGACCCTCGGCTCATTCTGAAATTCGGAGACATTACGGGCGTCGATCTGGATCAGAAGCTGGTGTACTTGACGGGAAACGAACCGCTTGCTTATGACACGCTCGTCATTGGCCTTGGCTGTGTGGACCGTTATCACGGCATTCCGGGAGCCCGGGAATTTTCCTGCAGCATTCAATCGTTCTCCGCAAGCCGCATTGCTTATCAGCAGGTGAACGACACGAAGCCGTACGGCCAAGTGACGATCGTCGGCGGGGGGTTAAGCGGCGTCGAGATGGCGGCCGAGCTGCGGGAGAGCAGACCCGACCTGAACATCCGGATTTTGGACCGAGGTCCCAGCATTCTTTCCTCATTTCCCGGAAAAGCGCAGGACTACGTCCGTTCTTGGTTCCTGGAGCATGATGTAGAGATGCGCAGCCACATCTCCCTGACTCGCCTCGACCGGGGCGTGCTCTACAACAAGGGCGAGCCGATCGAGACGGACGTTATCGTTTGGACGGCGGGGATACAGCCGAGCCCGATCGTGCAGGCGATCGACCTGCCGAAGGACAACATCGGCAGGCTGCTGTTGAACGAATATCACCAACTGCCTGCATATCAAGATGTATACGTAGTAGGAGACTGCGCCAGCCTTCCCTTTGCCCCGAGCGGCCAAGCGGCCGAAGCGCAAGGGAAGCAAATTGCGGAAGTGATTCTGGCGATCCAGAAGGGAGAGACGCCGAAGCTTCGCAAGATCAAGCTGAAGGGCGTGCTCGGCTCCCTCGGCAAAAAGGCGGGATTCGGCGTAATGGGACGAAGAACGCTGATGGGCCGCGTGCCGCGTCTCTTAAAGAGCGGCGTGCTGTGGATGTCGAAATCCCACTTAGGCTAAGCAGCAAAGCTTAATCCAAAGGAAGATCCGCAAACGGATCTTCCTCTTCCTTTTCCAGAATGGCGACAATGCGCTCGTATAATGCGTCGGCCGTCTCCGCGGCGACGATTTCCCCGTCGACCAACGCGAACGGCTCCAAGTAGCACTGCCCGCAATTGCCGAGACAGCCGTATTCGATCGTCTCCGCGTCGGGCCGTTCTTCGATCAGTCGCATCACCCGGTCGGTTCCGTTATGCATGTTATTTGTGCAAAATTCGACCAGACGCAGCAAATGTTTTAGCCTCCTCCGTTTAACTTTTCACCGTTTTGTACTATAATATTGAAAGAAAGGAGCGGATTCAAATGACAACGGACACCGATAACAAGATGTACGACGAAGTCGTCGAGGTGTTGGATAAATTGCGGCCCTTCCTGCAGCGCGACGGCGGCGACGTGGAGCTCGTAGAGATTGAAGACGGTATCGTAAAGCTTAGATTGATGGGCGCATGCGGCAGCTGCCCAAGCTCGACGATTACGCTTAAAGCGGGAATCGAGCGCGCGCTGATGGAAGAAATCGACGGCGTCAAGGAAGTTATGCAGGTATTTTAATTCAATACAACGCAGGGAGCCTGATCGGGATTATCCGGTCAGGCTTTTTGTTCGTTCGATCGATGAATGTCGTACCGGATCGGATCGAGTCCTCCGGAGACGTCGATAATGTTTCCGGTTACATAATCGGAGGACGGCTCGCAAAGGAACGTCACGACCCTCGCCACATCCTCTCCGGTGCCAGGCCGCCCGCGCGGCGATTCCTCGTCGACCGCTCCCTGCGCATCGGAGATGTGTCCCTCCTTATAGGGACCGCGGATGTCTCCCGGGCATACCATGTTCACCGTGATGCCGAACTCCGCCTCCTCGATCGCCAGCGTCTTCGTGAACGACACAAGGCCGACCTTCGCCGCGGCGTATACGGCGCGGTGCGGCCAGCCGCGGGCTTCCATCGAGCGGCCGAAGCCGTAATGGATGATGCGTCCCCAACCCCGCTCCCTCATGTGCGGAATGACTTTGCGGTCGAGCCGCAGCACGCCGAGCAAATTCCCTTGAATGAGACGCTCGATCTCATCCTCCCCGTAATCGGCGAATCGGCGGCGTTCGCGAATGAACGGGCCGGCATTGTTTACCAGAACGTCAATGGGACCGAGGGTGCCGGCGACACGCTCCACAAGCTCGGCCGTGTCGGCTGCAGAGGATACATCGCCGCGAGCCGCAATCGCCTCCACATCGCATTGCCGCTTGATCATCTCCGCAAGCTGCTCCGCTTCCATACGGCTGTGAACATAATTTATCGCGATGCGGCAGCCCATGCGAGCCAGCTCCAGCGCCGCCATCTTTCCCAGCCCTCTCGCGCTGCCGGTCACAAGCGCCGTTTTTCCGGCCAACACCTTCTCCCGTGCCATACCGTTCCTCCTCCCGCTTACGAATGCTTCAGAATATATTGAAACACGGCCTCTGTGGAACGGATGACCATCCGGTACCCGTCCCCCAGCCGCTTCCCGTTATAGTCCAAATCCTCGATTTGCTCCCGGTTCTCACCTGGACGCATTCGCAGATGCCCTTGATCGTCCAGCAGCTCCACGTTTAGCGCATGCACTTCGTGGTTGCGCATCAAACGCAAATCTTGCATCGAGGCTTCATAGCGTACCTTCAAGTCATACAATCGGCGGCGAAGCTCATCGTGCTTGCGGCTCTCCTTCAGCTGCCGCAGCACCGTATAATACGAATATTTGGGCTTTACCCGCCCCGTATTCAACGCAAAATGCTCATCCATAAACGAGCCAAGCTTGTCGAGCGTGGAGAACACCCGGATAAAGCCGTTGCGAAAGAAATACAGGTGGCGCCGATACGCAAGCTTCTCTTCCTCGTTCATCTGCTCTACGTAGAGATGCTTGACCTGCCCGGCATATTGATCCGAGCAATAGACGCTCTGCTCCAGCTCGTCGATCGTGACCTCCAAGCTTTTGGCCCACATCCGCAGCCTCAGCGCTTGGTCCTTCCTCCGGCCCCGGCCGTTGTTACGCTCGCGGTATTGGTCCAGCAGATCAAAAAGGTGCTGTAACTCCCCTTCCCCCGAACGCGGAGGCTCATCGAAACAAAACCGCAGCATGCAGATATCACATCCTTTTGTCAGTGTCCGCGGGGCGCCCTGCCGCCAGCCGATCGCGCTGGATCAAATACATCGCCGCAAGCACAGCAGCCGCTCCCAACGCCTGCAGCGGCCGGATCGTCTCGCCAAGCACCAAGTAGCCCGCCAGCGCGGCCGTCAGCGGAAGCAAATATCCGTATACGGAAGCTTTAAAGGCACCGAGCCGCGCCAACCCCCAGTTATGGATTAAAAAGCCGATGCATAAAGCGACAATCGATGTAAATAGGAGACTGAACCAGCCGTTCCAACTGACGGCCGCCAAATCCGCAGCCGATGTCGTATAAAAAGCAAACGGCAACAGCACGAGTCCGCTGATCGTAAATTCGACGGCCAGCAGCAGCGGCACCGGATATTTCTGCAGCAGCCCCTTCATGCCGATTAAATAGATGGCGCCGACGATGCTTCGAAGGAACAAGAGGACGTCGCCCTTGAGCGTCTCCTCCGTAATTCCGAAGCCGTTGCCGCCGACAATCAAGAGCGAGCCGAACATGGCGAGCGGCAGTCCGATCCAGATGCGCGGCGACAGCGCCATCTCCCGCATCAGGAGCGCAAACAGTCCCGTCCAGACAGGCATCATTCCGCGTCCAAGCAATGCGGCGTTGGCAACCGTTGAAAACTGAAGGGCGTAGGCGATCGTCACCTCAAGAGCGACGGAATTGATCAGCGCATAGCCGGCCAGCGGCAGCATATCCCGCATGTCCATATGCAGGCTCGTATTTTTCGCTTTGGCGTACCACGCGAGGTACAACCACATCAACAGCGCCGCGCCTGCGAAACGGAAGCCGTTGAAAGCGACCGGGTTCCACTCCGACCCGCCGATTTTCATCGGGACGTTGTTGTACCCCCATACGAGGAAGGTCGCGACTAACGCCGCATGAGAAAGCCAGGCGGAGGACTTGCTGGACATTACAGGCGGATTCCTCCTGGCACGTACTCATTCCAACGCTCGTCTACCTTGTTCACGATATCTTCTCTTGGAAACAGCTCATCCGGGTATCCCGGCTTCATCCGCGCATCGATCACGATCGGAAACCGGTAGGATAAATGATGCCGGTCGACCTGCGCATCGGCATACATATCCGACGCCGGGTTGAATCTGGTAAATACGGTCCATAAGAAGCCTGTTTGATCGCGCGACGCCGCGGCCGCCGAATCGACAAGCACGACAAGCGGCCAATCTTCAAGCCGTTCCCGCGCTTCGCGAAGCAGCGATTCCGCGAAATCGGGCGCTTGCTCATAGTCGGGCGCCTCGACCAGCAAGCAGCCCGGCGAATAAACCGCGACACCGGACACGCCCGGCAGCGCTCCGCCGGCATACTCCCGCTTCAGCTCGCGAATCGGTTCGCCTACCCCGATCATCACCGCTTTGCTGCCGTGGTTCAAACGATCCCCGGTGTAGTCCAGCGTATCGTGCGATGTTTTGTTGAAAATATATAAGTCCGTTTTCGGGTCAAACCGCTCCAGCACCGTCGTCAGCAGCTCGGAGAAGTTCTCGAGCCGGACCGGGCGGTCCGTCACGAGCAGCATTTTCGTCAGCGTCAGCTGGCCTTCGCCCAGGATCCGGAAGGCGGTCCCGAGCGCTTCCCGGGAATAGCTTTCGCGCACGACGGCCGCAGCGAGCGGATGGAAGCCGGTCTCCGCGTACGTCCATAAATCCTTCACCCCGGGCATCGCCATCGGAAACAGTGGAGACAGCAGCGATTGCAGGAAATCGCCCAAGTAATAGTCTTCCTGCTTCGGCTTGCCGACAACCGTCGCCGGATAAATGGCATTCGGACGGTGGTACACCCGCTTCACGTTGAACACCGGGAACTCATGAGCCAGAGAATAATAGCCGTAATGGTCGCCGAACGGCCCTTCTATCCGCCGCACATGCGGCGGGACGTCGCCTTGAATCGCAAACTCGGCTTCGGCGATCAGGCGGTGCCCTCCGTTCGGACTGTCGACGAGCGGCAGGCGATCCCCGAGGATGAGCGAGGTAAGCAGCAGCTCCGGCACATGTTCAGGGACCGGCGCAATCGCCGAGGCGATTAAAGCCGGAGGGCCGCCGAGAAATACCGTTACAGGCAGCTTCCGCCCAACAGTTTCCGCCGCATGATGATGGAAGCCGCCGCCCTTGTGGATTTGCCAATGCATGCCCGTCGTCTGCCCGTCGTAGACGTGCATGCGGTACATGCCCAAATTGTGCTCATGCTTTTCCGGATGCTCGGTGTAGACGAGCGGAAGCGTGACGAACGGTCCGCCGTCTTCCTGCCACGATGTAATCACCGGCAGCTTCGACAGGGGCGCATCCTCCAGCAGCCCGCCCTGCAAAATCGGAGCGGACGACCCCGGCACCGATTTCGTGCCGACCTTCCACAGATCGAGCAGCAGCCTCCGCTCGCCCCAGATCGAAGACAGCGTCGGAGGCATCAGCTTGTCCATCGCAGCGACCGTCCGCTTCACAAGCGCCTCGGGACGCGGCCCGAAGGCCAATTCGACGCGCCGCTTCGTGCCGAACATGTTCGTCAGGACGGGAAACGAGCTCCCGATTACGTTCGTGAACAGCAGCGCAGGACCTTCTTCGGCAATGACCCTTCTGTGAATTTCGGCAAGCTCAAGATACGGATCGACGGGGACGCCGATTTCGAGCAGTTCCCCTTCCTTGCGCAGCAGCTCGACCCACTGTCTAATATTGTGCAGCATACATGCAACAATCCTTTCTGCTTTCGATGGCTTCTACCGTCAATCCGAAGATGTGTCCGCCGGGTTACCGTACCGCAGACGCATCCCTCGTCTCTCTCCCGGCCTGCCACACGGCAATGCTGAAATAGCTCAGTACCGCGAACAGCACCGAAATAATAATCGTATGGAGCAGCGTCCCGAACACGTAATAGTCCGAAGCTACGAGCGCCATCATCAAAGCCCCGCTCAGCACTTGGGCGACGACGAGCGCCAGCGACCAACGCGCGCTCTTCGCAAGCTCTTGATACGCCCCGTACACGCGGTTCGTATAAATCGCCAGCACGAGAATGACCGTGAACAGCGCGTAAGCCGCAGTCCGATGCGTAAAGGCGATAGCCGTCGCCCCTTCAAGCCCGGCCGGCACGACGCTGCCGTTGCACAGCGGAAATCCTAAGCAGCCTCCGCCCGAGTCGGTGTGGCTGACGTAAGCCCCTGTATAGACAACAATGTAGGCGTACAGCGTGGTGAGCAGCACAGCCGCCTTGTAGCCGCCCGTGATCGGACGCTTCGGCGTCTTCGCGCCGACAGCGCTTGGCGACTGAAACGCCTTCCAAACCGACGTTATGACAAGGAACGTGCAGGTCAAGGCGAGCAGAGAGAACCCGAAGTGCAGCGCAAGAATCGCTTCTGATTGCGGGTTCATCACTTGTGCGGCGCCGAGTCCCGCCTGCAGCAGCGTAAAGAACAGCCCGCCGAGGGCATATATCTTCGCGTCTTTCCGCTTCACCTTCCACAACACCGAAATCGTGGACGCCAGGATGATCAATCCGACGACCCCGCTTACGAAGCGGTGGCTATATTCAATGATCGATTCTATCGTATAAGCGGGCACGAATTTCCCGTGGCACAGCGGCCAATCGTCGCCGCAGCCGCGTCCCGAATCCGTCTGGGTGACGGTCGCCCCCATCAACAACACAAAGAACATGCCGATAAAGGCAGCAACCGCCAATCCTTTCACGACTTTTTGCATAATTAAAACTCCATTCTGTCCTTAAATTTCGTAAAATGCAGTAATGCAGTCACTGCCATTATAACGATTCCCTAGAACGAACGCCATTTTCCAAATGTGACAAAAATAAAACCGCCTGCCCGTAAGGCAAGCGGTTTCTCCCTGCTGTCAATGCACTTTATTTGCCCGCCTTGAGCGAGTCGCTCACCTGCAGCACGCGATCCAGGAAGCCTTCGATCTCTTCGCGCGTCTTACGCAGCTTGCTGATGAACGAGATCGTTTCCTTCCCTTCGACAAACGCGACGAAGCTTGGAATGCCAAGCACGTTGTACCGTTCGCACAGGTCCGGGAACGCGTCCCGGTCCACGATTACGAACGTCAGTCTGTCTCCATACGCCTTCGCCACATCGGGCAGGAACGGATCGATGTAGACGCAGTCCTTGCACCAGTCCGCCTTAAACACGGCGACGGTCGGCTTGGAGGCGGCGATCAGCTCGTCGAATTGCGCAATGGACTCTACATAATTCATAGCTTAAAACTCCTTTGTAATCGTCACGATTCCCCATTCAGGGTCCCACTCCGCCGTGCCGCCCAACGCGTTTGTAATGAACGCGATCGGAACGAAAGCGGAGCCGTTATGCACCGCGGGCGCTTCCGGAAGCTCGACCGCCTCTCCGTTGACAAAGGCCGTCTTCTCGTTCACCGTCATCTGGATCACAACGCCTTCAAACGTATCTGTTATTGTAACGGTATACGTCTCCGGATTCCAGTGTACACCCGCGTCCAGCTGCTCGCTAACGTAGCGGACCGGCACCATCGTCGTGCCCGCTCCGGCGATATACGGCGAAGTCCCGTCTGTCACCGTCGCGTCGTCCCCCATGTATAAGTTAAAGCTTTCCTTGGTAACATGGAATTCATTCTTCAATAAATCGTACAAGTACGAATCCTGGTCAAAGTTTTCCAGACGGTCCCTCGGTTTGATGTCATCGCTTAGACGGTATGTCTCTCCGGTGTACGTATCCGCCTTCACGTCCCCGTTCACATTCCACATTCTCGAAGACATGTCGAGACGGAACGACGAGATACCGCTGTTGTCTTCGTTGGCGGGCGGAGCCAACACCACCGTAACGTCGCTGCCAATAGGATACATGCCGTCAAACAGCCAGGATACGGTCATGCCCGACTCCTCTCCGAACTCCGCAGCGAGCATCTCCGCCTGCAGAGACGGATTTTCAAGCTGCTCCTTCGCAGCCTCCAGCATCGGGCGCAGCTGCTCATACACCATCTCCACCGACAGCTGCTTGCTGCCGACCGCCATCCGGATCATGTCCGCCATCGGCGGCTCTTCCCCGGTCTCCTCGATTTCCGCCAAATACGCTTTCATCACAGGAAGGTAAGCATCGTATACCGCTCCGATCAATGCGCGCAGCCCTTCTTCATCCTGCACCGCGCGGAGCGCGAATTCCATACCCGATTCAATCAGTTCCGCAACGTTAAGCTCGAAGGTCACCTTCGTAAGCCTCGTCGATTCGCCGTCGATTTCCTCCGTCACCCGCGACGTTTCCGTCCGTTCCGGGTTCGAGAAGTTGCCGATGATAAACGACGCCAGCGCCCGGTTCAACGACCGAACCTCTTCGCTGTTCGGATCAAACGCCGCCTGGAGCTCCGCAGGCGACAGCGGAGCGTAGAGCGCGCTGTTGTCCTCCGGATAGGCGCTGAATTCGATCGGGAGTTTGGCGCCTTCCACGTCCACAATCAGGTCGGTGCCTGTAAAATACAGTTCAAAAGGAAGCGTCGCTTCCGGCAGCTCCAAAGTCCCCTTCGCGGACAGCGCCGTGGCGCTTTCCGTTTTGGATTCGGTAACGGCGAGCTTCCCTGAACCGAACCGCTCCATAAGCATTTCTAAATCTTCTTCAAGAGGCTGCGATTCGTCGCGCGTAAATTCCCATGACACGCTGAAGGTGCCTTCCGCCGAAACCGTGTCGTACGCCTCCACGAGCGACTTATTCAGGTTCACCCCGCCAACGGACTCGCATCCGACCGCCCCAAGCAGCGCTGCGATCAGCAGCAATGCGAGCGTTATTCTTTTACCCTTGCGTCCCATCGATTCCATCCTCCCATGTTGTTTATCTACAGCGGCATCTCTCGGCTGCCGTTTCGATTATACTTTATATCGGAAGGGCTGAACATGATGTTTATAGAAATTATGGGATAAATCTCCGGCAGGCATTGAACAGCGGTCATGTGAGAAACGAAAGGCGGATACACTGTTACAAAAAGGAGGGAAGCTCCATGGTACGTTCGGCGGAACGGGGAATACGGACATGGCTGGCGCGGGCGCTTGAACTGCCAAGGAACGTCTGGCAGGCCATTCTCGGCATGTGGAAGGATCAGGCAGCGACATTCGGGGAGCAGGAGACGTTCTCCGCCATCCGGATTGACCGGCGCGAGCTGCAGCGGATCGAGCGGCTTCTGCAGGCCGGGCTCCCTGCTGACGGAATGGGGCAGCACCCGGAGGACGGCGCATCGGCGGACGACGAGGCGATCGTCCGCCGCATCGAGGAGCGCACCCGGAGGGCGAACCGAAACAATGTGACGCGCACCGCGGCGTACTGGAGCGTGTACCGCGGCTTCCCCGAGCTTCATTGGGCGCTGCTCGCGCATCTCGTGTCGCGCAACGGGGGGTGGAACATGACCGACCTCCAAGGAGAGCTGCTTCCCCGTCTGCTGACCAGAGCCACCCGGGAGCGGCTCTTCGCGATGCTTGAGGACGCGAATGCGTTCATCTTCGGGGACGCCTATCCGCAGCTGCTGCTTTATGAAGCCAGCGTGCGCGGCGCACGTCCGCTGTTTCACCTGCTGTCCCGGTTTCACGTATCGGCCTTCATGCGCCCGTTCTGGGAGCGATTTTGGGAAACCCGGGAGCCGGCAATGCTGACGATGGCGCTCATCGTCAATGAGCAGCACTATATTGAAAGCCGCATTGTGCGGGATCCGGACGTGCAGTCGCATGTGCTGAACACGGTGCCGTTCCAGGCGCAATCGGCGCTGCAGCTCAATCAGGTCGTGCTACCGTACGGGGAGCGGAACGATGCGGGCCGCCGGCGTCTCGCCGGGCTTGTGCTCGAAAACTTCGGAAACCTCAATGAGCGTATCGAAGTCGGCAAAAAGCTGTACGCGATGTTGTTCGGCATTCCCGCAGTGGCAAACGGCGCGCAGGCGTTCGCTTCGGCCGTGCCGCACACCGGCTCGCGCGCCGACATGTGGCCGGAGCTGTTTACGCCGGTGCGGGAGTCATTCGCCTCCGCGGCGTATACGGAGCGGCTCGACGGAGAGTGCCTGAAGCCGGGCGCGGAGCGGTTCTACAGCCCGCGGCTTGCGGAGGCGTGGAAAGACGTACCGCTCCGGGAGCCGGAGCGGTACGATTGGCTGCGCGGCGCGGAGCGCGCCTGCAAATATATCGCGGACGTACGTCCGCCGTTTCCGTTTGATATGAGCGCCGAGTACTGCTACGGCCTCAATAAAGTGGAGCTCGCCGTCTTAGCCAAAGCGGCGCTCCTGTGAGACGAGCCGCAGCTTGCGCAGCAGCGGCTCGGCCCGCTTCCACAGCTTGGCGAGCCTCGGCGGCAGCGCCGCAATGTCTTCGGCGGCGAGCGCTCCGGTGCGCAGCAGCAGCGCCGGATACAGCGCAAGCGCAAGCGCGGAAGCGGCAGCCGCTTGAATCGCCGCGTCCGCGCGCGGAAT
>LNAP01004068.1_pt1 | contig 13663 bp, 19 predicted proteins | sample 602601 | NCBI WGS metagenome assembly LNAP01 (sample SAMN02440304, study PRJNA202911) | soil metagenome | biome: Subtropical and temperate rainforests or woodlands; isolation source: soil samples (1 kg each in a 20% v/v slurry with milli Q water) were... ...
GAAGGGGACGAGATCAAGCCCATCCTGCACACCGCCAAGGCTATCTCCAAGACCTTCAAGGCTTCACCGGCGGCCAAGCGCATGCTCACGGAGAAGCAAAAGGCGTTGGGTCTCAAGGTCAAGAGTCTCAAGATCGACAACAAGACCAGGTGGGGATCGGCGTACACGATGTTTGAGCGCCTCATTGCTTCGCGTCCGGCCGTCTCTGCCTCCCTGGGCGCCCTCCACGGCCTCTGGAAGCCCGTGCCGGCAGACCTCACGTCGGCCCAGTGGTCTCTGGTGGAGCAGTTGGCCGCCGTCCTGGAGCCCCTCAACGACGCGACCGAGATCCTCTCCTACCAGACTCTGCCGACCCTCGGAGCGGGCATGCCCATCGTCAGCAGGGCCGTCCACCATCACCTCAAGGTCACCGATGTCGACGACCCCGTGGTGGCCACCTTCAAGAAGAACGTCTCGCTCGATCTCGTCCTACGATGGAACATCCTAGACAATCATGCACCGGACACGCTCCTCCTGGCCGTCTACCTCGACCCGCGCTTCAAGACCTTTTACTTTATTGACGACCCCCATAAGCGAGAGCAGCGCCTGAACGCCGCCGCAGACAAGGCCGTTGCGCTCGTCCAGACTCACGCCGATCGCCCGGTCTCTGCTCGTCGTCGTGCCACCGGGGCGTATGCCAGCAAGATCGAGCGCGCTCTCGGCCCCGATGCCATCGGCGCCACTTCTCCCGCCACCAACGACGAGGACGACCAGGCCGCCGAACTCGCTGCCTATCACCGCAAGCCCATCATCCCCACGTTCCTACCACAGGCCAACCCCGACAGCCCACCCAAGATGCTCGACCCCCTCCTCTGGTGGAAGCAGCGCGAGACCAAGTACCCTCGCCTTGCCCCCCTCGCACGCCGATACCTCGCCATTACGGCCACCTCCGTGCCCTCCGAGCGTGTCTTTTCCAAGAGCGGCTGGATCGTCAACAAGCGTCGCTGTACCCTCTCTGACGAGAGTGTCTCTCTTCTCGTCTTTCTCTCCTGTAACAAGTCTCATCAAAATAGTTAATTCTGTTGCCGTTTTTAATGATCGCGAGGGGAGGGAGAACTCAGCGGCTGCTAACTTGCTTGCAGATGGGCGGGTTTTTGCTGCCTCTGAGGGTGCGACAAGTGTGATATTTGTTCTCCGCTCGACCATAATCTTTACCAGCACTGCTGCTGGCTTGTTGGCATATGAGACTCTCAGTAGTGGGGCACAACAACGAGCGAGCGTGTGTCCTCCCTTTCAGGGAGCAAAATAAATGAGGAAGGCCGAAAGGCTGTGAACCGGCAGTATATTGAGTTTTTTCCCTGCGCGCCCTCTATTTTCTCAGGATAATGCCCGCCCCAAGTTGCTTATATCTGTACGTTTTTGTCGCGCATCTGTAGGTGGCTCACTCAAAGATGACGTGCTCAGTTGGGTGCTGTTGCAAATGGATTTGGGACTGCTCGGCGCTCGTTATTCTCATCATTGCTGCGGTTTTGTTCGGAATCTACATTGGCCAGCAGTGCTCCCAAGAGACGCATCAATGCAAATATCAAGTTGAACCCAACAACACGACACTGGTTTTCGTGAGGGGCTGCCCGAACCAGGACATGCTCGATACCTTACTTGCCGTGTCGTTGTCTATTGGGACAGCAGCCTGCGTAGCAATCTTGAGCCATTTGCGTCGCTGTACCTGGTATTGCCGCATCGCCTACGTTTTGTTTCTTTGTCAGCGATTAACGGCAATCGACTGCGCAGGCAGCAAGTGGAATGGGTACCGTTCGCAAACTGGCTTCACGAGCGCGTTGACCCCAAGTACAAAAGGTGCGTCTTATTGAGATGTCCCTGCTACCGATTGAATCGCCTGACCAGACCACATGTGTCATCAACAGAGCGCTTCCCCCTGTAATCAAACCCCATGATCAGATCAACAACGACATCCCGCGTAAACACATCGACGTCGCCGACGCGGTATTGGAAAGCAGTGGAGCCGATTCGTAAAGCCTAAAGCACCCTCCAGCGAACGAGCATAAAATAGCGCCATACCGAAGCAACATCTTTATAAATTTCCAACGTTTCTCGATCCGTACCGTTGATGGAATTGTATTTAAAAGCAGCAGCCGTCTATATACATCGTGCTAACCGTCAAACATGTGAGGGGTGTCTTCGCCGAAGTCCGCGTGCCCCCGGCGCTGTTTCAGTTCGCCCCTAGATGCATCATGTTCGGGAGCGCCATGCGCTGGGGCGGACACGCTCACCTCGCCGTGTACAGCCAGGTCGAGGGCATCCTCTTCGTCCGTACAGCGCACGTTCGCCAGGAAGGCGCACTTGATGTCTTTCTTATCGTTACGCCTGATCTCCACTCTCCATTCTTTGCCTTTGTCCGTGACGCCGTCTAGTACCAGCACGTTGTCGTTCGTATCTGTCGAGATGTGGAACGTACTAGAGACCACCACGCCGCGCTCCTTACTGGCGAAGAGTTGCCCAGACAGATGGACCCAGTAATGAACAATCTTGGTCGTGGGAGAGTAGAAGTAAATGGGCTGAACTAGATTCTCTATCTCGGCCTGAATGGTGTATCTTGCAGCCACCGGGGTATCGTCTTTGTCTGTGATTGCATCAGTAGATGGAGCCAAATAGCCGCCTAACGTTATAGCCCACCATACGTAGTCCATTGTAGTGGCCAGTTCGTGTTGCGCTTACTTGTTACCTCGCTGAATAAATATTTCGGGTGGTGGAGACACGTGTCCCGCCCCCCCCGCCGTTTCGTCCAATTGCCGTCCCCTTTCGCTGGTCTCTTTTAGGCGCACGTCCGAGCGAGTATCCCAATGTTCTAGTTTTCGTCCGTTTTTAATTACTTTTGGCATCTCTGAGATGGTGGGGACAAGGACCTTTGCCTCAGAAAGATGCGTAAAAACGATGGATAACCCAGAGGTGTGTATAATTTTAAATTCTTTTTGGAAAAGCAGACAAAAATGCGAACAGAGTCAATTGAGAGTCTCATAGGGCGGGGTTGTGCGCCTCCTCCAAATGAGGGCCAGAAAGGCGCTCATGGCTGCGACACCCATCAGAGCACTTACCAGAGCGATAATGACTACCCACTCTGTGGCAAGGCCGCCACCATTGCCTCCGCCCCCGCCTCCACTTCCACCTCCGCCACTGCCGTTGGACTCACAGTTTTGAAGGAGGTCACACGAAAGGCCACAGCCGAGGTCAGGGCATGAGTAAGGGAGGCTGCCGGCGCACTGTTGTCTCAGCGCAGGGGCTTGGTCGGGATTCTGAGCGCAACACTGAGCCAAGCAGTAGACCCATGTCTCCAGTGTGGGACAATCCAGGGTGGCGTCACTGCAGTCAGGAAGGATGACATAGCATGGGCACTGGCCGGCTGTGGTGCTCAACGCAGCCACCAAAATCGCGAAGGTGGCCAGACTAAGCCGCGCCACGCAAAGGTGCCCTCTCTCGCTCTTGGTTGGCATCGTTGAGGCTTGGATATATCGATTCAGGAGATTGTGTGTCTGTGAGGGGCGAGGTTAGGAGTAAATGTAAACAAATTAGCATACAAGAGAAATAGTGAAAGACCTTGTGGTTGATTGGCGTGGAGGCCCGATCAAACCGAGTGAATTGAAAAAGAATCTAATGCGCCATGTTACTAAAGACAAAAAGGCCGACAAGGGGCACGGGTGCACTTGCACAGGCGGCTCCATACTACGAGATGGCGCCCAGGTCCGATTTGGCTTCCAGTATCCATGGGCGACGATGGGAATGGCGCGATGTGAAAAGGCCCGCTTCACAACTTATCCCCAAAGCGCATCTTTACATTCACTCTTGCATCTTTCAACATAACATTACAAATCTTTGTTCATTCCCTGACGCCATGCGTGGTCTCCTGTTCCCTGCTGTCTTGCTCACTGTGGCCTATTCCACACAGTGGGCCTCGGCGACTTCGGTGATGGCTTTCATCGTCAACAAGACTCCCGTGACGCTCGTGCTGGACTCTTATTCGAGCGATTTCGGAACCTTCATCACCTATCCTCCGCTGCAGATAGGACCCTACAGTATGGCCAACTTCACCATGTACGGGTCAGGCTTCGTCGGGTACGACGTCTACTACGGATCGCCCTCCTTTGTCGGCTGCTTTGATTTGTCCTACCTGTGGGATCTCGCCATCAGCAAATGCGATTCTGCCGCAGTCTACTGCCCCGCCTCCGAGCCTAAGTCGCCGTCCTCTGGCATAGTCACCCAGACTACAAACGGCGGGGACTGCTACTACCAAGTGAATGACGACTGTCCCATCTTTGGTGACCCTCTCCACACCATCTATTTTCTTTGTACTGCGTAGCCACATCGCACGCTGCGGTAGCAAGTTAGAAATGCTTTTAGTAAAAACGTATTTTATAGAAACAGAACTGGCACCAGTTTTGCACAAATGGATGTGCCAACAACAGCAAACAAGTTTATTGGGACGCGGGCAACGTGGCTGTGGCAGTGGACGGGTCAGTTTATGTTACCAGAAGCAATGAGCCAAATGACAAAGGCCGACACGGCAACCAGGACGACGATGAGGAGGACCCAACAGAAAGCCTTGACGTTGTTGCGGTGGTCCGTGTAGTGAGACTTGCATGCTCGACAGCAGGTGATCGCGACTGAAGGCCTCATCCAAGTGCCGGCAGTGAAGAAGCGTGACTGATGATCGAGGCACAGGACTTTGGAGCACCGGTCGCACTTGAAGGTGGCTGTCTGGCGGCATTGAGATTCACGGCAGAGCAGGCCATCACGCACACGCACCGTATTGATCGACCCGTGGGGCCCCCGCGCCACCTTGGGCTTGCTTGCCGTATTGTCTGCACCTCCAGGTGCGCGGTCCCAGTAGGGGCGGCCCTCGACATCGGCCCAGAGCGAGTAGACATCTACGGAGAAGGAAAATGAAATAAATAGAATAACCCTTCCATTTATATGCTTGCCACTGGGGGGAGCGTACCTTGGCCTTTGATCTTGAAACGAAGCCAGAGCCGCCCGTCCTCAGAACGGTGCTCGTCGGCAAAGATCCACTGGGGCGGCTCGAACGTACGAATTGCGGTACCCTTGTGCTCATTAGGTTCACCGTACGCACTCACACCAGATACAGCGCACACGTAGACCAAAGACATGATGATGTAGTTTGCGGGAGGAAGCGCAAATGCAAAAGGAACGATGAAGCGATTCAATCTTGCACAGCAGAAAAATCATCGTCAACTTCATGGTACGGAATTATTTTTGGCCACAGCCACCATACCGGGCATCTTGCTGCATGCTGTCCTCACTTTACGAATCTGGCGCCAGATTCGATCGACCGCATCCAAGGCACATCACGCACAGTTGCTACGGTGAGCGATCATCCAGTGCACTCGCCAATTTTAGGGTCGCTCTAAATTGCCGTCTCGAATGAAGACAACGGCACCGTTGTGCGTACAGGTGATGTGGATAAATCAATTTGTTCTGTGGCCCATTTTGTTTCCATTTAGCACACAGATTAACGCAAAATGCCCAGCGTGAAGACCACAATAGTCATCGCCATCATCCTGCTCGGCGGTGTCGGCGAATCCTTCAGCCAGGACGGTGGATGCCAATGTACCCTTTCCCCTTACGAGTGTGTGGACGCGTGTTCAGCCATTTCCGGCTACCTTACGTGCTTGTTCGGTGCATGTGTCTCATGCGGAGGAGAGTCGGCCGTCGAGGCCGCTTGCCAACAAGCACTCGATGAATTCGCTCAGTCGGCCTGCTCTTGGGTAGACTGTGGTACCATGTCATGTAGTTCGTATAGCGGCTGCGGGGCGGCCGCTCAACAACTCTCCATCATATGGATCGTCGCCATCGCTGTTGGCGTCGCTGCCGTACTTTTGATCGTCGCATACGTCACGATTGGCCTCTACCGGCGCTGGCAAAGAGGCGCCTACCGTTCCATCAATGCTTGATGCAGCGCGCCTCCCCAACTCCCATTTTCTAAATAAAAATCTTATTTTTCTCAGAATTTTGTGATCGCATATTGCTCTCGTTACAATCGAAACTCTTGAATATTTATTGCCTCAAGAGAGGGACAGACTTTTGTGATCTCGCCACAGCCCCACGTTTCATACACATCAGCACACGTTCGACAAAAAGAATGGGCCACTTTTGGCTGAAGAGAGGGACCCACGCCAGGTACCACACCTCGTCTGAAAACCACAAAGGAATAACGTAGCAAGAGATCTCGACAACAACGAGGAGTATCCACATCAGCACCGGTGGTGGACGTTGTTGCTCGGAGCGTTCATTCTGCCGACCCTCCGCCTCCATAGCCGCCACAGAGGATAGTTTTTCGAGCGCCAGTAGCGCACAGGCCATCGCAAACTGAAGCCACCACCACGGATCGTCCATCCGCGGTTGATCAAGTCGATACCGACTGATGAGTCGAACGCGGGAGAGTAACAACCCAGCAACGACCGCAAGCAAGAGCCACGGCGACAACTCAGTGACTGAGTACCACCAGTGCCTTATAGGTGGTAGATCTTTGTCTATCCTAGGAGGGGGCACCGCCTGTGACACATCGATAGACGTCTGGGGAGAGGCAGATGAGAGCATCTTGCGCTGTGTTGGAAAGAGTTAGCAAAGGAGCGAGCAAATGGCTAACTTTACGGTCTTTTGCGGGAACTAAATTTCGTTGAAGTAGTAACGCTAACACATGTGCAGATTTCTCCAAGAAAAACATTGAAACGGTTTAACAGCCGAAACGGGAGGTTAGGCGCAGTAACCAAAGCATTCAACCAGCACACCCCTAGTCTAGATTCTACCTACCACAACCAATATCTTGTGGGCATATCTCTAAACCCACCTTCCGTGTGTCGCCCAACATGAGCCTGTTTTACAAGTATGCGCCACGCTGGGACTACGACGATCCTCACGCCTATGTGGCGCGCAAGCACGCTTATATCGAGTACCAGACGAGGAGATTAGCGATTCTGGAAGCGAACGGTCTACCCATCCCCGAGGGCGAACGAGAGAGTCTCCAGGCCGCACGAGAACATGTAGCGCTCGCGCGACGTTCCCTCCCCAAGGATAAGAAAGAATAGGTCCATTTTCTAGCACCATCGCTCGTAACCTTGTCTTGATGGACTACCTTGGGTTTTTATCTTTTCGCTCTTTCCTGCGCGGACCACCCACAGAAGTGATTTTGTTTTGATTTTTCAATAAAAATTAATAAAGATGCAGTAGCCCGTTTTCGCGCGTAAAAGAAAAATGTTAAGGGGTCGCTTAGGGCGACAAGGCACGGAAAGCAGAGATACCAGCACGTAGCCGCCGATACGCTCACTAGGTGTGAACCGGAGGCAAGCGCGAAAGATTATGGTGCTGTAAACCAACTGGGCAGCATAGTGAAACAAAATCCAAGCATATCGGAAGATTATTTTGGGCAAGGACTACGATAGGTAGCGTGGCCACATCTCCTTGCATACAGGGGCACCTAACACACGGTGGCGAGCATCGACCGATAATGGGAATGATGTACAGGGAACGCGTGTGAAAAAATCAACAACAAATTTGTGAGGGGTTTGGAAATAGGTGTCGATTTCTCCAGATGCTGTCATTGGAGGACGACCCGTTGAAATGGCCGACGGCCTCTGAGGACAACAAGTTTTTCCAACATCAACGTCCATCTACAGCGACACCCTCTGAAATGCTTCTACGGTCATTGCTCCTACTGTTGGCTGTCTTGCTGACTACGCTCGCTTGGGCCGACCAAAGGTATGTAAAGGAGTGGCTAGCGCGTCGTACTAACCGAATGATTCTGTGCCATAGTTTAGAACGTTATGGGCTCCATGCCGAGCGCACAGCCACATGTACTTTCACTCTTTGTTTCCACACAGGTATCGATTATGCGCTAGAGTGTATCTTTACCCGCTCCTTTCCCCCATTTCGCAAATAGTAGAAGTATGCCCAACGTGTGCCTTTACAACCATCGAGAGCGCAATACAACAGGCGACCGATAATGTGACGATTATGATCCACTCGGGTATTTACAGTGGTGTGTCCATCAACGTCACGAGCCAGATTGTTCTCTGGTACGGGCGTGAACTTTGAGAGAACATTTGCAATGGCCCCTGTGCCCCTGATCAACGACTTCTCCCCAATAGGGCAGTCGATACCGTTACGGTCGTTGGGTCAGTGCCGTGGCTATCAATCTATTCAACGAACCTCACCACGGTCGGGTCATTTGTGCTGATCAATAGCGGTACGACCACCCCCCATGCTTACTGCCTGTCCATCACTTCTATGACCAACATCGATATTAGCCATATCGATCAAGCAGGGAGGCACGTGGTATCAGCAGGGCAATGTGACGATCTCGCACGATCAATCCGTTACCGGGGTGGGCTGCAACGCCGCGTGCGTCGGCGTGAGGGGAGGTTCATGGGTGCAGGACGCCGACATTACCATCACCGTTCAGACATGTGGCATCATCATCACCGAGGCCGTCACCTCTTGGATACAGAAGGGCGCCGTTAGCATTTCCTTCCCTGCCACTGCTGATGCCACTGGATATGGTTTGCCCCAAACGCCGCTCTGAAAATAACCGTTTACTAAACCCCCAATACTTCTAGGCATCGCGCTTTTGTCCGAACGATGCAATTGGGCACAAGAGGGGGATTTGACGCTTTCCCTTGGACGAGGTCGTGGTACGCAGGGATCTCGTCTTGCCACGTGCAACAGCGCGTGTTCACGGTTTGTGTATCCTCCAGGGGTGTACGTTTGGGATTCGGCAGAGTCAATGATTACATGGACGCAGACCGGCGAAGTGATTGTAAATATCGATTCAGCATCCACTGATGACGTGCGCGGTACGCACCTTGCGCACATTTCATAATCACAAAGCGCTCATTGGGTACGACTTGTTGTTCCTATGGAACTGTTAGGGATTGTGTTGTACGCGCCTTCAACGACGAGCACCGTTACGTGGTCTCAAATGGGCACCGTGCACCTAAACATTTCTGCCGCAGATTCATCTACCGTATACGGTACCGTGCGGAGAAGCATGTATTTGTGATGACTGGCTAAACGGACGCGTATCATCAGGAATCGGATTTGCACCGAACGGCGGAAAGACGATTTGGTTGCAGCAGGGCAATGTCAGCGCGCACGCTGTTGCGTCCGGCACCGCTAAGGTATTTGGTACGATCTTGAGCGACCATCTATTGATTTAGGTATACTGTGCTTAACGTGATATATTGTCTGCACGGCGAAGGGATATACGCGAGCATCGGCCAAGTGCTTTGGAACCAGACGGGGGCTGTGACCGTGGACGCGGTAAGTATGGCCAATGCCTCTATCAACGGTATGACCCTCACCACTTGCCTACCTACTATAGTGTCACAAACTAACCTTACTCGAACCTAGCGATTACACTTGCTTCTCTCGCATGGTCTGCAGTGACTTGGGATCAGTACGGCGATGTAAATATCACGATAACCACGTTGGCTATCAATGGTACAGTTTGATTCTGGACGCTGGAAGGCGGCGAATTCGCCGTGATCTTGCGATTTACTATTACTGCGTTGTAATGTCTCCAGGTCCGACGCCTTCTATCGGCATCCAAGGCATCGCTATCTGTGGCACCTGGCATTCTCACGGCCGTACGGCCATTTCGACCATCGACTCGTGTGGCGGATGCGGCGACGCGCGCCCTATTGTGATCATGGGAGCCGGCTGCGCATTTTCCTTCGATCGTGCTGTTCAGTTATCCGGCTCAGGATACAACGTGGTCTCGTGCAACAATACCTATCCCCAATACTACAACTACATCTACGGTTTGCCACTGGGAACGAGAACACTAGGTACGCCTTCCTACATCATCGCTATCGGGTAACTCACTGAGTAAAACTGTGTCACAGGTCAGTGCAATGCCACGTTCCTCCCGACCGTCAACATTGACACCGCCATCCTGAAGAGTTTGACGCTGAAGTGGGGCCAACCTCTGGTCATCCGGGCGATCACGTCTGCTGTGATCGACATCGTCTACGACGTGCCTTTTGTTCTCGACCCTGGAACAGCCAAACTCTCCATCAACGCATCGCACTTCCACTTTGCTCCAGGTTTGAATAGTTATTTCCCTCCTGATTCATGGAAAATATCAGCATGGAACAAAGGCAATTATTTTGTATTTACCGTGCAGGACAACTGGTGTCTACCGTCGAAGTGTCCATGGTCGACCGCAACCCTAATGCATCAGCCGCTGCTATCGACCTGATTGTGACCGATTCGGCCCTACTGGGTGGTGATGGATCAGTAGAGTTTTCTGTTCGGCCCTCGGTTTTGGTGCTGTCCAACGACAACTCGTCGATCGGGTACGCCGTGGAGATCGACTTGTATAGTCCAACTTTTTCCATCATCCCCAAAGGTTTAGTTCCCCTGCTAGATCATTCCAGGATGGCTATTGCTAATCACAAACTCAGAGGGAGACGTTTTGTCAACAGACAATATCGTAGGGGTTGACTTTTCGCGTCTCTACGAGGCCACACCTACCGGTGAGGTAGTACAAGAAGTCACGATCGGCCAAGGTACAATGACTGAACAACCTACTGCAATGCAGAGAATGGGCACTGATACTACGCATCCAAATCAGGTATGTGGTCCGCTGGCGCCAGAACCACTCTGGGTGCGAGCGAGGAATTTCTCTTCAACGGATACTTGTTCGAGGGCACAGCGACCATTGAAGTCCGTCTATCCCTCTGCGATCACGGTGTGGAAGGGTCTTCGGCTGGCTTCGTCTTCACGATCGACCCAACGATGGCCAAAATGTCCGTACGCATCCTCAACTGGCCCTGGACTTCACCCAACAACATGCTGTCTCTGTCCATCCCCATTGATCCGCCCTTCACGTCGGTCACCCAAAGGGACGACTTCCCTCAAGTCGGAACGACGGCCTACACCCTCCGAGGGCAACACGACGACCAGACACAGACAACCATCCGTGTGTTGAGTGCTGCAGAGGCAGATGATAGTAGAACGATACCGATATCCGCTCTTGTCGATCCTCGTGCGTCGACCTTGACTCTTCAGTTCCCCTTCTTTGGTGCCAACCTCACATATGACCCAGGTGCCCTCCTATTGCTTGCACATAATAGGCGTCTGTTCTAACCAATGTGAATGTGAACCAGACTTTGGCGTTGTGCTCACCGGAAACCACGGTTCTGGTGACGACAATACTCTCGCCATAGCCGTGGCCGTTGCCGTCCCCGTGGCAGTCATCATTGTTGCGTCTGTGGTGGTGACAGTCTTCGTGGTCGGTTGGTTCAAGCGGGAGCGCATGCGCCGCCTCGTCGGGCTCTCTGTGAACTTTGGCCATAATGACGGCCTCCATTCGGTCAGCGAAGGGGTCTTGTAATAGAATAAACTTTGCCATTACTCCCTTGCTGATATTCGTCGCTTATGACCCCAAATGAATACCAAAAGAAATGAGTCAGTGACTACTGTTAGAAACAAATAAGATCTGTTGGCACCCAGGTTCAGTTTTATCTGAAGATCGTGTTAGAAACAATTATGTAAATTATTTTTCCTCGATTTACTGCGGCAAATGTGCCTGGTTACAAGACAAAAACATAAGCGAGGCGGTGCTCTCTGGCGAAGGACCCTTGCTAACGATCGAGGCGCACTTGGGGAAAACGCGCTCGGACAGGACAGAAGTGCAGGTGATGGAGAGGTAGCGTCGAGCGAGGGCGGCAAGGCGAGGAAACTTGGACTGGCGCTGCTTCCACCAGAGGAGGGGGTCGACCATCGAAGGCGGCTCGTTCGGGGCAGGGGAGTCGCCAAAGGTAGCGCATGCAGACTTGCGGCGATAGCGTTCGATCTCAGCGTCGTGGTCCCCGGCGTCGATCGGAGAAGATGTGACGATAGCCTGACCGAAGAGACGCGTCCTTTTGGCCACATAGGACAGCGAGGCGTCGTCGGCGGCAGCAGGAACGTCCGAGGCGAGAGGCTGCTGGCTAGCGTCCATGGCGCGGACGAGTCCAGCAACGGCGTCGACGGCCCTACGCAGGCAGACCTGGCGGTCGTCAGGGTCGGCAACGAAGCAAAAGTCCTTGAAGCGCGGGTCGAGATAGACGGCTATGATCAGAGTGTCGGACGAGTTGACGTTGACGATGTCCCACCGAATGTCGATCTCCTTGGCCAACCTCTTCTTCAAGGACTCGATGATGGCGTCGTCGGTGGGCACGATCTCCAGGTGGGCCGGGATGGTGCGCAACATGATAGGCATGACGACGCCAATCGTGGGGTGCTTCTCGTGCGATAGGAACTCGACGGCGTCGTGAAGGGGCTCCAGGACGTCGGCGATCCTCTTGGCAAGCGACCACTGGGTCGGCGTGAGATCAGCAGGCATAGGATTGGGCAGACCGTGGCGAGTACCCAAGTAGGCCGACACCGCCGAGCGCGAATCAGTCAGGCATCTGAGCATGTCGTATGTTGGTTCCCAGCAAGTCTTGTTGTCGACCTTGAGAGTACGCCGCGGTAGGCCAAGGTCGGCCTGCCTGTCCTCCAACATTCGTCTGGCAGTGGACGACGCCCTGAAGGCACGGCAGATGGCCCTGGCTGCCTTGACGATCGCCCTCACACCGGCCAGTCTCAGAGCGAGTCTCACAGACAGATCGACAGCACGTGCCAGGCAGTAGATCCACTCGATCTGCAGATGGGCGGTGACGGCAGACGGCATGTTGCGTGCTCCGTCCGACGTCAGAGCGACAATCTTACTCTGATTGATGGCCCACTCATCAAACACCTCATCAACGGCCAAGGCGATCAGCGCAGCCGCATCAGAGGCCTTGACTGGGACCAGCGCCAGCACGAACGACTCCAACTCAAACTCTGCCGTCACTCCATGGAGGGCGACCGCGAGGCAGGACTGACCCGTTGGACTGCTCCAAGAGCCCAATGTGGCCGAGTAGTTCTCGATCGTGTCCATCTTCTTGCGCATGGCCTCGACCGTCCTGGCGCGCATCTCGGCCGTGAGAATGCTCTTCAGTCTGTTCTTGCCCGGCGGCTGGTACCCACGACGCAAGTACCTAACGAGAGCCACAAAGTCGGTACCCGCTGCCGCGCGCGGTGTCAGGCAGTTGCCAACGATGAACCGCGACACCAGCATGTCGGCCTTCTTGGCGCTGAACTGGCGCTCCTCATCGGTCCCACACTGACTGTGCTCGCGCTCCAAGTGGTACTTGAGCGACGATGTCGACGTGCTCGCTCCGAACTCGCGGTCGCAGTGGTTGCACACTCGCCACCCGTCCTTGCCGATCCGAAATGCTTCCCACACTCGGCTGCTTCGTCTTCCCCTGGGCCCCTTTGGGCTCGCTTCGCTAGCCGACCGCACCCTGCCGCTGGGGCATTCATCTGGCTCTTCGTCGTCGACGCGCATCCCTTACTTCTGCTGCCACTCTGTCGTTTCTTTTAATGCCTATACCCGACGAATGGGAATTCACCTGCTCGATTAGGAAAGGCAGTATGCAATTTTCCGATTGGGTTTAAGAAAATCATTTTTTAATTATTTTATTTCAGAAATTTCATAATTGTGCAGATTTCGTGCACCATTTATTTGTGGACATCGCGGGTTCGAATCCAAACGAGAGCGGCTCAAGCCGCGGCTGAGCCGGCT